>Ga0066654_10000106_pt1 | contig 16726 bp, 10 predicted proteins | sample GraSoiAngelo_103_FD_66715 | JGI IMG/M metagenome (GOLD analysis project Ga0066654, IMG submission 66715) | Grasslands soil microbial communities from the Angelo Coastal Reserve, California, USA - 14_0903_05_20cm | ecosystem: Environmental > Terrestrial > Soil > Grasslands | place: USA... | reverse complement strand
TAATAGCAGTTTACCTGCCAGTTGCAAGTGCAGTGGTAACCACTGTCCTCTACGATCCTGAGCGTACTCTAACAAGTATTCTTGCTCTTTCCTACTAAATCCTGCTCGCATTCCCTTGTCCTCAACAAACTCCCTGGCCTCCGCTCTGGTAAATGGGGCCAGCTTTATCTGCTTGAAGATATTGAAAAAATGACTGCTTTGAGTACTTGTACTCACTATATCCACCAACCTTTTTTCGCTGGCCGTCACAAAACTCATATCCCTCTGACCCATAGCACGCAAGGCTTCAAAAAAACTGCGATCAAAACCCTCACGCTGGGCTAATTTGTCAAAATTATCAATACAAAGCACTACCAACCGATCTTCCTGCAATCTGTGCACATATTTTCCAAAAAACTCTAAATTTACGTTCCATTCAGTAAAAGGTTCTTCATCAAGTGCTTTGAGGGCTTCCTTCACAAAACCCCTTACTGTATTATTTGCTGGCAGAGCAGCATCTACATAGCCTACACTCACCTTCCCACCCAATCTAGCAGGAGCGACTAGACTAAAATATGTAAGTAGCCAAGTTTTACCGATATTGGCAGGTCCTACAATTGAAATAGAGCCTTCCTGTGCCACTGCTGCCAGCAGTTCGCTGCGTTCTTGTTCTCTTCCATAAAACTCGTTTGGCTCTAGCAACTGCTCATTCACGCGAAAGAGAGAGCCGCTAAAATCTCGCGTCAACTTACCCCTCTCTTTCGGCTCGCTGGGTAATGCTAACATTCTCTCTCTTAATAGCCTTTCCTCTTCCTCAAATAGCCTTTCCTCTATTTCCTCACTCTCTTTTCTAAAAAGTTGATTAAGCATCCAAGCCGTTGCAGCAGTGGGCGCTTGGACTCCTCTCTCCCAACGAGCATATGTCTTCACGTCAACGCCGAGTTCTGAGGCCACTCTTTCTTGCGACCAGCCTATCTTTAGGCGTTCAAGCTGCAATTGCTCCGGGTCTATAGCTTCTTCTGGACGAGTCTTCGGAGTTTTAGGCGCTGGAGAAGCACTTGATGATCTAGTAGATAGCACGGAAGACAACGGAGGTAGCCATTGGAGTAGGCTGAAAACAGCGCTAAGGGAAGCCAAAGCAATTGACAAAATGGTAACCCAGTTCTGTTGATTATTCAACGCTGGGAGAGTTAAAGCAATCACTATTCCCAGTAATGCCAAGCCAATAGATACCAATAAAAGGTAACGCAGCGACTGTGTGTTGTTCTGCATAGGTGGTTTATTTTCATTTTGCTGCTTCTGTGTTGCCAAGATCCCTCACCCATTTCTCTGAGAAGTCGCGCTGTCCATACTCTTTAACAAGTATCTGTCATCACCTCTTAAGAGTCTTATAAGCCACTGGTACTCTTTGTTTATTCAGATCTCTGACTCTATTATACCTCAGAATACCGATCTCTCTACTACTTTCCTTTTCACCATTTTCCAATATTGCCTCTCTCCAGGTTGGTGATAACCAGTGACAGGCGCTCTATGTGACCATATTACTTCACCTGCCTGCTCTAGCAGCACCGGCCAGTACTTGCGCCATATCCACCGCCCCCTTCCACCCAGCTTCAGTAGATAATCTCTCTCAAGGTCACAAAACTGGGCCTGATCCCCTTTCGTCTGCACAAAATCTTCTGCTTCCTCCAGACTAAAAGATCCGAGCCTTATATGGTTGAAGATGTTAAAGAATCCGCTTTCGTGTCCAACCCTCCCCACTATCTTTTTCAGCGGGTCTTGACTGACTATAACTAGCACCAAGCTCGTGCTCTGGCTATCTGCCATTCCACGTAAACTCCTGAAAAAGTCCAGATTAAATTGCCTTTTGCGCTGGGGACTGTTCGTGATACTGTTAAATTCATCGATGCATAGTACTGACACGATTCCTTCTCGCGAAAGATTTCGCATGGCCCTCTCTAACACAGAGAGTATATTAGGCTCAGCTTTCGCTTGCTCTTCCCTGAGCGCTACTAACGATTCTTCCAGGATGGTATTCTCTATCGTTCCAGGTTGCATCTGCTTCTTTAGCTCTTGGAAAACGGACTCAACAAAATCAATCAGTGTGTTAAAGTCAGCCAATTGCGCCGACATATCCACTAGATGATAAGTTGCCCCCAATTCTGTCGGTGCGACCAGCATCAAGTATTGCAATAGCCACGTTTTGCCGATCCTGCGTGGTCCTACTATTGAGGTCGATGCTTTCTGGCGAGTTTTTTCTACCAATGTACTTCGTTCGCTTAACCTTCCATAGAAATTCTTCGGGTCAAGCAGTCTTACCAACGCGTTAAAAGGACTAATAGCAGGCACGGTAACTACAGGAGGTGCAATCGCTATACTCCCTGTGTTTTGCAATGTGACTGTGTCCACCCCGGCACTCGGGGCGGACGTTGGTAGGGCCGGTGGACGCGGATATCGCCAAGTCAGAAAGGTAAGCAAAAGTGCTACACTTCCAATTATTGCAGTACCTGTAGTAGGAGAAAGCGTACCAATTAGACTGAAAGTGGCGGTTATGATAATGGAGATGATGATAACAAATGCTGCACTCCCAAAGATGTTCCACTTACGCCTCTGACGTCTTCTATCTTTCCAACTAAGCTGCCCCTGTTGTTGCATCTTCAATACTCCCTAGAAGAATGAGATTTTTCTATAGATATCTAATTATATCACTGCTATTGTTTTATGTATAGAAGGAATTTCATAATTCTGATGTTTTGGTATAAGATAAGATCATCAAAAGAAGATTCAAAAACGGTTATTCACCGCTATCTCTTTCCTGGCTAGCATAGTAAGTTCATGCTATGATTCCCAATAAGAGATATCATCTGCGCCGCACTCTGCTCTGCCCAGCGGCACAAAAGAAAACGCCATATCCGCAACAAGAAAGGTTTTGCAATGTTCGTCCATCTAGGCAAGATAGCCACTCGTTACCGCTGGTGGATCGTGGGTTGCTGGATGGTTGCCGTCATTGTTGCCCTCCCTTTTGCCCCACAGGCAAGTCAGGTATTACGTTCAGGTGGCCTTTACAACCCTGATGCCGAGTCGCAAAAGGCGATTGATCTGCTCGTGCAGAAACTGCATCTCAACCTGACCATCGTACAGGTTATTTATACCAGTGAGCGGTATACCGTAGATGATCCACAATTTGTGCAAGAGGTTCAACAGTCATTAACACGCATCAACGGCTGGTCTGAGCTGGCACGTATTGTCACTTTTGAGGATAACCCCCGTCAGATCGCACAGAACCGTAAGGCCGCATACGTGAATATCGAACTCAAGCCCAATCCCGATAGCGCTCCCAAGTTATTACCTGAGTTAGAACAGCGCCTGCAAGCTGTGCCGGATCTGCAATACCGTATTGGGGGCGGTCCCGTTTTCTACGAAGATATCCAGTCCGTCAGTGAACGAGATTTACGTCGTGCCGAACTGCTTGCCTTTCCTTTTGCACTTATTGCACTACTGTTTGTCTTTCGGTCAGTGATCGCGGCCCTGCTCCCCGCATTAGTGGGTGGCTTTGCCGTGGTTGTCTCGCTCGCTTTAATCTGCGGGCTTGGTCATCTCACCGAATTATCCATCTTCGTCTTGAACATTACCACGCTCTTTGGTCTTGGCTTGGGCGTAGACTATTCGTTATTCATGGTCAGTCGTTTTCGGGAAGAGATAGCGCATGGGCGCGATATTGATGAGGCAGTCGTAGTGACGGTAACGACTGCTGGGCGTGCTGTGGCTTTCTCTGGTTTAACTGTCTCTATCGGCCTCTTCGGCTTAATATTCTTTCGCATTAATATGCTGCGCTCAGTTGGTATGGGTGGCGTCATGGTGGTCATGTTAGCTGTACTGGCCGCTTTGACACTCTTACCTGCGATCCTCTCCATCATGGGTCTCAAAGTGAATGCTTGGCCGGTACGTTTGCCGCGTTTGTGGAGACGTTCAACTGGTAGCCGGAGTGAGCTAGAGCATGGTTTCTGGTATCGACTCTCGCAGTTGGTGATGCGCTATCCTGTGCGTGTATTCCTGCCGGTACTATGCCTGTTGCTTGGCTTTGGCCTCCCCTTTCTGGGCGTACGCTTCTCCGCGCCTGACGCCTCCATTTTGCCAGCGGATGTCCCATCGCGCCAGGCTTTCAGTCTGCTCGCTCAACATTTTAATCAGCGCGAAACGACACCGATCATTCTAGCTGTACAGACGAAAGGCGACGTGATGTTGCCGGACAATATTCGTGATCTGTATTACTATGTCAAGCGCATTGAGGCCGATCCTCGTGTGGAGCGTGTGGATAGTATTGTCAGCGCTGATCCTCGTTTCACCTTAGAGCAGTACGAATTGCTGTATACTCATGCGCAACAGATTAGCGACCCCTATCTTGCCGCTTTCGCCAGGTCTACAGTGGCAGGCAATACCATGATGGTGCAAGTGGTTAGCAAGTACGGCATGGTTGATCCGCACTCGCAAGAACTGGTGCTCACGATACGCAATACGTCTGCGGGGCATGGTATCTCTGTGCTGGTAGATGGCGCGACGGCAGGCAATATGGACTATGTAGATACCCTCTATACGGATTTTCCCAGAGCAATACTGATTGTGGCCCTAACGACCTACATTGTCCTGCTTTTCTTGTTTCGCTCAGTGGTGCTGCCACTCAAAGCAATCGTGATGAACACACTCTCGATTACGGCGAGTTATGGGGCATTAGTCGTCATTTTTCAGAACGGCTTCTTACATCAACTCCTTGGTTTTACGCCACTGGGCTTTGTGGAAGCGTCCAGCCCCATTTTGCTCTTCTGTTCGCTGTTTGGCCTCTCCATGGACTACGAGGTCTTTCTGCTCTCGCGTGTGCAGGAAGCTTTCTGGCAGACTGGTGACAATACACAAGCTGTCGCGCTCGGTTTGCAGCGTAGTGGAGCTATTATTACCAGTGCAGCAGTCATTGTGATTGTCGTGAGCGCCTGTTTTGCCACCGCAGATATGATCTTAGTGAAAGCGTTGGGGCTTGGTATGGCCTTAGCCGTTATCTTAGATGCAACATTGGTGCGTGGTCTGCTGGTTCCGGCAACAATGCGCTTGTTGGGTGATTGGAACTGGTGGTTGCCTTTTGTTGGCGTCCAGCACCGTCCTCCTGCTTTAGCTGAAGTGCTGACCACTGAACGTGCATGTGTGCAGGATGATAAGACGCTGAAAGATAAACAGCGAGATGTACAAGTTGGAGGAGACTAATGAGTGGAGTATTGAGATATAAGCAGCGCTTTGCGAACTTTCCGACAATTTGTCTATTATTAGGAATCATGCTCTCCTCCTGTTCTTTTCCTGGCGTGATTAGTACCTCACAGCAATTACCGCCAGTAAGTGAGAAACAGGTAGCACAGCAGCTACCACCTATTCGCTTGCCAGAGGATGAAGGAGCGCATAACAATCTCACCGAGTGGTGGTATTATACAGGGCATTTTGTAGCGACCCAAGCAGATGGTCAGCAGCACAGCTATGGCTTTGAGCTAGTTGTCTTCCAAGTAGCGCGCGGTAATTTCCTACCCATCTATCTGGCGCATTTTGCGATCAGCGACATCACACGCGGTGAGTTCCATTACGATCAGCGGCGTATTACGTCGTCTACACCGGTTCTTAGCGGAGCAAGGGGTATTGATGTGCGCGTAGGGGACTGGTCTGTGCAAGGCTTAAATGGACAAGATCAGCTGGTCGCAGCGATGAAGGACTATGCCATCAATTTGCAGCTAGTGGGACGCAAGCCACCAACATTGCATAATGGTAATGGTCTCATTACCTATGGTTTGGCGGGATATTCATACTACTATTCGCGTACCCGCATGGCAGTGACTGGGACAATTGTTGATCACGGTCAGCAACTCAGTATCGAGGGTCAGGCGTGGATGGATCATCAGTGGGGAAATTTCTTGACGCTGGGTGATAGTGGTTGGGATTGGTATAGCATACAATTGAATGACAATACCGAGATGATGGTCTACCTCATTCGCGATGCAACTGGCCGGACACTCTCAACCTATGTTGGCTACATTGACGCCGATGGTCTCGATCACTTACTCTCTGGCAATGCATTACATGTGACAGTGCTGGATAAATGGGCAAGTCCTATCACTGGCATTACCTATCCTTCTGGTTGGCGGCTTACTATTGACGATCCGCACTTACCTATGAGTTTGACCATTGTTCCACAATTAAAAGATCAAGAACTGGTAACGCTCAATTCCACGGGAAACACCTATTGGGAGGGGGCCGTCACTCTTGAGGGACAGTATGCTGGCAAGCCCGTGGATGGCCTGGGCTATGTTGAGTTAACGGGGTACGCAAAACGTGGAAGTTGAGCTTGGGGCATCAAAGAACTCATTACTCTACGCAAAACCGTTGTTGCTATTGAGGTTATTGACGCAAAGCAAGAGCAGAGCTACAACCTTGGTGGAACAGTGCAGAGGTGCAAAAGCTAAATTACCGGCTTGACCAAACGGTGAAAGCCCTCAAACAGCGGACAGAAGATTCATAACGAAGACAGCACGCCAATAAATCAATATTAGACGCTGGATGGGGCACCTTTCAACAGATGTGTACGTACAAGGCAGCATGGGCCGGTCGTACTATTGTGAAAGTGGACCCCAGATATACTAGCCAAGCATGCAGCGGATGTGGTACTATTCGCAAGAAAGAGCTATCTGTACGTTGGCATTCATGCGAATGTGGGTGTGAGCTAGATAGAGACACAAATGCAGCAGTTAATATCCTGTGCAAAGGGAAACAACACCTTTTGGTTTGGAAGGAGCCAACAGGGAAACCTGTAGAAGCTCCTGGGCGAAAGCTTAGGGGTACTTCACGTTGTTTATCATCTATGTAGGAGTGTTGTTTCAGTGTTTATAATGTATTCAGTAATGTTGTTTCTTTGGGGGCACTGTGCTTGTGTATAGCCCTCACAACTCTATGCAAGATGGATCAGACAAGAATGTCGTTTGCAACTATGTGGTCGGCAAGGACTGACAGAGAGCAATGGAAGCGAAAATTGATACAGACATACTAGAAAAGTCTGCACTTGTTGAGCGTGTTGCACGTATCGTGTCTAGTGTGCGCGGAGTAAAACCTGATTATACCAGTCTAGCGGTAGAGTTAGAACAAGCGATACCGTTCGATATATTTGGAATAGGACTTTTGCGCTATGATCGTCAGGCGGTGCGTGTAACTGTCTGCCAGCGAGAGAGAGGTGCTTGGCGCGCCTCTCATCATCAGCATCCTCTCACTGGCTCTATGCTAGAGCAGATTCTGTCTGCTCCAAACCTCATTGTGAGAGACCATCCCAATGGCCTTGAGGGTTCACCTGCCTGCTGTGGTGATGCCCTGCTCGTTGGTTCCCAGCAATTGCGTTCGACATTGATTGCACCTCTAATGGTTGAAGATCGTGTCTTGGGTACGCTTGAATTAGGAAGTACCGTTGTTCACACGTATGATGACACGACACTCCAACGCTTTGTTAACGCTGTCGCTCGCGTATTAGCAACGGCGATTGAAAGTGCTCAGCTGGGTGGGACGGTAGCGATTCAAGACCGGCAGCGTCAGGTGCTCAAAGATGTCACGCGCGCTTTAAACGCGAAGATGGATCTTTCTGCTATCTTCAATCAAATTGTGGTTGGTATCGCAAATACACTGGATGTAGCATCAATGATCATCATGCATGATGGACGTGAGGGACGGTTGTCATTAGCTGCTCAATCAGGATTGGATGCAGCCGCCGTAAGCCGGGTATTGGGTCGTCCGTCATCGGTGCGAGAGACCTGTATTATTGGCCGCACATTACTACGTCGTCAGCCTCACGTTTCTCATGATATAGCAGTGGATACGAATTTTCCCGATAGCCGTATCTTTGCCACGGAGCTGGGCGTTCATTCTATATTCTGCTATCCGTTAGTAACGGAAACCACCGTTTTTGGCGCTCTACTGCTCTGCTCGCCAGAGCCAGGTGGCTTTACGCCGCTGAAAACGGATATTCTCTCCCTGTTTGCCAGCCAAGTAACGGTGGCCATCCATAATGGGATACAGCTCGAAGCGGCACAGCGCCGTAGCCGTTTTCAAAAAACTATCGAGCAATTTGAGCAGATCTATGTGCAGAATTTGTCTGGAGCACAAACCATCGACGAAGCCAGCGTTGCGGGGAATGTTGACGAGCAAGCCTTGCGTGGGCAATGTCTAAAAGAGCTTGAAATGTTTGCCCGTGTTCGTGAAGAGACACAGCGTACATTTGGTGTGAGCTTCTCCAGCCTGTTACACTTCGTCAGTGCTCATCTGCTCACTACAGAGGAGCAGGATCTACAAGCTATGATTGCTGCTGACCGGAGTGGAAGTGCCCCGGAAGTAGATAATGAGGCGTCAGATGGCCTGCCCCCAGTTTTGGCCTCACAAGTACAGCTAGTCCCCGAACAAAAAAAGCCCTTGGAAGAGCAGAAAGAAATGCTCGCCGATACCCTGCTCATGTTGACGCGCAATGTAGAAGAGGCGTTGATTCGTACCGGCATAGTAGGCGAATGGGGGCGCTTCATCATGCAGTTTAAGCAAACTGCCTATGATGTCAAAGATGCCTGGTTTGTAGTCGATCTCAATGGCATTTGCCAGTATATGAATCCAGCAGCAGCATTGTTATGTGGCAAGCCCCTCAAAACGGGATCATACGCGAGTCAACTTTTTGGGACAACACAACAGGCCGATCTCTCGGAACCTATAGAGAGCATTTTCGCTAATCTGCTACCTGGCGTACGCAATGCCGATGAAATACGGCGTTATCTGCATGATGTGGTGCAAGGTAGTGCACAACGGCAAGAAGTGCGTTGTGTGCTCGCGGCTGAACCAATACAGGAGCAGTTTCCTGAACAGACAGCTATGAACAGAGCCAGAATGAAACGTTCAGAGGATGTTTCTTCTGATTATCATTATCAGTTCAAGCACTATCCGCTTTATGATCCCAAAGGCGTTTTAATTGCAAATATCCTACATATACGAGATGTCACGGAACAGGTGCGTGACGAGAAGAATCGTTCAGCACTGCTCTCCTCCGTCTCACACGACTTGCGCACTCCCTTAACGACCATCAAAGCTGCTGTGACTGGCTTATTACAGTCCGATGTCGCGTGGGAAGAGCATGATTGGCGTGCCATGCTAGAAGATATAGAAGCTGAAACGGATCATCTCACGGTTTTAGTAAATGCTCTAGTTGATTTGTCGCGCATTGAGATGGGTGCCTTGAGCCTTGAAAAGGAGTGGTGCGACGTTGTAGAAGTAGTGCATGGGACGCTCGCCAAAATGAAGCGCGTCCTAGCGAACCATAGCTTGCGCATGGAGTTTCAAGCGGCACTGCCATTGGTGCTTGCGGATCATGTACAACTGGAGCGTGTGTTTTATAACTTGCTAGAAAATGCCGTACATCACAGTCCGGCGCATACAGAGATTGTCATCAAATTGGAGTGTATTGATACTCTATTGCATGCCCAAGTGATTGACCATGGTCAAGAAATTCCTGAGCGTGAGCGTGAGCATATCTTTAAGTCATTTTATAGTTTGCGCTCATATGGTGATGGTTTAGGATTAGCTATTTGTCGAGGAATTATTGAAGCGCATCAGGGGCGTATCTGGGTCGAAGGAGTGTCTGATGTGCAAGAAGCAACGAAGGCTATAGGATCATGCTTCCGCTTCACGTTGCCAGTTCATCCATATTCTGTTGTTCCTGAGAAGACCTCTTTTGTAGATAGGAGAGAGTCTGATAACGATGCAAGTGTTTTACAGAAAGCTCACGAAGCAGGGGAGGAATTATAGCTATGAGGGGCAAGAGGAAACGCATTCTTGTTGTTGACGATGAGGCACCAATTCAACGCATACTGCGCCGCAACCTCTCTATGAGCGGCTATGATGTATTGGTGGCGGGCGATGGCAAGCAGGCGTTGGAGATGGTGAACCTCCATCAGCCAGACCTGATATTGCTTGATCTCTGTATGCCAGGAGAATTAGACGGGCTAGATGTCTGTGCACAGGTACGTCAGACGCTTCAGACACCAATCATCGTACTTTCGGCTGTCTCAGAAGAGAAAGAGAAAGTGCGTGCGCTGGACCTGGGCGCTGATGATTACTTGACGAAGCCCTTTGGCAATGATGAACTACAAGCCCGTGTGCGCGCCTGTCTGCGCAGAGCGCAGTCTAACGAGGCTGTAGTAGAAGGCCATCCAGAGATCTTCACCAGTGAGGATGGATATATCTACATGGATGTGGAGCGGCGGCAGGTGCGTGCGGGTGATCAGGAGGTACGGTTAACACCCACAGAGTTTGAATTACTGAGGCAGCTCATGCTCTACGCAGGCAAAGTCCTCACGCATCGCTCATTGTTACGCGCGGTGTGGGGACCTGAATATGGAGAAGAGGCGGACTATTTGCGTGTGTACGTGCGCCAATTGCGCCTCAAGGTAGAGGCAGAACCGTCGAGACCTCGTTACATCTTGACTGAGCCAGGTATTGGCTATGTGTTTCGTTCTTAACACAAAGCATCCGGTAGAGGGGGCAATTTAATAAGAATTTAATGTGAGGAGAGTAATTTTTCATAGATACGTAACGGTTTTTAGTATACACTTGTGTGGAAAGGGAGGTTCTCTGTTAGACTCAGGGAAGCTATTCTGAAAGGGAATTTCCACAGCGGAGGTTTTGATGGCTCTGTGGCGACCGTTGCGTGTGCAGATTATTGTTGGTCAGCAAGATGTTTTTAGCCGAGTGCTTGTCACTAATATCGAGTGTTGGGGATACGAAACCCTCGTCCAGACTGCGGTGCAAACGCTTGAAGACAGCAGCAGGGAGGCGTGGGCGGGTGATGTCTTGTTATACGACGTAGATGCGTGGCTACAGAGTGGAGCAATGCAAAATTCATTCTTACAAAATGGGTTATTGCCATTAGAAGGCATAAAAAGCTATAATAAGACATGGTCTCAGCCCCGCTTCGTTATAGTACTGAGTAGCCGTTCAGTGTCACGTGCGATGCTAGAGCAGATAGGTGCGGTGGCTCTGTTAGAAAAGCCTTTTGAGATGGGGCGGCTACAGCGCTATCTGGAAGTGTTGCATCGCCTTGTATTAGCAGAGGCTCAGGGTGCGGCCTTGCCGTTGTTGCACGAGCAGAGCAAGAATGAAGATGGTGTATGCCGGGTGTTGGTGGTTGATGATGATGAGATAATGGCACGTTCTATACAGCAATGCTTGAGTTGCGAGCCTGGGTATGAAGTAATTGTGGCTTATGATGGGCTGGAAGCGTTGGAAGTGTCTGTGGATTGGTTCCCGCATTGCGTTGTGACGGATCTCATTATGCCCTGGATGAATGGCTATCAAGTAATACGCTGTCTTACCAACAGCTCGTTACGTGGGGTACCCGCATTTGTTGTGGTAAGCGCGTTAACTCAATTAGAACATCCTATTCGCCACTCGTATTTGCGTGGGAAGGGAGTGGCATACGTAAATAAGCCCTTCCACATAAATCGTTTATTAAGTGCTATCAAGCAGGTCTGTCTATAGAACAGGTGTCAGACTGCATAGAATAAGACCGCTTGCCATAATCAAAGAGCAACTTGCGGGTTAGTCGATATTAAGAAACTAGGGATTTTAAGAATGGATCAGCAAGACCGCATCATGGACGGAGACTTACAAACGTTGGGTCTCCAGTCCATCTTAAAAATGCTCGCGCTGAGTGAGAAAACGGGTAAGTTATTTGTGTCTTCTGGGCCAGAGACACTCTCTATTAGTTTGCGCAAAGGTCAGATTGTCGGGTTACATGAAGAGGGTGTGGCGCAATCTGATTTACTAGGCATGTTATGTCTGGTCAATAAACTTGACCCTCCGCGCGCTCAGATGATTCGTGAGATGGCACAGGGCAATATGCAAATGGCGCTAGCGATGCTGGTCGAGCGAGGATGGATGAGTGCCAATGAGATGCAGCGTTGCCTGGAATTCGCGGTCACGCAATCCATCAGCCATGCCCTGCGTTGGGTGAATGGGCGTTTTGCTTTCCATCGTCAAATTGTGCCGCTAGAGACCACGATGCAACCTCTCAACGTCGATTCAGTGTTATTGGAGGCATTGCGCCAAGCGGATGAGTGGGAAGAGATCATGGGTGAAGGCATGACTCACCACCTGACGCGCACCACTGTAGCACGCTGGCTACCAGAAGTGAGCAAAGATGTTCGTAGCCTTGGTCTGAGCCAGGAATATATAGAAGTGCTCTGTCTGGCCAATGGCGAGTTACCTTTACAAGCGGTCTCACTTGTGCTTATGACCCCCGAAGCTCGTGTGGCACGCATTATGATCCGTTTGCTCGAACTCCGTTTGATTGAAGTTGTGGATACGGCGATGGAGACCGAGTTACAACAGGATCTCTCCAATGTGATCATTAAATGTCAATATACCTTAGCCTATCAAAGGCACTCTTCTCATCCAGAACAACATCTCCTCGGCTTGATTACCACCTTATCAGAGTGTATTAATGGTTTATTGAGTCATCATGGGAAGTTTGCTAGGAGCTTGCGTGGTCGAGGACAACTGCCATCAGTAGAGATTGTGCGCTATCTAGAGCGTCGTTTTGCACCATCCTTGCATACGCTGGCCAAGCAACATTCCATTTTGGATACCGTCACCTTTGCGTATGGGCAACTTGATTGTAATGATATACTCACTCTCAATAAGGTAGTCAAAGGGGAGCAACTGGAAGAATTCTATTGGGAGGCAGTGCAGGGATTGGCGGCGTTCCTGCGTTTTGTTTTTACCACACTCTTAACTGATGAGGTAGGCAACTCGCATACAGGTCGCCAATTGAGCGTTGCGTGGAAAGTATTCTTATCCGAAATCGATCACGAAGTACAACAATATCAGGTTTATCGTGCGCATCGCAATACACAAATGGCCCGTGGTCGTGATCCCATGCAATCATCTCCCGTTGGTCTGATGCAAAATCTTAACGGAACCCCCGAAAGAGATGGTGGCTTCCAGTCGCCAGGAACACAAAGGAGGTCAATATAAATGCCTGCTGCTCAACCAACAGTACTGGTAGTAGATGATAGCCCTACGGTACGCAAGATCGTTCAGATGACATTGCAACGTGAGCACATCAGAGTGATTACGGCCAGTGATGGCCTGAGTGCTTTGACTTCGGTGGCCGATGAAATGCCCGCCCTTATTCTCCTCGACATTCAGCTACCCAGGATGGATGGGTACCATATTTGCCAGATCATACGTAAAAACTTGCAGTTTAGACAAATACCCATTATTATGCTCAGTGGGAAAGATGGTTTGTTTGATAAGATGCGGGGGAAATTAGCCGGATCTACCGAATATCTTACGAAGCCGTTTGATTCGGTAGAGTTAGTACAAACAGTCAAAAAGCATCTTATCAATTGGCAAGATCGTATGCCAGCTCCGCCGGAGGGTATGCGACCTCGCCTACGATACCGAGGCTAAGTTTTGTTTTCTCTTTTACCAAAGTGCGCGTAACAAACTTGGTAAAGAACGTCAGTGGGATAGCCCTTATCTCCCATCGCACTGGTGTGGCATGTCTAGGAAAGGGTATAATTGGATGCCTGGGCAGAAAGTACTTGTTGTGGATGATAGTTGGACAGAGTTGACCATGATTGTTACTCCATTGCGCAATAACGGTTTTGACGTTATTACAGCTGTTGACGGAGATGAGGCAGTGGAGAAGGTCTTTAGAGAACGTCCACATTGTATTGTCCTTGATGTTGTTTTACCAAAGCAGAATGGTTTCCAGCTCTGTCGTAGATTTAAAAGTCTGGAAGCAAGTAGACACATTCCGATCATTTTGTTAACTAGTAAGAGTACTCCGTTAGACAAAGCTTGGGGTTTGAGACAGGGCGCTGATATGTATATCACAAAGCCCTTTAATGGTGATGAGTTAGTGGCTAGTGTGCGACGCCTCATTTGAGGCGTCATCTTGTCGGGATAGAGAAATTCGCGGTATGCCTTGATATGGTGTTGTCATATTCATATGGTTCGAGTAATCCCTGAAATCCAGTGCTTGACACTGGCAGGGGCATAGAGGGCATCTTGCAGTGTGCCCAGTACGGTTTCTGCTTCTCACGGCTCAGTCCTGTGCACTGACTGAGACGGTTTCTGTACAAACTGATCTCTGGTTTGCCAGAGATTAGATACTGTGGAAGCTCGTGATACCTCTTGCCAGCAGGGAGTAGTTCTGTGTCCAGCGAAGATCTGAGAAAATTGCAACGCGACCCATTGGCTGCGATCCAGCAACAAGCAAAATTACAGTCGTCTTCTAATACTTCTTCTGCTGCTGCAATGGCTGCGGCGCTTCGCCTTGCACAGGCTGGGTACGCGCACACGAATGAAAGCTCAGCAGCAGCTCCGCAGCCAGTTGTTGGAGAGCAGTATCTTGTGTTTGCTCTGGGAGACCGTGAGTTTATTGTAAAGGCAGAATATGTGCAAGGTGTTGAGCGTTTTATCGATATTACCCCGGTTCCTAATATAGTACCATGGGTAAGGGGTGTAATTAATCTGCGAGGCTCCATCGTTTCTGTGGTAGACTTTAGAATGTTTCTGGATATGGAGTTGCTGCCTTATACCCCGCGCACGCGCTTGTTGTCATTGCAATGCAATGAAATGGTGATTTGCTTTGTGGTAGATGGTGTGAGTGAGATGCTGCCAATTCCGCCTGCCGCTATGAATAGCCAGGCGCGCCAGGCTGCTATTCCATACTGGGCTGCCCCCTATGCTGCTGGATGTGCGATACTTGCGAATCGTGTGTTAGTAGTACTTGATATTGCACGTCTGCTTTTCTCCGAGAAAATGCAGCGCTATGAGGCCCTTGGATAATTTTTGTATGCAGTTGGTTATCCAGCTTGATATAGATATTTGTTTTATCAACAGGAGGTCTGGCGGATGAATTCTGATCGTAATAAAGGTGGTATGACCGTAGATGCATTGATGCAGATGGGATTGGTTGCTTCGACAGCTATTCCTGTTTTAGCTTTTGCCGCTCTGGGTTTCCTCTTTATCGCTATGGATCGTACAACGTTTATCTTTGTAATAGTTTTCTGTGCTATTGTGGTCTTATTAGGGGTCCTTATTGTCAATTATATTGTGCAACGCAAGATTAAGGAGCGCGTTCAGACGGTGGCGGAGGCATGTCGCGATTATGTTAGTGGAGATCGCAATGCGCGCGCAATGGTTGCTGGTGATGATGATTTTGCGATGCTGTGTTCCTCTATCAATCAACTTCTGGAAAATCAGAGCAATGCTGCCGGTGGAGCCTCTTTCGGCAATGCTGGTGGCGATGCTGCCGCTCTGCAAGCACAAATCGAAAAGTTGCTCCAAGAAGTCAGTGCAGTCGGTGATGGTGATCTGCGCGTGCAAGCTGAGGTGACACCCGATACGCTAGGCGTTCTGGCTGACTCTTTTAACTATATGATTGAAGAGTTGGCCAAGGTTGTGGGTCGCGTACAATCGACGGCTGTGCAGGTGACTAATGCAACACGACGCATTCTCGATCGTTCAGGAGAGCTGGCTCAGGCGTCTGAAACGCAGGTGGGTCAGATCAGTCAGACTACTGAAGCCGTTGAGGCTCTGGCTATCTTTATCCAGACTGTTGCTCGCAATGCTCAGTTGAGCGTGGAGGTGGCCCAGGAAGCGCTACATAACGCGGCTCATGGTCAGCAATCTGTGCGTCAAACGATTGAGGGTATGATGCTCATTCGCGAAAACGTGCAGGAAACCTCAAAGAAAATTAAACGTCTCGGTGAGCGTTCTAACGAGATCGGTGAAATCGTACGTATCATTGAAGATATCGCTGATCAGACGAACTTGCTCGCTCTGAATGCTGCTATTCAGTCTGCTATGGCTGGTGAGCATGGACGTGGTTTCGCTGTGGTTGCCGATGAGATCCGCCTCCTGGCAGAACGCTCAACAGAATCAACGAAACGTATTGCTACTCTCGTTAAGAGTATTCAGGGTGATACCTACGATGCTGTGGTTGCTATGGAAGATAGCACGCAAGAGGTGGTGAAGGGATCTCAGTTGGCTGATGAAGCCGGACGTGCACTCAACTCGATCTACAGCGCAGTAGAACGACAGGCGCAAATGATTGAAACTATCGCTCGTTCCGCTAATGATCAGACGACTGTATCTGAGGCGGTGGCGGTAGCGATGGGCCGTATCTCTGAAATTACGCGTCAAACCGATGCTGGTACTCAAGAAGCTGCTGTTAGTGTGAGTTACCTGGCCGAATTGGCGGAGCAGTTGCGTGCTTCTGTGTCTACCTTCCGCCTGCCAGATCGTGTGAATGATATGGGGAACTCTTTCCCCAATATGACCTCTGTGACTGAGTTGCCTGACAGCAATGGGAGTCAGTCCTTCGCACCTCCTATGATCGGGATGGGCAATGATTGGGGTCAGGCTTTGCCGCCTGCTGCTAACTTTTCTCCATCGCAAGAGCGGGGCAATAGTGGCTCGCTCGTCGCCTTGACATCACGCCAAGGGGGACAGTTTAGTTTTAATAATCAGCAGCAAGATTTTGCTACCCAGGCAAGCTTCAGTGGACCTCAACAGTTTGGCAATCAGCCGTTTGGGAGTCAGCCAAATTTAGGCAGTGGCCCATCGGCGTTTCCTGCTCAACAGCAATATAGCTTTCAGCCAGATTTTGGGGAGATGGGTGGTTTTG
>Ga0066654_10000102_pt1 | contig 16913 bp, 20 predicted proteins | sample GraSoiAngelo_103_FD_66715 | JGI IMG/M metagenome (GOLD analysis project Ga0066654, IMG submission 66715) | Grasslands soil microbial communities from the Angelo Coastal Reserve, California, USA - 14_0903_05_20cm | ecosystem: Environmental > Terrestrial > Soil > Grasslands | place: USA... | reverse complement strand
GACGCGTTTTCAGCTTGAAGGGACGCCGGGCGCGCCGCTGGACCTCGCGTGGCCGGTTCAAGCAACGGGGCCTGTTCACCTTCGGCCCGGTTGAGCTGCGGTACGGCGACCCATTCGGCCTGTTTACCCGCACGTTGCGGATCGCGGGCAGTCACTCCGTGGTCGTCTATCCCGTGGTCCGGCCGGTGGGCGGGTTGGATGCGCTGGCGCCGAGCACCGCCGGGGACGAGCAGCTGCGCGGCCGCGTGCTCGACATTCCGCCCAACGCCACCACGATTCGAGAATATGTTCCAACCGACAGCGTCAAGCGCATCCACTGGGCATCGTCGGCCCGGCTTGGCCGGCTGATGAGCCGCAGTTTCGAAACGCGCGAGGGTGGCGACGCCTGGATCGTGCTCGATCTGCAGGCGTCGGTTCATGCCGGGGAAGCGCCGGAATCGACGCTCGAGTATGCGATGAGCCTGGCTGCCTCGATTACGGACGCGGCGCTGCGCCGCGGAAGCGCCATCGGCCTGGTTGGCAACGACAGCCACCTCAGCGTGATCGAGGCCGCCCGTGGTGATCAGCAGCGCAAGAAGCTGTTCGAGCACTTCACGCTGGCGCAGGCCGACGGCACGGTGTCACTGGCCAGCCTGCTCACCTCGCAACGGCAGCAATGGCGGCATCGCGGCGGGCTGGTCGTCATCACACCATCCGCCGACGAGCACTGGCTCGAGGCCTTGCTCGACCTGGGGGTTCGAGGTCATCGCAGCCTCGTTGTCTACCTCGATCCACGCGGTTTTGGTGGGAGCCAGCCGACCCTGGCATCGGCCGGACGCTGGCGGCAGGCGCTGAACTGGTGGATCGTTGGCGGGCCGGACGACCTGGAGCCGGAGCGACGAGTTGCCGCAGGTTAATCCGGCGACGGTCTTCCTGCTGCTGCTTGCGGTCCTCGGAGGCGCCTGGGCCGCGGGGTTACTTCGTCCGCACTATGAGGGGGGCCGCCTGACGATACGGCTCTTCCGAGCCAATCGAGTCCTGCTCACGGTTGATTTCCGGGATACCTGGCTGCTGCTGGGATTCGTGCTGCTCATGGGCTGGGCGGTGGCGATCGCCGTGGAGCGTTCGGCCTGGGTGCCCGACACGGAAGGGCGGCTGGTACCGGCTCTGGCGATCGCAACCGGGCTGGGATGGATCTTTGCGATTGCCCGGGCATCGCGCCTGGCGTATGCCGCCATGTCGGGTCTGGCGGTGTTTGGCAGCCTGGCGCTCCTGACGCCATCGCCGCTTACCTCGGGCGGAGCGCTGCCGGCGATCAGAACGTGGCTCCTGGCGCTTCCGAATCGGACCAATACGCTCCTGCTGATGAGCCTGCTGCTGATGTTCGTGGCCACCGGGCTGTGGACCAGCTGGTGGGTGTTCTTGCGGCGCAATGGGCTGGTGGCGCTGCTGCCCTCAGGCACCATCCTCGCGGTGGAGATCATCAACGACACCAGCCCCGGCCTTACGCTCTTTACGCTCATCTGGCTCACCGCCGCCGCCGCCGTCTTGCTGCGGCTGAACTTCGTCGCCCTCAAGGAAGGATGGCGGACACGCCGTCTTCCACGCGCGGCCGATACCGGCTGGACCTTCGGAGAAGTCGGCATCGAGGCGACCGCAGCCATCCTCGTCATCGCCTTTCTGCTGCTTCCGCCCTTGAGCAGCAGCGACATCAGCGCCGCCCTGATCCCTGGCACGATGAACCCCGACGCGATCCACCCGTTCGGGATCGGGAGCAACAATTCCAAACCCGGATCGGTCGGCTCCATCGGCTATAGCGAGGTGGTCCGACCGGGCTCGCAGCTCAAGGCGAAATCGCAAACCGTGATGGTGGTCACCGGTGACACGCCGGTCTTCTATCCGTACTGGCGTGGCATTGCGCTGGCGGGCTGGGACGGCATCACCTGGTATGAGCTGCCCAGCAGGGCCGGCGGCGTCCCGGTCCGGCAGCAACCGCTCGTGGCGGCGCGCGCAAGTGTCCCACGCGATGATTTGCCGGCCGATTCGCAGCGCACCCAGCTGCTTCACAATTCGTTTCACGTCGTGGTGCCGCCCGAGCAAACCCTGGGTACCGTGTTCAGCGCCGGTGAGATCCTCTCCGTCGACAACCAGCCAACAACCGTCCGCGGCATCATGACGTCGGTTCCGGCGCCACCGGGGTCGAACGTGTCGTTGGTGAATGTCGCCGGAGACAGCGACTCCACGGCCACCTTCGACACCGTCGATCGCATTCGCTTCGCGAGGCGGCTGCAGCCCCCCTACAACTACTCGGTCACTGAAGCGATTCCCAACGTTGATGTCCAGGATCTGCAGAGCGCGGGCACGGATTATCCAGCGTGGCTGGCACCCTACACCACGCTCTACGAGGATGGCAGGGTCGCCCAGGGATACTCGACGGCCCGTGATGCCGAAGTCGCGACGCTCGCCCAGTCGATCGTCCGGTCAGCCGGTGCCACCACCCCGTATGACCAGGCCAAGGCGATCGAATCCTGGTTCCTGGCCAAGGGCCGTTTCACGTATACGCTGAAGCCGCCCCTCGCCAGGTCCGGCGAGCGGCCGCTGGACTTCTTCCTCTTCACCTCGAAGAAGGGGTTCTGCCAGGACTTTTCCACCGCCATGAACGTCATGCTGCGGACGCTGCGGATCCCGAGCCGGCAGATGAGCGGGTTTGGCGCGGGTGTCTTCGACGAGAAGACGCATCAGTACACGGTGAACTCCCTGGACGCGCATAGCTGGGTGGAAGTCTTCTTCCCCGGGTATGGATGGATCCCCTTCGAACCGACGCCAGACGGCATCAACACACCGGTAAACCGGCCGGCCACCAAGGAAGCCCTCAATGCCCCACAGTCGGCCAACGTACAGCCCAGCGCCCGGATTCCGCCCGGCTTGCGAGAGCCTCCCGGTGCGTCGACGGGATTCGGCTCGAGCGCTCCCTTCGCCGATATATGGCGCCCGATATTGACGGTGGGCGCGGGCCTGTTGCTCCTGGCGCTTATCGCCGTTCTCCTCGCGCTGCGCTGGCTGATGGCGGTTCGCGACGTGCCGCGCATCTGGCGCCGGCTGCTCTTCCTGGGAGACCGGCTGAAGGTCCCGCGGCACCTGGGCGATACGCCGCAAGAATTCGGTGGACGGCTGGCGGCCTCGATGCCGGCACTTGATACCGAGGTGCGGCGGCTGGCGACGCTCTACACGCGCGCCAGCTTCCGTCGTGGAGGGCTTAGTCCGGATGAGCTCGCTGAAGCCCGAAAGGCCTGGAGCCAGATCCGCGGCAGCTACGCCGGGCTGGTGGCGCGAGCCTGGCGGGATGACCTTCGCCAGGGCCGCGTCGTCAGTGCCGACGACGTCGTCAATGCAGAGGTAGTTGCAGGGTCAGAAAGTCACGGGCCATCACGGCCCCGTTGACCGAGCTCTCGCCGCCCCGGTGCGTGAGGATGAAGCGCACCGACGGGTGACGGGTCATCAGTTCCTTGATGTCTTTGCGGGCGAGGTGTAGCTCGCCGCCCCTATCGTCGTAGGTCATTTCGCTGATCACGTGATCTGACGCCTCGATCAGCGCGTCGAGCCGGGGCGACATCTCGGCGTCACCCGTGTACCCGAGGCGGACGCCGTCCCGCTCGATCACAAAGCCGAGGCAGTCCAGCCGGCTCGCGTGCTGCATCTTGAACGCCTGCCCCCGGCTGCCGTCAAGCTGGAACGAATCGCCGTCAGCAAGCTCCTGAACGCGCAGCTGCAACCGCTGCCAGCTCATCCGACGCATCTCCTCGCCCCAGGCAAGGTCGAGTAACCGTTCGAGGTACGCGGTTGTTCCTCGAGGTCCATAGATACTGAGTGACGGCGGTCGGTCATTCAGCATGACGCGGCCCAGGATCAACCAGGCAAGGCCAAATGTGTGGTCGGCGTGGAAGTGACTGAGCACGACCGCCCGCGGCTCATCGAGTGAAACGCCGACCCGCGGCAAATGAACCGTCAGCGGCGCGCCGGCATCCATCAGGATCTTGCGATCGACCAGGATGGACGAGTTATAGGCGTGCGGCGAAAACGCCGCGCCAGTACCCAGAAACGTGACCTCCACCGGGATGACGGTAGCAGACTGGGTGACGCGTCAATTCAGGTCGACCAGGCCATCGAAGAACGGCGGCCAGTCGCCCTGCCCACCGCCCCAGGTGGCAGAAAGCTGGGCCGGACGCTGGTCGTTGACGATCAGGATCGTCCAGGTCGCCGGCGGTCCCCCCATATATTCGCCGGGGATCGCGTAATCGCCTGAAACCGCAATCACCCAGATGAAGTGATCAGGGCTCGTGTCGTGACCAATGTTCTCTCCCGACCGCGAAGCCGCCCGCTCCAGGTCCGACTCATGAACCAGTTTGGCGGCATGATGAGCCGTCTGTTGGGCTTGTTTGCTGAGGGCCGCCTCGATCGCCTCCTGCCTTAAGAGCTGCGGGTGATGCCCGAGTACGCCGACAAGCAGGAGGACGACCAGAGTCGTGATGGCAACCGGAACCCACGGTCGGAGCCGATCAGAGCGGAGCGCGCTCGGCACATCAACGCAACGAGAATCATTGGGGTCTCCTAGCAGGCGTCGAGTACAGTGCAATCGTGAGTACGGTTGAGAAAGTGCGGCTCACGCAGTGGTCGCACGGCGCGGGTTGAGCCTGCAAGATCGGTCCTGAGGACCTGGCTCAGGTCTTGAGCCACTTGCCCAAAACGCTCGCGAACCCGGATGTGCTGGTGGGGCTGGAGACGGGCGATGACGCCGCCGTCTACCGGTTGCGATCGGACCTCGCCCTGGTGGTCACGACGGACTTCTTCACCCCGGTGGTCGATGACGCTTACACCTTCGGAGCGATCGCGGCCGCCAACGCCTTGAGCGATATCTATGCGATGGGCGCAAAGCCGTTGATGGCGGTGAACCTGGTGGCGTTTCCGATGAAAGAGCTGCCCGCCTCGCTGCTCGCCGAAATCCTGCGCGGCGGTCTGGACAAAGTTCGCGAAGCCGGCATCGACATTCTCGGTGGTCACAGCATCGACGATCACGAGCCGAAGTACGGGCTCGCGGTCACCGGCACGATCCATCCCGATCGGGTGATCCGCAACCGCGGCGGGCGCCCGGGGGACCGACTGGTCCTGACCAAGTCCCTCGGCACCGGCGTGATTACGACGGCGATCAAGCACCAGGTGGCGCCGGAGGCCTCCACCGCGGCGGCCATCGACGGGATGCTGCAGCTCAATCGGGCTGCCGCCGACGCCATGGCCGCCGTCGACGTGCACGCCGCGACCGACATCACCGGTTTCGGCCTGCTGGGGCACCTGCACTACCTGGCGCGCGCCTCGGCGGTTGCCGCGCGAGTCGATGCGGCGGCCGTGCCCCTGATCGCGGGGGCGGAAGCGCTGGCCGATGCCGGCGAGGTGCCGAGCGGCACCCGATCGAACGAGCGATTTCTGGCCTCGCGCGTGCAATGGTCGGCGGCCGTGCCCACCGCCCGGCGGACGCTGCTCGCCGACGCGCAGACCTCCGGCGGGCTACTCATCGCTGTCCCCGCCGAGCAGGTTGATCGCCTGCTCGAGGCCCTTACGCGTCAGGGGGCTGCCGGCTGGCAGGTCGGTGAACTCGTTGCCGGCGAACCCGGTGTCATCACCGTCGTCTGAGGCCCCCGCCAGGTAACAATCCGCTCGCGATCGTTACCGGAGCGTGTCACTCAGGTTTGGCCGCGACATATGGCCGGCCCCCGCTCCCACGTATTAGAAGGTGACCATGCGGGAGCGTGATCGTAACGTCGCCCTGTCTGTCCATTTCGCCGGCGCTGATAATGTCACCCAGTGCGCGCACTGGGCAAGGCGGCGTCCGATGACGATCGCCCACTCATCGAGCGGGTGCGTAAGGGCGATCAGGACGCGGCCCGCACCCTCTACGAGCGTTACTTCGATCGCATCTACAACTATGTTTATGCCCGGCTGGGACGAGCCGAAGATGCGGAGGACCTGGCCATCGACACGATGACCCGGAGCCTCACCCGCATCGATTTGTTCCAGGACCAGGGGGTCGCCTTCTCCTCCTGGGTCTATCGAATTGCGCACAACGCGACCATTGATCATTACCGCCGGAACGGCAGGGTCACGCTCGTCCCGCTGGAGAACGCGGTCCTGCCGCAAACGGCAGATCCCGCGGAGCTCGCGGTGGAGCAACTCTCGAACGAGGACCTGCGGGTTGCGCTACGCGACCTGACCGGAGAACAGCAGCAGGTCTTGATCCTGCGCTTCTTCCAGGATCTGACCGCAGCCCAGGTAGCCGACATCATGGGGAAATCGGTCGGCGCCGTCCAGGCGCTCCAGCATCGAGCGCTCGGCTCGCTCGAGCGGGCCCTGCAAGGAAGGACAAACAATTGATGCCTGAAGCGCGGCGGCTGGAAGCGCTGGCGGAGCGGCTGCGGGCCGTCGATCCGATCGCGCCGTCGCCGGGCGCGAAGATCCGGGGCTGGAACCTTGTGCTTGCCGGCGTCACCCAGTCCGCGACCCGCCGGCCACGCGTGTCCGTGACGCGGCTGGTGCTCGCCGCGGCTGCAGCCGGGGTCCTGCTGGTGGCCGGCGCGCTGGCCGCATCCGCCGATAGCCTGCCGGATTCCGCCCTGTATCCATTGAAGGGCGCCTGGGAGCAGGTACGCGGGACATTCGCCTTCAGTCCGTCGGACAAGCTGGCCTTCCATCTCGAGCTCTCCCAAACGCGGCTCGCCGAGGCGGAGGCGATGATTGCCCGGCACCGGATTGACCTGGCAGGCGGCGCGCTCGACGCGCTCGACAACGAGCTCGACGATGCCGCGCAGCTGGTGCAGACGGCCAAGCAGAACGACCCGGCGGCGGCCGCCGAAATGCAGAGTCGTCTCGAGCAGGCGATTGCCACTCACGAGCTGCAGCTCGCTGGCCTGCAGGGTCAGGTCACAAATCAAACCGCGCTGACCGCGATCAGCCGGGCACGCGATCGCGCGATCGCAGCCTTGCAAGCTGCGGAGAAGACCGGTCCGAACGATAAGAACGGGAATCCGAGCCCGTCGCCGAATGGTGGCAGGGGCCAGGGTGGGCCCTCCACCTCACCGCATCCCACGCCCAAGCACTAGCTGTACCTGGCCCGCTCTCGGTCGGTGGTGCTACCGTGGGTGGACCAGGAGTCCAGCGTGAGCGAGGGGAGACCATGACCACACTCGGGAACCGGCCGAACACCGCCCTCCTCGTCATCGACGTGCAGAACGGCGTCGTCGAGGGGGCTCACGAGCGCGATGCAGTCGTGGCGAACGTCGCCAGCCTGGTCGAGAAGGCACGGCGAGAACGGGTCCCCGTCGTCTGGGTGCAGCACTCCGACAAGGGGCTTCCGCGTGGGAGCGACAAGTGGCGGATCGTCCCCGAGCTGAGTCCGGACGACGCCGAGCCGCTCGTCGAGAAGAACTACGGCGACTCTTTCGAGGACACGAGCCTCGAGACCGTGCTATCGGGCCTTGGCGTCGGGCGACTCGTCGTCGTCGGTGCGCAGACCGACATGTGCGTCCGCTCCACACTTCACGGTGCATTCGTGAGGGGTTACGACGCGACCCTTGTGAAAGACGCCCATACCACCGAGGACCTGACGGCATGGGGAGCGCCGCCGCCGGACCTGGTCATTGCGCACACGAACCTGTACTGGACGGATCAGAGGGCGCCGGGGCGAACGGCCGGGACGGTCGAGACCAAGGACGTCGACTTCGGCCGCACGTCCTGAAGCCTGTGCGACGGGCGGCCGCGATCGCCAGATAGCATGGCCGCGAATGCCGCGACGTCCAGCCATTGCGATTTCAGCCTCAGGCGCGTTCCTCGTGCTCGCCGCAGATCAGGCGAGCAAGGCCTGGGCGACGGCCGCGCTGCCGCGCGAACACGACGTCATGGTCATCCCAGGCTGGCTGTGGTTTCGACTCATCAGCAACAGCGGCGCGACGCTCGGCCTGCTCGGCGGCCATAATCGCCTCCTCATCGCCATATCGCTGGCGGTCGTGGCGGCGGTCGCCGTGATCGTGGTTTACGGCATTGCGCCCGGCGCCCTGGGGGCCGCCGCCCTGGGCGCGATCGGCGGCGGGGCCATCAGCAATCTTGCCGACCGTGTCCGGCTGGGCGCCGTGGTCGATTTCATCCGGGTGCGTGGCTGGCCGACCGACTTCAATATCGCGGATGCCGGTATCCGGATCGGCGTCGTGGCGTTCGTGGTGGCGCTTTTGCTGGAATGGCGCCACCGCCGGCGACCTGGGACGGCCGCCGGCTCCGTTCGCTAGCTCATCCGCCGGCCGCGGTTTTCATGTCGCGGTCGTACGCGTCGCTCAGCGGTTTGATCAGCGCCGTTTCCGCCTGTTGAATGGCGTTCTCGTCGATCGCCTCCAGGGCCTTCCCATCCGCGTCGACCGCCGCCACATATTTGTCGACCGCCGCCACGTTGTGCGCCTGGGCGGCCGAGACGAGCCCCTTCAGGTCATTCACCATCTTCTGGAAGTTGTTCAGACCGGTTGTCAATCCTGGAGGTAGCGAGGCGCCCTGGGACAAGTCGATGGACTTCTGGACGGCGGCGCCGACGGTGGTCAGCTGCGCCTGCATGCCGGCGAGGTCGTTGGCGTCTGCCGCCTTTGAAAATGCTTCGAGGCCGGCCAGCGCGTCGATCAACGGATCGAGGAAGGCCAATTGCTTGTTGAAGAGGCCGATACCTTTTTGCGCGGTGCCCAGCGCTGAGAGCGCGGCGTCCACCCGATGCCGGTGACGGTCGATGGTTGCTTGCTCGGGCAGGGTCAGCAGCGTCCCGTTGAGATCGCCGCGGACCTTCAGCAGGGAATTTCGATCGCCTGTTACGTCCTCCTGCCAGGTCGAGAGTTGCTTCTTCACCGTCGCCAGCGCCGCCTTGGCCGCGACCAGGTCCGGATTGGCGGAATTGAAATCGACGCTTTTGAACGGGTCATTCTTGAAAAGGTCAGCGATGGTGTTGTTATGGCTGACCGTGGTGGTCAACGCCGCGTCGGAACGCGACACCGGGCCGGCCGCCGCCGCGGCGCCGCCGATCACGTAGCCGATGACAAGAAGAATGAGGACGGCGATCGCGGCGATGATGAGCCACCGGCGGTTTGAACGTGCCCGTCGCGCTTGCGGGACTGCCGTCCCCATTGACGGTGTCGGGCGCTCGGCGGTTTCGGTCGTCGCGGCCGGTGCCATTGCTGGCGGCGTCTCGACGGTCGTGTCGGTTACGGCGCGTGGCGCCTCGTCGTCTGCCATGCTTCCCTCCCTGGCCCCAAGGCCATTCCCGCCTCACCATACCCGGAAATGCCGGGCTGTCAATAGCACCGGGCGCACAAAGTCTTGCCGGTCTGTGGACCGCGCGTTAGTCTTGGGTGAGGAGGAGCACTGATCGGTGGATAACCTGCCCCGGCAGGCACGGCCGCCCGACGTCGGGGTTCAGACCAGCCACGTCCGGGAGATGGCCGCCAACCTGCTGCTCGGCCGGGCGCTCCACGCGCTGGACGCGGCCGGCGGGATGGTCGTCTTCTGGGACGCCGATGGGCGCTGGAACAAGGACAGCTTCACCCTGCCCGGCCGTCCTGACCGGCTCGAGCAGCTGGCGCCGGTGCTGGAGGCGCTGCTGGAGTGGACGCTCTACACCGAGAAACCGGTGGCCATCCACGACCTTCGCCGGAGCCGCTGGTCGCGTCACTTGCTCCATGGCGACGATCCGCCGGCCGGCGCCGCCGCGGCCACGCCGATGGCGCAGCGGGGGGCGATCTGGGGGGCGATGGTCGTGTATACAGCGGAGCCCGTCATCGATTCCATCGGATTGCTCGGCCAGCTTGCCGAGCTCGCCACTGAGCAATTGAGCTCGCTGGCGTCGGGGCGGCCGGAGGGCGTGAGCTAACCGCGGTCGCCGGCAGGGCGTCCGTATCATGAGCGGCGATGCGAGCTGAGGAGTCGACCCGCAGAGTGGCCGCCGTGCGCCGGCGCCTGACCGACCTCGAGCTTGATGCGCTGGTGGTCACGGCTCCGGAGAACACCCGGTACCTCTCCGGCTTCAGCGGCACGCTTGGGTATCTCGTGATCAGCGGGGAAGGCGCGGAAATCCTGGGGGACAGCCGCTACTGGCTGCAGATGGAAGCCGAGGCCCCGGGGTTCACGCTGGTGCGCTCGGTGGCGTCCAGCGGTCTCCTGGCACTGCTTGCCGACCACCTCAAGCGACTGGGACCGCGCCGGGTTGGCTTCGAATCCCAGCACCTGACGGTCGATCAGCACCGGCGACTGGGTGGATCGCTGACAGCGGACGTGGCGCTGGTGCCGACCGCCGGGCTGGTCGAGGAATTGCGCATGCTCAAGACGCCGCACGAAGTGGAGCTTCTGCGGCAGGTGGCGGGGATCGCCAGCCGCGCGTTCGACCGGGTTCGGTCCGCCATCCGACCCGGGCTGCGCGAGCGCGACATCGCCTTTCTGCTCGAGCAAACGTTCCGCGAGCTGGGGGCGGACGGCCCGGCGTTCGACACCATCGTGGCGGCCGGCGAGCGCGGCGCCCTGCCGCACGGCCGGGCCGGTGATCGGGAGCTGGCGCGCGGGGATATGGTGGTCGTGGATTTCGGGGCCCTCGCCGGCGGCTACAACAGCGATACGACCCGGACGATCGTGGTCGGCGAACCTACCCTCGAGCAGACCCGGGTGATCGACGCCGTGCGGCAGGCGCAGACCGAGTCGATGGCCCTGATGAGACCGGGCGTGACCGCGGATGCGGTCGACCGCCGTGCCCACGACGTCCTGGCCGGCGAGGCGCATGCCTTCGGCCATGGCCTGGGCCACGGCATCGGGCTGATGGTGCACGAGCGACCGTTTCTGTCGCCGAGCGACCAGACGCCGCTCCAGGCAGGCATGGTCATCACGAACGAGCCCGGCATCTACCGGCCGGGCTGGGGCGGCGTCCGGCTGGAGGAGATGGTGCTGGTGACGGAGGCTGGGCCCCAGGTTCTGACGCCGGCCTCGCACGAAGTGAGGGTTGGGTGACCCCCGCGGAGGCCCTCCGGGAGAAGCTGGACGTTTCGATTTTCGCGGATGAGCTCTTCGGCGAAAACTGCTTTCTGATTCGCCGGCGAGACACGGCCGCTGCCCTGGTCGTCGACCCCGGACTGCAGCTCGACCGGGTGGTAAGGCAGCTGCGCGAGGAGCGGCTCACCGTCGAACGCATCCTGGTGACCCACGGGCATATCGATCACGTGGGCGGCGTGCCCGCGCTTCATCAGGACACCGGCGCCCCCATCGCCATGCATCCGGACGATCTGGCCATCCTCGACTGGGACCAGCTCGGACGGCTGCCCTTCATTCCCCGCGGATTTGGGCCCTTCTCGATTGATCTCGGGCTCACTCACGGGATGACTCTTTCGTTTGCGGACCTCAGCGTGCGCGTCCTCCACACCCCGGGGCACACCGAAGGTTCGGTGTGCTTTCTCTTTGGCCTCGATTGCTTTGCCGGAGACACCCTGTTTCAGCGCGGCATCGGCCGCACCGATCTACCCGGCGGCGACATGCGAAAGATCGTCTTCAGCATTCGCGACGTGCTCTACGCGCTTCCACCCAAGACCGTGGTGTATCCGGGGCACGGCCCCCGCACCACGATCGAGGAGGAGATGCTGCTCAACCCGTTCGTGCCTGCCGGCTGAGATGCGGATTGCCTCCCTGCTGCCCAGTGCCACCGAGATCGTCTGCGCGCTTGGGCTGGAGGACAGCCTGGTGGCCGTGACCCACGAATGCGATTACCCGGAGTCGGTCAAAGGCAAGCCGGTCGTGACCCGGAGCGTGCTGCCCGGCAACGGCGCGAGTGCCGACATCGACCGCCACATTCGTGAGCTTGTCCATCAGGGAAGCGGCATTTACCGGCTCGATGCGGATCGGCTGGCGGCGCTCCAGCCCGATTTGATCCTCACCCAGGAGCTCTGCGAGGTGTGCGCCGTCTCCTATCCGGTTGTGGAGCGCGCCGCGCGACGGAACCCGGAGGCTACGCAGTTGGTCTCGCTCGAGCCGGAACGTCTCACCGATCTTTTCGACCACGTTCGGCTGGTTGGGCGCCTGACCGGGCGGGACGCCAGGGCCGAGGAGGTGGTGGCCGGGCTCGAGCACCGACTGGCGGCGGTCCGCGACCGAATAGCCGGCCGACCGATCCGGCGAGTGGTGACGCTGGAGTGGGTCGATCCGCCGTTCAACTGTGGGCATTGGACTCCCGGGCTGACCGAGCAGGCGGGCGGCCGGGACCCGTTGGGATCCGCGGGCCGGCCGGCCCATGCCATTCGATGGCAGGATGCGATCGATGCCCGACCCGAGGTGATGGTCATATCGGCCTGCGGATTTTCGCTCGAACGGAGCATCACAGAGTTCCGGGCCGCGCAGGCGCCGCTGGAGCGGCTGCTTGGCGAGATCTGGGTGGTCGACGGCAATGCCTTCTTCAGCCGGCCCGGCCCGCGCCTGGTTGACAGCGTGGAGATCATGGCGGGAATTCTTCATCCCGAGGCGGTACAGCCGCCGCCCCCGAGCAAGGCCCGTCGGCTGCGCTAGCCGCCGAAGATGAATCCGAAGAAGACCGCCGCCAGGACGATGACGAGGATGCCGCCGCCCACCAGCAGCAGGATGGCCGCCAGCGTGAAGCCGATGGCACGGCCGAAGGCCAGCCAGAGCTCGTCCTCGTCGGAGCGGTCGGTACCTGGGGCGCTCAACGCAGCGGCAAGCTCGCGCCTGCCGGGTGCTCGGTCCAGGCCTTGAACGGACCGTGCGCGGGCCCCAGGTCGGCCGGGGTCCAGCGATCGATCGCGGCCAGCCCGGTCGCCAGCCGCTGATGAAGCTCGCTTGGCGCGGTCCGCCGGTCGTAGACCCCGACCTTCTCCGATCGCAGGCGGCGCGTCCGGCCCTCACGGTCATCGACCCACCAGGTGATGCTCACATCGAGCACATGGCCGGTTTGCTCTCTGTAGCTGATGGTGACGACAGCCTCTCCGCCCGCGCGCCGGGCGAAGCGGAGCTCCCAGGCCGGCTTTCCCCGGCGGTAGCGCTCGATGAGGAGATCATGCTGTCGGGCGAAGTCTTCCAGCGTCGGGGCCACCGCCCGGAACGCGTCGATGATCTCGGTGGGGACGGGTGTCAACCGAGCCGGGGGCGCCATCGCGCCATTGTAGAGTTGAGTCAGTGGATCCGCCGGCAGTTGATGTCGTGTCGAAGATCTTCACGTCGGCGCGGACGATCGCGGTAGTGGGTCTCAGCCCGGATCCCCGCCGGCCCAGCCATGGCGTCGCTCGCTACCTGCAGCGGGTCGGCTATCGCATCATCCCGGTCAATCCTCACGTCAGCGAGGTTCTGGGCGAACGCGCTTTCCCTTCCTTGCGCGATGTGAAAGAGCCGGTCGACGTCGTCGACGTCTTTCGGCGCTCCGAATTCGTGGGGCCGATCGTCGACGAGGCCATCGCCATCAAGGCTGCCGCGGTCTGGTTGCAGGATGGCGTGGTCGACGAAGCGGCGGCCGAGCGGGCTCGGGCGGCAGGCCTCGATGTCGTCATGGACGACTGCATGATGCGGCGGCATGCCGCCGGTCGTTACTAGCTAAGAGCCTTTCTCGTTTGCATTCGGGCTTCCGCGATCTCTTCAGCGGCCCGTCGATGTGAAATCCGCTCCTGCCGGGCGCGCTCGAGCAGTTCGCGGGTGGTGCTCCGCAGCTGCCGGCTGGTCACCCCGAAAATCGACTCGAGGTTGGGCTCCAACCGCCTCTCGAGCAGACCGCAGAACAGGAACGCGGCCGCGGCATTGGCCACGAAATCCGGCAAGATCGTTACGCCGCGCCCCTCCAGCTGCGCCTCCGCCTCGGCCGTCACCGGATTGTTGGCCGCCTCGACCAGGAGCTTGCAGCGGATGTCCGCCTGGTTGTCCATTCGGATCGCGTTGCCGATGGCCGCCGGGATGATGATGTCCACCCGCTGCTGTAGCCAGGCTGGTTCCGGAGCGCAGCGGACACGCGCGGGTAACCGCTTGCGGTCGATCCGGCCGAATCGGTCGCGGATCGAGAGCAGGTGAGCGACATCCAGGCCGTCGTCATCGAGGACGGCTCCCTCGATGTCGGCGACCGCGATCAGCCGGACGCCTGCCCGGTCGAGATACCGCGCCGCGGCACCACCCACGTTGCCGAATCCTTGCAGCGCAACGCTGGCGCCGCCGAGAGCGAGACCCAGCACGCCCGCGGCCTCGATGGTGCACTCCGCCACGCCGTAGCCGGCCATCAACTCCGTGATGGGGACCCTCTCGCTGGTCAAGGCCAGCGCCTGCTTGACGCGAGCGAGGCCGGCCCCACCTTCGGCCTTGAACCCCGCCTGCAGCGGATGGGTGAGGCCGACGAGCTGGCAGGCTGCGATGATCTCGTCTTCGTGGGTCCCCAGGTCCGCGCCGGTCGCATAGCGCTCGGCGATGAAGGGGCGAATCGCGTCGATGAACCCGCGGAGGACGGTGGGTGCCTGCGGAGCGGCGGGATCGCAGTCGATTCCGGACTTCGCTCCACCGTACGGGATGTCAAGAACGGCCATCTTGTGCGACATGGTGCGGGCCAGGTCGGTGACCTCATCGAGCGTGACACCGGGACGCATCCGGATCCCGCCCGAGCACATCCCGTCGACCAGGCGATCAATCACCAACCAACCCCGGACGCCGGTCGCTTCGTCGTGCCACTCGCTTACCAGGTAAGGGGTCAGCGTCGCGACCTCAAAACACCCGTCCCCCGAGCGGGACCTCGTGAGTCGGCGCCAGCAGGACGACGCCCCCGTCGGCGTCCGGCACGCCCAGCACCAACACCTCGGATCGAATCGGTCCGATCTGGCGCGGCGGGAAGTTCGTCACCGCGATCACCAGCCGGCCGCGGAGATCCTCGGGCTGGTAATGCGCCGTGAGCTGGGCACTCGATCGGCGGATGCCGAGCGGGCCAAAGTCGATGCGCAGTTTGTAGGCCGGTTTGCGCGCCTGCGGAAACGACTCGGCCTCGAGGACCCGGCCGACGCGCATGTCGACGCGCGCGAAGTCCGCGAGATCGATGACGCCAGCCTCGGCCAACATCCCTAGTGTAGTGTGCCCAACGTATGCCGCTCACGCCTGAGGAGATGCGTGCGCTGTTCCCCATCACGCGGCGCTACGCCTACCTCGATCACGCGGCCATCGCTCCTCTGGCAACGCCGGTGCGCTCGACCATGGAGGTGTTTCTCACGCGGCAGTCCGAGGAGCCCTTCGAGCGCGAGCACTGGGAGCGGCTGCGCGGCCAGGTGCGCAACCGGGTCGCCGAGCTGGTAGCGACCAGGCCGGAGTCCATCGCGTTCATCAAGAACACCACCACCGGTCTGGGATTGGTGGCGGCCGGCCTCGACTGGGAGTCGGGCGACAACGTCGTCGGGGTTGATCGCGAGTTCCCCGCCAACATCTATCCCTGGATGGACCTGCGCCGCAAGGGTGTCGAGCTCCGCCTGTACCGGCCGACGAATGGACGGATCGAGGTGGGGGCCATCAGCCGGTTGTGCGATCAACGGACGCGGGTGCTGGCCGTCAGCGCGGTCCAGTTCTGGAATGGTTTTCGCGTGGACCTCAGCGCGCTCTGCGCGGCGCTTCGCGGGAAGGATGTGCTCCTGATTGTCGATGCCATCCAGGCCGTGGGCGCCCTGCGGATCAATCTGGCGGAGTTCCCAGTCGACTACCTTTGCGCCGGCGCCCAGAAATGGTTGCTCGGACCGATCGGTGCCGGCTTTGCCTACGTCGGTCCGCGCATGCTGGAGCGGCTGCACCCGGCAATCATCGGCACCGACAGCGTGGTGCGCGACGAGGAGTACTTCGACTACGAGCTCACGCTGAAGCCCGATGCCCGCCGCTTCGAAGAAGCGTCGCCCAACTATCCGGGCATCCTGGGTATGGGGGCCGCGGTCAACCTGTTGCTTCGCGCTGGTCCAGCGGCCGTCGAAGAGGCCGTCCTTCGGCTCGCAGGCCGCTTACGCGAGGAACTGCCCCGCCGCGGTTACGAGCTGCTGCTCAGTCCCGGCCGGCCGAGCGAACGTTCGGGCATCGTTTCGTTCCGCCATCCGCGGATGGTGCCGGTCGAGCTGCATGGCCGTCTGCGGGACGCGGGCATCATCATCTCCTTGCGTGGCGACTTCCTGCGCGCCTCGCCCCACTACTACAACAGCGACACCGACATCGATCGCCTGCTGGAGGCGCTGCCACAGTGACCTTCTGGCAAAAGGTCAAACGCGAGCTGGGCCGCGAGACGCAGCCGGTGGACACCGTGGTCCGGTTGATCATTCTGGAGCGGGGGATCCGCGGCACGCTGGTGGCGGTGCTCGGCGTCGCCTTGCTCACGAGCAGCCGGGGCATCGTCGGCCTGGTCCGGGGTTGGGTGGCCGAACTGAACGTCAATCCGGAGCGGCGGCTGATCCCCAGAGTGGTGTCGGCGGTGTTGCGGCCGATTGGCGAATTTTCCTCTCGAACCGTGCTGCTCATCGGCATCGGCGCGATCCTCTTCGGCGCCCTCGAGCTAACCGAAGCCATCGGCCTGGCGCGGCGCCGACGGTGGGCCGAATACCTGACCGTGATCGCCGGCTGCATCGGCATCCCGTTCGAGATCATGGAGGTGCTTCGTCGCCAGACGCCGGTGCGGATCAGCATCTTGCTGATCAACGTGGCGATCGTGATCTACCTCGCCTGGCAGAAACATCTTTTCGGTCTGCGCGGCGGCGTCGCGACTGAGACCGAGAAAAGTTAGGGCTGACGCTCCGAGCGCTGTTGCTCAGCCCCTTGGGATGTCGCGACCAGTTGGCCGGTACTCAACCAGCAGCACCCGACCATCCAGAGCCCGGTGGTCGACCAACTCG
>Ga0066654_10000100_pt1 | contig 17120 bp, 20 predicted proteins | sample GraSoiAngelo_103_FD_66715 | JGI IMG/M metagenome (GOLD analysis project Ga0066654, IMG submission 66715) | Grasslands soil microbial communities from the Angelo Coastal Reserve, California, USA - 14_0903_05_20cm | ecosystem: Environmental > Terrestrial > Soil > Grasslands | place: USA... | reverse complement strand
AAGCCGGCGACGGTGATCGCCCGGCCGGCGCGGATGCCGGCGGTGCGGATCGCCGGCCGCAGCTCCTGGTCCTCTGCCTCCTGCCAGATGCGGCTGATCAGGAAGACGTTGTAGTCGGCACCCAGAGCGAGGAGGAGGATCGCGCTCGCGACCGGCACGAAGAAGGCCAGCTCGCCGTAGCCGAGCAGGTCCTGGAAGACGTAGACAGTGAGGCCAAGCGCGGCGGCGACCACCAGCAGGCTGCTGCCAACGAGATATAGCGGCGCGGCCCAACTCCGCAACAGAAGCCAGAGCAGGAGCAGCAGGACCAAGAGGGCTGCCGGCGCGACCCGCTCGAAAGCAGTAGTCGTGTCTTCGCTCAGTTCGGTGGCGATCGTCGTGTCACCGGTGATCCCGGTCCGGACGCCCGAGAGGCTGCTGCGCTCGAGCATTGCCGGCAGCTCGTCTTCGAGTTCGCTGAGCGACTGGGCGGCGGCGGCTCCGTCGGGATCGCCGTCGAGGGCGAGGACATAGCGGGCAGCGTTGCCATTTGGCGCGAGCATCACCCCGGCGCGCGATGGCAGCGGCTGGTCGGCGGGTCCGAGGACGCCAACGATCTGCCGGTCGTCTTCGAGCTCGGTCTGGAAGCTCGCCAGCTCGCCCTCGCGTTTGGCGATCCCCTGCCCTTCGAGCACGAGCATCGTTGGACCGAGGACTCCGGGGCCGACCCCGGCTGCCGCGGCGTCGTAGCCCTGCCGTGGTTCGCTCGCTTCCGGCAGGCCGCGCATCACCGGGTTTCCCAGCTCCAGATGGCGCAAGCCGCTTGCCCCTGCGAGCAGGGCCAGGACGCAGGCCACCGCGGTCAGCAAGGGCGCTCTGACGGCGATCCCAAGCAGGCGCCCGCGGGCTCGGCCCTCCTCGACCTCGGCGCCTCGCTCGGCATTCGTCTCATCGGAGGACTGCTCGCCGACGCCGCGGGGCCAGAGCAGCGCCCTGCCGAAGATCGCCAGCGCCGCCGGGACCAGGGTCATCGCGACCAGGGCCGAGACGATCACCGCGACCGCCATGCTCGGGCCGAAGGCACTGAGGAAGCGAACGCCGGAGAGCAGCAGGGTCAGGGTTGCGCCGGCGATCATCAACGCCGCCGTCAGGATCACCGGCAGCAGCTCCGCGGTGGTCTCGCTCACCGCCTCGGTCGTGCGCTCGCCTCGACGCAACCGCTGGCGATAGCCGGAGACGAAGAAGACGAGGTAGTCGGTGAGCACGCCGAAGATCAGGGCGACGATCACCGGCTCGGCCTCGCGCGGAATCGAGAGCCCGTAGCGTGCGGCGATCCAGCCGAGGACGCGGTCGGCGCAGAGGTAGGCGATCGCCACGGTGCAGAGGCCGAGCAACGGCACCCCAAGCGAGCGGAAGTAGAGCGCCAGGATCGCGACGACCAGGAAGGCGGTCGCCAGCTCGACCCAGATCAGGTGGCTTTCGGCGATCTCGGTTTCCGACCGGGTCGCAGGCAGCGCTCCGGTCACCTTCACCAGCGCAGCTGAGCTGGCGCGCTCGAGCCCGGCAGCAAAGCGCTCGGCGCTTTGCTGGGATTCGTCTTCGCTCAGGGCCGGGTCGAGATACAGGTAGGCGACGAGCGTGGTCGCGGCTCCGCCGTCGCCGAGCATGCCGGACGCGTCGGTGAGCGGCACGGCTTTGACCGCCCGCGGCCCTGCGCGGCGGTCCGCCGCGGCGATGTAGTCGGCGGCAGCGGAGGCTTGGCCGGAGGAGAAGCCGCCGGGCTCGCGAGCGACGACCATGGTCCGGCTCAGCAGCGGCAGGCCGAATGTCTTCAGCGCCTTGCGTTCCACTTCGAGGGCTCTGGAGGAGTGCGGCAGAAGGCTGTCCAGCTCGCCGGCTTCCGCTTCAAACGCCGAGGGCAGGTGGGTCATCGCCAGCACCGTCGCGGCGATCCAGGCTGGCACGATCAGGAAGCGCAGCCAGACGACCGCGCGGCCGCCGCGATGCCAGGCCAGCCCACTCCCCGAAGGACGAGAATTCTTGCGCGACATCGTCACCGCCTACCCGGCCGCCGCTCGGCCCAAGCGGCCTGTTTTGCCTGATCAGGCCTGGGTACTTGACGACAGCGGCTGCCAGTCCGGATCTCAGCGGCTTTTACCGGCGCTGGCCCCGGTTCCCGCTTGGTGAGAAGACCAACCGCTCTGAGGCGGAGAGGCGTCCAAACTGGTGGCACCGCACTTCCAGGCCGATTCAAAGGAGCTTCAGATGTCAGATCAGTTGCAGGGCAAGAAAATCGCCATCCTCGTCGCCAACGAGGGGGTTGAGGAGGTCGAGCTGACCAGTCCGCGCGCGGCGCTGCGCGAGGCGGGTGCGGAGATCGACCTGCTTGCCCCCGAGACGGACGAGATTCAGGCTTTCAACCACCTCGACAAGGGCGACACCTTCAGCCCGGACAAGGCCGTGGGTGAGGCGGACCCCGACGACTACGACGGCCTGGTGCTGCCGGGTGGGGTCGCCAATCCCGACCAGCTGCGCACGGATACCGACGCGGTCCAGTTCGTCCGCTCCTTCTTCGAGACCGGCAAGCCGGTCGGGGTGATCTGCCACGGGCCGTGGACCCTGATCAACGCCGACGTCGTCGATGGCCGCACGCTCACCTCCTGGCCGAGCCTGCAGACCGACCTGCGCAACGCCGGCGCCGAGTGGGTCGATGAGGAAGTACACGTCGACCAGGGCTTGGTCAGCAGCCGCAAGCCAGACGACCTGGAGGCCTTCAACGCGAAGATCGTCGAGGAGTTCGCCGAGGGGGTGCACGAGGGCCAGCGCGAGAGTGCTTCCGCCAGCGCTTGAGGTCGAGTCATCCGTGGGGCTCGCGCTTCGGGGCGAGCCCCCCGGTGCTGCATCTTCGGCTTTGACCCACGCTCTGAAAGAAGCCTGATCCGCTGCCAAAGTGAATGAGCTGACCGAAACCAGCGAGCGGGACCGGCTGTTCCTCAGCCTCTCCGCTGAGCGCGAGAAGATCGGCGCCGTGCGTGCGGCGATCGATCGAACAGCCCGCCGCTTTGGGATGCAAGAGCAGGCGCGAAACGACCTCAAGACGCTTGTCTCGGAGGCCTGCGCAAACGTCGTCTTGCACGCCTATGCCGACGATGAAATCGATAGGCCACTGGAAATCGAGCTGACTCGGCAGGGGGAGGTGGTCGAGGTCGTCATTCGGGACCGGGGACAGGGCGTCAGCGCTCGGCCCGACCCCAAGCCGGCCAGCCTGCGCCTGGGCCTCCTGCTCGTTGGCGCGATGGCCTCCAGCTTTCAGCTTCGCAGTGTCCGCGGGCCGGGACCGAGCTGAGAGCGACGGTCGCGCTCGGGACTGCCTGAAGACAAGCTCCAGCAGTCAGCTACGCTTGAGTAGCGGTTTCCCGTACGTCGGGGCTCATCCTCCTCTTCCTTGCGCGCGGCACGACCCCAGAGGGGGGGTTAGCAGCGAAGATGAACCACGACCGAAGCGCCGCGACCAGCGAGGCCGCGGACCCCACCTACTCGGTCCGGGCGGAGATTTCCCGCGAGATGGTACGTCTCTACAAGGAGCAGTTCGGACGAGGGCCGACCAGGGCGAGGACGGAGTTCGCCGGGCCGGACATCGTGGTCTCGACCCTCGAGGATAGCTTCACCCCCGCCGAGCGCCACCTGGCGGAGATGGGAGAGAACCAGCGCCTGCGCGACACCCGCACCTTCTTCCAGCACGCTTCGGAGGCGGAGTTCTGCGGCGTGATCGAGCGCCTGCTGAAGCGCAGGGTACGCGCCTTCGTCAGCGGCATCGACACCGCGCAGGACGTCTCGGCGGAGGTCTTCTACTTGGAGACCGCGTCGCGATAGGATCGCTCCCGACGCCTCGGACTTCGCGCCAAGGCGTTGCCTTCTCGAATAGAGGCACGCGATACGAGCGGCGCTCGGCCTGCGGACTTCTCCAAAACGCATCGGGAGGGGCCGGGTTCGCGCGGCGACTTCCAGAAGAGGAGTCGATGGCGTGCAGGGTTCCGAACAAGCAGCCCCGTCCGGGGGAAGTACGGAGGCGCAGATATCAAGGCTGGCAGAGATCTCTCGTGAAATGGTCCGCCTCTACAAGAGCCAGTTCGGCCGCGGGCCGACCAAGGCGAGGTCCGACTTCGCCGGGCCCGACCTGATCGTCTGCACGCTGGAAGACAGCCTCACGCCGGCCGAGAAGAGGATGGCCGAGATGGGCGATCACCAGCGCCTGCGTGACCTCCGCCTCTACTTTCAGCACGCGACCGAGGAGCAGTTCCGCGAGATCATCGAACGCATCCTGGGACGCAAGGTGAGGGCGTTCATCAGCGGCATGGACACCGACAAAGACGTCGCGGCTGAGCTCTTCTACCTGGATTGACCCGCAGTAAGCAGCTGGGCTTGCGCTTGAGTGACTTCGCGCTAGGATTTCAAAGGGACGTGCCGGGGCGAGGCGCCGGGGCGTTGATGACAGAGAGAGGCAACGCAGCTTGGCTGGAAGGTCAACCTGTGACTCCGACGAGAAAGCAACTTCGGAGGGCGTCAGTGTCCTATCTTCGAGCTTTCAGGTTGATCGAGCGAGATCTCGAGCCTGGGTGCCGGGAGATTCAGATCGAGGGCGAGCTCGACCTCGCGGTTGCCGAGCAACTGGCGGCTGGACTCGCCCGGGCCGGCAAGGAATGCCGGCAGGTTCTGGTCAGCCTCGAGAGCTGTGAATTCATCGACTCGACCGGGATCGCCACGATTGTCCACGCCCACAACCAGCTCGCGGAGCGGGGCGTGCGGGTCGCTGTCTGCGCGCCTTCGAACCAAGTCCTTCGCGTTCTCTCGCTGACCGGACTGACCGCCAACGGCTTGGTCTTCGAGAACGCCAAGGAGGCACTTTCGGCGTCAGCGCCCCAGTCCAGCTGATTCGCAGCCGCGGCGCATGGGTTTGCGGCCGTGCGGGTATTGGCCTTGCGAGCGAAAGGAGAGCCAATGCCCCCGCGCGGAGTAAAAAAAGGCAGCAAGCGAGCTCGCCAGTACGAGCACATCAAGAAGAGCGAGAAGGATTCGGGCCGCTCGGAGAGCCGGGCCGAGGAGATCGCGGCCCGTGCCGTCAACAAGGAAAAGGCGAGGTCCGGCGAATCGAAAACCTCCTCGCGCAGCTCAAAACGCGGTAGCTCGGCCAGCAGCCGGGGCGGCAAACGCTCAGGTCACGGGCCCGGCGGCCGCACTCGCGAACAGCTCTACAACGACGCCAAGAAGCTCGGCATCGAAGGGCGTTCGAAGATGAGTAAGGACCAGCTTCAGCGCGCGGTGGCCGGCGCGAGCTGAGCCGGCTGCCCGAAGGGCGTAGGGCCGTGAAGGGCGTCCCGAAATCATCGCTTGATCGCTCGCTCGATCTCGAGCTGAGAGGGCGCGGATACCACGCGCTCTACCGGCGGCTGGCCCTGGGAGTGCTGGGCTTGGTCGTGATCGCGGCGCTGCTCAACGTCTTCGGGCAGGAGACGACGACGACTGTCGCCGCCGGGGAAAGGGGGGTGTTGAGCATCGACGCGCCGGCTCACCTGCGCGGCGGCCTGCTTTTCCAAGTTCGCTTCGAAGTCCACGCGAAGCGGCGACTCGCCCACCCCAAGCTCGTCCTCTCCCGAGGCTGGCTCAACTCGATGACGCTGAACACGGTGGAGCCGACGCCACTTTCTGAAAACTCCGGCGAAGACGGCCTCTCGATGAGCTTCGAAGCGCTGCCGGCGGGCCAGACGCTGATCCTCTGGACCGAGTGGCAGGTGAACCCGACGAACGTCGGCCGCAGGAGCGAGAACGTGACCCTATTTGACGGCTCCGAGCCGGTTGCCTCGGCCCAGCGGACGCTGACGGTGTTTCCCTGATGGACATCGCGATCCGCAGCTTCGTCGCTTTTCTCTTTGTCTTCGCGGTCACCCGCGTGGTCGGGCGCCGTGAGCTCTCGAGCCTGGAGCCCTTCGACGTGATCATGCTCGTCGTGATCGGCGACCTGGTGCAGCAGGGGGTGACCCAGAGCGACTACTCGATCACCGGCATCCTCATCGTGCTCTCAGTGGTGACGCTGATGACGGCGCTCTTTGCCTATCTCAACTTCCGCTTCCCCCGGATCCGTCCCTTCATGGAGGGTCGCCCGGTGGTCCTGATCGACAACGGCTCGGTGATCGAGCGCAATCTGCGTCGGGAGCGCCTGACGGTAGGAGAGGTCGAAGCGGAGGCCCGCCAGCAGCAGATCGCCTCGTTGGGGAAAGTTCGCTGGGCGGTGCTCGAGCGCAACGGCCGAATCAGCTTCATCCCCGACGACGAGGAAGACGCGAGCATCTTCGACCAGGCGGTCCTCTAAGCCGGGCCTGCGCCGCGGTCCCTAGCGCTGCTTCGCCATCTCGCCGGCGACGAAGCGCAGGTCCTCGACCAAGCCGGCGAGGGCGTCCTCGCGCTCGTCGTGGTCGCGCAGGCGGAGGATCGCCGAGGGATGGATCGTCAGTGCCGCGAAGGGCGCGAGCGGCGAGTCGATCGGCTTGCCGCGGTCGCGCGTCACCCGCACCGAGGATCCGTAGAGCGCCTTCGCCGCAGTGGCGCCGAGGGCGAGGAGGGCGAGTGGCCGGACAACGTCGAGCTCGGCCTCGAGCCAGGGCTTGCAGGCCCCGACCTCGCCCGCACGCGGGGTCTGGTGCAGGCGGCGCTTGCCGCGGGGCCGCCACTTGAAGTGCTTGACCGCGTTGGTCAGGTAGACCTCGCCGCGGTCGATCTCGGCACCCTCCAGCGCCTGCGCGAGGATCCTTCCCGCCGGGCCGACGAAGGGCTCGCCCTCGATGTCCTCGCGATCGCCCGGTTGCTCGCCGACCAGCATCAGCCTTGCCTTGCGCGGGCCCTCGCCGAAGACCGTCTGCGTGGCGTCTTTCCATAGCGGGCAGCCGCGGCACTCGGCCGCCGCCTGGCGCAGGGTCCGCAGCGAACGGCTGTCGGGGACGAACTCGGCGGCGGAGGTGCTCTCGCTCACCTCACCGCACCTCGCGCAGTCGCGGATTGGGGCACAGCTCGCGCCCGGCCTTGCCGCCCGGGCGTCCCTCGAGCTCGACCACGTCGGCGGTGAAGTCGAAGGCCCCGCGCAGCAGGGCGGAGCCGACGCCGTAGGAGTCGACCGGCGCCTCGCTCGCCTCGAAGCGCTCGATCTTCTCGGCGTCGAAGCCGCCGGAGACGACGATGCGAACGCCTGGATGGCCGGCGTCGTCGAGGGCCTCGCGGACCTTCACCGCTAGCTCGGGGGTGACGCCGGCGAGGCGCTCGGCATCGGGCTCGCCCTGCAGCGCGCGGTCGACCAGGCGCTCGGAGGTGTCGAGGCGGACGCCCCACAGTCGGTCTCCCAGCGCGTCGGCGACGGCCACTGCGTCGGCGACGGAGTCGTTGTGGAAGTCGACGAGGACGACCACATTGACCTGCTCGCCGAAGCGGGCGGCGAAGTCCCGCGCGGCGCCGACCGTGTCGCCCCCGTACGCGGCGATCAGGCCGTGCGGCACCGTGCCGACGCCGCGCCCGCCCCACCAGCTTGCCTGGGCGTCGGTGGAGACACCGATCGCGCCGGCGACGTGGGCCGCCCAGCCGTCCCCGGTCTGCACCAGCCAGTGGTCGTGGCGGGCGGGGAAGAAGAGGATCGGCTTGCCGCGCGCCGCCTCGACCATGCGGCGCACGTTGGTCATCACCAGCGAGCGCCGCGAGAGGGTCCCCAGGTAGACGGTCTCGAGGTGGGCGAAGAGCGCGTAATCGCCTTCGATCGTCAGCACAGTTTCCCAGGGCTCGATGCGCTCGCCTTCGTTCAGCGCCTTCACGCCCAGCTGCGGCCAACCGTCGTGCCAGCTTCCGTCCCGGTCCTCGCCGCTGCAGAGCTCGAGGATCGCAAGCGCCTCGTCGATTCCGCCGAGCAGCCCGGAGCGCTTGGCGAACACCTGCATTGTCACCGCCGGGCGCCGTCCCTCGGCTTCGAGCAGCTCCTTGGCCAGGACGAAGTAGGAGTCCGAGTAATAGCCGGAGCGGATTTTCTCGACCGGCAGCCGGAACACTGCGGGCGCTTGTCGCGTCGCGGTCTCCATGCCCGGGGACTACCCCGTGCCCTGCGTCGACAAGCCGCGCCTCAGGTAGCGCGCGTTGGCGGGCGCGTAGCCCTTCCAGTCGTTATTGAGGTAGACGAAGACCTCGCGCCGCGAGCGCCAGGCGGCGAGGCGGCGGCGCCAGCCGTCGAGCTCGGACTCGGAGTAGTTGCCGCCGCGGCCGCGATGGCCGTAGTGCAGGCGCAGGTAGGCGAGCTCGCCGAACGGCTTCGTCTCGGGCAAGGGCCGGCGCTTATCGTCGCCGATCGCCAGCGAGGCGCCATGCTCCTCGAGCAGCTGCCGCACCGGCGCGGCGAACCAGCTTGGGTGGCGGAACTCGAAGCAGTGGCGGGCGGGCGGCAGCTGATCAAGCGCCGCGGCGAGCAGATCGTCGTCGCGATGGAAGTTCTCCGGCAGCTGCCAGAGCACCGGGCCCAGCCGCCGTCCACGGCGCAGCGGCTCGAGTGGCTCCCAGAAGCGTGCGACCGCGTCGGCGATCTCGCGCAGGCGCTTCATGTGGGTCAGGTAGCGGCTCGCCTTGACCGCGAAGAGGAAGTCGCCGGGAACCTGCTCGATCCATGCCTGCACGGTCGACTCCTTTGGCAGTTGGTAGAAGGTCGCGTTGACCTCGACCGTGTCGAAAACCTCGGCGTAGCGCTCGAGCCAGCGCCGCTGCGGCAGGCCGTCCGGGTAGAGGCCGCCGCGCCAGTCCGTGTAGCTCCAGCCCGAGCAGCCGATCCACACCCGCTGCACCGCTGGCCGCCTACTCGTCCGGTGGGATCGCCTGGTCGGCCTCGCCGCGCTCGATGCTCTCGGGCTCCTCGGGAGGGGGCGCGACGCTGCCGGGGAAGCGATGCTGGTCGCCGTGCGAGGCGATGTCCTGAAGCGCCCGCTCGGCCTGCTCGAAGCCCTCGGCCTCGCCCTCGCCGGCCTCTTCGAGCGGCTCGCGAGCGGGGTCGTCGCTGAGTGGTGTGACCTCACCGCCGATCCGCGCGGCTTCAGCCGCGGCCGCGTCGGCCTCCTCCTGGACGTCGGCGTCCCCGGCAGATGCGTCGGCGCTCTCTGCGCTCACCGGAATTCCCGCCCCCTCGGCGGCCGCCGCGATTCCTGAGCTCCCGTCGGCCCCGGCTGGGACCGCCGAAGCCGAGACCTCGATCACCAACTTGCGGTGCGGGCTCTTGCGGTTCCAGGCCTCGCCGACATCGCGCAGGGGCACGCCCTCGGTCTCGACTGTCAGCTCGCCGGCGAGGGCGTGCTCGCACATCGCCGTGAACGCTTCGCGTTTGAGCTCGCGCGAGGCCTTGAAATTGGTGTGGCCGATGATCCGCCCGAGCTGGTTGCGAAAGCCCCGGGTCGGAAGCTCGATCGACTCCCCGGCGGAGTTGCCGATCTGGATCAGGCGTCCCTCGACGTTCAGTGCGCCCAGCGCCGCCACCGCCGGCTCGCCCCAGAGCGGGTCGACGACGACGTCGAAGCCGCCCCCGCTCGCCTGCTTGAAGCGCTCGCTGAGGTCGCCCTCGCCGCCCAGCTCGACCACCGCGTCGGCACCGAGCTCCTCGCGGGCGCGCTCGAGGCTCTGCGCGTCGCGAGCGGCGGCAACAACCCGGCCGGCGCCCAGCAGGCGCGCGCCCTGCACGGCGATCTGGCCGAGCACGCCGCTCGAGCCGAGGACGAGCACCGACTCGCCCTCCCGCAGCTCGGCGCGCCAGGTCAGCGCCAGCCAGGCGGCCAGGCCAGAGATGCCGAAGCTGACCGCGAGGCCGTCCTCAACCCCGTCGGGGACGTCGATCAGCTCCTCGGGGTCGACCAGGGTGCGCTCGCCCATCGAGCCGAAGGGGGCGACAGGGCTGTCGAAGTAGACACGGCGTCCCTCGCTGGTGCCCACGCCCTCCAGGCCGGGCACCGATGGCAGCGGCGGCTCGCGGCCGGGGAAGTGGCCCGAGGCGATCGTGTGGTCGACCGGATTGATCCCGGCCACCGCGACCTCGACCAGCGCCAGGCCGTTCGGGCTCGGCTCCTCGAACTCGCCGAACTCGGGCTCGGCTCCGTACTGCTTCAGCACCGCTGCTTCCATCGTCTTTCCCTTCGTCTTTGGCTCAGGCCGGCGCCGGCGAGCGGCTCAGCTTCGGCAGCACCTCGCGGCCGTAGAGCTCGATCGCCGCGTGCGGGTCGGCGCCGGAGTTGTTCATCAGTGCCACGGTGGTCGCGCCCAGCTTTTCGACTTCGCGGATTCGCTCGACGTGCTCGCCGGGATCGGTGGAGATGATCATCGCTTCGCGCAGCTCGGCGTCGCTCATCTGCTCCTCGCCGTGCTCGTGCATCGTCTTCGGGTCGTGCCAGTCCTCCTTGTAGAACTCCTTCGGCTGGGCGGCCTTCCAGACGCGGGCGCCCTCCAGCGCCGCCTCGTTGTCCGGCGCCCAGGAGAAGGCGGCCTGCAGGACGATCTCGCCCGGCTCGCGACCGGCGTCCTCGGCGGCGGCGCGGTAGGCGTCGAGGATCTCCGGCACGGCTTCAGGGTCGGCCAGGGTCCAGACGCCGTCGCCCTGGCGGCCCGCTACCGCGGCGGCCTGGGGCCCGAAGGCCGAGACGTAGATCGGCGGGCGGCGGTTCTCGGGCAAGGTGTGGATGAAGGCGCCGTCGGCGGCGAAGTGATCGCCCTCGCCGCTCAGCTTCTTGCCGTCCCAGAGCGCCCGGATCATCTCCAGCGCCTCCTCCATGCGCCCGATCTGGTCGCCGACGGAGGGCCAGCCGTGGCCGAGCGGCGCCTCGTTCAGCGCCTCGCCGGAGCCGAAGCCGAGGAAGGGACGGCCCGGGTACATCACCTCGAGCGTCGCCCAGGCCTGTGCGATCAGCGCCGGGTGGTAGCGCGGGCCGGGAGGAGTGACGCCGGTGCCGAAGAGGGCGCGGTCCGTCGCTTGCGCGGCGGCGCCGAGCCAGACCCAGGCGTTGCCCGACTCACCGCCCTCCCACCAGGGCTGCAGGTGGTCGCTGCAGCCGAACCCTTCGAAGCCGGCCTGCTCGGCCTCGACCGCTTGGCGCAGCAGATCGTCGGGCGGGAACTGCTCGTGGGCGCAGAAGTGCAGGTAGCGCATCTCCTACCTCGCTTTCGCGATCGCGGTGCGGAGCTCGTCCTTGCCCATCTTTGAGCGACCGCTGATTTCCAGCCGCGCCGCCTCTTCGTTCAATTCCTTGCGCGTCTTCGCTTCCCCCTTGCGCACCTTGTTCGCCTCCTTGCCGAGCGCGGTCTTGGTTTTGCCCGACATGTGTTTCAGCGTTTTCTTGCGTTTGGCGCCGGCCTGCGCCTTCTTCACGTTGCGGCGGGCGGCGGCGCGCTGTTTCTCCGTAGCCATAGGGCGCTGTTACCCGTTTGGGCGCGGGGCAAGCGCGGGTAGGCGCAGTTCGTGCCCGCCAGCGACCAGCCGACCACCGTCGTCCTCGACATCGACGGCACCCTGGTCGACACCAACTACCAACACACGATCGCCTGGCACCGGGCCTTCTGCACCCGCGACTACGTCGTGCAGCTATGGGAGATCCACCGTCACATCGGCATGGGCGGCGACCAGCTCGTTGGTGCGCTGATCGGCGAGGACGGCGAGCGCCGCGACGGAGATGCGATCCGCGCCGCCGAGGGCGAGGCCTACGGCGAGCTGATCGGCGAAGTGCAGGCGATGCACGGCGCCACCGAGCTCTTGCGCGAGCTGCGCGAGGACGGCGCCAAGGCGATCCTCGCCAGCTCGGCGAAAGCCGAGGAGGCCGAGCACTACGTCGACCTGCTGGCCGCCCGCGACCTGGTCGAGGGCTGGACCACCTCCGCCGACGTCGAGCGCACCAAGCCCCATCCCGACCTCGTCCACGCCGCCCTCGAGAAGGTCGGCGGCGACGGACCGGCGGTGATGGTCGGCGACTCGACCTGGGACGTCAAGGCCGCCGATGCGGCGGGCCTCCCGACCCTGGCCGTGCTCACCGGCGGCTTCTCGGAGGCCGAGCTACGCGAGGCCGGGGCGGCGCACGTCTGCGAATCGATCGGCGAGTTGCGTAAGGACCTGGGTGTGCTCCTAGCGCTCGTACACTGAGCCAGCGCGTCAGCTCTGCAAGAGCTCTTTGAGCTGTGCTTTGCCGCTGAAGTAGCTGGAATGCGTCTGCTTGATCGTGTCAAGTGAGTCGGCGCTGAGAAGCACGATGTCCAGCTTTGTCTCGATCCCGTTTTCCTGCTCGGCCACCGTGTATGCAGCCTGCGCAGCGTCATAGTCGGTGCCGAACATCGCGTCAGGGCTCATCGGTTGGTCCGTCTACCAAGGTACCGATCTGCCGGTGCAGCTCTCTGAGCTGGGCGAGAAATTCCGCGTCTATCTCGATCCCCCGGTCTTTCATATCGAGGAAATCGCCAACCATCTGGAAGTACTCCGTCAATTCCGAGGGTCCTTCTCCGAACTTCAGCCCAGGCGCAATTTCGCGGGAGAACATCTCCACGCCGTTGGCCCAGAAGTCCTGGCTCAGGGTTCAATTGAACCTCGATCAATCGGCCTCGGTGTCGGTTGATCAGATGAAGGGCTCTGTAGCCGTCGGGCTTCGGGTCGGCCACATAGTCGCGGAACTTCGTGATCGTCCAGTTCTTGCGCAAGCGATTGGCGACCTTGTAGGCAGTGCCCTGATCCTGCAAGACGGTCTCGATTGCCTCCTGTAGCTCGGTCTTGTCTTGGCCCACATCGCGTTGTCCGGCGATGGCGGAGCGCATGCTTCGGCGAGAAACTGACCGGCTCGGTCGACTTTCGTCTTGCTGTAGCGCGTCACCACTCGAACCGTAGTCGTCAGAGATGCCGGAGTTGGTCAGCCGTCAGGCTGGTGCTGGGCTAGGGCAGGAGACGCCTGTGCCGACCAGGGCGCAGTGGACGGCGTCGATCGCCCAGAAGAGCCGCTCGCCGCTCCAGTAGCAACCGAGGGCGAAGTAGGCGACCTCGATCCCTTCCGGGAACGGCGGCTCCAGCGGCGTACCGAGCACGGCCTGCTTCGACATCTCCGTCAGAGGGGTAGCTCGCACGGTGCGCCGCTGCGCTCAGGCGGCCTCCCCCTCTGAGACCTCGTGGGAGATCTCCTCGAGCGAGCGGTCCTTGGTCTCGGGCAGGCGCAGGGCGAAGAAGATGACGGCGGCGATGCCGAAGCCGGCGTAGAGCCAGAAGGTGCCTTGGATGGTGATCGCGCCGGTGAGGGTGAGGAAGAAGGTGGCGACGAGGAAGTTGGAGGCCCAGTTGGCGACCGTGGAGACGCTCATCGCCGCGCTGCGTACCTTGAGCGGGAAGATCTCGGAGATCATCAGCCAGAAGACCGGCCCGAGCCCGACCGCGAAGGAGGCGATGTAGGCGATCAGGCAGATCAGGGCGATGATCGAGGCGTCGTGCTTGAGGGTCGGGCTGGCGAAGAAGATGCCGAGCGCGATCAGAGAGACGATGCAGCCGATCGTGCCGACGATCAGCAGCGGTCGCCGCCCGACCCGGTCGAGGATCAGGATCGCGACGATCGTGAAGATCACGTTGGTGATCCCGACCGAGAGCGCCTGGGTGATCGCCGAGCTGGTGCTGAGGCCGGTCAGCTTGAGGATCGTCGGCGCGTAGTAGATGACCGTGTTGACCCCGATCAGCTGCTGGGCGATTGCCATCACCAGCCCGATTACGACCATGCCGCGGACGCCGGGGCTGAGCAGGTCGCGCAGGCTGCCTTCCTCCTTCGCCTCCTGCTTGATTTCCTCGAGCTCTTCCTCGGCCTCGTCTTCGCTCGAGCGAGCCCGCTTGAGCACATCGCGCGCCTCCTCCTCGCGGCCCTGCCCGACCAGCCAGCGCGGCGAGAAGGGCTGGAAGTACATCCCGATCGCCAGCACCAGGCCCGGTATGGCGCCCAGCCCGAGCATCCAGCGCCAGTTGCCACTGACGCCGCCGAAGGCCCAGTTGACGATGTAGGCGGCGAAGATGCCGCTGACCACCATCAGCTGGTTGAAGGAGGTGACGCCGCCGCGGATCTGCTTTGGCGCCAGCTCGGAGATGTAGAGGGGGGAGACGAAGGAAGCGGTGCCGACCGCGATGCCGAGCACGAAGCGCGCGGCGATTAGCTGCGTCGGGTCCTGCGCGGCAGCCGAGCCGAGGGCGCCGACCACGTAGACGCTGCCGGCGATGATCTTGGTCCGCCGCCGCGAGAGCGCATCGGCGGAGAAGCCGGAGATGACCGCGCCGATCACCGCTCCCACCAGCAGCGCGCCGACGAAGGCCTGCGCCTCAAAGCTCGAAGGGTTGAAGTCTTCTTCGATGTAGAGCAGGGCGCCGGAGATGACGCCGGTGTCGTAGCCGAAGAGGAAGCCGCCGAGGGCGGCGATGATCGCCAGCCGCAGGACGAAGCGGTTGTCGCCGCTGAAGGCCTCGCGCAGGAACTCCATGCCGCCCCCCGCCCGGCGCTCCCGCTCAGCGGAAGCTGGGCAGCACCTCGCGCTCGTAGAAGTCGAAGAAGCCCTCCTGGTCGGGCCCGATCTGGTGCACGTAGACGTGGTCAAAGCCGGCCTCGACGTACTCCTGGATCGCGGCGCGGTGGCGCTCAGGGTCTGGACCGCAGACGATGCTCTCGCCGATGTCGTCGGTGTCGAGCACTTCCGCTGCCTCTTCGAAGTGGGCGGGCAGCGGCAGTTCGAGGAAGTAGCTGCCGCTGATCGCGCCGTTGGGCCACTGCTTCAGCGCCAACTGCTTCGCCGAGTCCTCGTCCTCGGCCCAGCAGACGTGGAGCTGGCCGTAGGTCGGCTTGCCCTCGCCGCCTTCGGCGCGGAACTGCTCGACCGACTCGGCGACCGGGGCGACGCCGATTAGGCCGTCGCCGGCGCTGGCGGCAAGTTCGACCGAGCTTTTGCCGGCGACCGCGACCAGCAGGGGCGGCAGCTCCTCGGGCAGCGAGTAGATGCGGGCGTTCTCGACCGTGAAGTGCTCACCGCGGTGGCTCTTCAGCTTGCCGCTCCAGAGCTCGCCAATCACCTCGATCGCCTCCTTCAGTCGGACCTGCCGCTCGACCACACCCGGCCAGCGCTCGCCGACGATGTGCTCGTTGAGGTTCTCGCCAGTGCCGACGCCGAGCGAGAAGCGGCCCGGCAGGAGCTGCGCAGCGGTGGCGGCGGCCTGGGCGACGATCGCCGGGTGGACCCGGGTCGTCGGGCAGGTGACGCCGGTGATCAGCTCGAGCCGCTCGGTGCGCTGCGAGATCGCTCCCAGCGTGCCCCAGACGAAGGGGCTCTCGCCCTGCTCGTCGACCCAGGGGTGGAAGTGGTCAGAGATCGAGGCGAACTCGAAACCCACCTGCTCGGCCCGCTCGGCTTGGGCGACGAGGCTAGGAGCGTCGAACTCCTCGCTGGAGAGCGTGTAGCCGAGCTTCGTCACGGCTCGATCAATTCCGGATCAGGGGGCTTCCTCGCCGGAAGCCTGCTCCTCGGGGCGCTTCTCTCCCCACATGCCTTGTTCGGTCGCTTCGCGCTTGCTCGTCACCGGGGCGCCGCCGGCGGGAGCCTCGCCCACGGGCATGTGATCCGGCTCCGTGCCGGGGCCGAGGAATTTGTAGAGGCCAAGCCCGATCAGGAAGAGGACCATCAGGAGCAGGGCGAAGATCGGCGAGAAGAAAATCGCCAGGGCGATCAGCAGGATCGCGATCAGTCCGAGGAAGTACATATGGCCCTTTTACCCACGATCGGGCCCGGCGACACCTTCGGTGCCGACGGGTTCGAGCTCCTCGAAGCTACCCTCGCGATTGCGGACCACGGCGCGAGCGTCGGAGCCGCGTCCGGGGTGGCTCTCGCTCTCCCGCAGCCGCTCGCAGACACGGCGGGTGAGGATGTAGGCCAAGATCGGAAGCAGGAACGAGGCCGCTCGGTAGGCCCAGAGCTGGCCCTGGTAGGGGACGCCGAACTGGACGAAGGCGCGGTCGGCCGAGCCGGCGAAGAAGATCGTCGCCACCCAGGTGAAGAGAGCGGCGCCGACCGCGGTGCGGCGCGGGTTGTCGCGGGGGCGGTCGAGCAGGTTGTGTTGGGCGCGGTCGCCGCTCCAGCGCCGCTCGATCGAGGGCCAGGCGAAGAGGAAGCCGAAGACGAGGAGGGGGAAGACGACACCGCCCCAGAAAGGGTTCGGCACCACGGTGTAGCTACCCACGGTGATGTCGAAGTGGGGCATCAGGCGCAGGGCGCCGATCAGCCAGCCCAGGTACCAGTCGGGCTGGGCGCCGTTGGTCCCCAGGTAGGGCTCGTACGGCCCCCACTGCCAGATCGGGTTGATCTGGACGAGGCCGCCGAGGGCGAAGAGGACGGCGGCGACGGCGGCAAAGAGGCCGAGCGAGCGCAGCGCGTAGGCGGGCCAGAGCGGCGTGCCGACGACGTTCGTCTCCTTCCGCCCGCGGCCGCGGAACTGGGTGTGGTGGGGGGTGGCGACCATCGCCAGGTGGACGGCGATCAGGCTGCCGATCGCGATCGGCAGCAGGAGCACGTGGGCGATGAAGAGGCGCGACACGAAGGCCTCGGTGCCGGGGAAGCGCCCGCCCCAGATCAGCGTGCCGACCTGGCCGCCGACGAAGGGGATCGAGAGGGCGACGGCGTTGCCGATCGCCAGGCCCATGCCGGAGAGCAGGTCGTCGAGCAGCGAGTAGCCGGCGTAGCCCTCGAGCACCGCCAGCATCAGCATGGTCAGGCCGATGTAGTAGTTGAGGTCGCGCGGCTTGCGAAAGGCGCCGGTGAAGAAGATCCGCATCAGGTGGACGAGGATCGCGGCGACGAAGGTGAGCGCCGCCCAGTGGTGGACCTGGCGGATCAACAGGCCGGCGCGGACGTTGAAGGAGAGGTCGAGCGCCGACTCATACGCTTTCGAGATCTCCTGCCCGCGCAGCGGCGCGTAGGAGCCGTGGTAGACGACCTGGCTCGTGCTCGGCTCGAAGAAGAGGGTGAGGTAGATCCCGGTGCCGACCAGGATCACGAACGAGTAGAGGGCGATCTCGCCGAAGAGGAAGGTCCAGTGGTCGGGGAAG
>Ga0066654_10000097_pt1 | contig 17154 bp, 16 predicted proteins | sample GraSoiAngelo_103_FD_66715 | JGI IMG/M metagenome (GOLD analysis project Ga0066654, IMG submission 66715) | Grasslands soil microbial communities from the Angelo Coastal Reserve, California, USA - 14_0903_05_20cm | ecosystem: Environmental > Terrestrial > Soil > Grasslands | place: USA... | reverse complement strand
TTCCCGATCCCGGTCGCGGGCAAGACCGGCACCGCCCAGCGCCCGCCCCATCTGGACCAGTCGTGGTACGGCATCCTCGCTCCCTATCCCAATCCGCGTATCGTCACCTTCGTTACGATGGAGGAAGGCGGCTTCGGCGCAGAATCGGCCGCGCCGGCAGCAAGGAAGATCCTGGAAGCGTATTTCGCCAAAGAGCTCGCCCACGACGCGGGCACCGAAGAAGAAGAAAGCGAAGGCTGAGGCGACGATGTATGCGACCCGCGCCCGCCGCGCTCGGCCCGAGCCCTTCGCAGTCCACCCCGGCATCGCCGAGCGCCTCGGCCTGCCCTATATGGACGGCACCCTGGCGCTCTCCGCCGCTGCCTTGGTCGCTTTCAGCGTCTTCACCTTGGCCCAGGCGACAAAGCAGGACGTCCCCGGCAGTCCTTATTACTACGTCGACCGGCAGGCGATTTACGGCGTGCTGGGAATCGTCGCCATGTACCTGTTGACCCGCATCGACTACTCACGCTTCCGCGAGCTGCGGGTTGGTATCTATACCTTCCTCTGCGTCAGCATTTCGCTCATCTTCGTCTTCGGCTTTGCCGCGCGCGGCTCACGACGCTCATTCGAACTTCCTTTCTTCAGCTTCCAACCATCGGAGCTCGGCAAGGTACTGCTCGTCTTGGCCCTTGCCGGCTTTGTCATCGATGGCGCCAGGAGTGGCTCGGATTGGCAGCGCACAGTGCGCTACCTATGCCTCGGCCTGGCCCCGGCTGCGCTTGTCTTCCTGCAGCCGGACCTCGGCACCTCCTTGGTGTACGGGGCAATCACCCTCGCCGTGATGTACGTGGGGGGCGTCCGCTGGACGCACTTCGCGGTGATCGGCGCGGTCTTCGTCGCTTTGACAGTGGCGGTTCTCGTGGCGGCGCCCGCAGTTGGGACGCCAGTCTTGAAGGGCTATCAGGAGCAGAGGCTGACCTCTTTCCTGCACCCCAGCGCGGACCCCAGCGACGCGGGCTACCAGCAAAACCAGGCCAAGATCGCCATCGGTTCCGGAGAGAAGACCGGACGCGGCGATCGGGCCACCCAAACGCGGCTCAACTTTGTCCCTGAGCGGCACACCGATTTCATTTTCGCCGTGATCGGTGAGCGCTACGGATTCATCGGAGCCGCGTTGGTCCTATCCCTATACGCCCTGCTTATCTGGCGGGCGCTGCGGATTGTGACGCTCTCGAAGAACTCCTACGGGACCCTGGTCGCCGGCGGTATCGCCGGCATGCTCCTTTTCCAGGTCTTCGTAAACGTGGGGATGAACCTGGGGATCATGCCGATCACCGGCATCCCCCTGCCGCTGATGAGCTACGGCGGGTCGTCTGTCTTGGCGACCTTCGTTGCGGTCGGCGTACTTCAGAGCATCCACATGCAAGCGCGGCTCAGCCAGAAAGGCAGGTTCGCCTGGTGATTCCCAGAAGGGACCAGGCGTGCGTACCTACTCTGAACTGAGCCAACACAAATGAAAAAGACAATTCTGGTTTCCGCCGATCGTGGCGAGACCCGCGTCGCCGTCCTCGAGTCAAAAACCAAAGGCGGCAAACGCGACGTAGCGGAGCTCTACATCGAGCGCCGCGGCCGACGTTCGATCGTCGGCAACATCTACAAGGGCAAGGTCGACAACGTTCTGCCCGGCATGGAGGCCGCCTTCGTCGACATCGGCCTCGAGCGCAACGGCTTCCTCCACGTCGACGAGATCGTCCTCCCCAACGGGGAACAGGCGCCGAGGCGCGGTCGCGGCACCGGCAAAGGCCGCCGCATCGACGAGCTGATCAAGCCCGGTCAGGAGATCGTCGTCCAGGTGGTCAAGGACCCGCTCAAGACCAAGGGCGCAAGGCTCTCGATGAACGTCTCGATCGCCGGCCGCTACCTGGTCTACGCGCCGCAGGGAAGCGGCGTCGGCGTCAGCCGGCGACTCGCTGACTCCGAGCGCGATCGCCTGCGCAAGATGGTCGACCGCACCTACAAAGGCCCGGGCGGGCTGATCGTCCGTACCGCCGCCCACGGCGCCAAAAAGGCCGACTTCGTACGCGAGGTCGGCTACCTACACAAGCTCAACGACGTGCTGGCGCGGCGGACCGAGCAGATCGTCGCCCCGGATCTCGTCTTCCAGGAGGCCGACCTGCCGGTGCGGGTGCTGCGCGACGTCTTCCTCAGCGATTTCGAAAAAGCGATCATCGACTCGCCCAAGCAGTTCGAACGGGTGACCAGCTTCTTCCAGCGCACCGCGCCGGAGTTGGTCGACGGGGTCGAGCTCTACAAAGAGCGCAAGCCGCTGTTCGAGAAGTGGGGCATCGACAAGGAGATCGAGTCGACCCTGGGCAAGCGCGTCGACCTCGCCTCCGGCGGCTACCTGATCATTGACTACGCCGAGGCGCTGACCGTGATGGACGTCAACAGCGGCAGCTTCACCGGCCGCGGCAAAGGCGGCCTCGAGGAGACGATCACTCGGGTCAACACCGAGGCGGCCGAGGAGGCAGTACGGCAGCTGCGTCTGCGTGATATCGGCGGCATCATCGTCATCGACTTCATCGACATGGCGCGGGCCCGTAACCGCGACAAAGTGCTGAAGACGCTGCGCAAAGCGCTCGACGCCGACAAGTCGAAGAGCTACGTGGTCGAGGTGTCGCCACTGGGACTGGTTGAGATGACGCGCCAGAACGTCACCGACGGCGTACGCGAGATCCTCACCGTGCCCTGTCCGACCTGCGAGGGCGAAGGCGTCGTGCTTTCGGCCGAGACGGTGGCGCTCGACGCGATGCGGCGCCTACCCGACATCGCTGCCGGGGCCAAGGAGGCCGAGGCGTTGCTCCTACGGGTGCATCCCAAGGTTGCGGCCGAGCTGATCGAGTCCGAAAGCGGCCTTGCCGAGCTCGAGGTCGAGACCGGCAAGCAGTTCCACTTCGAGGGCGGCGATGCGCTGCCGATCGACACCTTCGAGGTGGTCGAAACCGGCAGCCGGGCGGAGATCGAGGAGCGGGCGCTGCCCTTCAAGGTCGGCGAGGAGGTGCTGGTCAAAATCGACGAGCCGCACATGTACAACGCCGATGACGCCGTCGCCAGGGTCGACTCCTACATCGTCAGCGTCACCGGTGGCGGTCGCTTCGTCGGCCAGCGTAAATTGGTCCGAATCGAGCGGGTTGAGCGGGCTGCCGCAGTGGCCTCGTTGCCCGAGGGGGAGGCGGCCAACGGCGCCGGCTCCAGCGCTGGCGGCGAGGAAAACGGCTCCCAGCTAGAATCCTCCGCCTCGCGCAGTAGCCGTCGCGGTCGCAGGAGTGGTCGCGGTCGGTCAAGCTCAACACAGAGCAAGGACGAATGAACACGTACGCAGTCATAGAGACCGGTGGCAAGCAGTACAAGGTCGAGAAGGGCACTTCGCTGCTCGTCGATCGCCTCAGCGCCAAAGAAGGCGACAAAGTCACGCTGCGCCCGGTGATGTTCCGCGACAAAGAGGTTGTTGCGGGGGGTAAAGAGCTGGAGAAAGTCAAGGTCGAGGCGACCGTCTCCGAGCACCTGCGCGGCCCCAAGATCAAGGTCTTCAAATACAAGGCGAAGAAGGGCTACCGCCGCCGTGCCGGTCACCGCTCCGAGCTGACCAAGCTCGAGGTGACCGAGATCAGCCTGGGCAGCCGCAAAGCGGCGGCGCCAAAGAAAGAGGAGCCGGCCGAGAAGAAAGAGGCGGCTCCGAAAGCGGCGAAACCAGCGGAGAAAAAAGCGGCGGCTAAAAAACCGGTCGAGGCGAAAAAACCCACTGCCAAAAAAGAGGCAGCGAAAAAACCGACCGCGAAAGCGAAACCGGCTGAGAAAAAAGCTGCCGCTAAAAAACCTGCGGAGAAAGCCAAAAAAGCTTCCCCCAAAAAACCGGCTGCTAAAAAGGATTCTGACGATGGCTCATAAGAAGGGACTCGGCTCAAGTCGCAACGGACGCGAATCCAACCCCAAGATGCTTGGGGTCAAGGTCTTCGCGGGCCAGAAGGTCAGCGGCGGCGAGATCATCGTGCGCCAGCGCGGCACCCGCTTCTGGCCTGGTGACGGCACCGGGCTCGGCCGCGATCACACAATCTTTGCGGCGCGGGCGGGGACGGTTGAGTTCAAGCCGTCCCGCAAGGGTCGGACTATCACCGTTCTCGAGGACTCCTAGAACCAAGCGGGAGGGGCGCCGGGTATCCCCTCCCAAAACGTGCGGCAGGAGCCGCGCTTGAGTGTTTTGTGAGGGGATACCCGGCGCCCTGTCCCAAGGTCCTGGTTGTCCCGCAGGGCCTCGTGTCCGAAGCGGTCCGAGGTGCAACGTTTTGTGGTTCTTGGGGCGTCTCTATGCGTTACACCTCTCTAGCTCATGTTCGACAAGGCCAAAATCTGGGTTGAGGGCGGCGCCGGAGGGAATGGCTGCGTCAGCTTCCGCAGGGAGGCTCATGTGCCGCGGGGTGGGCCCGATGGCGGGGATGGTGGGCACGGGGGGGATGTGGTGCTCGTTTGCGATTCGTCGAAGCGGGATCTGGCCGCGCTGAAGGGGAGCAAGCACTTCAGGGGCGGGCGGGGGAAGCATGGGGAAGGATCGAATCGGCATGGTGGACGGGGTGAGGATCGGGAGATTCCCGTGCCGCCGGGGACGCAGGCCGAGGCTGTCGACGGCAGTCGCGTGGACCTGGTTGAGCCGGGGCAGCGGGCTGTGGTTGCTCACGCCGGGCGCGGGGGGCATGGGAACAAGCGGTTTGCCACCTCGACCCGGCAGGCGCCGCGGTTTGCCGAGAAGGGGACCAGCGGTGAGGAGGGCTGGATCGAGCTGCGGCTGAAGCTGCTTGCCGACGTGGGGTTGATCGGCCTACCTAACGCCGGCAAGTCTTCATTGCTGGGACGGCTGACCCGGGCGGCGCCGAAGGTGGCTGACTACCCGTTTACGACGATCTCGCCGGTACTGGGGACGATTGAGAGCGATGATCGGCAGGCGATCGTCGCCGATATCCCAGGGCTGATCGAAGGGGCGGCCGGGGGCGCCGGCCTGGGCCACGAATTCCTCGCCCATGTCGAGCGTTGCGCGATGCTGGTCCACTTGGTCGAGCTGACGCCGTTGGAAGGAGAGCCGGTTGCCAACTATGAGGCGGTGCGGGCCGAGCTTTCCTCCTACGGGGGTGGGCTGGACCGACTGCCGGTGCTGGTCGCGCTCTCGAAGCGGGATCTGCTGCCGCCAGATGAAGTGGACGAGGCGCTGAACGAGTGGCGTGAGCGACTTGGTGAGGACGCTTTGGCCGTGCTTGCAATCTCCTCGGCGACCGGCGAGGGCCTGGATGAGCTGCGTGCCAAGATTCTCTCTGTTCTGCCTGAGCTCCCGACCGCTCGACCCGAACGCGCCCCCGAATCGGCTGGCGAATTCGAGGCAGAGCACCGCGTTTACCGGCCGGTGGGCGAGGGCGGTTACGCGGTCGAGCGCGAGGACGATGGCGCTTACCGCATCACCGGTCGTGGGGTTGAATTGCTCTTTGAGCGCCACGACGTCGCCAACGAAGAGGCGCTCGCCTATCTCGAGCAACGCCTCAACGAGATCGGCGTCATCGCCGCCCTACGCGCCGCTGGCTTTGAGCCCGGCAACGAGGTTCGCGTCGGTGAGCACGAGTTTGAGTTGTATCCCTGAGAGGAAGGTGTCCCCTCCCAAAACGAGCGGCAGGAGCCGCTCTTGAGTGTTTTGGGAGGGGACACCTTGCTCTCGCCGATGCAAGCTCTTAGTGAAGCTTGGGGTCCAACGACAGGGACGATTAGGCTGGCGTAGAGACGGGCGCCGTGTTGGGGAGGGAGGGCCTGGGATGCGAGTGCGTCAATCGAGACAAGTGGATCGCCATTGGGATAGCCACGGGTCTGCTCATCCGGCTACTATTGACCTAATGATACGTTTTGTCCGCATCTTCTTCGGAATCCTCGCCCCGGCCGCCATCGTCGCCTGGGCTCAGCGTGCGCTAGGCCTCGAGGGCTTTGCGGGTGTTCCGGGCGAGGCCTTCTTCACTGCGATCGCCTTGCTATTGGGCAGCCTTTCGGATCGCGAGTTTTCTACGGCACGCCACCTAAACATCGTCACTAGCGCGCAAGTGCGGATCTAACTTCACGGCTGAGCAGGCGAGCGTAGACGCCCGCGCCACCCGGCGTCAGATGAATTCCGTCCCAGAGGAGGTTTTCGTGAGCGCCGGCGACGGGGGCCCAGTCGATCAGGGTCGTGTGGGGCCAGGTTTCGTTGGCTTCCTCAAGGGCGTGGTTGGACTCGTCCTGCCAGGAGACCGGCGCGTGGTCGTTGACCAGGAAGAGCTCGCCGACCTCTGAGGTCGCCTTGTGTAGGGCCTCCATTTCATCGCCGTAGAGGGGGCCGTTGTTGCCCATCTGGATGATCAGGGCGTCAATGTGACCGCTGCGATGCTTGAGCCGGCGCGCCAGTTTGACGAATTCTTCGGCCTGTCTTCCCACCTTGGCATTCATCGAGAAGCGCGGGCCGAGGCGCGCCGCCAGCCTGTCTTTCGCCCCGACCATCACCGAGTCGCCGAAGGCGACGATCCGCGGTGGCTTGCCGGCCTTGCTGCTAGTTCGCGGCGCCGGCTTGGCCGTTACCTTGGCGAATTCCGCGGTTGAGGCGGCGGCGACGTTGGGTTCGCTGCCGTTCGAGAAGACCCCGCTCCAGCCGACGAGGGCGACGATCGCGAGGACGGTAAAGGCGAGCGCCGGCCGCCCAACCCGCAGCCAGCCGTCCGGCAGTGAGAAGAGCTTGCGTTTGCCGCGGAAGGGAAGCTCGACGAAGCGGTAGGAGAGGTCGGTGAGGGCGAGCACGACGAGTAGCTGCAGCGGGATCAGGATGCCGCGCGGCAGCGAGACATCGAGGCCCGGGCGGGTCAGCGTCAGCACCGGCCAGTGCCAGAGGTAGAAGCTGTAGCTGCGCAGGCCGAGCCAGACCAACGCCGGCCGCGCTACCAGGCCGCCGAAGCGTGCCGCAGGATGGGCGAAGACCGCGATCACGGCCGCGCTCGCCAGGGCGATCCAGAGATAGCCGCCGTGATAGAGCCCCAGGTCGTAGTCGTGCACCTGCAGAAAGCTGAGCGCCAGGTAGCCGAGGGCGATGACTCCGACCGCGTCGAGCACGGGTCCGCACCAGCGACCGGCCGTAGCCCGGCGCAGCTGCCACGGGGCCCAGACGAGGGCAAGGGCGACGCCGATCAGCAGGCCGGCGGCGTGGGTTTCGGTGCCGTAGTAGACGCGCGAGGGGTTGCTTGGGTCGAGCAGGATCCACATCAAGACGAGGGACGCGGCGGCTCCGGCGAGTACGCCGAGGGCGAGGCGCTTTCGCCCCAGCAACGACATGCCGCCGGCGAAGGCGAGCGGCCAGAAGAGGTAGAACTGCTCCTCGACCGAGAGCGACCAGAGATGGCGGAACAGCGAGGGGCGCTGGAACTGATCGAAGTAGGACTGGTGCCCGAAGATGAAGTGCCAGTTGGCGACGTAGGCGAGCGAAGAGATCGCATCGCCGCGCAGCTCGGTCAGGCGATCGGGCTCGACGATCGCGGCGACGATCAGAGTCACCGCGATCAGCACCCCGACCGCCGGCAGCAGGCGCCGCGCCCGTCGCAGCCAGAACTGTCCGAGCCGAACCCTGCCGGTGCGACACCGCTCGCTGAGCAGCAGCGAGGTGATCAGGTAGCCGCTGATCACGAAGAAGACGTCGACGCCGAGAAAGCCGCCGGGCATCCAGCCGACCCCGGCGTGGTAGAAGAAGACCGCCAACACGGCGATCGCGCGCAGGGCGTCGATCCCGGGCAGGTAAGGCAGGCGACTGTCCTGCGGTCTGCTCATGACAAGGTCTTCGGCAGTCTTGCAGCGCACCCTTGAGCGTGAGAGTCGGTCACCGTCGATGGGCGCGACGGCTCATACACTGAGCGGCGATGACCCTCGTCGTCAAGCTCGGTTCCTCGATCGTCGCCGCCGACGACGGTGCGCTGCGCACCGACGTGCTCGACTCGGTCTGCGCCCAGGTCGCCGCTCTGGAGCAAGGCGGCGAGCGGGTGGCGATGGTCACCTCGGGCGCGATCGCCCGCGGCATGCGGCTGATGGACCTGCCAGTTCGCCCGCGCGCGATGGACGAGCTGCAGGCCGCCTCCGCCGTCGGCCAAGGCGATCTCTTTCGCGCCTACGAGAGCCGGCTCGCCGAGCACGGCACCCGCGCCGCCCAGGTACTGCTCACCGCTGGCGACGTCGCCGCTCGCACCAATTACCTGAACGCCCGCCAGACGCTGCGGCGATTGATCGAGTGGGGGGTAGTGCCGGTCGTCAACGAGAACGACACCACCGCCACCGATGAGATCAGCTTCGGCGACAACGACTTTCTCGCCGCCCAGGTGGCGATCTTGCTCAAGGCGCGGCTGCTGGTATTGCTGACGAATACGGACGGGCTCCACACCGCCGACCCCGCGGTTGACGGGGACGCCGAGCGCATCCCGGAGGTGGCCAACTTCTCCGAGCTGGCGAGTCTCGAGATCGGTGACAGAACCTCGGCCTTCGGCTCGGGCGGGATGCGGAGCAAGGTGGCGGCAGCTGAGATGGCGAGCGAGTCGGGGATTCCAGCCGTCGTCTGCAATGGCACCAGCGAGGGCACCCTTGCCGCTGCCGCGGCGGGCGAATCCACGGGTACCCGTTTCGCTGCGCGGGCGGGCAAGGCATCCAGCTTCAAGCTTTGGCTCAAGTACGGCAAGCCGGCCCGGGGGCGCCTTGCCGTCGATGACGGCGCTGCACGAGTGCTGCGTGAGAGCGGCTCCAGTCTGCTGCCGGTCGGCATCATTGAGGTCGAGGGCGATTTCGAGGCAGGCGACGCGGTTGAGGTAATCCTCGGCGACGCGGTGGTCGGCAAGGGGATCGTCGATTTCTCCGCATCTGAGCTCTCGCAGGTGATCGGGCTGAAGAGTGCCGACGTGCGCGAGCGGTTGCCGCACGCGGCTGATGAGGTGATTCACCGTGATCGGTTTGTGTTGGTCTGAGGGTCCGGTGCCCCCTCCCAAAACGAGCGGCGAGCCGCTCTTGAGTGTTTTGGGAGGGGGCACCGGACCCTCACAGCTAACCTAAACGACATGGCGATCACGACCAGGGGCGTTGGGGAAAGCTGCGTTGCCGCGAAGCGCGCGGCCCGGGAGCTGGGGAGTGCTTCGACGGAGATTAAGGATGCGGCGCTGGAGGCGACCGCTCGCCTACTCGGAGAGCGGACCGCGGAGATTCTCGAGGCCAATGCCGCGGATCTGGCCGATAACCGCGCAGCTGGATTGACTCAGGCGCTGCGAGATCGACTGACGCTTACCGCGGATCGCGTCGCGGCGATGGCCGAGGGAGTGCGCGCGGTGGCCGGGCTCGACGATCCGATTGGCGAGGAGCTGGAAGCCAAAACCCTCCGGGTCGGACTTGCCCTGCGCAAGCTTCGGGTCCCGCTCGGGGTGGTCGCCGTCGTCTACGAGGCGCGGCCGAACGTGACGATCGATTGCGCGGCGCTGACGATCAAGAGCGGCAACGCGATCGTGCTGCGGGGGTCGAGCTACGCCGAACGCTCGAATGGGGCTCTGGCGGGAGTCGTACGGGAGGCCTTGGCGGAGGCCGGATTGCCCGAGGACTCGGTGGTGCTGCTCACCAGCGGCGATCGCGACGAGCTTGCTGAGCTGGCAACGCAGGAGAGCACCGTCGACCTATTGATTCCGCGTGGGGGCGAGGGCCTGAAGAACGCGCTCAAGGACGTCGCGACGGTGCCGGTGATCTACGCCGCCGCCGGCAACTGCCATATCTACGTGCACGCGGAGGCCGATCTGGAGATGGCGGGGCGGATCGCGTTCAACGCCAAGACCCAACGCCCGGGGGTCTGCAACGCGGCCGAGACACTGCTGGTCGATGCCGCCATTGCCGCCGACTTTCTGCCCGTCGCGCTCCCAGAGCTGCGGGAAGCCAGCGTAGAGCTGGTTGGCGACGAACGTGCGCGCCGGCTCGCCGGTGGTGTTGAGATCGGTCCCGCCGGCGAATCGGACTGGGACAGCGAGTACCTCGACCTGAAACTGGCGGTTGCGGTTGTTGACTCACTCGAGGAAGCGATCGATCACGTCAACGCCCACGGCACCGGGCACTCCGAGGCGATTGTCACCGCCTCTGAGGAGGCCTCGCGGCGCTTCACCGCTGGCGTCGATGCCGCCGTCGTCTACACCAACGCCTCGACCCGCTTCACCGATGGCTTCGAGTTCGGCATGGGTGCCGAGATCGGCAACTCGACTCAGAAGCTGCACGCACGCGGGCCAATCGGGTTGCGCGAGCTGACGACCTACAAGTACGTCGTCCACGGCGACGGCCAAGTGCGTGAGTAGCGCCGCGCCGGCCGGCATTGGCGTCCTCGGCTCGGCCTTCAACCCGCCGCACCTCGGCCACCTCGCGCTTGCCCAGGAGGCGCTTTGGCAGCTCGGCCTCGAGGAAGTGATCCTGATGCCGACCGGCAGCGCCCCGCACAAGCGGATCGCCGACGACCCAGGCCGCGAGCTGCGGCTGGCGATGACCCGACTGGCCGCGGCCGATGACTCGCGCTTCTCGGTCTCGACCCTGGAGGTCGAGCGCGAGGGGCCGTCCTATACGTATGAGACCTTGGAGCTGCTTGCAAAGGACAGAGGCGATAGAGAGCTCGTCTTCGTGATCGGGGCGGATGCGGCGGTCGGGCTAGAGAGCTGGCGCGAGCCGCGGCGGGTCACCGAGCTGGCGCGCCTTGCCGTCGCCCGCCGCGCCGGGATCTCCGACGCCGACGTCGCCGCCGTGCTGCGCAGCCTCGGCGCCGACGGTCGGGCGACGATGCTGGAGATGCCGCAGTTCGGGGTTTCCTCCTCAGCGGTGCGGGAGCGCGCCGCCCAGGAGCGACCACTGCGCTACCTGGTTCCTGAGTCGGTGGCGCGCTTTATCGAAGAGAAGGGGATCTACTGATGAGTGAAAGCGACAAAACAGCCCGCAGCGAGGCGCTGGCACGGCGAGTGGCCGAGCTTGCCGACTCGAAAGCGGCGAGCGAGATCGTCATCCTCAACATGCGCGAGCTCGTTTCCTACACCGACTTCCTGACGATCTGCACGGCGCGCAACGAGCGCCAGGCGCGGGCGATCGCCGACGAGGTGAAGCTGCGCCTCAAGCAGGAGCGGGGACTGCTGCCGAGCGGTTCGGAGGCGGCTGAGACAGCCGGCTGGATCGTGCTCGACTACCTCGACTGCGTATTGCATGTGTTCACCGAGGAAGCGCGGCAGCGCTACGCGCTCGAGGACCTCTGGCATGAGGCACCGCGGCTCGAGCTTCCGGGGCCGGAGGATGGTGGCGTCCGAGGTCACCTCTACGGTGCCGCCCATGGGTAGCTTCAAGCGGGCGCTCTTCGGCTACCGCCCCTCCGACGTGGAGGCGGCGATCGCGGCACGTGACGCTCGTAATTGGGCACTTGAGCGCGACGCGGAGGAGGCGCTCAAACGCTGGCGAGAGGCAGCTGAGAGTGCCGCTAACGCCGAGGAGGAGCTTGCCTCGCTCTCGGCGATGGTGATCGAGCGCGAGCGTGAGATTCGCGGCCTGCACGAGCGTCTGATCGAGGCCAACGAACGCCACGACCGCAGCATCGCCTCGCTGGAGACGGTTTCCTCGAAGCTGGGTGAGATCCAGGCGCAGGCCCGCGGCCAAGCGACCCGGATCCGGATGAAGGCGCTGCGCGAGGCAGTCGAAGTCGGCCGCAGGGCCCAGGAGCTGAACGACGTAGAGACGGGCGCGACCACGACGTCCGCCGCGACCGACCCGGGTCCGATTGAGCAGGCTGCGCAAAACCTCTTCGAAGGACTGGTCAAAGTCGAGATCGGGCCACTTGACGACTTCTCTCAACTGGTCGGCTTCGAGGACGCCGCCGACCAGATCGACGCCACTTCTGACATCTCGGTCGAGCGCTTCTCCGAGGGTCGCGCGACCCTCTCGATGCGCCTGAGCGAACCGGTCGAGCTCCTGCGTGAGCTCGAGGAGCGCTCGCCGCTGGAGTTCCGCGTCCGCCGCAGCGCTGATGACAACCTGATCCTCGACATCGACGACGATTCAGGCCCTGAGCAGCACGCCGCCTAGCGCCTGCCTCAAACGCAACGCCGCTACGCTTCATCCGCTTCGGCGCCCTGGCGGAGTGGTTACGCAGCGGCCTGCAAAGCCGTTTACACCGGTTCGATTCCGGTGGGCGCCTTCTCTGGCCAGATTGACGGCTCCCGCAAACGCACACTTCTTGTTATTAGAAGTTAGTTATTGGAATATTTGCGAACGCTAGAGCAAGTAGACTTTCTGCTGTGATGAACGCATGTGGCCGGGGGGCACATCGCGCGTGAAGATGAGGCCCCTCGCTCTCGTCCTCGCTGCGATCGTAATTTCCCTGAGTCTGCCCATGGCGGCCGGGGCGCAGCTCGTGCCCACGCAGGGAGCGCGGGCGGCAGCGCGGTTTTGGACTTCGGCACGGATGCAGCAGGCGAAACCGCTGAACGTGCAAGAACCCGGCACAAGGCAGATCGAGTTCGACGGCCGCCCGACCGTGCCGGTCGTAAAAACTCCCCACATCCTCCCGCCGTTGGCTCCCAGCGCCGGCTCCGCCTCTGCCAGCTCCGCCTTCGAAGCGGTGCCAGATTCAACGGCACCGGGGGATCGCGTCAACGGCGTGATTTTCATCGTTACCCCGTTTGGGCTGGGGCGCTGCTCGGGGACATCGGTCAACGCGCCCAACTACAGCGTCGTCTTCACTGCTGCTCACTGCATTCACACCGGTGGCCGCTTCGGTCACTGGATGGATTTCAACTGGGTCTTCGTGCCCGGCTATCGCTATGGGCAGCGGCCCTTTGGCGTCTTCCCGGCGAAGTGGATCGACACGACTCCGCAGTGGCGTACCTCCGGCAGCGAGAACTTCGACATCGGCGCTGCCGTGGTAGGGCGCAACGAACGGGGCCAACTACTGGCCAAAGCGGTCGGTGGCACCGGCATTGCCTGGGGGCTGAAGGCGAGTCAGGTCTTCGATGTCCACGGCTATCCGGTGGAAGAGCCGTTCAACGGCCAAACCCAGCGCCTCTGCTCGCGGACTCCTTTCCTCGGGCATGACGCAGACTCGTTTCTGTGGCCAGGTCCGCTCAACCTCGCGGTCGACTGCGACGTGACCGGAGGCGCCTCGGGTGGTGGCTGGACCATCGGCAACGGGATCCTCAACAGCGTTACAAATTACGGCTACGGCGACGATTTCGCAACCGACTTCGGGCCCTACTTCGGTAAAGATGCAGCCCGCCTGTACCACCGTGCGGGGTTGGTCAAGTGATCCGTCGCATTGTCTGCTCCGTCGTGCTTGCGGTTGTCGTACTCCCTGCCCTTGCCTCAGCTGCGCAGGCGGATCCTCTCGCGTTGCCGTTCCAGCTGCGAGCGCTGCTGCGCGAGCGCACCCAGCCCGCCTCGTCTGCGCGCTCGGACTTCGAATCCCGCTTCGCCATGAAGGTTGGCCATGGCTACGAAATGGCCGTGATCGGCAGGGGGCAGACCGTCCAGGTTGAGATCGGACGGCCCTCGAGCTTGCGGCAGGGTCTGCCCGACGCTCCCCGGATCGGCACATCGAAGGCACTCACCTTCTACATTGCCCGCGGGACGGTGACGCCGCATCGGATAGCGGCTTCCTTCGGCAAATTCGGCCGGGTGGACGTGCGCTTCAAGCCTGCTGGAGCGCCGGTCAAGTCACAGTTCCGGCATCGCTGCCGCGGGGCTGACCACTTCACGATCCAGCGCGGGGCGTTTGTCGGCAGCGTTCGGTTTGCCGGTGAGGGGAACTACGTCACCGCCCACTCCCATCGCGTGCAGGGCCGGGTCCGCACGCCCCTGCGCCTGCACTGCGCGCCGCCACGTTTTCATGGACGGACTGCCTCGCTGCAGCGGGCGCTTCATCCGATCGACCTTGGCTCCCATGCTTTTCTCTCGGCTTCTTGGCGACACGGCGTTGACTCGACTGACCTGTTTTCGTTTGCCGTCCGCAAGGCGCAGTTGACGGCTGCCTTCACCGAACAGAGCCTGGGTTCGGTGGCGTTGATCCACCTGGGCCTGACGATTTCCAGGCCCAAGATCCTCACCGTCGACGATGCGCTTACCTCCGCCACCCTGATGCCGCCGGCGCCGTTTCACGGCAAGGGCACCTATAGCGCCGCGCCCGATGGAACCAAAACCTGGACTGGTCCACTCTCAGTCACCTTTCCCGGTGAGCCCCGCTGGCCGCTCGCCGGTGAACAGTTCCAGGTCAAGATCAACGCGAGTTTCTGACTGCGTGTCCAGGCTGACGGGTCCAGTCTGCAAGGCTTGGGGCTGATGGCGGTAGAAGTTCTCGAGGCCCAGGCGAGAGCCGCGCCCCCCGTTCCGGACGACCAGGTGATCGTGCTCTTTGGAGCGACCGGCGACCTGGCGCGCCGCAAGCTGCTGCCGGGGATCTTCCACCTCTTCGAGGCCGGGCTGATGCCGGAGCGGTTCGCCCTGATCGGCGCCGCGCGAAGCGACCTCTCCGAGGCGGAGTTCGTCGAGCTGGCCCGCGAGGCGGTCTGCGGCTCAGGGCGTCGGCCGCTGGAGGGGGAGTCGTGGAACCGCTTCGCCGACTCGCTCGGCTTCGTCTCCACCGGTGATGGCTTCGAGCAATTGGGGACCGCGATCGCGACCGCCCGGGACGAGCTTGACGACGCTCGCCTGTTGCACTACCTGGCCTTGCCACCGGCCGCGGCGGCTGGGGTGATCGAGGGCCTGGGTCGTGCAAGGCTAGGGGACGGGGCGCGGGTGATCATGGAGAAGCCCTTCGGCCGCAACCTCGCCTCGGCACGGGAGCTAGACACGCTCGTCCACTCCGTCTTCGACGAGGAGCAGGTCTTTCGGATCGACCACTACATCGGCCGCGAGGCGGTTCAGAACCTGTTGGCCCTGCGCTTTGCCAACGGCATGTTTGAGCCGGTCTGGAACCGCAACCACATCGATCACGTCCAGATCGATGTGCCGGAGACGCTCTCGATTGAGATGCGCGGCGGCTTTTACGAGGAAACCGGCGCCTTCCGCGACATGATCGTCACCCACCTCTTCCAGGTGCTCAGCTTCGTCGCGATGGAGCCGCCGGTTTCGCTCAACGCCAAGTCGTTGATGACCGAGCGCGAGAAGGTCTTCGAAGCGATGAAGACGCTGCAGCCCGACGATGTCGTTCGCGGTCAGTACGCGGGCTACCGCGAGGAGGAGGGCGTAGCCGCCGATTCCGATACCGAGACCTTCGTCGCCCTGCGCGCCTTCGTCGACAACTGGCGCTGGGAGGGCGTTCCCTTCTTCCTGCGCTCGGGGAAGCGGCTCGCCGACACCCACCACCTGCTCACCGTCGCCTTCTCAGAGCCGCCGCGGCGGATGTTCCCGATCGATTGCACCCAGGTCGCCGAGTCCTACGGTCACGACCATCTCAGCTTCGAGCTCGGTGATCCCGGCTCGATCTCCGCCTCCTTCTTGGCCAAGGTACCGGGGCCGAAGATGCGGCTTGGCGAGGCCCACATGCGCTTCAGCTATGCGGACAGCTTCGGCGGTCCGGAGCGCGCGCTCGACGCCTATGAGCGGTTGATCTACGACGTCATGGTCGGCGACCGCACGCTCTTCACCACTTCCGCCGCGATCGAGCGTCTCTGGGAAGTTGCTGATCCGGTGGTGCGGGAACCGCCACCGGTCGAGATCTACGAGCCGGGTTCATGGGGGCCCGCCACGGCCGATGCGCTGCTCGCTCCATACCGCTGGCATGTCCCCAGTGACCATCCCTAAGTGGGGCGAACCGCGCTCAGTCGGTGGTGCTGGGGGCTTGCCAGGGGTTGTTCATCGGCAAGCGCCGTTTCTGCGAGCGCTTGAAGAGATAACAGCCGACGACCCCGTTGCGCAGCTCCGAGTGGATGAACTTGCCGGTGACCAGCTTCCAGCCCTCGACCGTCACCGCGTTGAGGATGTCGACCGGATCGGTGGTCACCCGTGCCGGCGAACCGGTGGGTCCGGGGATCAGTGTCGGGCTGAGCTCGTTGATCTCGAGTTCGTACTGAAAGAGGCGATGTCCTCGTTTGTAGGCGAGGCGGGCCCTTCCCGCCGGTGTCTCGAAGAAGGCCTCCTTGGCCGCCTCGACCGACTTAAGTTTCTTTTCGCGCTCCTTCAGCTCGGCGCGCTCGTCTCGCGAAGCGCCGTCCGTCGCCGAGCGGCCGCGAAGCAAGGGCAGGCGAAAGACCCGCCGCTTGTCCGTTGCGCTGGCGTCAGCTGAGGCATCGCGCTCCAGCTCGGTCGGCTGGGCGGATCGGAAGCCAACAAGAGGCTGTCCGTGTTCGCTCACTGTGGACACAGTAGATAAACGCGCGAGCCGCCGGACTCTTGCGCGCCACCCTGACCAACATTTGGCCAGCATTGGTGACCGCACGGAAAAGGGCCCCTTTCGGGGCCCTTTGTTTCCGAAGGACGTGCCACCAGCGAGACTTTGTTTCCCTGGCTCGTCGGTCCTCAAGCCTTAATCGGTCGCTGTCAATAGAAACACCGTGTTAGCTGAAAAGTTGCACAGCTTGCATCGGCGCTTGCAGTGTCGGCCTTGAGCCCTTCGGCGCGAGGCCTCGTCGGCCTGCACGCCGCTGCTAGATTCAGGCATCCCGGGCGCATAGCTCAGTTGGGAGAGCGCCGCCTCGACAAGGCGGAGGTCGCTGGTTCGAGCCCAGCTGTGCCCATCTCGGCCGAGGTCCTAGACCTCGGCCGGCAGGCGGACCTCGGTGAGCCGAATGCTATTTCCCGAGGGATCGCGGAAGCCCGAGTCGATCCCGTAGGGTCGCTCTTCGGGCGCTTCGCTGAACTCGACGCCGCGAGCGAGCAGCTCCTCGTAGGAGGCGCGGCAGTCATCGGTGGTGAGGAAGACGGTGCCAGCAAAGCCCTTGGCCATCACCCCGCGAACCTGCTCGGCGGTCTCCTCGTCCATCACCGGCGCCCCGGGGATCGCCATCAGCACGATCGAGACGTCCTCTTGCCCTGGAGGGCCCACGGTCAGCCAGCGGAAGTCGTCCATCTCCGGCAACGTCACGTCGGCGCGCACCTCCATGC
>Ga0066654_10000096_pt1 | contig 17184 bp, 16 predicted proteins | sample GraSoiAngelo_103_FD_66715 | JGI IMG/M metagenome (GOLD analysis project Ga0066654, IMG submission 66715) | Grasslands soil microbial communities from the Angelo Coastal Reserve, California, USA - 14_0903_05_20cm | ecosystem: Environmental > Terrestrial > Soil > Grasslands | place: USA... | reverse complement strand
TCCCACGCCAGCCCATTGATTTTTTGTCGGTACCGCTAGCGTACTATTCGTCTGTACTCCTACAGGTTCTACTGGTGCATCGACTCCGATAGCCGGGATTACTAGGCGTGCCCCAGAATGCAGGTTGTGGGGCAGCTGTTGTTTGTTTGCCCTTTCTGCATCGATAGTTGGCCCTGTCCCGCTGACTCCCTGTCCTGCCCGCATCCCAGAGGATTGGTACCAGATCCAGCCCCCAATAATAGCACCTAGCAGTGCAAGGCTCAGCAAAAATGTAGACAACGTTCTCTTACGGAATTGCATAGTGTAGCTCCCTTACTTACAAAGGCCGGATGTCGCTTTTCTTACATACAGGAGCAGGACCAGCCCTTGTGACTGCCCTGCTCCTCAGCTGGCCTACAACATTCTCTATAGGGTTATCCTCTTTGTCCTTATGGCAACATGTGCTCGCCAGGATCACTTCCGGTTGGTGGCAACGAGGGAAAACCCTTCGTTGGTGGCGTGACTGGTCCATTGTTTTCTTCAATGGTTGGGACTGGAGTGGGATGAGCAGGAGATGGGGTTGGTTTTTTCTCTCCTGTCGGCGTTGCAGTAACAGTGCTACCACCTTTGACAGTGTGCGTTGGTGTCGGCACCGCAGACTCAGGTATACTGGTGGACCTACATATCGGCATCCCAGGCTTACGTAAAATAGTAGGCCCGCAGATTGGTAGACGAGTCGATCGAGATAGGTTATTAAGTACGGGCACCGTCGCTATGGGATCTTGGCTATGCACAGCAGCTGAGGCTATATCAGCCTTGCTATAGCCAATGGCTCCGTATAAAATTGCCACCAATAGCACCACGAAAAACCATAGCAGCTTTTTGCTCGCTATTTTCATAAAAAAATTGTTCTTGCCAGATTCCAGCATTCCCTAAAAATCCTCCATTACTATTCTTCTCCCAATTGTCAGTGTTTAAATCCCCACAGCAGGGCTATTTTTATTATACACGTCTTCCAAATCGGTATATATAAAAATAGAATTGTTTCTCTCTACTGATCACCACAGAAGATGTGAACCTGTAGAAACGGACAGGGGAAGACAGAGCGTTCTCTCTGTAAAAAAAACTGGTGAGACTGGCGGTGCGTAACGTCTGTATCGCGGTTATACTTACAACTGTGCGGAGGAAGCCCACCGGAGTAGCCCTGGGCTTACATGTAGCGCTGATTGTGGAACCCGACGCTATAAGATCAAGTGAAGGGGCTATTCTGGCGGGATCTCAAGATGTGGCTTACGTTAAACGGAAGCGTGTTGATACGCGTAATGACAAATGCATTGCAGGAAGGAATATATCATGGGACAGTGGGTCTATAAAGTTGTCTATATTGATTATCGTGGGCGTATCTCATGTGAGGGGGAGGAGACATTGATTGGTAATGAGCGCAGAAGTGCTTTCGCGCGTCGTTATATGGATAGCCTGGGGAAGGAAAATTGGGAACTCGTGGGCATTCAGCCTTTAGCTCCCAACTCAGCATATTACATTTTTAAACGCCCTGCCCAAGCAGGTGACTATGCTGAAGAGACGCCATCAGCAGCGGCCACTGAACAGCCATCGGTACAGACCGGAGGTCCAACCGTCGAAACCGCTTGAACGCAGCAGGATGGGATCAATTCGTGAGGGGTGTTCCTGATGATCCCATCCACCTTCATGCAGGCCCTGTCAAAAACACTAATTGGCAAAGTCTTCTGTCACCCACAGCGTATGGCTTGTATCGATAGAGACAGCTATACCAATACGATGGAAGTTCTTGCTCAGCAGATTTTGCCGATGGCCATCATCTGGCGGCTTTTCATCCATCATCCCCTTATGAATCGCCATCAGCATCCGTGACGCGTCCGTGCTGGAAAGGATGGGATTCGCCTCTCCGATATTCTCCCCCACGGCGAGCCAGTGTACTCCCTGCTGACTGATACGTTTGCCCAGATCTGGCTCATTAGGGCATTCATGTTGCAGCCCACAGCCCGCCGCCATCACCAGATTATGCTGGCGTCCACTACCTTGCAAGCGAGGCTCCCAGGCCAAGGCAGGAAGATGGTTGGCAGCGCGGTCCTGATTAATATTCTGCAATAGTTGCTGAGCGAGTTGCTGCTCTCCTCCCATCTCCTGTACCTGAGAGCTTGTAGTAGTCGTGGAAGGAGTCCCCAGGATCGTTATCTTCCCCGGCAGTCCTGTACATGCAGTAAGCAACAACAGGAGCAAGATGGCTATCAGAGCGTAGTATGTCTTTCTCATGCTGAATATCCTGTGTGATTTTATCTGAACAAGGTGCGCTGTCTTGTATGCATTCTCTCCTTGAAACAGAGAAAATCTTTCTGCATAGTAACATATATGGTACAAGTTTGCCAACAACTCGGTTGGCCCCTTCCACAACCCAGAAACTACGCAGATACAGCAGCATAATAAGGCACGAAGTATAAAACCACCTCTTGCTTCAGCTCACTCGACGCTCTGTGTGCAAATCTGCTATACTACAGTGTAGACATTACACACTAATTCAGTACTCTCGTCGGAACAGGTGCCCCCTTCCACGGCACATGCAGCTCAGTGAGGAGATATTTTATGTCCAGCTTTTCCCCAACTCATACCACAACACAAGGACAGATTTTCAAGAACTTTATTGCGGGTCAATGGCGCGACTCTCGTAGCGGTGAGACATTCGTCAGTACCAATCCAGCCCACACCCATGAGATTGTTGGCCATTATCAGAAATCTACGCTTGCAGACCTGGACGAGGCTGTTGAGGTCGCTGTCGTAGCGCAGCAGAGTTGGGCGAGAACGCAGCTCCCCCTACGCGGAGAAATATTGCTCAAGACAGCACTCCTACTGGAGCAGCAGCGTGAGGAACTGGCGGTGCTAATGACACGTGAAATGGGCAAGACCTTGAAGGAGACACGTGGCGACGTACAGGCAGCAATTGATGTGGCGAAATTTTTCGCAGGTGAGGGACGGCGTGCGGAAGGTGAAGTGTTACCTTCGGCGTTTATTCATAAAACGTGCATGACGGTTCGTCATCCGCTAGGCGTCGTTGGCATTATTACGCCCTGGAATTTCCCGCTGGCAATCCCTGCTTGGAAGACGTTTCCCGCTCTAATGGCAGGCAACGCCGTTGTACTTAAGCCTGCCAGTGACACCCCTCTGCTGGCGCTGAAACTGGCAGAAATCTTGCAACAGGCGGATTTACCTGACGGGGTTCTTAACGTGATCACCGGCCCTGGCAGGACGTTAGGCGATGCGCTTGCCAGCCATAAACGCGTGAATATGATAGCACTCACTGGCTCAACTGAGGTCGGACGCCGCGTGGCGGAGATCTGTGGACGCGATTTACGCCGTTGCGCCTTGGAGCTAGGTGGCAAGAATGCCGTGATTGTGCTGGAGGATGCCGACCTTGATCTAGCCGCCGAGAGTGTTGCATGGGGAGCGTTCGGCACTACCGGTCAACGTTGTACGGCAACAAGTCGTGTTATTATACAGCGCTCCGTACAACAAGCGTTTACCGATCGCTTAGTCGCCATCGCTCAGCAATTGCGGGTTGGGGATGGACTAGATGGGAGTGTTGAGATGGGACCGCTGGTCAATATGGGACGCGTGGCAACAGTTCATGAGTACACTCAGATCGGTCAACAGGAGGGGGCAAAGCTACTCACTGGTGGTACAGCTCTGACTGAGGGCGAGTATAGCGCAGGTGCTTTCTATCAGCCTACGATCTTTAGTGAGGTACGCCCGGATATGCGTATCGCGCGCGAAGAAATCTTCGGTCCTTGTGTCTCTATCATCCCAGTCGCTACTTACGACGAGGCTGTGCAGATCGCCAATGCAACCGAGTATGGTCTCTCCACTGCGGTCTTCACGGAGAATATGCGTATCGTCTTCCAAGCTATGCGAGACATTGCATCGGGCCTGATATACTTCAATGCTCCCACGACCGGAGCAGAGATACATCTCCCCTTTGGCGGCATGAGAAATAGCGGCAATGGACACCGCGAGCTAGGTGCTGGGGCCGTTGATGATTACTCCGAGGTTAAAAGCATCTTTATTTCCTATCCACCTCACAAATAGTTCTTGCAGTAAATGGATTTGTAGAGCGACCATGGGCAAGAGGTAGCGCTTCTCCTTGCCCATAGTCACTCTACAAACCCATTTGCTATCTCTTATGCCCACCCTTAGCCTTGATCGTGCTGCAATAAGAACTGTTCAAACATAGCTTCCCACACTTCCTGATTCTCCAGCCGTTCGCGGGGATTTGCAACACGTGAGTTGATCATCTCAAAGATATAGCACAGCAATCTCCTCAGCACTTGCGTTGCCTCGTGGTAAAAGCCTTCCGCCTTCTCCATCGAGCTACTCATAACGTTGTAGCAGAGGGCAGTGAAGTCCTCAATATCGACGTGGTTCTGCTGGACTTTGAACTCATAGTTACCTATGCAGTAGAGGTTCTCGTTGCGCATCAGTGATTTCAATGTATTGGAGTCCAACTCAGTACCGTTTACCCGACAGGTCTCCGCCAAAGAGTCCATCGTCCAGTTCACGAAATCAACTAAAGCAGGTATCTGATCTACCGAGGTCTTGCGCTTATCCCACTCTTGCTCCATGCGACTGATCAGGTTGAGCAGTTGAAAGTTTTCTAGGCGCAGTTTTTCAGCCGGGTCAGGCAGGCGCAGCTTACGACCGTTGCTATGCCCGGAGAAGTCTTGCGAGAGGGGTTGCAGGAAACGTTGTTGAATTAATTGTCCCAGTTCACGCGCGACATCCATCTCTGGGCGGCGCAAAGCACTAGCGATGCGGCGCACCTTGCGATAGAGGTTGACATGGGTGAAAAGCTCCAGAGTGCGCAGATCGAAGCGCATAGTATAGGGGATACTCGGCGACATTTGCACCTGAGTGCGCACGCCGTAAGGCAGATACTGGCGCAATTCCTGGCAGTCATCGCTGTAGCGTATCATCTCTAATGTAATGCGTACTACATCGATATCTAGTGATGCTTCTCCGTAGGGCAGGAGTTTTTTGATATCGGAGCTGGCAATAAACTCGTATGATCCATCTTGCCACAAAGATAGCTCTCTTGCTGTCCAGATGGTTTTTGTACGTAATGCCTCTTGTAATTGCTTCTCTGTGATTGCACGCATCAATACAAGCCGCGCGCCGATACGCTTTCCGAAAGGATCTTGCAACTGTTGTGCGAAGGCTTGTTCGATCTGGTGATAGGTGGTCATGCCTAATTGTTGCAGCACATCTCCCAGTGTTAAAGCACCTGGATCGAACTCGGTGCAATTGGCCAGCTTGCCCTCTTTGAAATAGAGAATACCGGTGCGCCCCTGGCTCTGTTTCAAGTGGAGGGCACCGGTCATTCCTCCCATCTCTACCACCTGCAATACTTCTACCAAACCGAAGTCTTTTAGGAAACCCGACAGTACTGTATCCGTGCTCATGTACCCCTGCACCTTCCAAAAGAATGTTTGCTTGCAACAACCTTCCTATGGCTACATTATAGCAACAAGCTTAGTTTGTTTCAACCAGCCGTTCTATCAGCATCCTCGGCTAGGCGGGCTTGACAAAATCTCTCTTATGGGCGAAAAAAGAGATAAAGGAGATTACCTTGCTTTGAAAGATCGTATTGCCATCATCACCGGGGCAGGACGTGGCATAGGTCGCGCCACCGCCCAATGCTTTGCTCGTCAGGGAGCACGCGTCGTATTATTCAGCCGTACACGTACCCATCTTGATACAGTCGCCGCCGAAATCGTGCAGGAAGGCGGACATGTGCTGACTCTAGCCGGAGATGTATCCCAGGAAGAAGATGTGTTAGCGCTCTTCCAACAGGTAAAGGAAACCTATGGACGTTTGGATGTCTTGGTTAATTGCGCTGGCATAGTCGCAGTACGCCCATTTGTGCAAATGGATACAACAACCTGGGATCACGTCTTGAATATCAATCTGCGTGGTACATTCCTCTGCTGTCGTGAGTCATTTCGTCTGATGATCCCGCAACATCAGGGCGTAATTATTAACCTTTCCTCGTTGTCAGGCGTAAAAGGAATAGAGAAGTTTCCAGGCTTGAGCGCATATAATGTATCAAAGTCTGGAATTGCTGGACTAACAGAGATTCTGGCAGTAGAAGGCAAGCCGCACAATATTCGCGTCTGTGCTGTCAGTCCTGGTGCAGTTGATACTGAGATGCTACGTCAGGCCGCACCACACCTGAAAGCTGGCATGACACCCACAGAATTGGCTGAGATACTACTCTTTCTCGCTAGTGACTCAGGACGTATGTTTAGCGGAAGCAACATTGAACTCTTTACCAATACATAGGAGCTTGTATGGTTTACTTAACACGCCGTGTGACTTTTAGTGCATCACATCGCCTCTGGAGTAAATTTCTCTCAGCCGAAGAAAACTATGCCATCTATGATAAATGTGCCAATCCTAACGGGCATGGACATAACTATAATCTGGAAGTGACAGTACGGGGAAAACCTGATTCGCAAACCGGCATGGTAATGAACTTAACAGATATAAAGCGCATTATGGATGAACAAGTAGTTGAGTGGGTGGACCATAAACACCTCAACTATGATGTACCCTGGCTTGAGGGTGTCATCCCTACTACAGAGTTACTCGTGATCAAGTTTTGGCAGCGTCTGGCACCAAGTTTTCCCAATGGTCTGCTCTACGAGGTCAAACTCCATGAAACAGAAAATAATAGTGCTATGTATCGAGGAGAGGTAGAATAATCGTTTTCTCACTTTCGATAGAGACCGATACCAAGAAAGAGGCAGATATGACGCTTGTTTCAGTGATTATCCCCACCTTTCAGCGTCCTCAACGTCTATGGTCTGCGCTTGCAAGCGTAGCCATGCAAACGTACTCAGAAATAGAAGTTATAGTAGTAAATAATGGTGGTGTATCAGTCGAGAGCATAGTCGAACGCTATCGACAAACCTTCCCACAGCCCATTCAACTAGTCACGCTGACCGAACCAGTGCGAGTGGGAGCCGCACGAAACAGAGCAATCGCAACTGCACAAGGAGACCTCATCGCATTACTGGACGATGATGATCTCTACCGTCCCATCCATCTGGAGCAAGTTATCAAAGCGCTCAAGCAGCAGCCAGAGGCAGCTTTAGCGTATGATGATGCGCTGATCTTAATAGATCATACAGCACATGTCAATGACGAACCACATATTGTGGCCACCTGCCGCCTTGGTTTAGCATACGAAAAGGAACGTTTTGAGCAGGATGACTATATCTTGCCGAGTTCTATTGTCATGCGGCGGGCAGCTTTCGCTGCGGTAGGCGGTTTTGATGAGATGATGGATATATGCGAAGATTGGGATTTTCTCTTAAAACTACGCACACAAGGTATGCTGCTTTACGTGCCTGGCGAAATAGGCATAGAATATAGTATGCGCGTTCTCGCAAATGATAATATGGGTAGCACCTTTGATAACCGCCGCTACGCAGCGCTAGCCATGCTTGAGACGCGCTATCATCTGCCTCATCTTATCCCGAAAACCTTTTATGACGTGGCTCGTGACCTCGGTTGGGAAGTAATTCCAACTTAAAATACAGAGATGTAGCGCTCGATCTCCCATAAATGAACTTGTTCGCTATAATCACTCCAATCAATAGTCTTTGCCTCAACGAAGCCCTCATAGATTGAATCGCCCAGAGCTTCCCGAATCAGCGTATCTTCGCGCAAATCATCCAGTGCATCTCCTAACGTAGCAGGTAGTAAGCGTGCTCGTGGTCGTATACGCTCACTCTCATCGTGCAAGAAAAGCTTCTCATCCATCGCTGGCGGCAATACCAATTTGCGCTGAATACCATCCAGACCCGCCTGTAACATCACGGCTAGCGCCAGATACGGATTACAACTAGAATCAGAACAGCGCAACTCGATACGCATCGAAGCATCTGGATCTGTGCCTAAACGAGGAACACGAATCAGCGCCCGCCGGTTGATGCGTCCCCAATTGATGATGACTGGGGCCTCAAAGCCGCGCACCAAGCGTTTATAAGAGTTCACAAGGGGGGCCAGAATAGCACATATCCCACGAGCATGAGCCAGTTGCCCTGCGATAAAACAGCGCCCAATGTCCGATAAACCATGTTCCTCTTGTTCATCTACAAATGCATTTTTGCCTGTATCTCTATGCATCAGTTGTTGATGCATATGCAAGCCAGAGCCGTTGACCCTGTAGAAAGGCTTGGGTAAAAACGTAGCATAGAGACCATGTTGCGCGGCAATGGCCTTCAGGACGTACTTCGCTGTCACCAGTCCATCGGCGATGTTGAGCGCATCATCCATTGCAAAATCGAGTTCATGTTGCCCTTCAGCCACCTCATGGTGACTGGCCTCAATATTGATCCCCATCGCCCGCAAGACTAAGACCATCTGCCGCCGTACCTTGGCCGCCAAGTCGGTAGAGAGGTCGAAGTACCCCCCACGATCATGTGGTAGAGGGATAGGTTTTTTCCCTTCAAGACGCAATAAGAAGAACTCCAGTTCAGGAGCCACTTTGAACTGGTAGCCCATAGAGTAAGCAAGCTTCAGCGCCCTGCCTAGTGTTGCGCGTGGATCGCCATCAAAAATCTCGCCATCAGGTGTGTGAACATTGCAAATGACATGAGCAATGACATCGTCATGCGATACCTCATCGGCCCAACGTGCATCAACTAAAGGCAAGGGGCGCACTTGTTCTGGGAGCACAGCAAAGGTCGAGAGATCAGGGTATAGATACATATCGCTCTCGGCAACTCGTGCAAAGCCTTCGAGCGCAGAACCATCAAACCATTTTCCATGTGCGAGACAATCGGCGAATTGCTCAACTGGAATAGTGACCGATTTCGCCATCCCCACAACATCTGTAAACTCCAGGTTGATAAAACGCACATGCTCGCTTTCGATTGTCGCCATGACTTGCTCATAGTTTTCATGTGAGGTAGGTTGTAATTCGTCAGTCATCTTTTTTACTTCCCTCTTGAGGTCATTCTCCAAGGCCGCGCTGACTTCGCTATTCTGCCACAGCCTCCATTCTATCACAGCCCTTGCGTCCCACAGCCCTTTTTTCATGCTACTTCGCATGCAAAGCTCTTATCCGCCTCTATGAGAGATACTTACATTGCTAACCACTACTCTGCATGCCTAGAGTGCAGACTAGCATTTTTACATGTCCAGATCGATTCTGTCAAGGCATTGCTAAGAGCCTAAGAGCCACTACTGCGCAGGTCCAATCCAGACTGTCTGAATATTGACGAACTCACGGATGCCGAATGAGGAGAGTTCGCGTCCGTAGCCGCTACGTTTCACGCCACCGAAGGGTAAGCGTGGATCAGAGGTGGTCATAGCATTTATGAAAACTGCCCCTGTCTCCAGACGGTGTGCCAACTTGCGTGCACGTGCAATATCATTGGTCCACAGGTTGCCGCCAAGACCAAATTTAGAGTGGTTTGCGAGTTCAACCGCCTGCTCAGCATTACGAGCACGAATAACAGCTGCGGCAGGACCAAACGTCTCTTCATGGAAGAGCGGCATTTCAGGCATAACGTTCCTGACAATGCTTGGTGCATAGAAGTAGCCCTTGCCTTCCAATGGCCTGCCCCCCAGCAGGACTTGTGCACCCATCCTCACCGACGCCTGTACCTGTTCATGCAATGTATCACGTAGATCGTTGCGCGCTAATGGCCCGATCTGTGTCTCACGGTCAAGTGGATTGCCGACGCGTAATCGTTGCACAATCTCAACAAATTTGTACTCAAATTCTTCTGCTACTGCTTCGACAACAATAAAACGCTTGGCAGCAATGCAACTCTGACCAGTGTTCTGGTAACGTGCGCGCACGGCCATTTGCACGGCACCATCCAGATCTGCATCCTCTAAGATAATAAAGGCATCAGAGCCACCTAATTCCAGGACGTTTTTCTTTAAGACTTTACCGCTAGCTGCGGCCACAGCCTCGCCTGCGGCATCACTGCCCGTAAGTGTTACGGCGGCGATTCTGTTATCCGCGATCAACTTGCCAGTCTCAGCACCAGGTACCAGAACCGTACGAAAGACACCTTGTGGGAAACCGCATTCCTGAAAGATGCGCTCGATTGCGAGTGCGCACAGTGAGACATTCGAGGCATGTTTGAGAATGGCCGTGTTCCCAGCCATCAGCGTGGGAGCGGCAAAACGGAACACTTGCCAGTAGGGAAAGTTCCAGGGCATCAGCGCTAGAATGACACCCAGTGGTTGAAACGAGACATAACTCTGGCTAGCATTGGTAGCTACCACCTCATCAGTAAGAAACTTCTCCGCGTTATCAGCGTAGAAATCGCAGTTCCATGCACATTTTTCAACCTCCGCTTCTGCTTCAACAATTGGCTTGCCCATCTCCAACGTAGCAACGCGTGCGAGTTCCACCTTGTGTTCGCGTAAAGAGCTAGCAACACGACGCATGAGCAGACTACGCTCAGCAAAGGAAGTCTCTCGCCAATGCAAAAAGGCATGATGCGCCTGTGTCAACGCTTGATCGATCTGGGCATCACTAAAGAGTTCAAACGTTTCGATCATCTCTTCTGTAGCTGGATTAATTGATTGGATAGTCATGTCAATACCCCATATATAATAAAACGCTTTCCTTTCATCATACCATATACCAAATATATTGACGAATATTCCTGATATGTACACATTTTATTGTTGTGCAAAAGACTCAAGCCGTTTTAGTTCTTTACGATAGATTCGTGAGTTCAAGAGCGGAACCACAATATACTCTACCATGCCAGCTAGACCAGGACTGGCGTTCATGGTGGTAGCAATCTCTACATGCGACTTTTCGCCATTTTCTATAGAATCAACTGTAAACGTGGTAATTGCATTCCGTACGGAGTCAATATCCTGTTCAGTTAATACACGACCAGGCTCCGGTTCGCTGATACGTTGCCGGAAAGATTGCACTGTGCCCAGAACTGTTACTTTGAACGTGATAACCGTTCCATCACCATATCCTCCCTGCTCAACGTGGAAATCAGAGAAAGTCTCTGGCGGGACGATATGAGGATGCCCGTTTTGATAGTCTGCAATACTGCGATAGACCTTTTCTGGGCGGGCCGCCAGGATAGCTGAAGCTTTTACTGAGATTTGTCCCATGACAATTTTCCTTACCGCTGGTCTTTCCTACTTCTCTGCTTCCCGCATTATGCTTCCTGCTTGAGTTGTATGTCAAGGGAGATTGGATATCCATATCTACCGCGCTTGATCAGAGGAAGCGTTAAAAGTGCTTGAGACCAGCATATGTATATCCTGGAGACGAAAAGGTTTTACCAAGTAGCTGATATTTAATCCGCTCAACGTTTTCTGTATGCTGGCTTTCTCTTCTTCCAATACCATAGCAACGAGGTGCGTCTGAGCATAGACTTCACATCCCTTCACGTATGCCACCACCTTATATGCCTCCTTCCTCGCATCTATGGTGAGAACGATCAGATCAGGAGCCTCGCTGACGGAGCCTAGAACTTGCAATGCTTCTTCTTGAGTACTACAACTGATGACGTGATAGCCAGCGTTCCCAAAGTACTGAGACAAAAGGATTTGTATAGTCTTTGACTGATCCACAACAAGAACACGCTTATTCATAAAAATCCCTTTCCATACTTCATTTTATTTAACACCAGCCCACAAGTAGACAGAATCGTCTTGCTGTTACACTCCAGTATGAACGAGCAGTACCTTCAATGTCCTTATCAGGATGGAAAGATCGTAGAGTGTTGAACGGTTGTCAATATACTGCATATCAAGTGAAACTCGTTCGTCATAAGAGACATGTTGTCTTCCACTAATTTGCCACAAGCCCGAAATACCTGGCTTCACGGCAAGACGCTTTTGTGCATACTGACCATAGCGCGCTAATTCGCTGGGGTGAATAATACGCGGCCCAATCAGGGTCATCTCGCCGATGAGCACATTGAAAAGTTGAGGTAACTCGTCAAGACTAGTAGTACGTAGCACTTGGCCTACACGGGTAATACGAGGATCGCCAGGTAATTTCATATTTTGCTGGAATTTGCGTAGGAGGTCAGGACGCTCAGCCAAGTATTGGTCTGCATTGGGTATCATCGTGCGGAACTTAAGTGCATAAAAGCGTTGGCCATGCCTACCGATGATCTCTCTGAAATGTAAGATAGCACCACCGTCATCCAGTTTAATACATAGGGCAATGATGAGAAATAGCGGCAACAACAAAATTATGCCGATAAGCGAGAGGACTATATCAAGAGTGCGCTTGACATAGTAATATGCTCGTGACGGCTCTTGAACAACGCTGGTACTCGACATACAGGTCGAAATCATCTGAACAGCTATACTACCATTGCTACTATACTCATCCTTTGAACTATTTGATACCGCTACACCAATCTGCTTCATTCACATCTCTCCTTATTCGTTATTTTACTCACCAGACCTTTTCATACTAGGAGTATAGCAAAGATTGTAGTCTACCCTGGTGTTGAATCTATTAAGATACGCTTGGAAATATACAAATTCGGTTAAGGTTTCATAAACTGAAGATTATGTAAGCATTTTCCATATTGGTATAAATAAATATGTTTCTCTTTTCTTACTAGGCACCAATATGTTATGCATTATTAACCGGTATAGTGAAACGTTTATCTATTCTCAACCACTGTATAACGAAGATGTTCCTATATTTTTTTATCCTGTAAGTAGGTGTTCTTACTGATCACTTCATAACGATGGGAGAGGAAGCAAGATAATGCGAGTATTATATGTTACACCTTATGTGCCGTCACGTATTCGTGTACGACCTTATCAGCTTATCAAAGCGCTCTCGCACACTCATGAAATATCGCTTGTTTCGTTGTTGTGTGATGACTACGAGCGTGAGATGGTGGAGGCTATCGCGCACTATTGTGTATCCGTTGATTTCATCTCCTTACCTAAGTGGCAGGCATATGCCAATTGCCTCAAAGCATTGCCTACTCTGACGCCATTACGAGTTGCCTATTACCAATCATCATCTTTCGTGCAGCAATTACGGCAGGTGATACATAAACACAAGATAGAGGTTATCCATGGAGAATTGATTAAGGTAGCACCTATGTTGCGTATGATACAGCAACAAGAGCATATACCAATTATCTATGATGCGGTTGATTGTATTTCTTTCTACTTAAAACAACAATGGGCTTCGGCAGGCAATCGCTTCAAACGCGCGTTTATTTATTCAGAGCTAAAGAAAATGGAGCACTTTGAGCCGCACCTGCTGAGTGCATTTGAGCACGTAGTCATTACGTCCGTTTATGACAAGCAGTTACTACAAGCTTTGAGTGAGCAGTTGGAGCACATCCATGTTGTTCCCAATGGTGTTGATACTGAATACTTTACACCACGCTCACAAGCGCGCATAGCCGACTCTCTTATCTTTTGCGCCAAATTGGATTATTATCCAAATGCACAGGCAATACTCTTGTTTTGTCAGCAAATCTTACCTCTCGTGTGGCAGCAACGGCCCCAGGTCCGACTCACCATTGTCGGCAACAACCCTCCTCCAGCTGTCCGTGCGCTAAGCGTGGACAAGCGAATTGTTGTTACCGGATACGTGCCCGATATTCGACCTTATCTGGCAAGCGCGGCAGTTGCTTTATCGCCATTAGTGGTAGCAGCGGGTATGCAGAATAAAGTGTTGGAGGCTCTGGCAATGGGAACGCCTATGGTGGCAACTCCCGGTTCCTGCCGTTCCTTACAAACAGCTCACGAAAAACATTTATTGGTCGCAGAAGGTCCACAAGCGTTTGCTCATGCTATTGTGCGTTTACTGGAAAATCCCCAGCTAGCTGAAGAATTGGGAACTGCTGGACGACAATACGTGGTAGAGAAACATAGCTGGTGGCAAGCTGCGCGTACATTAAGCACGCTCTATCAGTCGGTAATACAACAGCAAGAGCCAAACAGGCATCTGTTGGCTGCACAGTGTGAAGGGTTTTCTTGACCTAGAGCATAATGATAGGGTTTCTGAAGAAGGATAATGTGATGAAAGTAGTGGTTAGAGCGCTCTTACGCTGGTGCTGGATACTCGTGCTGTGCGTTATTATTGGGTGGTTGGTAGGCAAAGAATTGGCTGTACTTATCCCGCCTACGTATCAGGCAACAGCTATCGTACAAGTCAATACTTCTCATAATAGTTCGTTTCAAGCAGTCCAGTCAGTAACTGCTTATGCATTTCTCATTACATCTGATAATGTTTTGGGTACTGTGCTGCAATCTTATCCAAATCTGAATCGCCAAGCGCTTGCTAAGCAATTGTTGGTGACACCCAATACTACCGGGCAGAGCTTGACTATTCAGGTTAACTTGCCCACAGCCAAAAATGCGGCCAAGCTAGCTAATGACCTGGCGAATGTGTTGGTGTCGCAACAGAATCATCTTATCAAAGACCAGTATGCCAAGCAATTACAACTGCTCACTAATCAAATTAATGAAGAGCAGAAAATAATTGATACTTTAAATGAAAAGATACTCAAAACTACTACGAGCAATATAACACTGATTCAGCAATATAATACCGAGATTGACCAACATCGCAACTTACAAACGCAGTACATCAACCAGAAACAAAATTTGCTCACTGAACAGGCATTGTATAGCCAACCACTGTCGGTGATCCAGACGGCCAGCGTGCCAACCAAACCCTCTTCGCTGGCCGGTATGATACCGTGGGTCCCACTTGCTATGCTAGTTCTGGTGATTATTGGGTCTGTAGCGATTTACTATCTTGAGCAGTGGGCCGACCGTGTGAATAGTGTCTATGCGTTGCAGCAGAAGGTGACGCAGCCTTTGTTAGGATCTTTGCGCTGGATACAGCCTGGCCCGCAGGATATTCCTCTCCAGACTTTTTGTGAGTTGAAGCAACCCTATGTTGAAGATTGCCGTGTGATGATGGCTGACGTTCTCTTCAGGGCTGAAGAGGCTCGTGCTCGCATTTTAGCTGTGACGAGTTTACAATCTGGAGCTGGCACAAGTTCTGTTGCTGCGCAACTAGCTGCTTTGCTGGCACAGAGCAGACGGCGCGTTTTGTTAATTGACGCGAACCTGCACGCGCCATCTTTACATCTTCGCCTGGGGATGCACAATCAGGTTGGTTTGGCTCATATGCTCGAAGATGCCCGCATGATGCAAGTGCATTCCACTACTGGTTCTCACCAGAGTACTGTAAATATGCTGGATCGTATATCGCTCGACAATTATATTATGGCGACAGCGCTAGAGAACCTTTACCTCTTGCCCGCGGGCAGTTCTCTCTTGAACCCGACGAGTCTGTTAAGTATACCTGAGGTGGAGCAGCTCTTATCCTCGGTCGCACAACACAGTGACTATGTTGTGATTGATTGTCCCGCGCTGAATTTTGCCGAAATGCATATGATAGGTTCATTAAGCGATCAAACCTTTGTCGTTGTGGATGCAACCAGGGATCGTATCAAGCAGATCGTGAAGGTAAAAGATGAGTTGACGGGCAGTGGTGTGAAATTGTCCGGCTTTATTGTCAACAAGCTGGGAAGATGGGTGTAGGTAGTGACCAAGTGAGGCATAATAGAACATTTTGTCGTCCTTGCTGACAAACTGCTCTATTATGCCTCACCTGCCGTTACTACCTGCTTCTTTATTGCCAACCGAAGTTGCGATCAACTAATTTGTAAAGTCGCTCATTGGGAGACATAAAGATTTCAACCAAGCGTCGTCTGGTTTCTGGAGCCATCTGTTGAGGGACAGGATATTTCTGCTTATTATACTGCTTGTATCTATTATTCAATATTTTTGCGTCATTGGGAAGATGAAGGAAGGCCAGCGTTTCTTTGAAGATCCGCTCTGGTTCAGCATACAACTCTTCACTTTTGATCAGCAGCAATTGTTTACGAGGGAAGTATTGAAGCCAGCGCTCCAACTGGTCTACATACATGCTTCTTGCCAGGTACGAGAAATGGCGATGGTTAAAGCTATCACCAGTGGCAAGTTTTTTCATATCAACTCTTATACGCTTTTCCTCATGTTCAATCGCCTCTTCCAGTGAGAATTTTTCATTGCCCCAGCCTACCTCCCAGCAGTAGTGGGAGAAGACACGCTCAACAGGATTACGCAGCAACGCAATAAGCTTGACGTTAGGGAGCAAGGCGGCCATACGTTCAGGGACATAAGGATGGAACATGTAGTAGGGGCTGGCTTCCCCTGTAATCAGCGTACGTCTACGTATAGTCTCTGTATAGTATTTATATGGAATAGATGGGAATTGACTGTGATACCATGAAATACCCTTTTGATAATGGCAATCGAAGAAATGTACTTCTTTCATCAGGGCTGGAGCAACGTTCGGATGCCTAACGAGATAGTTGTACAGTGAGGTGGTGCCGCTCCTAGCTGTACCGATAATGATAAAGTCTGGTGACAGACGCAGCGAGCTGGTGGCTGTACGGTAAGAAATGACAGCCGTTTTCGCCATTTCCATGAGTTGAATCACCAGAAAATGCTCCTTTCTACTCCTCGTCGGTAAGCACTACAGTGAGACGAGCAATGAGTGTTTCTAACACTTCTGCATGGTACGCTTCAATCTGACCAGCATCGCACAGAGCTGTCAGTCTGGGATCAAACGGAAGCTGAGTTAGTAGAGGAGCCTCTGTCATTTCGACCAAGCTCCTCGCGCTGTCTGAGTCAGGACTTTCATCATGTCCTATAAAGAGCAAGCTATTTTCGATAACACCAAGGATGCGCCCATTTAGTTGATGAATCATATTAACGCAACGTTGCGTAACCGCCCTTGCTAGTTTTTGCGGCGACGACACAACGATGATGCCATCTAACGGAAGCGAGTGAAGCACGGTCATAGGGACATCAGACGTGCCAGTCGGTACATCAATGAACAGATAGTCGAGCTGGCCCCAACTGATTTCACTATAGAACTGTTTGAACGCACTAGAAATCATTGGCCCACGCCAGACAAGCGGATCACCGGCACTCGCCTGAAAGAGGTTCATCGACATCACTTTGACGCCGCTGTGGCTCTTGAGTGGCTCAACTGCCCCATCTTCATCAAGTGAGAACTGCATTTCCATACCAAACATGCTGACCAGACTGGGACTGATCAGATCTCCA
>Ga0066654_10000095_pt1 | contig 17206 bp, 9 predicted proteins | sample GraSoiAngelo_103_FD_66715 | JGI IMG/M metagenome (GOLD analysis project Ga0066654, IMG submission 66715) | Grasslands soil microbial communities from the Angelo Coastal Reserve, California, USA - 14_0903_05_20cm | ecosystem: Environmental > Terrestrial > Soil > Grasslands | place: USA... | reverse complement strand
CGGCCGGAGCTGACGGCCGAGCGGTTCCGGCCCGATCCGGAGGGCTGCGGCGCGCGGCTGTACGCCACCGGCGACCTGGCCCGGCGGCTGCCGTCCGGGGAGGTCGACTACCTGGGCCGTATCGATCATCAGGTCAAGGTGCGGGGCTTCCGCATTGAGCTGGGGGAGATCGAGGCGGCGCTGCTCTCTCGGGCCGGAGTGCGCGAAGCCGTGGTGCTGGCGCGATCCGACCGATCCGACCGATCCGTCGGATTGACAAACGACCGGCGGCTGGTCGCCTATGTGGTGGCCGAGGAGGAGGCGGGGCTCGCTGCCGCCAAGCTGCGGGCCTTCCTCCAGGCATCGCTGCCCGAGTACATGATCCCTGCCGCCTTCGTCTTCCTCCCCGCACTGCCGCTGACCCCCAACGGCAAGGTCGACCGCAAGGCCCTGCCCGCCCCGGAGATCGGCGTGCTCCCGGGGCCGCAGGGCTTCGTCGCCCCCCGCACCGACCTCGAGCTCCATCTCGCCGGGTTATGGGCCGAGATCCTCGGCCTCGCGCCCGAGCGGATCGGCGTCCACGACTCCTTCTTCGAGGCGGGCGGCCACTCCATTCTGGGAGCGATCCTCGTCAACCGCCTGCAGAGGACCCTCGGCGAGGCCGTGCCCGTGTCGGCTCTCTTCAGCCACCCCACGGTGGCCGAAATGGCCAGCTATCTGACGTCATCCCGGCCGCGGCCGGCGTCCCCGTCCGACCCCGCGCTGGTCCCCCTCCAGACCGGCGGGAAGCGGCGCCCGCTGTTCCTCGTACACCCCATCGGCGGCAGCGTCTCGTGGTATCTGACCCTCGCGCGGCAACTGGGGCCGGACCAGCCGGTTTACGGGCTGCGCTCGACGGTCGGGCCCGACGGTGCCCCGCAGCCCGACCTCGCCGCCATGGCCCGCCGCTATCTCGGCGCGCTCCGCGAAGCCCAGGCGGCCGGCCCCTACCTCCTCGGCGGCTGGTCGATGGGGGCTGTCGTCGCCTTCGAGATGGCTCGCCAGTTGGCCGCGGGCGGCGAAGAGATCGCCCGGCTGATCCTGATCGATCCCCCGCGCCCGCTCGCCGCCGCCGGGGAGGCGGAGGACGAGCTCCTCCTGCTCGCCGGCTTGGTGCATGACCTGGAGGGGCTGTCAGGGCGCAGCCTGGGGCTCGTCCCCGGGGATGTGGAAAGGATCGCGCCCGAGGCCCGGCTGGCGCACGTGCTTGAGCGCGGCCGCCACGCCGGTGCCCTGCCCCCGGAGGTCGATCTGGAGCAGCTCCGTGAGATCCTCACGATTTTCCGGCAGAACCGCCAGGCGCTCAGGGCTTACGTGCCGGGGGCCTACCCGGGGCGTCTGACCCTCTTCCGCGCCCGCGGCGCCAGGACGGCGGACCCTACCGCCGAGTGGCGGGAGCTCGCGGCCGGCGGCGCCGACGTCCACCTCATCGACGGCGATCACTACTCGATCCTCAGGATGCCCGCCGTCGAACGGCTCGCCCGGCTGCTCGGCAGCGAGCCATACTATTGACCAACGAGACGAGGCTCTGGAAATGACCAAGTTGCTCTCCTATCTGCTGCGGATGTCCCGCAACATCAGCTTGTCGCGGCCGACGATCGCGATCGCCCTGCTGACCGGCCTGATCAGCGGCCTCGGCGTCACTGGGCTGCTCGCGACCATCAGCAGCGTCCTGGCCGGCAAGGCGGATCATTCCTACCTGCTCCGCTTCATCGCGCTCTGCGTCGTCGTGCCCACCAGCCGGCTGATCTCGCAGAGCCTGTTCAACATCCTGACAACACGGGCGGTCTTCGAGACGCGCCTGGAGTCCTGCCGCCAGATCCTCGCCGCCCCCTTGCGCAGCCTGGAGGAGATCGGTCCCCACCGTCTGCTGGCCACCCTCACCGACGACATCGCGACCCTGACCACGGCGCTCACCCAGATCCCTCTCCTCTGCCTGCACCTGGGAGCCGTCGGCGCCTGCATCGTCTATATGGGCTGGCTCTCCTGGCGGATGCTCCTCCTCGTGCTCGTCACCATGGCTCTCGGAGCGGTGACCTACAATTTCTCCATGGGAGTCGCCCGGCGCTACAACGGGATGTTGCGCGAAGAGATGGACAAGATGTTCTCGCACTTCCGCAGCCTGATCCATGGCGCCAAAGAGCTCAAGCTGCACCGCCTGCGGCGGGAGGCGTTCGTCACCTCCCAACTGATCCCGACCGGCAACGCCATCCGCCGGTACACTTTCATCGGCAACAATGTCTTCACCGCCTCCGCCGTCTGGGGGAACCTCCTCTTCTTCATCACCATCGGTATCCTGTTGTTCGTCTTTCCGCGGAGCTCTTCCAACGATGTCCGGGTGTTGAGCGGATTCACGCTCTCGCTGCTCTATATCCTCGCGCCGCTCGAAACCGTATTTCAGATCCTGCCCAACCTGAGCCGTGCCGCGACGGCGATGAGGAAGCTGGAGAAGCTGGGGATCGACCTGACGAGGCGGAGCGCCGAGCTCTCCATCGGAGGCTTCGAGCCCGTGGCGGGCTGGCACCGGCTGGAGCTCGACGACGTCAGCTACACCTATTCGGGGGAGAGCGGCGCGGAAAGCTTCAAGATCGGCCCGTTGAGCCTGGCCTTCCGCTCCGGCGAGACGGTCTTCATCACCGGCGGCAACGGCAGCGGCAAATCGACGCTGGCCAAGGTCCTGACCGGCCTTTACATCCCCGACACCGGCAGCCTCCTCCTCGACGGCGAGCCGATCACGACCGAGAATTGTGAAGGCTACCGCCAGATGTTCTCGACGATCTTCGCCGATTTCTACCTGTTCCAGAACCTGATCGGTATCGACGAATCCGCTCTCGGGGAGGTGGGAAACTATCTGACCCGTCTGGAGCTCGATCGCAAGGTCAAGGTGGAGAACGGCGAGCTCTCGACGCTCGACCTCTCCCAGGGGCAGCGCAAGCGGCTCGCTCTCCTCACCGCCTATCTGGAGCAGCGCCCCATCTATCTCTTCGACGAATGGGCCGCGGACCAGGACCCCCATTTCAAGGAGATCTTCTATTGCGAGATCCTGCCGGAGCTCAAGGCGCGCGGCAAGACGGTCTTCGTCATCAGCCACGATGACCACTACTACGCGCTGGCCGACCGCCTGGTCAAGATGAGCGACGGCCAGATCGAGTGGGACCGCCGCGCCGGCGCCACCTCCACCGAGGTCACCAGGGGAGCGTTCTGAGCCGGCCGGGTCACTCCTGCTTCATGGAGATGATGGGATCGACCCGCGCGGCGCGACGCGCCGGCAGATAGGTGGCCAGGAAAGCGACCCCCGCCAGCGCTGCCACGACCCCTACGAAGGTCACGGGATCGGTCGCTTTCACGTCGTAGAGCAGGCTGGTGAAGAGACGGGTCAGGGCGAGGGCGAGGCCCAAGCCCACCGCCAGCCCGATGGCGGTCAGCGACATCCCGCGCCAGAGAACGTACCGGATCACGTCGCGGGTCTGCGCGCCGAGCGCCATCCTGAGCCCGATCTCGTTCCTGCGCCGGCTCACCGTATAGGAGAGGACGCCGTAGATCCCCACCGTGGCCAGAACGATGCCCAGCACGGCGAAGAGGGTGAGCATCAGCGCGCTGAAGCGGCGTTTGGACAGGGAATTCGAAACCCAATCCTCCATCGTGGTGACCTTGCCCACCGGCTGGTCCGGATCCACCGAGAGGACGGCCCGGCGCACCGCCGCCGCCACCTGCAGGGGCGGGACCGACGTCCGCACCAGGAGGTTCACGGTCGGATTCGCGCTCTTAGGATCCTGCTGGAAGGGGATGTAGAAGGTGTTGCCGAACTTGGAGCCAGGCACTCCGTCCTGGATATCGTCCGCGACCCCCACGATGGTGATCCACGGATTCGTGGCCTTGCCGGGGCGCCGGATCCGCTTTCCTACCGCGTCCGCACCGGGCCAGAAGCGGCGGGCCATCTCCTGGCTGATGATGGCGACGCGCGGCCGCTGCTCGTCGTCCAGATCGTTGAAGAATCGTCCAGCGACCAGCGAGACCCGCAGGGCGCGGAAGAACCCCGGCGTAACCTTGCGATAATTCGCGTTCAGGCTCTCGGTCGCGGAAGCGGGCACCCGATTCTCGACCTCGAACCCCGTTGTCAAGGTGTTGTCATTGACCGGCAGGGCGTGGGTGATGCCGGCCGCGACGACCCCCGGCAAAGCCTCGACCTGCGGCAGGAGGGTGCGCCAGAAGGCCCGCATATCGGTGACGTTCTTGTACTTCCAGTCCGGGAGCGCGATCTGGGTCAACAGCACGTTGTGGGGATCGAACCCGGGCGAGGTCTGGCTCAGGCGCTCGAAGCTCTTGATCATCAAGCCGGCACAGACCAGGAGCACCAGGGCGAGGGCGACCTCCCCCACCACCAGGCCGTTCTGGAGCCGGCGCAGGTGAACCCCTTCCGTCGATCGCCGGGCGCCGCTCTTGAGGTCCTTGTAGAGGTCGGACCGCAACCCCTCGAGCGCCGCGAGGAGACCGGGCAGCAGGCCCGTCAGCAGCGAGATCACCAGGGTGAACAGGAGCACCGCCCAGTCGATGTGGATGTCGCGCAGCAGGGCGACACTCGCCGGGCCGATCACGGGGATGACGCGGACCGCCACGGCGGCCAGCACCATTCCCACGGCGCCTCCGAGGAGAGCCAGGATCATGCTCTCCGTCACCACCAGGCGCACGAGCTGAAAGCGGCCGGCGCCCAACGCCGAGCGGATGGCCATCTCGCTACGCTGATCCGCCACCCGGCTCAGCAGAAGATTGCTCACGTTGGCACAGGCGATGAGCAGGACGAAACCGACCGCCGCCAGCAGCACGATCAGAGCGAGACGGAGGTCTCCGACCAGGATCTCGCGCAGAGACACGACCTTGACGCCCCAGCCCGCATTGGTGTCCGGATATTGCTGGGCGAGCCGGCCTGCGATGGCGCTCATCTCGGACTGCGCCCCGGCGAGGCTCACTCCCGGGCGCAGCCGGCCGGGGACGAAAAGATAGCGCGCCGTCCCTGTATGGGGCGGATTCGCCGCGTCGAGGATCAGAGGGATCCACAGGTCGGCGTCCCGCAGAAAATAAAAGCTTGGCGCCAGGACCCCGACGACCGTATAGGACTTGCCGTCCAACACCAGCGAGCGGCCGAGGACGTTCGGGTCGCCGCCGAAGCGCTGCTGCCAGAGCGCGTGGCTGAGCACCACCGCCAACGGCCCTCCCGGCCTGGTCTCTTCGGGAAGGAAGGTCCGGCCGAGGACGGCCCTGGCCCCCAGGAGGTCGAAGAAACCGTCGGTCACCACGGAGCAGGCGATGCGCTCCGGCTGTTTACCACCGGTCAGATTGCGGAACGCGCTCTCCATCGCCTCCAGATGCTCGAAGGACCGGCTCTGCTCTCTCCAGGCCATGTAATCCTGATAGGAGACGTTGTAGCTCTCCACCCCGCCCCCCGCTCCCTGAGTGATCTCGGGGAGCAGGAAAAGCCGGTCCGCGTCTTTGTAGGGCAGAGGGCGAAGCAAGGCGCTGTTGACGACGCTGAAGATCGTGCTGTTGAAGCCGATCCCCAGCGCGAGGCAGAGCACGACCAGGCTCGAGAATCCAGGATGGGTGTAAATAAAGCGAGCTGCGGACCGTAGCTCAGTCATCGAGAGATCCTCTCAAGCAAGACCAGAGATGTCGCCAAAATGCTCGTGGACCCACTCATCGTTGAAGATCGTATCCAGGTAACGCTCGCCCCGGTCGGGCAGCACAGCCACACAGACGGAGCCCTCGGGTATGCGGTCCTTGAGCCGGTCGATCGCGGACAGCACCGCCCCGGAAGACCCTCCGGCGAGAATCGCCTCCTTCGCCACCAGCCGGCGACACCGACGATACACTCCACGTCAGTGACCAGCACATATTCGTTGATAACCGACAGATCACACAGCGGAGGCTTGATCCCCGCTCCCAGACCGGGGATCAAGCGCTTGGCTTTCTGATCGCTGAAGATCAGGCTCCCCACCGCATCGACGGCGATGATCTGGGTCTTGAGACCATGGTCGCGAGCGTAGTCGCCACACCCCCGGATCGTGCCGCACGTGCTGGTCGCGACGAACATGAAATCGATCTTGCCGCCCAGAGCGGCCACGATTTCGCGCATCGTGGTGCGATAGTGAGAGCCCGGGTTCTGCTCATTGGCATACTGATTGGGCCAGAAGGCGTTCTTGATCTGCCCCACCAGGCTCTGCACTCGGTTCAGCCGGGCCTGCAGAAATTCACCCGTTTCGGGGTCCGGCTGCATGACATGGTCGATCTCAGCTCCGTACGCCTTCAGCACCTGCAGGTTTTGAAGCGCCGTCTTGGGGTCGACGACACAGATGAGCCGCATGCCGTAGTAACGGCAGGCCTGCGCGAGGCCAATCCCCATGTTCCCGGAGCTGGACTCGATGATCACGGCATCCGGCCCGATCCGGCCCGTGCGCAAAGCCTCTTCAAGGATCGCCAGGGCCGGCCTGTCCTTGATGCTCCCTCCTGGATTCAGAGACTCCAACTTGGCGAACAGGTTGAAGCCTGCGTCCGGAAAGAGCCTTCGTAGTTGGACCAGGGGAGTATTACCGATTGCTGAAATAATGCCGTCCCTGTGCCCCGACCTGTCACCCCAAGCCGCGGGGCTCTCCTGGGGAGCTTCGCAAGGGGTGCCCTTCACCCGTTTATAGTATTTCAAGCTTGGCGTCGCTGCAAGCACGCGGTGGTAGAATGAGTACCCCCCGGGCAGACCCGGAAAAACGGGCTCTGCTTGCGTCATCGGGCTGAGCCGATTAGAGTTGGGCATAGCCATCCGGCGACCCAGAGCTGTCTGTCCGCGCTCCAGAGGAGGATCAGGTCTATGGAAGAGGTCCAGGGGATCGATCAAGTCAAGCAGTGGCTCAGGGAACGCAAACCCGAGACCCCCGATTTCGACCTCGACTTCGATCTCATCGAGAACCGGGTTATCGATTCCTTGATGTTCTTCGAGCTTATTTTCTTCCTGGAGGCCATGACCGGACGGGAGCTCGACAACACCCAGACCACCCACCAGTTCCGCACGCTGCGCTCGATTCGCGACAACATCCTGATGGCGGAAGCTTAAACATCTGCTGGAAGCCTCCTCCCGCTGAGCCACGGCGCCTGCCCCCTCCCACTTGGAGGAAGACCCGGCCCTGCGTGACCCCGGATCTAGTAAGCCGGTCGCGACGCCCTCTCTCTGTCGCGAAGCCCGGGCGAACCGGTCGCAGCTCATGCGCCCAATCCTCGTGGAGAGCCTGCTGGTGACACTGATGGGGAGCGCCGTCGGCCTGCTGTTCGCCTATTGGGGCCTGCAGGTGCTGGTCGCGCGCCTGCCGGTGAGCCCCACGGTTTGGGAGAGATCGGGATCGACGGCGTGGTCCTGGCCAATACGACTCTTCTCGCTCTCGGCGGAGGGTTGCTCACCGGGCTCGTGGCCGCCGTTTCCGGAACGCGCCAGGACCTCAGCCGGATGCTCGGTGAAGCGGGCCAACGTGCGTCCGAGGGGAAGGCCCCCCGGCGGCTGCGCCAGCAACTCACGGTCCTGGAGATCGCGCTGGCCATGGTGCTCGTGACCTGCGCGGGCCTGGTGGCCAAGAGCTTCTGGCAGCTCACGAGCGTCAATCCGGGCTTCCGGACCGACCACGTGCTGTCCTTCAATCTTACCCCCCCGCCGGGACGCTAGCCCAGCCGGAGCAGCGCCGCGACCTTTACCGTCAATCCTGGAGCGGCTCCGCTCCCTGCCGGGTGTGGAATCCGTGGGCGCGATCCAGCACCTGCCGTGGCCCACACGGCAGGGGATCCGCGGCGCCTGGACACCACCATCCGCTCCTTTCTCGGCGGCATTGACTGCGAGCTCCCCGTCTCGAAGATCCAGACCCTGGAGGACCTCGTCCATCACTCCGTCTCCCAGCAGCGACTGATCACGAGCCTCTTCCATCAAACCCCAGTAGGGGATCCCTGATATCCCGCCGGCTCAGAAAGCTTCGGAGCCACGACCTCCTGCCCACTGGCCGCCCGCAGGATGTCCGCCTCGCTGGAACCAAGGCTGGACGATCCGTACAGCCGATCCAGGTACTCGACAGTGCTCGGGAGAGTCGTCAGCAGGCTATCGGCACGCCGCCTGATGCTCGCGAACGCCTCTTCCGCCGCCTCGATGGCCCGCGGATTGTGCTCGACTATGGGGAGGACCCTCTCGGGGAGGACCCCCAGGCCGGTCAGAATGCAGTAATAGCTCGAATTGGGCCAGTAGTTGCGGAACTCGTAGTCGAAGTTTTCGTAGTAATGGGCGACACCGGCGTCCGATACGATGGCACTGACCGGCAGGCCGGCCTTGTAGATCTCGATCTTCTCCAGGATGGAATCGGATTTTTTCAGGCCGTGCTGGTTGGCCCGCCAGAACTCCGTGTCGTCCCGTTTGGACAGGAAGTAGTGGCACTGGACGAAATCCCGCGAGTCGTCGAACATGTGGGCGATCGCATCGTTGAAACGGTCGGCCAGCCGCGGATCGAAATCGCAGTCGGGGAAGTGCTTGACGAGCTGATAGATCGCGGCATAGATGAAGTAGATGCCGCTCGATTCCAGGGGCTCCAGGAAACAGGACGAGAGGCCGATGCCAACGCAGTTCTTCACCCAGGAGCGCCGATTCCGGCCGGTGCGGAACTTGATCTGATTGAGCGGCTGGCTTTCGGGCAAGCCCCAGAGCTCCCGGAACTCCTGGGTCGCCTGCTCCCGGGTGGTGAACTTGCTGGAGAAGACGTAGCCGCTCCCGAAGCGCCCCGGCATGGGGATCTTCCAGGTCCACCCATATTTCATCGAGATCGCCGAGGTGAAGGGCTCGATACCGTGGGCGGTGTCGTCATGAGGCACTGCCGAGGCGACGGCGCTGTCGCAGAACAGGTGCTCCGAGGCGTCCAGGAACGGCTCCTTGAGCGCTTGGTTCATGAGTAGCGAGCGGAACCCGGAGCAGTCGACGAAGAGGTCCGCCTTGTAGACGTCTCCCGTCGTGGTGCGCACCGATTCGATGAACCCGGTCTCGGGATGCAGATTGACCTGGTCGACGTCGGCGATGACCTGCTGGACCCCCCGGGCTTTCGCCCACCCCTTGAGAAACTCCGCCACGAGGTGCGCGTCGAAGTGCCACGCATAGTACATCTGCCGTGAGCCGTCGCTGGCCCGAGGGCACTTCTTGGCGTCCGCCAGCCATCCGTCGGCATAGCAGGTGTAGTGAAACGGCAGGTCGTACCCTGCCTTGACCTTGCGTAGCCAGAACTGCTGCAGGGGGATGCCCTCGCAGGTCGAGATGCCTCCGAAAAAGTGATAGAAGTGCTCCGGCGTACCCGGGGTGGGGGTACGGGCCCAGTTGATGTACTTGATCCCCATCTTGAACGAGCCGTTCACGCGGGGCATCCATTCCTCCTCGGGGATGCCGAGGAAATCGAAGAAGACGCGCTGCAGGTTGGGCACGGTGGCCTCCCCCACTCCGATCTTGTGGATTGTCGCCGACTCGATCAGAGTGATGTCGACGGTCCCCTGAAGTGCTTTCGCGAGATAAGAGGCGGTCATCCATCCGCTCGTTCCACCGCCGACGATCACCACAGTCCTGATAGGTTGACTCATTCCTCACTCCTTAGTGGCCTTGCTCGGCCTGTTCCGGGGACTTGCACAACTCGTCGCGCACGTCCCAGAGGTCAGGAAAGAAAGGCCGGTCCGCGGTAGAACGCAGGTAGGACCTCCCTTCGCTGCCGCCCGTTCCTGGACGGCCTCCGATGAAGCGCTCCGCCATCTGCGCATGGCGCAGGCGCCAGAGCATGAACAACTCGTCATATTCGATGAGCCCCTCGGCCAGCAGGAAGAGCTCCAGGTGCCGGTCCCGCTGGCGGTAGAGGCGGGCGAGCTCCCGCAAGCGGGTGCGGCACGCCGCCTTCAGCACCTCCTCCCCGCTCCCCTCCTCCGGCTGCGGCAGGTCGAAGCCCCGCCGCCGCAAGAGCCCATAGAAGGCATCGCCCAGAGTGGGGGCGGCGAGGCGGGCCTCCAGCCGGGCGCGCTCCGGCGAATCCGGCGCGTACGACCTCAAGAGCTTCGGGTTCTTCAGCCCCGAGACGTACTCCACCTCCCGGAACTGCGAGGAATCGAAACCGCTGGCGGGAGCCAAGTGGTCCCGGAAATGCAGGAAATCCAGGGTCGTCATGGTCTCGAGGACGTCGATCTGGGCCACGAGCAGGTTCTCGATCACACAGCACCGGCGCAGGATCCGGGTGGCCTCCAGCGCTTCGCCTCCGTCGAGCTTCCGGACGACGGCGTCGACCTCGTGGAGGATCTCCTTGAACCAGAGCTCGTAGACCTGGTGGGCGATGACGAACAGCATCTCGTCGTGATGGGGCGGATCGGTCAGTGGCTGCTGGAGAGCGGTCAGCTCCCGCAGCATCAGGAAGGTGGCGTAGCTTCGACCTTGCTCGGGGATTGGTGACAGCTCCATAGACTTCCGCTCTGTCTCTTGAAGGCGGTCTCCACCCCGGGATGCGGAGAGGCTCAACGAGAGCCCTCCCTGGCATCGGCGTACCGGGAATCGGTATGCGGCTCCGCCGGCCTGGCCGGCCGCAGGTCGGACTCGACCTTGCCGTCCACCAGCTTGATGATCCTGTCGGCGACGTGGAAGTACTGGTCGTCGTGGCTGATGACGAACACCGTCTTGCCCTGATGCTTGAGCTCGGGAAGGAGCTCGCGGTAGAAGACCTCCTTGAACGTGGGGTCCTGGTCGGCCGCCCATTCGTCGAACAGGTAGACCGGGCGGTTCTCCAGATAGGCGGTCAACAGAGCGAGGCGCTTGCGCTGGCCCTGGGAAAGGTCGACGGTCGAGAGGTTACCTCCCTCGACCCGCACCTTCTGCTCCAGCCGGAGCCGCCGCAGGTAGTGCCGGGCCTCGTCGTCGAGTGCCGCGGCGTCCAGCCCGAAGAGCTTCTCGAAGACGAAAAAATCGGAGAAGACCACCGAGAAGCTCTCCCGGTACTCTTCCCGGTTCTCAGCCGTGACGGCCTGTCTCTGCCAGCGGATCTCCCCCGACTCAGGAGCGTAGAGGCCGATCAGGAGCTTGGCGAGCGTGGTCTTGCCGCTGCCGTTGCCGCCCACCAGGAGCACGATCTCCCCGCGCTGGAAGGTCAGGTCGATCGGTCCCAGCAGGAAGCTCTCGTCCTCGTTCTCCCGCTGGTAGCGGTGGAGGACTCCGGAGAGCTCGAGCAGCGCCCAGGACTCTCCGGCGGTGGCGGCGGGCAGCCGCTCGACCGCGGAGCCCGGGGTCTCGTCGTTGAGGGAAAAGCCCACCTGCTCGACCACGCGCGACGCCACAGCCGCCCGGGAGAGCCCCGGCAGGGTGTTGAAGATCACCTCCAGCGGGGTCATCATCTGGAAGATCACGATCGTGTAGCCGATCAGGGTCTCCGTGGCCAGGGTCTGATAGCGCGGCAGCAGGAAGACGAGGCAGCCGATCAGCACGTAGAAGAGGACCTGTCCCCAGCTCGACGCGAAGGCGAAGACCTGGGAGCCTCTCCGGTTGTTCTGCAGCAGGTCCCGGGCGCTCGCCTCGACGGTGCCCAGGAAGGCCTGCCGGCGGGCGCGGTGCATCTTCAGCTCCTTGGTCCCCTCGATCAGCGCCCGGACCTGCCGCATGATGTCGTTGAGCAGCTCACGCGAGCGGCGCAGGTAGGCGAAGGCCCGCACCATCGCGAGCTGGAAGGTCACGACCCCGACCAGCATCAGCACCAGGGTCTCCAGCAGCACGTGCCAGGAGAGCCAGCCCAGGTACAGGAGACAGCTCGCCAGCACGGCCATGTGCATGATGATCAGGGGTACCATGGCGAACGCCTCGATGATCGTCTGGATGTCCGTGGTGAGGATCGCCAGAAGCCGGTGCGCCCCCAGCGATTCCAACTGCCGCAGCGGCGCCGCCAGCACGCGCCGCGACAGTTGGAGACGCAGCGACTGCAGGCTGCTCTGGGTCAGGGCGATGAGCAGCACCTGGGAGAGGACCCGGAACAGCGGCAGCGCGACGCAGAGGCCGACGAAGGCGCCGATGGTGACCGAGGTCGCCTGCCGGCCGCCGGCGACCACGGAGTTGATCAGGGCGATCATGCCCGTGCTCGCGACGCCGCTCACGATGCCGGCGAAAACGATCAGGGCGATCGTGGCCCGCGAGCGCGGGATCTCGCGGGAGAAGCGCAGGAGGAACGAGAGCAGCCGGATGAGGTCTCTCATGGCCACAGCCTTATCGCCAACGTTGGATCGGTCCGGGCGGCGCGCAACGCGGGGATGGAGCACGCGAGCAGGCCGGCCAGCCCCAGCACCAGGCAGACGGTCGCAAACGTGGCGATGTCGTTGGTGTTGACCCCGAACAGCAGCCCGGAGATGAGACGCATGAGCGCGACGGAGCCGAGCAGCCCCAGCACCAGCCCGATCACGACCAGGGTCATGCCGCGGCCCACCACCAGCTTGAGCACGTCGCCCCGCTGGGCGCCGAGCGCCATGCGGACGCCGATCTCCCGGGTCTGCTGGCCGACGGAGTAGAGGATCAGCCCGTAGATGCCCACCACCGCCAGGGTCAAGGCGAGCACCGCGAAAACCCCGAGCAGGATCATGTTGAACCGGGGCTGCGACACCTTCTCCTCGAGCACCTCGTCCATGGTGGAGATCTCGGAGATCGCCAGGCTCCGGTCGATCCCCCAGATCGCCTTGCGCGCGGCGCTGGCGGTCGCGGCCGGATCGTCACCGCGGAAGCGGACGAGCAGGCTCATCGAATTCATCGGCACCTGCATCAGAGGCGGGTAGATGGCCGGCTCGGTCTCGACGGCGAGCCCCATGAACTTGGCGTCGCCGACCACGCCGACGATCTTCCGCGATGTCCCCCAGAAGCTCACCTGCTTGCCCAGCGGGTCCTCGCTGGGGAAGTAGTGCCGGCGCATCGCCTCGTTGATCAGCACGACCGCGGGACCCTTGGCGTCGTCGCGCATCTCGAGGTCCCGGCCCGCCAGCAGGCGCTGCTGCACGGTCCGGAAATAGCCGGGGGTGACGGGCCGGATGCGCGCCTCCTCGTGGTGGTCGGGCGCCTCGGCCCGCCCGTCGATGGTGAACGTCGTGGTCCAGCCGGGCTTCAGCGGGTGATTGAGGCCGATGGCCGCCGACTCGACGCCCGGCAACGCGCGCACCCGATCGACCACGCCGGCGTAGAACTGGGTGACCTGCGGCCAGGCCGGATAGGTCTCCGGCCGCGGATAGCTCGAGCTCGGCAGATCGAGGTCCACCTTGAGCAGGTGGTGCGGATTGAACCCGGGATCGACGTTCTGCAGGCGCACGAAGGTCTTGACCAGGAGCCCGGCGCCGATCGTGAGGATCACGGCGAGCGCCACCTCCCCGATCACGAGCACGCTCTGGAGCCGGCGACGCGGGGCCAGCGTGTTGCTCCCCTCCTTGAGCGCCGCCTGCAGGTTGGGCCGGGAGAGGTGGAGCGCCGGCAGGAGCCCGAAGAAGACGCCCGTCAGCACCACGACCACGAAGGTGAAGGCGAGCACGGGGCCGTCGATGCTGACCGTGTCCAGCCGGGGGATCGACGCCGGGCCGAAGGCCTTGACCAAACGGACCCCCCAGACCGCCAGCAGCAGGCCCAGCGCTCCGCCGACGAAGGAGAGCAGCAGGCTCTCGGTCAGGAACTGGCGCACCAGCCGGCCGCGGGCGGCCCCGAGCGCCGTGCGGATGGTGACCTCGCGCTCGCGGTCGATCGACCGCGCCAGCATCGCGTTCGCCACGTTGACGCAGGCGATCAGCAGGACGAGGCCAACGGCGGAGAACAGCACGAGCAGAGCCGGGCGGATCTCCCCCACGTCGGTCTCGCGCAGATCCTGGACCCGGGCTCCCCGCCCCTTGTTCTCCTGGGGGTGCGCCTGCTCCAGGCGGCGGGAGATGACGTCCATGTCCGCCTGGGCGACCGCGATCGAGGTGCCCGGCTTGAGCCAGCCGAAGACCAGCAGGGTGTGGCGGCCGCGGCTGTTTTCCGTGGGCGACGCCTGGAGGGCGGTCCAGGCAGCCTCGGCCCGGTCACCCGGGCTGACGAAGGACTCGGGCATCACCCCGATCACCTGGTAGGGAGCACCGTCGAGGGTGATCGACGTGCCCACGGCGTTGCGCCACCCTCCCAACTGGCGCATCCAGAAGGAGTGGCTCACGACCGCGACCTGCGCTCCCTTGGGCGTGCCCTCGGACTCGGCGAACGATCGCCCCAGCGCGGGCCGCACGCCGAGCAGGTCGAAGAAGTTGGGGGTGACCGCGGCGCCGGTGATCCGCTCGGGATCGCCCTTGCCCGTGAGGCTCCGGGTCCAGGTCTGGTGAGCGGCGAGCCCCTCGAAGCTCCGGGCCTGGGCCCGCCAGTCGAAGAAGTCGGGCACGGAAGCACCCTCGTTCCTGGTCCCCCGCTCCTGGTCCGTCTCCCACACCACCACGAGCCGCCAGGGCTCCGCGTAAGGCAGGGACCGGAGCAACACGGTATTGACCACGCTGAACACGGCCGAGTTGACGCCCACCCCCAACCCCAGGGTGATCAGGGCCATGAGGGTGAAGCCCGGCCATTTCCGGAACATCCGGACGGCGTAACGCAGATCTTCCACGAGCGTCGAATTCATTCATGTGTTCCTTTTGTTGTTGGAGCTTTCCTGAGGAATCTTGTCGAGGGCCTCGCGCAGGCGCTTCGCCAGCACCTGGACATACGGCCTTTCCACCATGACCGTATGGCGGCCAGGCACGTCGACGATCTCAAGGCCGCCGAGCGCCAGGTCTCCCCACCCCAGGGTGGGATCGGGGCAGCGCAGGACGTGCCCCTCGGCGGCCCGGAAGAGCGTGACCCGCCCCGGATAGGGCCGCAGCACGTAACTCTCCCGGGCCTTGCTGTTGGCCTCGCCGGCGCGCGCATAGATCAGGGCGGTGCGCAGGTCGAGCCCCGGCGGCAGCAATCCGGACTCGACCGCGTAGGCGAGTTGGCTCTCGAGGCTGCCCTGGCTCCGCAGGCGCTCGATCGCCTCATAGGAGCGCTGGCGCGAAAAGCGGAGGATGAGCTCGGCAGCATCCGCCGCGGTCTCCGCGAGCAGGACGTTGGTGTCGAGAATGGCCAGCAGCGCCACACTCTCGCCGGCGGCATGGAGCTGCTGCGCCATCTCGAGGGCCACGAAGCCGCCGAACGACCAGCCGGCGATGCGGTAGGGCCCCTCAGGCTGGGTCTGCCGCATCGCCGCCAGGTAGGAGGCCGCCATGTCCTCGATCCGCTCGAGCGCCTCCGCGCCGTCGTTCCAGGCCAGCGATTGCAGGCCGTAGAACGGCTGGTCCGGTCCCAGGCCACGGGCCAGGTCCACGTAGCAGAGCACCTCGCCGCCCACCGCGTGGACGCAGAACAGCGGCGCCCGTGAGCCGGCCGTCTGGATTGGCACCAGCGGCGACCACGGGACCTCCACGGCACCGCGGATGGCCCGCGCGAGGTGCTGCACGGTCGGCTCCTGGAGCAGGGTCCCGAGCGGCAGGTCCTTGCCGAGCTCCTGGCGCACCCGCGCCATGAGCCGCACCGCCAGGAGGGAGTGCCCGCCGAGAGCGAAGAAGTCGTCCCTCACCCCGATCGGCTGCACGGAGAAGAGCTCCTCCCAGAGCTGGATCAACCGCAGCTCCAGCGCGTCGCAGGGCGGGATGTACGGGGTCTCCAGCCGCATGCCGGCCTGATCGGGCGCGGGGAGCACGGCGGGATCGACGCGACCGTCGGGCGCGAGCGGCAGCGCGTCGAGCCGGACGAACAGGGAGGGTACCGCGTGGCGGGGCAGGCGGGAGGCCAGGAGATCGCGCAGGGGCTCGATGGACGGCAGGCCGGACCGGCTGGCGACCACGTAGGCCACGATCTGGCTCTCGCCGATCGCGTCCCGCCAGGGCTCGACGCGGGCGGCTCGGACCTCCGGGTGGCGCAGGAGCTCGGACTCGATCTCCCAGAGGTCGAGCGTCCTGCCGCCGGCCTCCACCCGCCGGTGGAGACGGCCGCGCAGCTCGATCTCCCCGCCCGGCAGGACGGCGGCCAAGTCGCCGGTCGCCTGGGACCCCAGGTGGACCTCTCCGGTCACGCCCAGGGGCGACAGATCGCTGTCCAGGGAGAGGATCTGGAGCCCGGCGCCGGGCAGGGGCAGCCCCAAGAGCCGGGGAGCGTCCCCGGCGTCGCCCGGAGCGATGCGGCGGCGGGCGGCCTCGCAGCCTCCGGCCTCATATACCGCGAAGAGACGGCCGGCCCGGCTCGACAGCTCGCGCGCCAGCCAGTGGGAGAGCCCGTCCACGGAGCAGAGGGCCGTCACGTGCGGTCCCCCCCCCCAGCCCGACTCCAGCCTCTGGAGCCACTGGCCGGGCGTCGCCCGGAGCACGCCGGGCCCTGGCTCCGGATCGGCCGTCCCAATCGCCAGGATCTGCCGGCGCTCCTCCGCGGAGAGCATCGGCAGGGCCGCGACCGGCGTCTCCGCGGCGTCGGGGAAGCCCATCAGGAGCGTCCGCAGGTGTCCGGCCAGGCGCTCGGCCCCGGCGCCGTCGAGACGCGACGGCGAGCAGAAGATCCGCAGCCCCAGCGGCTGGAACGGTCCGGCTACCAGGGTCAGCGGGTACCCGGTCTCAAGGCGGCTCCGCACCGAGGCGACCTCCAGACCGGTCAGCTTCTCCTGCGACCCGTCGTCCACGGGGTAGTTCTGGAACAACAGGAGCGACTCGAACAGCCGCTGCCCGAGCGGAACCTCGCTCCATTCCTGGATCCGCAGCGGCGAGACCCACTCGTGCTCGCGCGCCTCCAGCAGGAAGCCCTGGAGGTCGTGGAGCCAGCCCGCGAGGCGCCGCTCCGGCGAGATCCGCACCCGCACGGGCAGGTTGTTGATGAACATGCCCAGGATCGACTCGACGCCCGGCAGCTCGGGAGGCCGGCCGGAGACGGTCATGCCGAAGACCACGTCGCGGGCGCCGGCGTAGCGGCCGAGCAGGAGCGCCCACGCGCCCTGGACGAGGGTGCTCAGCGTCAGCCGGTGCTGGCGGGCGAAGGCCTCCAGTCGCGCGGTCTCCTCCTCGGTGAAGCGGAGCCAGCGGGGCTCCACCTCGGCGCCCGGCGGGTCGGCGGGTCGCGCGACCTGCA
>Ga0066654_10000094_pt1 | contig 17210 bp, 13 predicted proteins | sample GraSoiAngelo_103_FD_66715 | JGI IMG/M metagenome (GOLD analysis project Ga0066654, IMG submission 66715) | Grasslands soil microbial communities from the Angelo Coastal Reserve, California, USA - 14_0903_05_20cm | ecosystem: Environmental > Terrestrial > Soil > Grasslands | place: USA... | reverse complement strand
ATTGCACCCGCTTCTCTTTAAATATGTGCCTCCTGCGCAATAAATTGCGCAGCTACGGGATATGGTACTCCTCACCTCCATGCAAAAAAGACGTGCACCCATTGCTCAGTTGCTCAGAAAAATGCTTGACAATTCTGCTCTCTCATGCTATAGTTGCTCTTGTTCAAGGGCGCTTAGCTCAGCGGGAGAGCGCTTCGTTCACACCGAAGAGGTCACTGGTTCGATCCCAGTAGCGCCCACCTCTCATCTATACTCTATTGTATTTCCTTCATGTATCTTCTGCCATGGTGTACCTCGTAATAATATGTATACCAAAAAGTTCTTTTGGTTCAGCCTGTATAAGTACCTAAAAGCAGCTTGGCTCATCAGGACAAGCAATTTTACCCTACAACGGTGGCAACTTCAGACTATTGTGTATTCGCTCTTGAGTAAGTGAGCAGAGATGGCACGAGTAAAATAACTATTGGCTCAATGAATTGCGTAACAGACGACAATTTCTTATAATATAGAATGATGATGTTCGTTCGATGCCCTGTCTCTTGCAGTCAGGGTTTCCTTCCCACCATTCGGTGAGGGGTAGATGGCATGCTAGGTATAGTGAGTAGTATACACATTCTTAATCCACTGGGTCTGTGTCTCCTCTTAGTGTTATGGATAGTACTCTCTCGGTGTACCCATGTACTGGTGATGGTCATAAAACGTGAACCTTTGATTGGCTGGGGGATTGGCCCATTAGGTGTGACATTGATGGTCGTTTATGAACCAGCAACGTGGTATATCTGGTTCACGGTAGCGTGTCCAGCGTTAGTATCCAGCACGATCCTCTATGTTGGACTCTTTACCGAACTCAGTCCAGTCGCTTTGCCATACTCTCCAGGGGCCCAAGTGGTGATCCTGGTCTGTGGTGTCATCATTGCCAGTAGCGGCGATATCGTTAATGCCTTACGGGACCTACGGTACCCATTGTGGGGAGAGGCTCGTATTCTACGCAGTATGCGCTGGTTGCGCGCTACCTGGGCAAGAATCCACTTTACGCCCTTTGGTTACACGTATCTGGTTGACCATTTTCATACCAACCCTACCGAGCTACTACAAGCGCTTTAATCCCCAGCCCGTTGCTGAGTAGACGGGCGGCGCGGCAGGCTAAAATAAAAGGTTGTGCCTATACTCTGGTTATTCGTAAACCAGATGCGCCCACCATGCTTGTCAACAATACCCTTTGCGACATACAAGCCCAGGCCAATGCCCGAATATTGACGACTGGCGGTATTATGTACCCGGTAGAAGCGTTCAAAAATATGGTCGTAATGTTGCGGACTCACCCCTATACCCTGGTCAATAATGCTGACCAGATAATCACCATCCTGTACTTGTAGCCGTATAGTCACCTCGCCGCCATGTGGGGAATATTTGATGGCGTTGTCTAGGATGTTGCCAACTACCTGACTTATACGTATGCGGTCGGCGAGGATGCTGGTATCTTGTGTCTGGATATCCAGCCTGATCGTATGTTGCTCGGCACTGGCCTGGGTAGAGCGTACGCTTTCAGCTAAGAGGTCCGCTAGATGGAAAGGCTCTATATTAAGGTCAAGATTACCCCATTGCACTTTTGAAAGATCAAGCAGATCATTGACCAGCCGCTCTAGATGTTCACTCTGGCTCTGGATAATATTCAGGCTGCGCAGATCATAGCTCTCCGGCGGCTCGGCGACAGGTGGCGTGCCCTTTGGTAACGCATCACGAATTTTACGCAGGCGGCGTTCGATACGCCGTACCAGATGTTGCGCATATCCCTTAATTGCCGTTAATGGTGTGCGTAACTCGTGCGAAACAATCGAGACAAACTCGTCTTTGAGTCGCTCAATCTGTTTAATTGAGGTGACATCATTCAACACAGCCACAACGCCGATTGGACGTTTGGGCACACTATTGGCGTCGGGCAGTGGTGCCGCACTGATATTGAGCGTCAGAGGAACGGTCTCGCCACTTAAACTAATGATTAATTCCTGATTCGTCACCGTTTTACCACGTAGCGCCTGCTCAATGATCTCTGCCAACCGTGGTAGCCAGGGTGCAGCGTCGGTCTCCGTAGCCAATCTGCGCAAGGGCACCTGTAGTTTCACACTGGCCTGCCCTTGTATAAGCATTTGCTGCGCTGAATGATTCAGCGAGATGATAGCCCCTTCCCTATCCGTGATCAGCAAGCCTTCCGCCATACTCCTGATAATGAGTTCCAGACGCTGGCGCTCAAATTCAGCTTGCCGCCATAATGCATTTTCCCGCTCGCGCAGACGCACATTCTCCAGCGCAACCGCTGCATAGTCAGCGATCATTGTCGTGAGCTGCAACAGATCGGTGTCAAAGGTGTCTGTTTGCTCATCGAACAGGCTCAACATGCCAATAATGCGGTTCTCAACCGTCAGAGGAATATTGAGGAATGATCCTATCTCTTCTTTTGCTGGAGTTTCCCGTTTTGCATACGAGCGAGGGAGATCATCTGGCGCATCCAAATAGGCGGTCTTGGCCAGTTGCTCAGGATCAAGCGGGGCAAAGTCGATGAACGTAGCAACACTGGCAATCCGCTGAATCATTGCTTCAAGAAACTCAGAACTCAGCGGATAGGAGGGAATAATAAACAGCTCATAGGAAGGATCGCCTTTGAGCAGAATACAACAGGCCGAAAAACTGTAGAGTTCTTGCAAGGCGGCCAAGAGTGCACGATGGACTTGAAAACGATCAAATGCAGCGACGAACCGCTTCCCGATGTCGTTAATATATTGCAATTCTTGGCGGATCGTCGCTAGACGATCCGCGCTGTGTATATGAGAGGAGCGGTACGCGCTATCTGTAACTTCTGACTCCGATTGCACGCTGCTCTCCATGTCGTTCCCTTACTGTAACTCTCTTAAATGATGTATGATTTCATCGTGGAGTGGGGGGACGATCAGATCACCTGTCAATTCCCTCAATCCAGCAAAACACTCATCCAATAACGCATTCAAGCCTGCCGTAAGCTCTGTTGAACTAACGCCTGCTAGATGTTCTTGGATGACGGATGGGACAACTTCAGTATAAGGCCGTTTAACAAGACACGCTAAAAATGGATATGTATCGACAATTCTTTTGGCTGCACCTTGTACCAGGACCCTCGTTGTCGCTCTCCCCAAAAAAGGGGCTACTCGCTCATCGATCAACCGTATCGCCTTCAGGTACGCCTCTGTAACTTGCTCACGGGAGACGGAAGAGGAATGGTCAGCATTGAAAGACATTTTTTTGCTCCCTTCGCTCTAATATACGCTCTCCATCTTTCATTATAGCATAGTCGCCTATCTATTGTAAGTACGTAGTACCTACAATACTAATGCAAGGGTAGTATGATTACGGCTCGGCTTCAGAACATAGTGCATAATCGTCTTTATAGTGCTATCTAGTCCCCCCCAATAAGCAACTTTCCTATTAATAATAACGCATTTGTGGTCTCTTCAGCAAATATTGTAGCCAAAGGAGAACAATTATCTTATTGTTAAGTGAGGTACTGCTCATTCCCTTTTATCCTTGCTACTCCAGGAGAAGTAAAAGAGGTTGGTACCAGGGGGAAACGATGGAGATCTCCCCATCGTTTCCCCCTGGTACCAACCTCTTTTACTTCTCCTGACTTCTTACATTAAACAAGACCGAAGAGGCGAGCGAGCCAGAGACGAAAACCGTTTAGTGCTGGTTTTTCCTCCTGGTCTGCCGCCATCTCTAACAAACGCTGGCGTCCTCGTGCCAGACGTGTCTGTTCCTCTTCCGCCTCTTCCTGTACAGCATAGCGCTCCCTTTGTTCATCTATGGCTCGTGCAAAATGCTCTGGCTGGATCTGGAAGCGTGCAGCTGGCACCTGGGGCACTGCTCCCGTCGCTACTTGCTCAGAGTCTGGCTCGGTATTGCTCGTAGCTGGCGCAAGATCTGCCGTGTTTACTGCTGCTAGCGGCTCTTCCGTTACATGAACCTGTCCCAGTTGCAGCCTTGGTGCAATCCACTCGCGCAATGCCAGCAGGGCTGCACGACGACAGATAGCATCGATATCGGCACCACTACGTCCTGGCGTGAGTTTGGCCAGTTCCTCAACAGTAATTTGTGGGGCCAGGGGTCGGTTACGCAAATGGACAGCGAAGATTGCACGCCGCTCCTCTTCGTTGGGATGGCGTAATTCCACCACTAGGTCGAAACGCCCTGGCCGTAGGAGCGCCGGGTCAATGAGTTCTGGCCGGTTGGTGGCGGCGAGCACAATCACACCTTCTCGCCCTTCAATACCATCCATCTCGGTCAGTAACTGGGCAATTACACGATCACCCACGTTACTATCGGCAGCACTACCACGTCTGGGTGCGAGCGCATCTAGCTCATCAAAGAAGACAATACAAGGTGCTGCTTGCTTGGCACGGCGGAAGACCTCGCGCACACCCTTTTCTGACTCACCCACCCACTTGGATAACAGCTCCGGCCCTTTGACTGAGATGAAACTAGAGTCGCATTGATTGGCTAATGCGCGGGCCATCAACGTTTTCCCCGATCCAGGCGGTCCCGATAACAGGACGCCGCGTGGTGGCTCGACTTTCGCATTAGCATAGATATCGGGGAAGCGCAAAGGCCATTCCACGCCTTCGGTCAGCGACTGTTTGATTTCTTCCAGGCCACCGATATCGTTCCATGAAGTTTCGCTCACCTCAACGTATACTTCACGCGTAGTTGATGGCTCTATTTCGCGCAGGGCGGCCTGAAAATCTGCCATGGTAATGCTCATGTTGACCAGCGTCTCATAGGGAATGTAGCTACGCTGATAGTCGATATGCGGCAAGACACGCCGTAATGCAATCATCGCCGCTTCCCGGCAGAGCGCCTCCAGGTCCGCGCCTACAAAGCCTGGCGTGAGCTGTGCCAGGCGTGCAAAATCAATATCACCGGCCAGCGCGGCATCCCGACTATGAATACGCAGGATCTCTATGCGGCCACGCGCATCAGGGACGCGTAGTACGATCTCACGATCAAAACGTCCCGGTCGGCGTATTGCTGGATCGAGCGCATTGGGCTGGTTCGTGGCACCAATCAAGACGATCTGTCCACGAGAAGTCAATCCGTCCATCAATGCGAGCAGCTGTCCCACGATGCGCCGCTCGACTTCGCCGCCAGTTTCGGCTCTCTTAGGAGCAAGCGCATCCAACTCATCGATAAAGATGATGCTGGGAGCCTGACGTTGCGCCTCCTGAAAGACGTTGCGTAACCGCGACTCGCTCTCGCCATAGAATTTATTGATAATTTCTGGCCCATTGATCACGAAGAATGCCGCATTAGTCTCAGCCGCTACGACGCGTGCAATGAGCGTTTTCCCTGTGCCAGGCGGGCCATAGAGCAAGACACCCTTGGGAGGCTCCACTCCAAGACGATCAAAGACCGCCGGATATTTGATTGGCAGCTCAATCATCTCACGAATGCGCTGTAGTTCTTTGCCCAGACCGCCAATGTCTTCATAGCTGACCCGTCCCGGTCTATGACTGGTAGCGCCACGTGCTTGTGCCCGTACCACGGTACCGGGCTGTACCAGTACCGCCTCTACTTCATGCTCTGGCTCCCCTAGTTGCGCAATCGGCAGATGATCAGTATTTTTCTTGCGCAGTGTGTAACTCGGCGTGGCTGGCGTTGTGCTGATGATCAGAAACTCGCGTGGGGCTGTCCCTGGTGTACCGACGCGTAGCAGATCGCCAATAGTTACTGGTAGACCAACGAGATAGCGGGCAATATATTGTAGATCAGTTTCTTGTATGGGAGCACCCACGCTGAGTGGTAAGAGCGTAATCTTCTCAGCTGTACGCACTCTCGCTTTGCGAATGGTAACGCGCTCTCCCAGCCCTGACGAGCTATTCTGGCGTACCTGGCTATCCATCTGAATATTCTGTTGCCCGCGATCAGCCAGTGCCCCCGGTATAACCTTTGCCGCCGTTGTGCGTCGCCCCGTAATCAGTACAATATCGCCCGGTTGACATCCCAGACTAACGATATTGTGCGGATCAATACGTGCCACACCGCGTCCAACTTGAGAACCTTCAACAACGGTCAGTTGCAGGCTCTCTGGTCCCTTTTTTTCTTCCGCTTGCGCGTCCCCGTTAAGGGAACTATCTGTATTTGTTTGCTCTGCTCTATCATCCTGGGGGTCATCCGCTGTCAGCTTGGCGGTAATGCCTCGATAGCGGGTCTCAGTGCTACCAGTCTTAGGTGACTGCTCCATACGCGCTGCCTTTCTCTGCCTACAGTGATTCTGCGTTTGTCTACCATGGTTGCTCACATGTACGAAACGTTAGCGAAAAAGTTGAACTGTATCTCATCAATACAGGACGTATCAGTCAACCCACTAACGCTCCTCGTTCAGCACATGGCCTTTAAGACGGCCTCGCTTGACACGCTGTCTCCAATACCGCTTAAAGAATTGTCTGACAAGCAGCAAAAGCACGACGATGCCCAGAAGCACCCAACCCATCCTCTCAATCAGTACCCGTATGCGCTCAACTTCCCCCGCTAGTAGATACCCTAGCAAGCAGAAGGCAGTATTCCATAAAAACGCGGCTACCAGCTCATACGTCAGAAAGCGCCGATAGTCCATCTTGCTCATACCAGCGCCCAATGCCACAAAAGATCTGAGTTGCCCGACAATATGTGAGATAAGAATAGCTTTCCCACCATGTTTCTTGACGAACATCTGGGCTAAACGTAGCCGTCCGGCCAGCCTCATGCGACGCCCCAGTTTACTAGTGCTCCAGCGATGCGCACCACGAGACAGCACAAAGCGCCCAAAGAGGTAGTCAACATGATAACCAAGCACAGTACCGAGCGAGGCAAGTAGGATTACCCAGCCAAGGTTGAGGGTACCCCGACGAGCATAAACAGCCGCCAATAATGCTAATGAGTTACCAGGCAGGAGAAAACCGAGGAACGCAGTATTCTCACCCAGAGTCCCTAAGAACACAATCAGATAGCCATATGAATTGTAGAGTCCACTTAGTTGCTTGAGCCATTCATCCACAGGCAGTGTTGGCATGTTTTCTTCCAATCTCGTTGCTTATACAGGTCTTCCTATCTTTTTGACGTAATTGACATGACTGGCGTTTCTTCTATCTCTACTTCTCTGTTCCCTCTCGCCGTGCCCGCATAACTGAAGCTACAAGCGCAGCGGCAAGTATTACCGCAATTACGATTAGAGCGAGAGGTGTGGGAATATGATAGCTATCCGCCAGCACCATTCTTGCACCGACGAAGCACAGAATCACTGCTAACCCTAGCTTGAGGTAGTAGAACTTGCCTATCGCGTCTGCAAAGACAAAGTAGAGTGAACGCAAACCAAGGATCGCAAAGACATTTGACGTATAGACAATAAACGGATCAGCGGTAACTGCAAAGATCGCAGGAATCGAGTCCAGAGCAAAGATCAAGTCAGTTGTCTCAACTGCCACTAAAACAAGTAACAATGGCGTAACTAACAATTGTCCTGACTTGCGCACAACGAAACGTTGACCATCATAATCATCAGTAACAGGTAGGATACGACGTACAAGTTTCAGTAGTGGATTCTTCTCTGGATGCACCTCTGCGTCCTTATGGAATGCCATTCTCAGCCCTGTAACGATCAGAAAGCCGCCAAACAGGTACATCACCCAGTGGAACGTTGCTAGCAGCACCGTGCCCAGTGCAATCAGAATGCCGCGCATCACAATTGCGCCCAGCACACCCCAGAAAAGTATCCGGTGTTGGGCAGCTGATGGTACCTGAAAGGAGGTAAAGAGCAATACAAAGACGAAGATGTTATCAACACTGAGTGATTTTTCGATCAGATAACCTGTGAAAAATTGTAATGCAAGCTCTGGCCCGCTAAAGAAGTACAAGCCAGCATTGAAAACCATTGCCAGCCCAATCCACAGGACGCTCCATAGCAATGCCTCTTTGATCGAGATATCATGCGCTTGGCGATGAAACACACCAAGGTCAAGTGCCAGCATTGCCAGGACGAAGAGATTAAATCCTACCCATAACCAGAGATTCTCTGCAAGCATCAAATGTTTCCTTATGATCTTACTTCTGCTCTTGTGCGTGTCTAAAAACATGGTGTTCAACATTTCTACGTTGTGGGCGAACAAAAAGAATATGCTCTCGTAGACGATGGAAAGCGTTATGAGGTGATGAATTGAGGTGTTCTCACTAGAGGGCGGTACATATCATGCATTCGGCGTTTTTCAGGGGAATGCGCTTGTGTCTTCGCGGGTGTTGCCTAGTTTGAGGGTGTCTGTGGGGCAGATCTTTGCGATAGTGTAGCTGTGCTATTTGCTTGAGTCTGCAATTGTTAGCTTTGGAATTGGGTGTTGTAGAATAAGTGGTGCTAAAGAATGAGGGGTCTCGAAAACCTTCGGTTTGATGAGACATTCGCAAGGAGTTGCAGATGAGCAAAAGAAGAGTATCCCCACCAATTCTTCACCCCCTCCCATGCCACAACGCTACCCGCCCATCCCTACTCGACGACCTCCCCCCCTCAATCATCGTACGCCGCAAAAAATACCCCCCCATCAGCACCAACAGCGAGATCAACAGCCCAATGCCACCTCTTTGCCTTTGAGTACTCTTCACACCATCTTTTTGCTTGAGTCTACGCTTTGCACCATGAGAGCGTCGTCCGAGCAGCAACAACGTCTGTAACAGCCAGGGCAAGACTAAACCTCCACCGAACATGAAACGCCAGAAAGTATATCCATGCTCGTTAGGACCAGTACCGACGAGGGCACGTGCCGCACGACCAGAACCACGTAAGAATATCAGTAGCTCACCCATCTCAACGAGCAGAGCTAGCCATTCCATTTGCTCCAACTTGTGTAGTGTCTTTGCCGGAGCACCCACAATACGCAGCACAAACGAGATCAATGCTGCACTGGTAGAAATGGCTGAGGAAACAAAGATGGCCCCCAGATGCTTACTACGTGACCAGAGTGGCACACTGGTTGCCGCTAACAACACACCAGTATAACCGCCCAGAAAGACTGCAAATGGGCTACCGAGTAATGCCAACAGCTTTTGTGGCAATGCCGCGAGTAACTTCGCACCCCACCATTTACCCAATAAGCCATCTCGTGCGGCCTGAATGGTTGCAGTTACGCCACTAAATAGCGAGAAGCTCAGCAGGCTCCACACACCCATTGACATTGCTGACTTCAACTTAAAAATGCGTAACATGTTTAAGAAGCGTTCTGGCCTGCCTAGATCTTTAATCAAGAGTGCAGGACAGGGCAACAGTGCTAGCAGTGATAAGTAATAGCCTGTACGTGTCACAATGCGGTCTTCTTTGCTGCCAAAGAGCGAGGCGATGCTGGCAATCACGTAACAGCCAGCTGCCAGGCCACCTAGAAAGAAGTACCAGATAATTTCCCAGCGCCAGAAAGGAGCTTTCAGCACAGGGTAGTCATAATATGTAAGCTCCTGCTGTTCCTTGGCAGGATCGGGTGTGTAGCCTGTAGTCAGGGAGGCTAATTGTTCCATCAATGCAAACCCTCTCATTCTCTAGCTCTAAAATATATTATACCCATCAAGCCTAATAGCATCGCGGTAACAATGGTCCACAAGGATGCGGGGGCCACATTATTGGATGGCCGTTGGGGGTTGCGTGGCAGATTGTATAGCTCAGGTTCGTCTAGAAGCAGGAAGAAGGAATTTAAGCCGCCATCCAGTATGGCCTCGTCCACACCGTAGAGTCGTGCCTCGCTGAGGCCGCGTTCGTGTAAGGTGCCGAGTCGTTGGCGTGCCTGCTCTTTGAGTTGTGCCACTTCACCAAAGACGATTGAGTCGGTGGGACAGGCTTTCGCACAGGCTGGCTCAAGACCGTCTTTTAGGCGATCATAACAGAGCGTACATTTATGCGCCAGATGGTCTCCATGCTCGTCACGCGCAATCACGCCAAAGGGACAGGTGACGATACAATAACCACATCCATTACAAATATCCTGCTGCACATAGACCGTATCGAACTCTGTACGAATGATGGCTCCCGTTGGACATGCCTCCTGACAGGGCGCATGTGCACAGTGTTTGCAAACGTCGCTTTGCATTAGCCAGCGGTCACTATTGAAGAATGGGAGTGCAGTTCTGGGTGGAGTTGCCGGGATGGTTCCGTTGCTCTTTGCTGTCTCAATACGATCCTCAAAGAGTGGCAGATTGGGGGGAACATTGCGGCCCCCGTTACGCCCAATCTGCTCGATAAACTGTACATGCCGCCAAGTGGTTGCGCTTAATTGTTGTGTATTGTCGTAACTGGAACCGCTCCAGGTGGGGGCTGTGGCGGGCAATTGATTCCACTGTTTACAGGCTACCTCGCAGGCTTTACAGCCGATACAGAGACTGGTATCAGTGAAAAAGCCTTGCGCTGGTTGCGGTGTGGGAGGCGGCTCTTTGCGCAAAGGCGCTATCAGGTCTGCCAGCCTTTGTGTACCAGGCAGGACAGGAAAATTGTGTAAGCGATTGAGCGCCATGCTTATCTCCCTTCATGAAGTCGGCCTGGGCGTACGTTGCAGGTGAACGCTTTCGCCTCTTCGATACTAACGTTTGGTTCCAGTACCATATGTCCTAGATCATTGGTAATGTCCCCTTTGCTCTTGCCCTGAAAGCCCCAATGGAATGGTAGACCTATCTGATGGATGGTGCGGCCTCTGACCTGTAGCGGTCGCATACGTCTGGTGACTAGTGCTCGTGCCTCGATCTCGCCACGTGGTGTACTGATCACTAACCAGCCTCCGTGTTGAATATGGCGTTCGGCTGCTAACTCAGGACTGAGTTCTGCAAATAATGCGGGCTGTAAGGCGTTGAGCCAGGGGAGCCAGCGTGTCATGGGGCCGCTGACGTGGTGCTCGGTCAGGCGGTAGGTGGTGATCACAATAGGATAGTGCTCGTCACCGACTGGCGCGAGTGGATTGTCTTTGCGGTTCCTGAAGTACTTTGCTACCGGGTTACTTTGCTGTTGATAGAGGGCGTTATACACGGGCGATTCTGCCGCTTCATAGTGCGCAGGCAAGGGACCATCTTTTAGCCCCTTGGGCGCGAAGAGCCAGCCACGACCATCCGTTTTCATGATAAAGGGATCACTCCCGGCGATCGCATCCATGCCAGTTGCAGCAGGAGCTGGCTCGTAATCTGGCGCTTTATATAGCGGGAAGTCTGGTATATCATACCCCGTCCATTGCTTTTGCGTCTCATCCCACCAGATATACTTCTTTCTCTCCGACCAGGGACGCCCCTGCGGATCTGCCGAAGCACGGTTATACAGAATACGCCTGTTGGCAGGCCATGCGAAACCCCATTGCAAATTGGTAGAACCATCTGCTATACGAGAAGCCGCACGGTTATTGCCTGCTGCTGGATAGACACCACTATAAATCCACGAACCACAGGCGGTACTACCATCATCTTGCAATGCGGTAAAGCCTGGGACATGGGGCGCATCGCGCAACGTACAGACGCTCTGTATCATACCTTCCGCATCGGGTGGACGCACGTAGTATCCATTAATCTCCTTGAGTACCAGTAGTGCATCCGGCTCATCCAGGATGCGCGTACCTGGCTCTGGTTCGGCACATTCGTAGTCCCAGGTTAACGCTTGTAATGGACGGTCTTTGGCGTCTTGGCTATCGGCATAGAGCGTCTTTAAGCGTTTGCCAAGATGATAAACGAACCATAAATCTGAGCGTGCATCGCCGGGTGGGTCTACTGCTTTATCGCGCCACTGGATGAGGCGTTGTGTATTAGTGAAGCAACCTTCTTTTTCCGTCGAGGCGGCAGCAGGCAACAAGAACACCTCGGTCTTGATCTGGCTGGGATCGACTGCATCTGGTCCTTGATACCAGAAAGCTGCCGATTCGACTTCGTAGAGGTCGCGTACAACCATCCAGTCCAGCTGTGCAAGGGCCTTGCGTTGCATACGCGCGTTCGTACTGCCCGCAGCTGGATTCTGGCCAAAGAGGAAGTATCCTTTGATGTGGCCATCTAGCATTGCGTAGCTGGTGACGAGATGTGAATGATCGCCAGTTATCTTGGGTAGCCAGCGATAGCCACGATCGTTATCGCCATCGTGCATGGCTTCACCGTACCATGCCGTGAGTAAGCTTATAATGTAAGCGGAGAAGTTAGACCACCAGCCCGTTTTGGCTCCTGCGGTCGCAATGTATTCCTCTAGTGTATTTTCACCTGACTCATTAGGATTTGGTAGGTATACTTTCTCTGTGGAGAGGGAGCGGGAGTCAATGTCCTTTCCCGATGGGGATTGAAATGATGGTTGGGCGACGAGCGGTGCCGCTGGTTGAGGCATATAGCCCGCCAATAGATCATACAGTGTTGGCACGTCAGTTGAACCCTGGATCGAGGCGTGTCCACGTAGCGCCATGATGCCGCCACCGGGACGGCCAATATTGCCCAGCAGTAATTGTATGATAGCGGCAGCACGGATGATTTGCACACCTTTGGACTGTTGTGTCCAGCCGACCGCATAACACAGGGCCGTCGTACGTTCGCGTCCCATATTCTCAAGCAGTATTTGCATAACCTGTTGCCACTGTTCGCGGGCTACACCACACACACTTTCGACCATCTCTGGCGTATAACGCGCGAAATGACGCCCCATAATCTGCAAGATACATTGTGGATCTTGCAGTGTGGGATCTTGTAACGGCCTCCCATGCTGATCACGCTGATAATCCCAACTACTCTGATCGGCGTATGTCTCAGTCACTGCATCATACCCAGAGAAGATGCCATCGAGGTCCTCAGTATCTTTGAAATCCTGGCGGATGAGCATGGGCGCGTTGGTATAGTTCACCACATACTCATGAAAATATGCATTATTTGTCAGCAAATGCCGAATAATAGCCCCTAAGAAGACAATATCACTTCCCGCACGTATAGAGATATACAGGTTTGCCAGTGCCGATGTGCGCGAATAATGGGGATCAATATGGATAACTTTGGCACCACGCTCCTTAGCCTTCACCACATTGGCGAACGCTACCGGATGGGCCTCGGCCATATTGCTGCCCATGATTAAAATGCAATCGCTATTGACAAGATCCTGTGGAAAGGTGGTGGCACCACCACGCCCTAATGTTGTACCCAGACCGGGCACCGTAGAGCTGTGTCATATACGAGCCTGGTTTTCAATGGAAATGATGCCCAATCCACCAGTCAGGAGCTTCTTCATCAAATAATTTTCTTCGACATCCAGCGTTGCTCCACCAAGCGAGGCCATGGCCAGAGTATGGTTGACCTCGCGCCCATCGGGTAGTTGTGTGACAAAGGTCTCATCGCGCGTCTTTTTGACACGTTGCGCAATCTGTTCCATCGCCCAGTCGAGCGAGACTTCTTGCCAGTGATCGCTATAGGGAGCGCGGTAGAGCGTCTTTGTCAGGCGACTTGGATTGACCGTATATTGAAAGGTGGCTGAGCCTTTGGGACAAAGCGTCCCGTGGTTGATCGGGCTATTGGGATTGCCTTCAATGTCAAGTACTTGGCCATCTTTCACATAGACATTGAGACCGCAACCTACGGCACAGTAGGGACAAACGCTATGTACCAGTTTAGCATCGCGGATGCGCGGGGCCTTCTGGATGCTTTCCCGACTAAATGCGTCGGTGCTTGCACCAATTTGCATGGCCTGCGCTACGGCGGTTTGCACACTTGCGGGCAATATTTTGTGTTTTTCCAAAACGCTTCCTCATTCTAGTCAGGAACGTGGTTGTGCTTGCAGCTTTGTTGAGTATGAGCCGTTGCGTCTGAGACTATTGTAACATGATCTTGCAACTTTCTTGTCCTTTATAGCTCGCTCTGTTCCGGTAAAGATACGTTAGATACTGTCTTAACATAGATAACTTCGAGTGAACGAAGGATGTTAATAGCTGCCTCAACGCGCTCAGGAAGTAGATTGAGCATATACTTAATTTCATCGATGCTACGTTTCCCATTAATGATTGCTAGGACCATCTGAAGAACAATGCGATCTCTGCGCTTGAACTGCTGTAAGGAGGCAGGGGTGAGGGCATTTTTCTGTTGAGGAACATGGGCCGTCGTCAAAGGGTGAGGAAGATTGACCATTTGACGCTTTACCACCTTCAGCGTCACTTCAATATTTGGCTCAAGGCTGACCTGCCACAGTCTTGGCGCACGTAACCGCTCCTGGGCATCATCGAAAGCCATCAGCGGCCTGCCATCGGATTGAGCTATCAGACATTCAAGAATTTGTCCATTTTTTACAAAGACACGCCCCAGACACTGCCCTTTCGCCTTCGGCAACGTGAGCTTTGTTTGTAGTATTGCTGAGGAGCTGCCTAGGATTTGGAGGAGCGTCTTCATGTCAAGGTAGTATTCTTTGTTCATATGTACCTCTCAAAAAGTTCAATGATAATGGTCAACTTATAGGTTCTTGCACATAGTACAGACCTAGTGCAAAACCACTTGACATGTTCAGCATAGTGCGGTTAGATTCGTCCATGTCAGTGGGCATAATGAGCGGCATCAGGTTTTCCTGATTCTTTCCATCCGTCTCAAGATACTGCAATAGATAAAGAGCGTTTACAGAAACAACTGCTTTTCATCTGCCAGAACATTATAGCCCACGAGGCATTAAATACTCATAGAATCGGCATAAAAAAGCAATGAAAATAACCACGACAAGAGATTAAGGTCGTTGGGCTTGACCTCTTACAGATTGGATGATAGCATGAGACTTCGGGAGTCTTGAAGAGGAAGTCCTGGTTGAGCCAGCATTTCTTCCCAGTGATGTGCTCTCATTCATAGATTAGCTCGTGACGCCATGAAGGTCAGAGATGATGAAAGGAGCAAATGGGGAGATGAAGTGGAATGTACGTTGGCCACTTCCACAGAGGAGAGCTGGAAGAATTGACTTTGTGCCAGCCCTCTGGTATGGAATAGAGTTGCTCACTCTAACAGCCCTGTACTTCGCTACCGGGCGGATAGGGCTGTCCCTGGCAGCTGTGAGTGGTTTTGCTACGCTGGTCTGGTTGCCCTCGGGACTCTCGGTGGCTGCCTTGTTCCTATGGGGTTTCCGACTCTGGCCTGCGGTTGCCCTGGGAGCTTTTCTCGTCAATTTCTTTACGGGAGCACCCTGGTTCGTGGCTGTGGGCATCGCCATCGGCAATACGCTGGAAGTTGTAGTCTCTACTGCGTTGCTCAAACGTGCAGGAGTGCGAGCGCAGCTGGACTCGTTGCATGATGTGCTGACCCTCGTGCTACTGGCGGCTCCCATCGGCACCATTATCAGCCCCACACTGGGGGTAGGGAGTTTGCTGCTCGGCAAGGTCATTGTCTGGCCAGCGGCGTTTGAGACTTGGGCGGCATGGTGGCTTGGAGATATGATCAGTCTGCTCTTGTTGACCCCAGTGCTACTGATCTGGAGTCAGGGACCATTGGTGATCCCCTCCCGCCAGCGTCTGCTAGAATTGAGCCTCCTGTGCACACTGGTGATCGCGGTCGGACTTTTTGTCTTTCTAAGGCTCCTTCATCCTGGTCGCCAGGAATACCCCATCACCTATCTCGTGTTCCCACCACTCATCTGGGCGGCATTGCGCTTTGGTCAGTGTGCTGTCGCCTCTTGCCTTGCGATCTTCTCTTGTATTGCTCTTGTTGGGTCCATCCAGGGGGCGTCTCTCTTCTCGGCAGATAGCCTTTCGCTCAGGTTATTCTTCTTACAAACTTTTATGGGCATCACGGCTGCCACAACGCTGATTCTGGCAGCCGTGATGGCTGAGCGGCGTGCGTTAGAGCAACGCAAAGACGCGTTTATTGGTATGGCTAGCCACGAGTTGCGCACCCCCTTGACCGTCTTGAAAGGTTATACACAACTCATTCAGAGACAATTGGCACGCACGCAGGAGCATCCACACGCTCTGCGTGCGCTCGCACGCATGGAGACACAGACGCAGCAACTCTCTCGGCTCGTTGATGACCTGCTCGATCTCTCAAAGATTCAGGCAGGAAAATTGACATTCATTGACGAGAATGTGGACGTGGATGCGCTAGTGCACGAGGTGGTCGAGCAATTCCAACAGGCCAACAGTCAATATCAGATCTCTATCAGGGGGAGCACAACGGGAACTCTCACCTGCGACCGTGAGCGTCTAGAACAGGTATTAAGCAACCTGCTCTCTAATGCAGTGAAATATTCACCCCAGGCAGAGCAGATCATTGTTCATATCAGCTCTACAGCTGAGTGCCTGACGGTCAGCGTCCAAGATTTCGGTATCGGCATCCCCGCAATGGAACAGGAGAAAGTCTTCCAGCGGTACTATCGTGTAGAGGGCAGGCACGAGCGAACTGCTCCTGGCCTGGGCATTGGGCTGTCGATCTCGCGTGAGGTCATTGAGCACTACGGTGGCAAGCTCTGGGTGGAGAGCGTAGAGGGACGAGGCTCGACCTTCTCCTTCTCGCTCCCCTGGCAGTTACCGCAGCAGGCAGTCCTCAATTCCCATGCCAGGTAAGACCGCTATCCTGTACCAGCCGCCTTCCTGGCATGAAGCATCAGTAATGACAACTACATGACAGGTCATAAGATTTACAGAATGAAAGACATAATGGTAGCGTATCAGATAGGCTGAGCTGCTCTGACACGCTACTGGCTCATTCACTTCACCCTAAAGGAGGGTTTATATGGCTGCTATCATCTAGCAGCTGAACATTGTCTGTTGTCGTGAAGGATGAGCAAGAGCTATTCCGTAAAGTAGGCAACCGGACCAACGTACATGTCAAAATTGGATACGGCATCTGCGATACCACTAGCGTAAACACTCTGCACATCATCGGTCCAGATTGTATACCAAGTGTTGGCCCGTGTAGGAACGGCAATGCTGACTGTTCGGCTCACCCAGTCGAAATTGGTTATATCGAAGGCCAGTGCACTACTATTGTTGTAAATGTCAGTGATAGATGTATATACATTGAGGCCGCTATCTGTGTACTCCTCGATATAAGCCCTTAGTCCGCAGTAAGCTGATGCATATCCAAACAGACCAGAGAAGATGTGTCCTACACCCCAAATCCATGCCTGGGCAGTGATGTAGAGAGTTCCCTCTTGCTGTGAATAGTACCAAAAGCCGACAGATGCAACGGCAGATGCACCACCAGCATTAAAGCTATCAAGATCGGCC
>Ga0066654_10000090_pt1 | contig 17461 bp, 19 predicted proteins | sample GraSoiAngelo_103_FD_66715 | JGI IMG/M metagenome (GOLD analysis project Ga0066654, IMG submission 66715) | Grasslands soil microbial communities from the Angelo Coastal Reserve, California, USA - 14_0903_05_20cm | ecosystem: Environmental > Terrestrial > Soil > Grasslands | place: USA... | reverse complement strand
TCGTTGGCAACCGAATCAGCCATCGTCAAGCCGGCCTGCTCCGTCGCCAGAGCCGTTTCGAGCGTCAGGAATCGTTTTTTCCCGCCTTCGAAACTTTCGGGTTTCTGAACTCCGCCGTTGCCGGAGAAATTCAATTTGAAGGAACCGGACATCTTGTTCACCGGGGTCATGGCGGCTATCACCGATCCGGTAACTGAGGTGTTAGTTCCACCGCATTGGAACGAGAGGAATCCTTCGCCCGAGACCGGATGAATCCACCAGCCGACGGACGGCGGCGAGGTAGACCCAGCAATCAGTCCGAATTCCGCTTCCAGCGGACTCGAGATGATTTCTCCCGGCGCCGCTTTTTCTCCCGTGCATTGTCCTCCGAACGGCCCAAGGACTTTGCATTCGTTGAAGGCGATTCCGAGCGTTGCGGTCTGCGGCCCGGTGTATTCCCCGGTGACCGTATTTTCGGCGCAGCTGATTGTGGTTTTGCTGATCGCGGTTTTGAAAGTGGCAGTCCCGTTCGTCAGCGCGAAACCGACTTTGGTGAAGGGCCATGGCTGCCATTCGTATTTACCGCTTCCCGTGGCTTTGGTCGTACAAGCCGCGTTCTGGTAAACGCCGCCCGTCGTGGCGACACAGCGCCCAACTTCGGGTTTTACGGCAGCCGACGCGTAGGTGATCTGAACTTCTGGCTGAGACGAGGCGAGCGTGCTTTTACCCCCCGCCGGCACCAGTGACGAACCGCCGCCTCCGCCTCCGCCTCCGTTGACGACACCAGCGCCGCCACCACCACCGCCGTAGTAGCCGCCACCACCGCCGCCGCCGCCGAACGAGCTTTCTGTGCAGTTACCGCCAGCCCCTCCGAGCCCAAGTTCGCCGGTCAGGCCGGCCACGCATCCACCAAAACCGCCAGAACCACCGCCGAAGGAGGTTCCGGCGCCGCCGCCTTCGTTACTGGGGATGCTGGCGCCAGCTTCTTCAGCGTTGCCACCGGCACCGGCGCCCGCTGCACCGAACGAACCGGCGCCCCCACCACCAGCGGCGACAATCAACCTGGTGTCCGGCGAGAGTCCTTCCGAACGAGGATTAGTCCGAACGTCGGAGGCACCGCCACCACCACCGGCGCCTTCACCGCCGCCGTTGAAACCACCGGGGTTGGCTGGCCCACTACCGCCACCACCTTCGCCACCGACCTCGACATAGAGAACCTGCCCCGGTTTCACCGCGAGGTCACCCTGCACTTCCGCGCCCGCACCGCCCTGGGCACCAGATTTACCACCGTAACCACCGATGGCGAGAACGTGAACGGTCGACACCCCAGCGGGAACCGTAAAGGTCTGCTCAGAGCCGGTGTATTTAAAGATCTGCGTAGCCGCCGCGGCTGGAGATGCTCCCGCGCTCAGGGCCAGCAGCGACAAGCACCCAAGGGCCAACCCCAGCGTGCGTCGTGTGTGTGCCGGTTGCGTTTGACTCAAAACCACTCCTTTTGCCAGATTGATTTTGAGTACTCATATATTGAGTGATGCTTTGAATTGTTTGTGTCAGGTTAAGACGATCGGCGTCAGCCGACATACGTGGGCACTCACCGACAATTCGAGGTTCGTCGGGGCCCCCCGCCAAAACGGTTAGACAGGCTGCTGGGCGGGGGCCTGCCAGCCGGCCCGGGCCGCGGCGGCGGCGAAGTCGTCGGCGAAGAGAGGCCAAAGCTTGCTTGGCAGGTCGTGACCCATGCCCTCGATGAGATGCAGGCGGGCACCGGGGATGGCGCGCGCCGTGGCGCGGCCGCCGCTCTGGCGGACCAAGGCGTCGCGGGTGCCGTGGATCACGGTCACCGGCAGGTCGAGCTTACGCAGCGCCGCGGTGCGATCGCCAGAGGCGATGATCGCGTGCAACTGGCGCAGCACCCCCCGCGGGTTGTGGCCGCGCTCCCAGGAGCCCTCGGCCACGCGCAGCAGGCGCTCCTCGTCGGTCGGGTAGGCAGGCGAGCCGATCAGCGCGTAGGTCCGCTGGATGCGCCTGATGAAGGCGTCGCGATCGCGCGGCGCGTTGGCCAGCATCAGAGCGAAGACTTTCATCGTCGGCTGACCGACCCAGCGATTTCCGGTGGTCGAGCACATCGAGACCAGCGAGCGGATCCGGTCCGGGTGCTCGATCGCCAGCGTCTGACCGATCATCCCGCCCATCGAGATACCGGCCACGTGCGCCGAGTCGATGCTGAGGTGGTCCATCAGCCCAACCGTGTCGGCAGCCATGTCGGAGAGCAGGTAGGCGGCGGTCTCACGCCGGCGCAACAACAGGTCGGCGCGGCTCGGCACGTGAGCCTCATCGAGCTTGGTCGAGTGACCGATGTCGCGGTTATCGAAGCGGATCACACGGAAGCCGCGTTCCGCCAGCAGCGAGCAGAAGTCGTCGTCCCAGGCGATCATCTGCGTCGCCAGGCCCATCACGAGAATCAGCGGCTCGCCGTCGGGGTCCCCCACCTCCTGGTAGGCGATCTCGATTCCGTTGCTGGGCGCGAGGTGCTCCTCGCTCAACTCAGCCATCCGGCAAGTCTAGCCAGCCTGGCTGGGCAGCCAGGCCAGGTGCAACGTCCTATGGCTCTGACGAGACCGCAAAGCGTTGCACCGCTAGTTTGCGCCGATGCGCACCGCGATCGTCTCCGACCTGCACCTGGGCGCCGGCACCGGCGAGGACCTGGTCAGCGACCCGGAGATCCGCGCCGTCCTGCTCGAGCGGATCGCCTCGGCTGATCGCCTCGTCCTGCTCGGCGACGCGCTCGAGCTGCGCGACTTCCCGCTGGCGCGGGTGCTCGAGCTGACCCAGCCGTTCTTCACTGAGCTCGGCGAAGCGATGGCCGGGCGGCGCGTCATCTTCGTCCCTGGCAACCACGACCACCGCCTGGCCGAGCCGCTGCTGGAAGAGCTCTCGCTCGGCGGCGGCTCGCTCGCGCTCGAGCACCGCGCCCTGCTGGCCGGCGAGGCCCTGAAGCGGATCGGCTCCTGGCTCGGCGCCGCCGAGCTCAGCGTCGCCTATCCCGGGGTCTGGCTGCGCGACGACGTCTACGCCACCCACGGCCACTACATGGACTGTCACATGACGCTACCGCGACTGGAGTGCGTCGCCGCGGCCGCGGTCATGCGCAGCGGTCGCCGCCCCCCCGAGGTCGCCGCGCCCGGCGACTACGAGCGCGTTCTGCGCCCGCTCTACGGCTTCGCCTTCGGCCTCGCCGACGGCGGGCTGACGAGCAAGGCGAACCGACCCTCCGAGCGGGCCTGGCGCCTGGCGACCAACCGCAACGCCGGTGCCGTCACCAGAACCGCTCGCAAAGCGGCGATCGGCGTCGGCATCCCGGCCGGCATCTGGGCGCTCAACCGGCTGCTGCGCGCCGACTTCGCGCCCGACGTCTCCGCCGCAGCGATTACCCGCGACGGCATCGCCGCCGCGACCGAGCTCGCACGACGGCTGCGGATCGATGCCGCCCACGTGATCACCGGCCACACCCACTGCGCCGGCCCCGAAGAGAGCAACGCGCAGTGGCCACTCGCCGGTGGCGGCACCCTCCACAACACCGGCAGCTGGGTCTACGCCGACGTCTTCCACCATCCCGGCAGGCCGCCGGGGCCATACTGGCCGGGAACCGTCACCTGGCTGGGGGACGAGGGTCCGCCGCAGCGCGAACGCCTGCTGATCGAGCGCCCCCGCGACGAGCTGCGCGGCGCGGTTCAGCGCACGGCCGAGCGGCTCAGAGCCACTCGGCGATGATCCGGCCGATCTCCGGCCCGGCGTCCTCTTGCAGGAAGTGGCCGGCATTCTCGACCGGGCGCGGCGGCGGGTAGTTGAGCTGCTCGGAAAGCCGCTCGCCGACGGAGAAGGGCAGGACCATGTCCGAGTCAGCCCAGAGCACCAGCGTCGGCCGCTCGTCCGCGCGCAGCGCATCGGCAACCGCCTTTCCCTCGGCGGCGCCGGGCGCATCGGGCTCGGTCGGCAGGATCAGCGGGAAGGCCCGCGCCCCAGCCTTCGACTCGGGAGTCGGGAAGGGTGCTTCGTAGGCGGCGATCACTTCGTCTCCCGGATCCTGCTTGCAGCCGCCGTGGACCAGCATCCCGACCGGCACGTCGGCGTTGTCGCGGACGAACTCGCGGAACATCAGCCAGGTCTCGCTCATCCGCTGGCGACCGGTGAAGGGACCGGTCTCCATGATCACGATGCGTGAGAAGCGATCGGGGCACTCGACCGCCAGGCGCAGGCCAATCGGTCCGCCCCAGTCGTGGACGACAGCGGTGGCATCGCGGACGTCGAGCTCCTCGAGCAGCTTTGACATCAACTCGACGTGGCGGTCGTAGCTGTACCAGCCGAGGTCGGTGGGCTTGTCCGAGCGGCCGAAGCCGGCGTAATCGGGAGCGATGCAGCGGAAGCCGGCGTCGCGCACCGGGGGGATCACCTTGCGCCAGAGGAATGACCAGGTCGGCTCACCGTGAAAGAAGACGACCGGCTTGCCCTCGCCCTCGTCGAGGTATGCCAGCCGCAGGCCGTCGATCTCCGTGTACTTCGACTCGAAGGGAAAATCGGGCAGACCCTCAAGCCTCTCGTCGGGTGTGCGTATGACGTCCATTGGCCGGGAAGCCTATTGGACAAGCTGGCAAATCTCGCTCCAGAGCAGGAAAAACCGGCGATCCCTGGAATATCCTCGCGCAAGTTCACAGTGCCTATTCGTTAACGAAAGGGTTGGGTATGAACGAGGAGAGCACCACACTCAGCGGTTGGTGGGTGTTCGCGGGCGTACTGCTTTTGGTCGCGGGCGTCCTCAACATCATCTACGGCATCGCCGCGATCGGCGATTCGAAGTTCTTCACCGAGAACGCCACCTACATCATCAGCGGCCTGCACACCTGGGGCTGGGTAATGCTGATCATCGGGGTACTCGAGCTCGTCGCCGCCTTCTCCCTCTTCTCCGGCGGAGAGTTCGGGCGCTGGTTCGGCATCTTCATCGGCTCACTGAACGCGATGGGGGCGCTGCTCTCTATCCCCGCCTATCCGTTCTGGTCGCTGGCGATCTTCGCCCTCTCGATCATCATCATCTACAAGCTGGCCGAGGGCCCGGAGGGTTCCGTCAGCTAGGCGAAGAGCCGGCAACACGCTGTGACTGAAGGCCCCGGGAATCCGGGGCCTTCGTCGTGCTGGGCTCGGCGACGAGCGGCGGCTCGGCGATCGCGAGCCGCGACCACGGTGCCGGGGTTCGCTCGTTGCCCTCGTAGACGACGTCGACTCCGCTCAGTCGGTCATCCCAGGCGCGACGGCGCTTGTCGAAGAGGATGCCAAGGAAGCCGAGGCCGAAAGGGATCGTCGCCAGGGTCATGCCGATCAGCCGCTTGATCGATCGACTCGGGGAGAGGCCTGGACCGTCGACGTCGAGCCGTATGCCGAGGAAGCGCATGCCCAGTGTTTGGCCTGCGAGGGACCAGAAGCTGACCAAGTAGAGGGCGCCCAGCCCGAACCAAAGCGCCGTCCCGGCCGCGAGGGCGAAGTTAGAGACGCCGTTGCCGTTGCCGGTGAAGGCGGAGGCGATCAGCGCCGCGACCGCGGCCAGGCCGGAGAAGCCAAGGTTGACGATCAGCGCGTCGAGGGCGAAGGCGAGCCCGCGCGTCACCGCGCCGGCGCGGTCAGTCGGCTCCGTCCGGCGCTTGCGGAGGAAGATTTTGCGCACGACCCGCTCGAGGGCGCCGTCGAGCCGCCGCGTGCCGTTGCCGATCGTGTGGCCGACGTCCTCGATCATGCCGACGCTCTGGGCGCTGATCGCGGCGCGGATCTCCGGTGCCTCGGCGATCCGCTCGACCAGGCGCTGGGTCTCATCGCTGGCCAGCAACCGACGCCAGACCTCGTCGACCAGCTCGCTGTCGAGTGCCTCGACCAGCGCGCTCTTGACCGCGTCGCTCTCGAGCGCGTTGTTCATCGCCTCCTCGACCACTGGGCCCTTGAGGACCCGAGCGATCGCCCGTTCCACCGCCTCGCTCTCGACCGCAGCGACCATCGCCTCCTCAGCGGCGAGCTCGATCGCCTGGTCGATCCCGGTCGCCTTGCCGACGTCGCGGGCGCCGCGCACGCCGGCGGCGAGCAAGCGCACGGAGAGCGGCAGCGGCTTGCCCGAGGGGCCTTCGCTATTGGGCTTCGAGTTCGCGTTCGGGCCGGCTGCCATTGCCGGGCCGAGTATAAGGCGGGTACCGCCGAGTACCGGCGGCTAGGGAAGCTGGTCGGCGGCGCTCATCGGGTGCAGCTCGCCATGCTCCAGCGCCTCGGTGCGCAGGTGACCGATCGCCTGGTACTCAGCCGAGGCGACCATGTCGAGGAACGCCTGGCAAGTCGGGTATTCGACCAGCAGGACCGAGTCCCAACGCCCATCGCCGAGCAACGGCAGTGCCGACTCGCCGAGAAAGACAACCCGCGCGCCAGCCTTCTCCAGCAGCGGCATCACCGCGGCGCCGTATTCGGCGTAGCGCTCCTGCCCACCGTCGGGCTTGAAGCGCAGCAGGTTGAGCATCGTCACCGGAGCGTCCTCCCCACTCCGCGCCGCGAAGGCGGCAAATCCCTCTTGATTCAGGCGCTCCGGCTCGGGGGTCTCCGTCATCGCGCCAGCAACCTATCGAGGAATGCCGCCTGGGCGGGATTGATCTTCCGCCGTGCCTGCTCAGCGCCGAACCACTCGGCCCGGTCCACCTCGGGGAACTCGCGCTGCTTACCCGAGCGCGGCGGCCACTCCATCGCGAAGGTGTTGCTCTGCAGGCTCGCCGGGTCGAAGTCGCCCTCGACAGCCCATCCATGGACAACCTTGCCGCTCTTCAGCCGCACCTCGCCGAGCTCACTGAGCTGCCCGGGGACGAGACCAAGGGAGGAACCGATCTCCTCCTCCAGCTCGCGCAGAGCGCAGACCCGCGACTCCTCCCCCTCGTCAAGTTCACCCTTGGGGATCGACCAGGCGCCGTCGTCCTTCTTCGCCCAGAAGGGACCGCCGGGGTGCACGAGCAGGACCTCGAGGTAATCCCCCTCGCCCCGGTAGAGCAGGATGCCGGCGCTGGTCTTTGTCACTGCGGGGACGGTAGTAGACCGCGCATCCGATATTGACCACACTTGGAGTGGGTCAATATCGGATGCGCGCTATGCAACTCGTCTCAGCGAGCTCCGTCGGGTGCCGGCCGCGGCCAGGGCGAGGCGGCCCGCCTCGCAGCCGCTCGCCCAGGAGACCTCGGAGAGCAGGCCGGGGGCGGCGACCATGTCACCGGCGAGGAAGATGCCATCGCCGCGATCGACGGTCGGGCGGTCGCGCCAGGTCTTGCCGGGGTGATCGAGCGGACCGCTGCGGCCGTCCATCACCTGGCGACGGCGCCAGTTCTCGCGCTCGGTCAACCCCGGGAGGGCGGCCTCGAGCAGGCGCTCGAGCCGCAACGCTGCACCCTCGGTGGTCTCCCCCGGCCGCACCGGCATCTGCGCTTGCACCAGCTCCTCGCCCGCTGGGGCGAGCGAGGGATCGGCGGCGCTGAAGCGCTCGACCCAGCCCGACTCGTCGAGGTCGGAGACGATGAACGGGTCGCCGCGACGGTGCTCGAGGCCAAGGTCGACGCAAACCGTGTGCCCGCCCGGCCAGCGCAGAGAGTCGTCGCCGAGTAGCTCGCCCGCCCGCCCCAGCTCGGTGGCGATGATCGTCGGCGCCTCGGGCAGCGCCTCGGCCGCGTGCCCGGTCTCGATCTCGACTCCGAGGCGGCGCGCCCGATCCTCCAAGGCGTCGATCAGCGAGCTCCAGCCGCCGTGCAGGTAGCGCGCTGTCGGTGGCGGGCTGAGCAGAACGCGCACCGAGTGCTTCCAGACGAAGGCGGCAGAGAGCTCACCAGGGTCGTGGTGGAAGGTGTAGACGCCGGCGGCAGCGGAGAGCATCGCTGCGGTGCGCTCGTCGGAGTGGCCGGCGACCCAGCCGCGGAAGTCTTGGTCGACGGGCGCTTCGCGACCGCGCAGGCGCAGCACCGCAGGGATCGTTCCCAGCGGCGGCATGCGGCGGATCTCACCCTGCCAGCGAAAGCGGATGCCGGCCAGCGGCGGACCCGAGTAGTGGGGCAGCAGCTCGCGCTCGGCCAGCCAAGCCCAGAGCGGGCCGTCCTTGTAGATGACGTGTGGGCCGAAGTTGGCCTTGTAGGGGCCGGCCATGCTGCGGGCCCGGCCGCCAAGTGCATCGTGCGCCTCGAGTAGCCGCACCGCCCCACCACCTTCAGCCGCGGTGATAGCGGCGGTCAGCCCAGCGATCCCACCTCCAATAACCGTGACCCTGTTCATCGCGCCCTCGCTTTCATCCTCTGCCGAGTTGTATTTGTCGCGCATAGCCCGACAAAAGGCGAAGTCACCACCTTGAAGGCGATGGTAGGGGCTTACTGGTTCGCTATACAGTGCCAGTAATGGCGCGCTCCAGTGGACCAGTCACTCCAAGTCTCCTGGTCGAACTGAACCGGGAGGCAAACGTGCCGCTGCACGAACAGATCGAGCGCTCGATTCGCGAGGGCGTCCGCAGCGGCCGCCTCAGCGCCGAGTCGCAGCTCCCTTCCACCCGCAGTCTCGCCGCCGAGCTGGGGATCTCACGCGGCGTCGTCAGCGAGGCTTATAGCCAACTCGCCGCCGAGGGGTACCTGCTGGCCCGTCAGGGTGCCCCGGTGCGCGTGGCCCCTACTGTGCGGGCCGCGGCGCCGCACGCCCCCTCCCCCTCGCTGCTGCCCAGCTTCACCCATCGCCTCGACCCAGGCCTGCCCGACCTCACCGGCTTCCCCCGCGACCGTTGGCTGCGCTCGCTGCGAGCGGCCTGGCGGCAGGCGCCGATCGACGCGGTCGACTACCCCGACCCACGCGGCGTGCCGGCGCTGCGCGAGACGCTCGCCGCCTACCTCGGGCGAGTGCGCGGAGCCGTCGCCGACCCCGAGCAGCTACTCGTCTGCACCGGTTTCAGCCAAGGTCTCTCGCTGATCGCTCGCTGGCTGGCCAGCCGCGGCGTCGAGAGCGTCGCACTCGAGGATCCCGGCTGGCACAGCCACCGCCTGATCGTCGAGCAAGCCGGACTGGCGGTCGAGCCGATCCCGGTCGACCGCGAAGGCCTGCGGGTCGACCTGCTCGCGCACAGCGAGGCAACCGCCGTAATCGTCACCCCCGCTCACCAGTTCCCCACCGGCGCGGTGCTGAGCAGTGAGCGCCGCGGCGCCCTGATCGAGTGGGCGGAGCGCGGCGAGCGGCTGATCGTCGAGGACGACTTCGACGCTGAGCTGCGCTATGACCGCGGCGGGGTCGGCGCCCTGCAGGGGCTCGCTCCCGAGCGCGTCGCCTACATCGGCTCTGCGAGCAAGCGGCTGGTGCCGGGGATGCGGCTCGGCTGGATGCTGACGCCGTCCTGGCTCGGCTGGCCGCTGATCTCGGTCAAGGCAATCGAGGACCGCGGTTCGGAGGCGGTCGGCCAGCTTGCCCTGCACGACTTCATCGAGCGCGGTGAGCTCGACCGCCACCTACGGCGGATGCGGCTGCGCTACCAACTACGGCGCGAGGCGTTGATGGATGCGCTCGACCGTCTCCTCCCCCAGGCACACGTCGAGGAGGGCTCGGCCGGCCTCTACGAGCTCGCCATACTGCCCGCGGAGGTCGACGAGGCGGCCCTGGTCAGTGCCGCCGCCGCACGTAGGGTCGGCGTTGAGGGCCTCGCGCTGCACCGCTTCCGGCCAGGTGGACCGCCGGGTCTCGTGCTCGGCTTCGCCGCCATGCCCGAGCCGGCGATCGAGCAAAGCGTGCGCCTACTGGCGGAGGCCCTCGGGTCTGCGTGATTAATTGACCCACGCATATGTGGGCAAATCGATCGCTCGGCGACGTGCTTGGTTATGCGACCGCGACGGGAGCGAGCCGCTCTGCCCAGGGCCGCGCCGCTTCGATCTGGGCGCCGAGCCGGATCAGACGCGCCTCTTCGAAGGGCCCGCCGGTGAGCATCGAGCCGACAGGGATCCCGTCGTCGTTCCAGTGCAGCGGCAGGGAGATGGCGGGCAGGCCGGTGACGTTGCCAAAGGCCGTGAAGCAGACCGAGGCGATCGTCTCGAAGACCGGTTGATCGGGCGCTGCGTGCTGGGCGGCAAGGACCTGTCCGGTCGGTGGCGGCAGGATTCCCGAGGTCGGGGTCAGCAACAAGTCGAAGTCGCTGCCCCAGCGGGCAACTTCACGCCGCGAGAGCCGCTCCAGCCGCTGCACCGCGACGACGTAGTCGTAGGCGCTGACCCGATCGGTCGCGGCCTCATAAGCGTGGTGGCTGTGCGGCTCGACCTTGGACCAATCAACGCCGTCGTAGTCGGCGATGCCGCCGATCGTCATCGTCACGAAGTCCGGCGTCAGCTCTTCCGAGATCGTCCCCACCTCGACTTCGGCCACCTCGTGACCGAGCTCCTCGAGCAGCGCCGCGGCCTGGCGAGCAGCCTTGGCGCAGTCGGGATCGGTCGACAGGCCCAGCGGCGCTTCGGCCATCAGGCCGATTCGCAGCTTCTCGACCGGCGCGCCTACCTCTTCGGCGAAGGGACGCTGCGGCGCCGGCGCGTTGAACCAAGCGAGGGGGTCGGGACCGGCCATCGCGTCGAGCGAGGCGGCAGCGTCGGCCATCGTGCGCGTTATCGCCCCCTCGACCACGGCGCCCATCCAGGTCTGGGCGCGGCGCGGGATGCGGCCGCGGCTGCTCTTCAGACCGACCAGACCGGTGTAGGCGGCGGGGATGCGGATCGAACCGCCGCCGTCGTTGGCGTGGGCGATCGGGAACATCCCGCCGGCCACTGCCGCTGAAGCACCCCCAGACGAGCCACCCGAGGCGCGGCCCGTATCCCAGGGGTTGACGGTGTTGCCGTAACGCGAGTTCTCGGCCACGGTGAGCGGCCCGAACTCGGGCGTATTCGTGCGGCCGCAGAGGACAAAGCCGGCGCGCTGCAGTGCCTCGACCACGAGCTCGCTCTCCTCGCTGACCTCATCGGAGGCGCCGTGCGACCCGTAAGTGAGCGGCCATCCCGCTACCGCGGTCAGGTCCTTGATCGGGATCGGCACGCCGAGGAACGGCGCCTCCTCCCCGGCCGCGATCCGTGCGTCGGCGTCGCGAGCGGCCGCCCGGGCCGCCTCGTCGTCGCGCCAGACGACCGCGTTCAGCTCGGGGTTGCGCGCGTCAACCGCGGCGAGGCAGGCGTCAAGCAACTCAACCGCTGAGAGCTCACGTGTTCTCAGCGCAACAGCAAGGTCAACCGCGGAAGCCTCCGGACCTAGAGTGGACATCAGGCACGCTCGGCGGCGCGCTCGCGCGCTTCGCCCTTTTGCTCGAGCGTCATCGCGCCAGGATGACCGTCTCCCGGCCACGGGCTGAGGATCAGCAGCAGGCGAGCGTCGGACTTCGCGGTGATCGTGTGCCGCTCGGCGGGATCGAATTCGAAGAGATGGCCGGCGCTTGCCGAAACAGCCTCTCCGGCAGGCAACGTGACGCTGACTTCACCTCTGACGATGACGAGCCGGGATCGCTCATGAACCTCATGCTCCTGCATCTCCTCCCCGGCGGGAAGGTCGAGCACAATCGTTCGCGCATCCTCAGCCGAGGCGAGAATCTGCGGCTGGTGCGGCTCCGCCTCGATCTTCTTGAGATCCCAGTTCTGCATCTCTCCCTTTCTCGATCCTGCCGTCCTTCTACTTGTCGAGAGCCAGCTTAAACTCGAACGTCCCGCATGGCCACCGCATCGATCCTCTCCAACTTCTGGGGCAACCTCGAAGAGAACCACGAGCAGGCGGTCTTCCTCGTCCTCGTCGGCTTCCTCGGCTCCTTCGCCTTCATCCGCATGAGCACGCGGATTATCCGCAGCGAAAGCGTCTCTTGGTGGCCGGGGAACGTCGAAAGCGAGAGCGGCGTCCACGTCCACCACCTCGTCTTCGGGATCGTCACGATGATGGTCGCCGGGACGCTCGCCTTCGTCGCCGACGGTCGCACCCCGTTCACCGAGATCTGCGCGCTCGGCTTCGGCATCGGAGTGGGACTGACGATCGACGAGTTCGCCCTCTGGGTGCATCTGGAGGACGTCTACTGGGCGAAGGAGGGACGCAGCTCGATCGACGCGACCGTGATCGCCGCGGCGGCGATGCTGCTGATCGTCCTCGGTGCCAATCCGCTGACGATCGACTCCGGCTCCCCTGCCCTCGTAGTCACGAGCATCCTCGCCACCGCGCTCGTCTTCGTCGCGGTCGCAATCTGCTTCCTCAAGGGGCGGATCATGCACGGCGTGGTCGGCTTCTTCGTCTTCCCGATCGCGATATACGGTGCCTGCCGGATTGGCAAGCCGAGCTCGAGTTGGGGAAGGAGGCGCTACGGCCAGCGCCGGCCGCAGAAGCAAGTGAAGGCCGAAGGCCGCTTCCAGCCCGATCGCCGCACCGAGCGCTTCAAGGAAGCCTTCCGCGACATCGTCGGCGGCAAGCCGAGCGAGGGCCTGAGCGCGGTCGGCGAAGAGACCGTCGCGGCGACCCGCGAGGCAGGGGTGGAAATGCGCGAAGGGGCTGAACGGCTGGCCCAGGCCGCCGATCCAAGTCGGCGGCGAGAGAACGAGGAGGAGTGACCCAGGTCGTCGAGACCTAACGTGGCATCTCAGTGCTGGCGCGGTCGGGTGGCATCTCCCGGCACCAGCTGCACGATCGGGATCTCCCGGTTCACCTCTGCCGCTTCGCGGCGATAGGCGGCGTAGGGGGCGAAGACGCGGTCGGCAAGCAACCAGAGCCGTTGGCGCTCTGCCTCGTCCTCGACCACCGTCGCCCGCATCGGCACCCCGCCGAGCGTGACCTCGGGGTTAGCGCGCAGGTTGTGAAACCAGGCCGGGTGATTGGGCAGGCCGAGCTTCGAGGCGACGATCGTCACCCGCTCGCCGTCGTGGAAATAGATCACCACGTTGCGCCGCCTTTTCCCACTCTTGGCGCCGCGGGTTTCCAGCAACGCCGTCGGAATCATCAGGTCGAACCCGAGGCGCCCACCGGTCGCCCGCATCAGGGGCGGATCGAACCTCCAAACGACGTGCATGGAGAGGAAGCGGCCCAGGCGCGTGTTCGAGAACGCCGCGTAGGCGCGGCTAAACCAGCCGCGCGGCTGGTTAGGGTCGACGTACTTGAGCCGGCTGGGCATCGTCAGAGCCTCTGGCTGGAACGTATTCGACCCCGCGTCATTCCGCTCTCGAAAGGAGCTGCCAGTCGTGCAGAACAAGATCCGGCTCGTCATGGCCATCGTCCTCGCCGGCCTCGCCACCGTCGTGGCGGGCTGCGGGAGCTCGAGCTCCGACGACAGTGGCTCCGATGTCTTCCGCGTTGGCCTCGAGGCGCCGCTCTCGGGCGAACAGTCGACCCTCGGCCAGGGAATGCTGAAGGGGGCCGAACTGGCGGCGACCAAACTCAATGCGAAGAGTGGAATCTCGGGCAAGCAGGTCGAAATCGTGCCGATCGACGACGCTGCCGATCCGGCGACGGGAGTGAAGGCGGCGAAGTCGGCAATCGATGCCGGCCTTGACGGCATCGTCGGCCCCTACAACTCGGGCGTCGGCATCGAAACTCTGCCGCTCTATAAAAAAGCGGGCCTGGTGCCGATCCGGCTGACCTCCGACAACTCGACCAACGGCCTTGGCTTCACCCTGCAGCCGATGACCTACCAAATCGCGCCGGTTGCCTCGAAAGCATTGACCGGTTGGCTGCAGGCGAAAACCGTCGCGATCGCCTACGACCCGACTCAGAACTACACCGTCTCGGTCTCGAAAGCGCTGAAAGACTCGCTGGAAAAGGCCGGTGTCACCGTGACCGCCTTCGAAAAGGTGCAGCCCGGCAAGAAGGACTACACCGACGTGGTCGAAAAACTCGCGGCGGCAAAACCGGATGTCATCTATGCCGCCGTCTACTTCCCCGAGGGTGGCCTGATCGCCAAGGAGATGCAGGAAGCAAAAGTCGAATCGCAGTGCGTCGCCGACTATGCCTCCTACGACACCGGCTTCGTCGAAACGGCCGGCATTGCCGCGGCCCGGGCCTGTCCGGTGGTCGGCGTTCCGGCACCCGAAGACTTCGCCGGCTCAGGCTCGAAGGTGGCCGAGTACCAGGAAGAATTCGAAGAAGACCCTGGCACCTGGAGTCCTTACACCTACGACTCGCTGAACTTCCTCGCCGACGGCGTCGAAAAGGCGGGCGGGACCACCGCCAAGAGGCTCACCAAGGCGCTCAATGGCGTCAGCGGCTGGAAGGGCTGGACCGGCTCGGTCACGATCGATCCCCACAACGGCAATCGCCAGCCGGCGACCGTGGTGATCGTCGATACCGACGCCAAGGGTCAGCTCCACGTCGACGAGGACTGGGCGAAGGCGGTTGGGGCGCCGTACTGAGCGTCAGTCCGCGGCGACGCGTTCGAGCACGACGACCGGGATCTCGCGGTCGGTCTTACCCTGGTACTCGTCGTAGGCAGGCCACTCGCCGACCATCTTCTTCCAGAGGCCGGGCTTCTCATCGACGCTTGCGGTTCTGGCCCGCGCCTTGAAGCGGTCGCCCTTGACCTGGACCTCGACCTCCGGGTCCTCGGAGAGGTTGAGGTACCAGGCGGGCGGCTCGTTAGAGCCGCCCTTGGAGGCGACGATCACGAACGAGTCGCCCTCAGGCGCGTAGATCAGAGGCGTCGTCCGCGGCTCACCTGACTTACGCCCCGTCGTGGTCAGCAGCAGCGTCTGTGTGCCCTGCCACTCGTGCCCCTCGGCACCATCGGTGGCACGGTAGCGCTCGACGTGTTCCCGGCCAAAGAGCATCGTCGCTCATGGTAGTAAGCCCGTGCCGCCGGCCAGCCTTTTTGGGGAGACTAAAAGAGCGTCAAGGCAACAAGCGTTCAATGGCGGTAGCGGCGGTCTTCGCCATGCCCGTTTCTTCGTAGCCGGCCTTGACGCGGGCGGCACCGGGCGAGCACTCGCGGGCCGCAGCGACGGCCGCCGCCAAGCGCTCAGGGGAGAGCTTGCCGCGGGACAGCTTGGTGCCGGCCCCGGCCTCGAGCACGTGGGCCGCGACGTCGAGCTGGTCGCGAGCCCAGGGCACCACGCACACAGGCACCCCGTAGGAGAGCGCCTTCTGCGTGATTCCCATGCCGCCGTGACAGACGACCACGGAGGCACGCTCAAGCAGGGGCCGATGGGGCAGGAAGCGCTCGACGATCGCGTCGCCGGCCAGCGGCAAGGTCGCGGGGTCAACGCCCGCCGTGGTCACGACGAGCCGCCAATCGCTACGCAGTCCGTCGAGTGCGGCCACCGCGATCTTGCCGTCGTCCTGGAACTCCGAGGAGCAGGTGACCAGTGCCAGCGGCCGCTCGTCATCCGGTACCTCGACCGGCAGAGTTGAAGGTGGATCCCACGTTCCGGCGCCAACCATGAGCACGCCGAGCGGCATCTGTCGCCGGTACTCGAAGGGCTCGGCGGTGAAGTAGAGGGTCAGCTCGGCGCGATGCCGTGCATCGGCGATCGTCGCGCACGGCGGCAGGCCCGCCGCGATGCGGCCGGCGTTAGCCGTCGGCAGGCGCGCCTTTGAGTCGAAGCGAGCGCTCAGCTTGGCCAGCGCAGCGTCGCGAAGGCGGCTGAACGGCCCGTGCATCGGCTTCAGCCCGAACCCGAACGGAGGCACTCCGGGAGCCGGGTCTTCGAGAAGGAAAGGGCGCGACTCCACCCACGGCAAGCGCTCTCGCTCGGCAACGGCCTTGGCCCCGTATGTCGTCGTGTCGACCAGGGCGAGATCGGGCGAGACCGCGGCGATCGCCGCCTCGAAGTCGCTCACCTCGATCCTCGCCCGCCTTGCCCAGACCCCGAAGGCCTTTTCGCCCGCAGCGACCTGCGACTTAGCGCTGTGGTCGTCCATCTCGATCGCCTCGATTCGTGAGTCAATCGACTCGCACGCCAATCCGGCCTCTCGCACCGCCGGGACCTCGGAGGCAAGCGTCCGCACATGCACCTCGACACCCCTCGCGGCAAGCTCGAGCAACGGCCCCATCATCGGGTTCAGGTGCCCGCGGGCCGGCGAGGTATAGGCGAGCACCTTCATCGGCCCTCCCCCCTGGCGTGTTCGACCAAATCCAGGAGCGCCGCCTCGGTGGCCTTACGACCAAGGCCCTGCCGCCTGCGCAGCAGCGCCCAGACATGGACATCGGTGAGAGAGGTAAGAACGGCCTTCCGGCGCCGCCGCTCGCTGCCGGTCAGCGCTGCCAGGTCCGCCGAGAACACCTCTTCCACCCAGTCCTCGTGCAGTCGCGTGCCGGACTCGGTCACCTGGCGAACGAGCGGATAACGATCCGCCAGCGAGAGCCAGCGCAGGACCAGATCCCCGTCCTCCTCGTAGTGGTCCACCAGCCCTCGGATCGAACCCGCCACATCTTCCGGTCGCGCCTTGCGCGATTCCATCACTCCGCGCTCGCCAGCAGCCATCGCCGCCACCAGCAGCCCCTCCTTCGAGCCGAAATGACGGATCACGGTGCGCTCGCTGCACCCCGCCCGCTCCGCTACCTCGTCCAGCGGAAGCTCAAATCTGCCCTCGTCGCGGAACAGCTCCTGCGCTGCGGTCAGGATCGCCTGGCGGCTTTGCTCAGTCGCCTCGGCGCGCTTGCCCTGGCTGTAGGTTCGCGGTGACATTTCGTGTCAGTATATATGACACGAAATTGAGATGTCAATTCGGTGGCTCTTCACCGCCGCGCTCGCGCACCATGTAGAGCGCGTACCAGTCCGGCCAGTTCGGGTCCTCCCTGCCCGTTCGCTCCTCGTGCTTGCCGTGGGCCTCGGCGGCTCGCCTCAACGCTGCCGCCAGGTCGTCCACGGACTCATACGTCGTCGTCATCCTCGCTCCTTACCGGCCGGGAAGCCGGGTCTTGATCTCTTGCAGCAGCCAGCCGTTGCCGTCCGGATCGCTGAAGGCGACGAACGAGCCGTAGTCGGCGTGCTCCGGCGCCGGTCCGCTGACGCGACCGTTGGAACCGGCGTGATGGAAGATCCCGGTTGTGTCGTGGAAGGTCTCGCTGACCTCGACTCCGCGCGCCGCGAGGTGGGCCCGGGCCGCGTCGATGTCATAGACCGAGAGCTGCAACCCTTCGGACGAGCCTGGCGGTGCAGTCGTGACCCCTTCGCCAAAGATGATCGAGCAGGCGGACCCTGGAGGCGTCAGCTGCACCACCCTGTAGCCGTCCTCGACCGCCAGGTCGGCGTCGAGGCGCCAGCCAAGCGCCTCGTAGAAACGCTTCGCCCGATCAACGTCCGAGACCGGCACGACCACCACCTCGAGCCGCATCTCTCCGGCACTTACAGGCGGGGTGCCGGCGTCGCCAGGATTGCCTGTCTCCGTGCTGCTCACCGTCGCACCCTCTCCCGCGCTCAAGCGGAAGTCAAGCAGCTAGGCCGGTTTTCTACAGGCAAGGAAGGGTCGT
>Ga0066654_10000085_pt1 | contig 17714 bp, 17 predicted proteins | sample GraSoiAngelo_103_FD_66715 | JGI IMG/M metagenome (GOLD analysis project Ga0066654, IMG submission 66715) | Grasslands soil microbial communities from the Angelo Coastal Reserve, California, USA - 14_0903_05_20cm | ecosystem: Environmental > Terrestrial > Soil > Grasslands | place: USA... | reverse complement strand
CGCTGCGTAATGCGGTCCCCATTGACAAAAGTGGAGTTCTTGCTGCGTAGATCGACGATACGGTACCCGCCGCGTACCTGTTCAAGGCGAGCATGGTGGCCAGAAACTTGTGGGTGGCTCAGCACAACATTGTTATCTGCCAGGCGACCAAGCGTGATCTCTTTGGTTCCTAATGGAATGGGTCGGATCTCTGGCAGCTGCTCTTGTGGTGCTCCAGTACCGTCGTTATAGGTCAGCGTGACGAAAGAGCCGTGCTCATCGCTAATGCGGAAGAGGTCGCCGCGTGCTAACTCTTTACGGAACTGTTCGTCACCACGGATGACGCGTCCTGCGTAGTCGATGCCGTTGAGGGTGCGACCATTGCGCGCATTGGGATGCGGATGGATGAAGACCAGTTGATTGCCTTCGCGCCTGATCTGTGCATGGAAGCCAGAGACGGTCGGTCGATCAATCACGATGTCGCACGAGGGATCACGTCCAATGCTAATAACAGGCTTCGTCAAGGTATGAATTTGTTTGTCCTTGTCGGTGTTACTACTTATTTCCAGGGTAGGCGTCCCTGGACTATTCGCATTGGCAAAACTCTCTGGTGCTCGTAGCGTGCCCATGTCCATGCTACCCCCTATAGAAGACGCAGCTTCTGGCTTGAACGGATAGGGCGAAGGAGATTTTTGTACGCTAGGGGGCGTGGGGATCTGAGATTGACGTGATGCTTGTTGGGCTGGTGGAATGGGAGCTGGCGCGCCAGCAAGGGTGGCAAGCTCAGGGTTTACTGCACGCGGCGGTTGTTGGACAACCGCGCTAATCTGGAAGAGGAATGTCGTAGTTACTCCTAGCCCGATTGTATCATTGTCAGTAATGGTAGCCTGCTGGATATCCCGCTGGTTGAGCGTGACACTATTCTGCGGTACCAGCTTGATAATAGTCCATGATCCATTGTTCCAATTAATTTGGAGATGATGCCGCGAAACAGAGGGATCAGGGATAACAATATCATTATTTTGTTCGCGCCCGATGCTAGTAACAGGTTTTGTAATCTGATAGGAGCGTCCTGCCAGAGGGCCTGTCAAGAATTTAATCGAGCTGAGCGCAGAAGGTCCTTTTACCGCGTCCATGTAAGTAAGCGTTGCCGCACATAGCAACCGCCCCTGTGAAGGCGCGAGCGGAAATCGTACGGCATCTCCTTTCTATGTGATATCTGATGGGTACATTGTCTGTGACCATTGAGGCATTGAAGAGCTGGAATATATCTTAAATAATTCTTCATCTTCGCGCCTATTATAATTGATGGCGTCCATCTGCGCAACCGCAATGCTATGCCACTGCCTGGTTGATCTTTATATTTCCTGTGCTCACATCGAGGATGAGCGAGGCTCCTAGCGCCGTCCCCACTGTTGGATCGAGTGGCCCATGATAATTTACCGGCCCGCCATTGTTGTTAACATTGATCGGGAAATCACTGTGGATTGCCCCCACATTGGTATTGGCATCAAGGGTCACGTTGGGATTGCCAGATAATGTGACATTGAGGTTTCCCTGCTCGCTTTGCATAAAGTACCTGAATGACTGATTAGCGTTCTTAGAAATCTCTATGAGGCCGTTGAAGAGCACGTCACCTTGTCGCGTTTCCAGATGAGAATTGTCAGCCAGGATCGCATGTTCCACCTTGACATTGCCAGCGCCTCCCCGCAGGTTGAACACACCGCTCAGGCCATCCATGGCGATATCGCCAATGGCATCTTCCACATCAAGCTGCATAAATGAGCCGCTCGCCGGTAGCGCCGCTTGAGGAAGCTTAACCGTGATATCTACCGCGTGGCTGCTTGCTTGCAGGAAGTTGGTCGTATTGGGCATCGTGACATTCACGATCAGCGCATTGTCAGGATTGCTGCCGCTGGTGGTAGGCGTAGCTAGCGTGGTGGTCTGCGTTGAGGGTGTTTGTCGCTTAGTGCAAGTCAGAGCATTGCTAAGGTTGTTAGGTGGCTGTATTTCTACCGCCATGCGTGTAAATTCCTGTTCTGCCTCTGCCTGAGTGGCCGCTTTAACCATCTTGGTATGCTGTACGGTAACGCCGTTGGCATTTGGATCAACTTTGACCGATACATTGCCAATTTTATTACAAATTTGTATGGATGAGATGGTGGTGAGAGGAACCTGTGTACTGCTATCCCTGGTAAAGGTTTTCGGATTCCCCAGTCCTGGGATGCCGAGGCCATTCTGTTGCGGGAGACGTATGACGAAAAAGAGCACAGCAGCGATGGCTAGTACTACTGTCGCTACGATCCCTAAGCCACAACCGGCAAGCAGCGCAGGCCAGGAGCGGCGTTTACGTCGTGGTCGTGTTCTTGGCGGAGCTGGACGCCTCCGTGCCGTTCTAGGGGGCGCTGCATGGTGATAGTGGTAGGAATCTTCTGGTTGATACTCTGGCTCTTGTCCTCTATTGCTACCGCTGCCCATATGTTGTGTATGCCTCGCTTTCCTATCTATGCGATCGAGTCTCATCACTACTACGAACAACCCTTGCTTCTGGTTTGTTTCTTGCTATTTCTTTTTCTACACCCAATTTTGGCCTTGCCAGCGTCTAAATAATAGGGGGGATGCCGTGCTGTATAATAAAGAAACTATGTATAATCTTCGTCCAAATACTTAATGAGAGGAATTTTATGGCGAAACGCAATGTCTGGCAATCTTTCCTGGTGAGTGGTCTGCTTGTGCTGACTTTTCTCCTGGCTGCATGTGGTGACACAACAACACCCCCAACCGCGCAACAGCTTATTAGTAATGCGCAGGCCGCTATTCGGCAAGTCAAGTCTTATCATTTCAGTCTGGTTGCTGATAATCTGGATACCGGTGTACAGGGCGTGAAGAGTGCCGAGGGTGATGTGGTTGTTCCTGATAAGTTGAAGGCAACGGCGAGTGTATTTGGCTTTGGGGGGACTGCGACACCACTGCAAATTATTGCCATTGGTGACAAGCAGTACATTACCAATCCTATCACTAATGCTTGGCAAGAGGCTCCTAATCTGATTGACCTGCGCAAGTTGGCAAATCCACAAACGGGCTTAGCAGCTGTGCTGGGCAATATCCAGAATCCGAGTACGCCGAAGGAGAGTGATGTAGATGGCAGGGCTTGCTGGAGCACTGACGGGCAACTCGATGCAAAATATCTCGCTGGTCTTATCGGTGGTACTGCAACAGGCAAGATGGTGCCGACGACTACCTGTATTGGGAAAAACGACAACCTTCCCTACCTGATCCGTATGAATGGGATCATTGTACGGGGGGATAGCGAGAAGACGGTGCGTACCTTTAAGTTCTCGAACTTTAATGAAGATATAACCATTACAGCTCCTCCAATCCAGTAACTGTCCAAGAAGAACTCAAAAAATTAGCAATCGCTTTCGAGTTCTTCTTGATAAAGAGAACCTTTTCAAGCTTCTGACAGCAAGATATAATGGTGTCATTATCGCTGGCTGAATAAGGAGAGCTTGTAATCAGGAGTAAGAGATGAGATATGGCAGATAAGCGGCATTTTTTGATTCGCTTTTGGGGAGTGCGTGGAAGCTATCCTACCCCTGGGCCACATACTCTTCGGCATGGCGGGAATACCTCTTGTGTTGAGGTGCGGGCAGGTGAGCATATGCTGATTTTTGATGCAGGCAGTGGTATTATCCGTCTGGGACAGGAACTTATGCAGCACATCGAGGGTGATAGACTGGGCCTTTCTCTGTTTATCACGCACGCTCATGGTGATCATCTGGTTGGTTTTCCCTTCTTTGCGCCGCTCTTTGATCCTCGCACGCAGCTCCATCTTTTCGGGCCTCGCTTGGCAGGACGCAATATTGAGCAAATCGTAACCCTGTTGATGTCTCCTCCGTATTTTCCAGTAGATGTGCGTCAGTTACCATCACACCGTACTTTTCATACTGTTACTGATGAACGGTGTATTGTCTGGCAGCAGGATGGAACTCCGGTAGTTAGTGGCAAGCTCCAGGGGAAAAATCAGCTGGCGAAGGAACAAGGTGAACTGCGGGTGGTGGCGAAATTTACTCAGAGTCATCCGCGTAATGGCGCGATCATTTATCGCATCGAATATGCAGGGAGACGGGTCGTTTATGCCACGGACGTGGAGTGGAGTGATGGCTATGATACAGACTTCCTGACATTTATTGAAGGTGCTGACCTTTTGATCCACGATGCGCAATATACTGCTCATGATTATCAAGAGATGAAGCATGGTTATGGGCATAGTACCATAGAGATGGCGACTACTGCCGCTCGTGAAGCGCATGTGGGTGAATTGATACTCTTTCATCACGAGCCAACGTACGATGATAATCAGTTGGATCACATGGAAGCTCAAGCGCGCGGGCTTTTTGCTCGTACGCGCTCGGCATGCGAAGGTATGGAAATTGATCTTTAAAAGAAAGACTATTGAGTTATGAATGTTGTTTTGTCTTTGATGATTATTGCCTCGTTTCTTGGCGCAGTCGCGCTCCATGAGTGGTCTCATGCATTAGTAGCATCCTGGTTGGGGGACTCTACGCCACGAACGGAGGACAGACAAACACTCCGTCTCCCTTCGCATGTCGATCCTGTTGGTCTGATCCTCTGCATTGTGCTGGCTTTCAGGGTATTGGGTGCTGGACCTATGGGGCTGGGTTGGGGGAAACCTGTCAAACTTGATGCCTGGAAGATGCGTGTTGGCCCCAATGCTGGTGTGCTGCTGGCCACGCTGGCAGGACCCGTATTCAGCTTTTTGCTGGGTCTGTTGGTTGCACTGATCGTGCATTTTCTCGGTCCCATACTCTTGCAAAATATTGCCGCATCTTTTCTGTTGCAGTTGTTGATTGTCTTTGCTAGCGTCAACATCTGCTTGGCGCTTTTTAACCTCGTTCCCCTCTATCCCCTCGATGGTTATCAAATTCTCTATACATTGCTACCTAGTAAGCAAGCTGTACAATTTTCGCGCTGGGCTGTGCCTTATGGTCCATTTATTATTCTGATCTACTTTTTCCTCTTGCCCTTTCTGGCATCGCTCTCTGGGCTGGATGATTTTCCTTTGTTTCTGCTTGGCAAATATATTTTGCAGACATCGCTCTCTCTGATAGCTCTGGTATATAGCGCTGGTTCCTCAAATCCAGGTTCTCATATCTTCACGGTTTATTTCTGTAGCTGGTTGCAGGGGTGTCGCTAGTGACAAGACTATCTTGTATGAGTGTCACAATGTTGCAATTCATGCATTATCGTTTGCAACAGGTTTATCAGCAACTCGGCTTTGTGCCGCCATTGACGGGGGCAGATTATGAGGAGGTGGCGCGCTGGTTGCCGCCGACCGCCATGGCGCTCTTTCGTACCATGTCCGTTGCTGATCAGCAGCACAGTTTGCGTGTCTGTCGCGGGCTGCAAAGACACGGCTGTACGGAACAAGATTTGCTGGCGGCTGCCTTATTACACGATGTGGGCAAGGCAGCAGGCCGTGTCCCCTTCTGGGCGCGTCCAGCAATTGTGATTGGCAAACGTTGTCTGCCCGCACTGCTGACACATCTGGCAATTTCTCCCGCACTCTCTACTGCGTGCAATGTACCACGTTGGCGGCGCGCATTGAGCTATGCATGGTGGCACGCCGAAGTAGGGGCCGAACTTGCGGCAGCGGCTGGACTCTCGCAACGTTCTGTCCTGTACATTCGCACGCATCATCAGCCGCACGGTCCAGCTGCTCTCTTGCATCAGATAGATGAGGTTTCGTAGTTTATGCTGGAACCGATACAGGCAAATGGACTAACCGAACGTGCCAGCCAGCAAACTAACTACGTTGTGCGCCTACCGCTCTTTGAGGGGCCGCTTGATCTGCTCTTGCATCTGATTGAGAAGCGACAAATGGAGATCACGACTATCTCATTAGTGGCCGTGACCGATCAGTACATTGCTTACTTACAGCGCTGGCGCGAGGAAGAGCTACCGCTTGCCAATATGGCCGCCTTTGTCTCGATTGCAGCACGTCTACTCTTTATTAAATCGCAGAGCTTGTTGCCGCAAAGTGTAAAGGAAGAGACGAACAGCGAGAGTGCGACGGTCATGGCTGAAGAGTTGCAGCGTCACCTTGTTGCATATAAGCTGAGCAAAGAGATTGCTGCATTCTTGCGCGCACGTGAAGAGGCTGGTCTGCAAACGTATAGTCGTAGTAGTCTGCTGTCTGGTATCGAGACTCAACTGGCCTGCACGCCTCCTACGCTGACTGGCTTAGAACTGCCATCGCTCGTCCAGGCATTTCAACGCGTGCTCGCCATGCCGGGGCGAACGCCAGTACATGGCAGTGCTCCCCGCCTGATGCCCGTAGCCCGTGTACGCGTGAGTGAGCGTATGGCGGTCATCGTCAGCCGCTTGCAGGAATGTGAGTCTCTGCTACTCTCCGAGATCCTCGCAGACGAGCAATCGCGCTTTGTGATTGTCGTGACCTTTATTGCCGTGCTCGAATTGTGGAAGTGGCGGCGTATCGATGTGCAACAAGAGGGGCTATGGAGTCCGCTTGTGCTGGTGCGTGGTGAACGCTGGCTGGAGGTGGGGGAGGATGAAGTGGAGGATTGATGAATGCTATTAAAGATCGTAATTGCGCAATTTATTGCGCTGTGCTCACTATAAACATCCGTAGCTGCACAGTTTATTGTGCGTGTTTTCTCTACTCATGGCCCTGACGCAATAAATTGCGCAACTACGGTTTGTGCTATAGCTCTCGCTGGTCCAAAAACAGGTTAGATGCCTACCATGCCTTATCGACGTATGCTAGCTTAGTCTGTCCATCTGGTTGCCCAACAAGGACCAGTACTGCTTTCCCAATGACATTCCCATTAGGTCCAAAGGAGATACGGCCACTCACACCCTGGAATGCTTGCGTACCTGTCACCTGTGCTAGTGCCTGGCGCAAATCGTCACCAGTGAAGTTGCTCTTGCCAGCGGCAAGGAGTTTTGTACTGGCATGCAGTAATACCTGTACGGCATCATAGGAAAGCATGGCACACGTATCAGCCATATTATAGCCATATGTCCCCTGACGATATTGATCTTGAGGATCAAAAGACTGCGCATAATCCTTGAAGAACAGATCATTCTGTGGTACGCCCTGATTTTGCTGATTGTCGGCAAAGGCAAAAGATGTAAAGAGTAGCCGTCCATAGCCTTTGTATGTTTCCAATGAGTAGCTGTCCCCCTGGCTCGCAAGCCCATCGCCGCCCATCATTTTCAAACACTTGGAGAGAGCTGGACATGGTGGTAAATGTTGCATCACGATACTCGCGTCATCTACGTATCCGGCAAAGTAGAGGAGATCAGGGTTATTGCTAAGGGCATCTTGTACACTTCTGATCAGTGCAGTCGGATCTCCTTTGACCGTATAGAGGCCGTGGTAGACGATAGCATGGGTACTATCTACAAAGCTCTTACGAAATGCTGCTGCCAGGCTATGGCTATAGGGATTATTGGGATCTTCAAATAGTGCTACGCGGTTGTCTTGCAGAACCTGTCTGGCATAGTCTGTGGCGACCTTCGCCTGTTGTGTATCAGAGGGGGCCACCCGAAAGAAATGGGATGACCTGCCGGTCAGCATATCGCTAGTAGCGGTCGGAGAGACTAGCGGCAGGTGTGCGGCATCCAGAACCTTGAGTGCCGCTAAGGTCTGACTGCTGGTTGGCCAACCCATCACGCCGACAATCGTGTGATCCTGGTGTGCAAGCTGTACGATCTGCTCTGCAACCTCGGTGGTACTGGCATCGTCAAAATCACTGATGGCTATGGCTAGACGGAGCATAGTTCCCCCACGTGCCTGGGCTACATCGTTCTGCTTTTTTTGCACGAGATGCGCACCCTGTAGATTGTCGCGCCCCGTGCTATAGGTTCCAACAACAAAGGTGATATAGGGGTGTTTCGATGCAAGCACGCGCTGGTTTTCCTGATAGATAAGCAGTTCGGCATCGTTACTCTCCATAGCAAGAGCCTGCTTCCACAGTTTTGTCGCCTCTGATACTTGACCCTTAGCCATGGCTTGTGCCGCTTGACGCTTCAAATCGCCATCGGGCCGCTGGACATCAAAGACCCGACTGCCATCGGTGCTAATACCTATGTTCTTCCCTGGTGGTTTTGCTGGATTGAGCAACACTATGCCCAAAGAGGCGGCACTCATCACGAAAAGTAGTACCGTTAGTACGAGCCAGAATCTTCTGCTCCACAAGACCCGCTGGCGTAGTGGTCTTTGCGCAAGCAGTGGACTCTTTCGTGAAGCGGTGATCTGGGGCCAACGGTGAGCGCTATCGTCATGTGAGGTAGTTACTGTGCGCATATCATCCTGCTGAGGACGCCCCCAATGATCTACTTCAGGTATCTGCGGATGACTCCATGCCAATCTGAGGCCCATCTGCATCGTCCACGATTCGGCTGTGGAGAGGTAGAGCAGCATTGCGAAGGCCGTAATGATCCCCACATACGGCACCGGCAAGCGCCAGATGAATACAACTAATCCTCCTCCCACAATGATTGCTACTGGCAGCAGTAAGTATCTTAGTGATGCAGTCAACATGCCTGCTCCGTAGACACATACAACTTTCACCTGTTGCTTGAGACCACTGTATAGGTGACGGAGATCGAATACGGGCTTCCGGTTTTGCCTCTGCTCGGCAGGAAGTGGAGCTGCTTGCATCGTGAAGTAATGATACAAAAGCTTATCGACACTCTTATACTGAGCTACCATCATGGCGCATGTTTGACAGTCTTGCATGTGTGTAGTGAGTGCTTCTTGCTGTGCTGGTAAAAGCATCTCTACCGGCGTTAGAGCCAAAATATCTGCCCATACAGTGCATTCTCGAATATTTTTATCATGTTCCATAGTATTAACATCCTCCAGTGTTGTGATGGTCATTGCTCCCTAGCATGAAAAATAGCATCCTTTAACTTTTTGCGACCTTCACTGATGTATGTCCTCACTGTACTTATTTTCAGCCCTAATCGTTGTGCGACTTCATCTGGTGTTAGCTGTTCTGTAATGGTTAGCTTCATACACTCATGCTGCATATCAGGCATATTTTTGAGTTCTTCCTGTATATCCTCGCTTATCAAGAGCTGTGCCTCGATAGAGAACTGTCTGTCTTCTCTATCGTGCTCATGTGTCAGGCTAGCTGGCGGAGGATAACGTTGCCTCTGTCGCAAATAGTCTACTAATACTCGGTGAGCGATCATGTGCAGCCAACCGCTGAAGCTGCTGCGAACTTGTGAAAGATTCTTCCACGCCTTAAGAAAAGTCTCTTGAGCCAAATCTTGTGTAATCTCTTGATCCCATATCTGTGCTTTGAAATAATCAGAAATGTTCAGATAATACCTACGAAAAAGTATGTTGGCAGCCTCCTGGTTTCCATGCAGGGCTAGATAGATTAAGGCAGCGTCATCCATCCCATCCATTGCATATTCTCCTCAGCTCTTTAGTAAAGACTGAAAGGTGATCTGCTCGTGTGTCCTTTGACGCTGCGTTGCGCAAAAGTCGTGTCCTTCGTTATGACTTAGGCTCCATGTCATAGCTTCAGAATCACCTTTGTATTTGAAGACGTTGAGTTGGGGGGCTTTTTAGTTTTTGGGCTGGTGGTACTGGTGATCTTGTGGATGGGAGTTGCTCTGCTGCTTCTGCTACCAGGTTAGTGTGGAAGGGGATCATCGCCAATATAAACATGCTATAAAAAGGGGTCGTGTTACTGTTGCGGGACATCCTGCGGATGGATTACATCCTAAAACGTTAGCCAGTATTTTCAGGCAAGCTCAGATCAACCGAAAGAGATAATGTACTATGTAGTTTTGTTTTTTTAGGCGAGTAAAATAATAAGTATATAAGATAGCAGGAGGAACCATGCATCGTTTCCTTATTATCATCGAAGAAGGCAACCATAATTACAGCGCATATGTTCCCGACCTCCCTGGTTGTGTAGCAACTGGCCGTACGCAACAGGAGGTAGAGGAGAATATGCGCCGGGCAATTGCTATGCACATGCAAGGCATGATTGAGGATAATGAACCCATTCCCACAACGCATACAATTGCGGAGTATGTAGACGTGGCTATTCCTGATTCGGCGGCTTAAGCAAGTTTTAAAATAGCAGCTATGATTTTAGGAAGCCCATCGTTGGTCACATGTAGGCAAGCCGCTTGCCGATGGGCGATCTGCGGTGTGGACCTTCTCTATACCTGAGAATGATCGAAAAAACGAGCACCTCCTTCTTCCAATGGAAGTATGAGCACTGCTTTACTGTCCAAGTTAGAGATTTCCCTCTAACTTGGGTATTTTTATGTTGGGCAGAAGAATAGGCATTAGGTGATTGCTGCGCTTGACTCCCCATTTAATTTACAAAAGAATATTATTTATGTATAGGAGAATAAGATCGTGTTATGTGTATCTCATTAATGAGAGATAAGATGTATATGCAAAAAACATTATTTGATATTCAACCCAATACGCACATTGTCAACGTGGCTTCTGTCCCCCACAGAAGCCCCTTCCGCTACCCCGAAGGCAAAACCTGGCTCATCCCTCACATCCGCAGATGGCTATCCCCAACCGTCAGAAAGACATTCAATCTTTCGCCGGTCCATCCCCAGTTGCTCTGCCCCATTGAGACAAAACATTGATAGTCCCACTCACCCGGCTCAAAGCTTGACAACACCAGACTCAAAGTTTATACTACCATCATAATAAATCTGCGTCTTACAGCACATCTATGGGGTGCTATAACTAGTTCGGCCTTTACCTGCATCTATTGATGAGGAAAGGCTGCATAGAAAATAATAAAGAGCCATGTTTTTTAAGGAGCTAAGAAGCCTTATGGAAGAATCCCAGGAGAAGTCAACAGCACAAAATGCTCAAACTACCCCCAGTAATGGGCAACCAGAGGCAAGTCAAGCAGCAGCAGATGCAGCACGTATTGCCGAGTTAGAAACGCAACTCACACAGGCAAAGCAGGAAGCTGCGGACAATTGGGGCAGATATGTGCGTGAGCGCGCCGATGTCGATAATTTTCGCAAACGACAGGAGCGCTTACTAGCCGACCGCATACAGAACCAGAAGAAGGCGCTCTTCAATAAATTGTTAGATGTCATGGATAACGTAGAGCGTGCATTAGTCTATCAGGATACCCTGGATAAAGGTCAATTACAGCAGACACTGCGCATGTTGCACTGGCAGATGAACGAAGTCTTGCGTAGCGAGGGCCTCAATCCAGTCCCCACCGTAGGCGAACCGTTTAACCCGTATGTGCACGAAGCTATTGAAGCCGTTGAGAACAGCGATCAGCCTGAAGGCACAATTGTCGAAGAGGCACGTAAAGGTTACACCCTGGGTGAAGAAACACTACGTCCCGCCCGCGTCAAGGTGAGCATGGGTAAACAGTAAGTGAAAGAGAAAGCGTTCCCTGATGGACGCCACCTGGCAGGTGTATTAAAGAGAGCTGGGATATGGATTATAAAGATTACTATAAAATACTCGGCGTGGCGCGCGGAGCCAGCGCAGATGACATTAAAAAGGCTTTCCGTAAACTAGCCCGTAAGCATCATCCTGACGTTAATCCCGGCGATAAGAAAGCAGAGGCAAAGTTTAAGGAGATCAACGAGGCTTACGAGGTCTTGTCGGATCCAGACAAGCGGCATAAGTATGATACACTTGGCCCCAACTGGCAGGAGCAATTTGGTCCAAACTTCTCTAATGTACGACGTACCTACACACATAATGGCACGCGTGGCACTAACTCAGCATTTGACTTTGATCCCAATGGCCCAGGCTTCTCGGACTTCTTTGAAGCACTCTTTGGACGCAGTGCAGGGGGGGGAAATGTGCATAGCAGTGGGCGCGAGGATCTGCGCCGCCGTGCTGGCGATAATATAGAGCAACCTGTCGATATAACGATGCAGGAGGCGTATGTTGGTGGGTCGCGCACCTTCAATATTCAGTCAACGGAGGTCTGCCCTACCTGTCGTGGTACCGGAGAAGTGAGCAATCGCGTCTGCTCAACCTGCAATGGTCAGGGCATGGTCCCGCGCAACAAACGTATCCAGGTCAAAATTCCTGCTGGTGTCGATAATGGTTCAAAGATTCGTGTTGCTGGCGAAGGACAGCCGGGTATCGGTGGGGGGCCGCGCGGCGATCTCTACCTGGCCATCAGTGTTAAATCTGACATGCTCTTTGAACGCAAGGGGGATGATCTCTATGTCAGTGTTGATGTAGAGCTGGTCAAAGCCATGCTAGGGGGAGAGGTGCCCGTCCCAACGCCCGATGGGCGCAAGTTGATCTTGACTATTCCACCAGAGACACAGAACAACCGTACGTTCCGTCTGGCTGGCAAAGGAATGCCTCGCTTGCGTGGCGAGGGCAACGGTAATCTCTATGCGCAAGTGAAGGTCGTTTTACCAATGCATCTGTCCGCTGAAGAGCGCGAGCTATTTGAGACACTAGCTCGTTACCGAGGCGTCGAGGCTCACTCGTAGTGAGGGGAAAGGAGTGCTCTATCATGGCTGAGACGAGCGATGGCGCATGGTATATTATCAGCGTAGCCGCTCAAAAGGCAGAGGTCCACGAGCAAACACTGCGTCATTACGAACGCCTGGGGCTGATCTCGCCTGCACGTAAGGGCAGTAGTCCACACAGCCCCCGGCTCTACTCGGACCGTGATATCGAGCGCGTCATTCATATCCGTCGCTTGATGCGTGATCTGGGTGTCAATCTGGCCGGTGTAGAAGCCATTCTACACATGAAAGATCGCATGGAGCAGATGCAAGAGGCGTTAGAGCAAGAGATGGCGCAATTGCGTGATCAACATGCAAATGAAATGCGCCGTCTCAAAGAAATTATTGAGCGGCTCCAACGTGGCCCTGGCTCATAAAGCTCTTCTCGGCCCTTGACTTGTGATGAGTGGTTTTGTCCCTAGCGCTGTACGGTTGGGAGCAACCACTGTTGCCGACAGTAACGCGTGATCAAAAACTACTTTGACGGCGCGGCTACTGGTTTTATTGAGGGCGGTTGTTAGAGCATCCTGGTAATCGTTCAGTGAAAAGTGGTGCGTAATCAAATGCTCTGGATGGATCAGTTCTCGCTCAAGGAGTTCCTTGACAATGCTAAACGTGGTGCGTTGCTCGCGCGAGCCGAGCGGCCACATTTCATTGCCATGGCCCGTTGAACCAAGCAGTTTGATTTGTTGGTTCCAGACTGGCGAGAGATCGATATGCATCATACGCAAGCTAATCCCCACCAGTACGACCGTCGCGTTGGCTCGTGCCCAGCGTAATGCATCGTGTAGCGTCTTTTCCTTCCCGATTGTATCATAGATGAGATCATACCCGCCTATGAGCAGGCGATTACCAAAGTGACCGCTATAGAGGCGCGCTTGCGTCGTGCGTTGTATATCGGCGTAGCTCTTTTTCGTGTCAACGATATGGGTGGCACCCAGACGCTGCGCTATCTCAGCCTGGAACGGATGACGCGCTAATATCGCAATCTCTACTTGTGGCGCAATGGTGCGCAGAAGATGTAATAACAGCAGACCAATAGTTCCCGCGCCAATGATTAACACGCGTTCGCCCGCCTGTGGGGGACAGCGCAATAGTGCGTGAAGCGCAACTGCGGTCGGTTCGATCATCACAGCTTGGTCATCGGAGATGCTAGCGGGAATGGATGATAGCTGTTGTTCGGGCAAAAGCATCTCCTCACTCCATCCCCCCCCAATCGGCTGAGAGCCAGGCAAGACGCCGAACTCACAGAGATTGTAGTCGCCAGTAGCACAGAAACGGCAGAGTTTGATGACGCCGGAGGAAACACAATTGGGGCTATGCTGTAGCACTACGCGGTTGCCAACACGGATATGTTGTACCTTTTTGCCGACTTCAATAACTTCACCTACGACCTCGCGCCCCGGATAATAGTAATGCTGGCCGGGTAGCGCTGCCGGGGCAATACGCAGATCTCTCTCAGCAGAGATAAGCTCTAAATCACTACCACAGATGCCTGAGAGACGATTGCGTACACGTACCCAGGTCGCAGCTGGTAATGGTTGGCGAGGGAGATTCTCTACACGCAATGGCGCAACTTTAGAGAAGTATGCACCTTGCCACACAGAACCTAGCAGGCGCGTCATAGCGATACGCCATGGATCAAGTTGTAGTGTTGTGGTCCACATAATAGCATATTACCTTTGCTAAGCAAATCCTCAACAAGTTTTTATGGAGCGTGAGGTGGATTGTATGCTAAATAGTGTAACATGGACAATTGGAAAAGGTCAATGGGATTTTTGGGGATGACAAGACTTTTTTAGAGAATGCATGGTAATGTCACCGTAAATTCTGTTCCTTTGTGCAGTTGGCTGTCAGCGGTGATGATTCCATGATGGGCATGGACTATCGCGGAGGCAATAGTCAGGCCCAGACCCGTGCCAACGACGACCTTCCCGTTGTTGGAAGGTCGTTGACCACGATAGAACGATTCAAAAATATGGACCATCTCTTCCGGCATCATACCCTCACCTTTATCAATGACACGAATGATGGCTTGTCTCTCCTGCTTCTCAAGTTCCAATATAATAGTATTTTCATCCGCTGTCACAGAAGTACCATATTTAATGGCATTATCCAATAGAATGAATAATAGCTGCTTAATACGTTCTTTATCAGCCTGAATACCCAATGGTCCTGGGGAGGTCTGGATCAGTGAGATCTTGCTCTTCTCACTGGCCTGCTTTTTTGCATGTTCAATGCTTTCTTGTGCCAATTCTATCAGGTCCATATATTGCGTTTTAAGCGGCTGATTATCGTGGAGACGTGCTAATGTAAGCAGATTATTGATCAGGAGCGTCATACGTTCGGCTTCGCTTTTCATCCGTTTCAGGACGCGCTGTGCTACTTCTGGATCATCTTTTGCGCCGCGCAAGAGTACGTCGGTAAAACCCCGTAACGAAGTCAACGGTGTACGCAACTGATGCGAGGCATCGGTAAAAAAGCGCTGAAAGCGTTGTTCAGCGGCTTTTTGCATCTGTTCGGCGTGTTCTAGTCTCGTAACCATTTCATTGAGACTGCCGGAGAGACGATCAACCTCATCCTGCGGAGGCAAACGTAGCGGTAGCCGTCCGCGCTGTTCAAGATCGCCCAATGCAATGGCCTGCGCTGCATCTGTGACGCGCCAGAGAGGCCGTAGTAGCAGTGTCGTAAAAAAGAACGCCAGCAGGGTCCCAATGAATATGGCTAACGCTGTAATCCCATCAATATAGGGATTCGTATAATCCCAATGGAAAATCGCCCCGGTAAACACAAGCACCATAGTTAAGGCAATGCAATACGCAGAGACTAACTGGATGCGCAGACTCAGAAAGGGACGTAGCCAGCTTGGCACATCGCGTATTGCCGTCTCAATTCGTTCCTGGTGCTCGTTTGATATTTGCTCTTGTGTCTCTGTCATGATTAGTAAAGTGGGACCGGGAATTACCCCTTCAAAATGTAACCAACACTACGTACTGTCTGAATTAAGCGCGGTGAACTAGGCAGATCCTCAATTTTTTCGCGCAGATAGCGCACATAGACCTCGATGATATTCGTCTCTCCCAGGAAATCATAGCCCCAGACACGGTTCAGGATGGTCTGGCGATCCAGCACTTGGCGCGGGTGGCTCATAAAGAGATGCAAGAGATTATACTCGGTGGCCGTCAATTCAATCTGGCGTCCTCCACGTGTCACCTCGCGGGTGGCTGTATTCATGCAGAGATCCCCAAATTGTAACGTCTGCCCGTTAAGTTCCCCCTGAGCGCCCTCTGCTCCTCTAGCTCTGCTGCGGCGTAGAATCGCTTTAATACGCTCAAGCATCTCATCAAAGTCAAACGGCTTGGTCAAATAGTCGTCGGCTCCCGTGCGTAGGCCCGCGATACGATCCTGTACGTGGTCTTTTGCGGTGAGCATCAGGATAGGAATATCTCTGGTAGTAGGATTAGAGCGCAAGCGACGGCAGACCTCTAAGCCATCAATGTCTGGCATCATGACATCGAGAATGATGACATCTGGAGTAAGACGCTGTGCCGCTGTAACTCCTTCTTCGCCGTTAGAGGCTGCTTCAATCTGGAAACCTTCGTAACGCAATCCTAAACGGATGAACTCGATAATGTTTTCTTCGTCGTCGATGACTAGCACCTTTTGGAGCGGTTGTTTGCCCTGCTGCATAGAATGTCTCCCCTTAAAACAACCTGTAGGGTTAAAAAATAAAAAGTGGGTCTAAGTGAAAAGCGATACCTCTTAATTTCTCATTATAGGTCTCTTCAGGTCAACCTGCAAGAGTAGCTTGCTGTTTGCGGAGTATTCTCAGCACAAATTAAGGATTGCTTGCCCCACTTCCCAGGGCACCCTGCGGTGGGTGCTCTGGGGAGTGGGGGAAAGGCATATGCATGCAAGTAATATTCGCAACAAGGGAACAACGTTATTCGTAAAGCTGAAGAGCTGAAGTAAAACCATTGACATGCACTCGCTACTGATATATCCTATAACACTAGGAAAAAGGATCTCAAGATCAATCAGTTTATGCTCTGGAAAGGTTCTTGGCATGAAACTTACAATGAAGGGGGATTACGGCCTGAGAGCAATGCTTGACATGGCCGCCTATTATGGGCAAGGGCCAGTCGAAAGCGCTGATATTGCCAATCGGCAATATATCCCAGAGCAGTACCTTGATCAAATCCTCATGGTCTTACGTAAAGAAGGACTGGTAAAAAGCGTACGTGGGCCGAAAGGCGGTCACATGTTAGCAAAACCGCCGAGTCAGATTACCATGGCTCAAGTAATGCAAGCGTTGGAAGGGTACGTCCCTCCTATGGAGTGTTTACCTAATCCCGATTTTTGCAAGCTTTCCCCAGGTTGTGCTTTACGCGAGGTCTGGCAGAAAATAGATGCGATGACGCAGGGAGTTCTTGCTTCTACTACCATAGAAGATTTGGCGCAACGCCACCGTACAGGAAGTACAGAAACGATGTACTACATTTAGAGCATGGGGACGGTGAGGGGCTGAGCAAGCGCTCGTAAGGGGGATGGTAGCCGTGGCTGACGCATTGGGTCAATTGCCAAAAAGCAAGCTGATCGCCATTGTTGAAGATGATCCACGCCTGAACACGATGTTCCATGATATGCTGGGATGTTTGGGTCACTGGCAATTGCGTATTTTCTCAGATGGACAAACTGCGCGCGATGAATTACCTGATATTGGCGCAGATCTCATTCTCTTGGATGTGGGTTTGCCGAATCTGGATGGGGTATCGCTGTATAAAATCCTGCGTGGGCATAGCAAAACGAGACAGACACCGATTATTGTGATTACTGGTAGCCATGATTGGGAACTCCATCGTATGGGTTTGAATACCGGTATCCTCCTACGCAAGCCTTTTAGGATGCATGAACTCATTAGTATCATCAAGGCTTTATTACCAGAGGAGAAGGAATACTGACGGATTATGGCCGGTTGGGCGAAAAATGTGATTGAGTTAATCGGTCGCACACCTCTGGTCGAGCTGAAGCGGTTCACTACCACTGCTGGGGGCGCAGTGGCCACTATCCTCGCTAAACTCGAAATGTTTAGTCCTGGTGGTAGCTCCAAGGATCGTATCGCTCTTAAAATGATCTGCGAAGCCGAGGCACAGGGCTTATTGCGCTCAGGCAGTATTATTACTGAACCT
>Ga0066654_10000081_pt1 | contig 17838 bp, 15 predicted proteins | sample GraSoiAngelo_103_FD_66715 | JGI IMG/M metagenome (GOLD analysis project Ga0066654, IMG submission 66715) | Grasslands soil microbial communities from the Angelo Coastal Reserve, California, USA - 14_0903_05_20cm | ecosystem: Environmental > Terrestrial > Soil > Grasslands | place: USA... | reverse complement strand
AGTGGGCTCGGGGGCTGAGCTATCGATCGAGCGCCGATCGTCGGGCGGCGTTGCCACACTGGCTCGAGCACTACAACGAGAGCCGTCGTCACTCAGCTCTCGGCAACCGTCCGCCTATGGTTCGCGTTCGGGACGTCCTGGGGCACGACATCTAGACGCCCGTTCAGCGCAAGCGCTCACGGCCGCCCGGATCGAGCCGCCCTCCTACATCGTCAAGGAGCTGGGGGAGAGGCCCGCCGATCCGATCAAGGCAAGGGCTTGGGATCACGGCGTTCAGGGAGTCGAGCGCTACCGACTCGAACACGGAGTGAGGGACAAAGGCGACGCCTTCGGCCGCGAGCCGCAAGACGCCCTAGCGCGGGCAACTCGCGAGGTGGCGCAGAGAAGACTCGTCGAGACCCAGCGCCGCCTTGGACTTGAGCAGCAGCTAACCAGGACCAGGGAGCTGACCAGGAGCATCGGGCGAGACTTGGGGATCGGTCTGTAGTCCCCGACCCGCGCGATTGAAGCACCGCGCTCGCGCTGGTCAACCCCCTGCGGGGGTCGGGCGCGCGCCCTTGACAAGCGCTCTCGCGGCGCTGGCTTCGCGGGTAGGTCGGGGCGGGAGGTGACGAGGTGGACTTTCGTGAACGGTTCGGCCCACTGGATGGACCGATCCCAACCGTTCGATCTGTGGCCGGGACCGGTCCCTTTCGTCGCGCTACTTCAGCTTGACGATCTGCACTAGCGGAAACACCGTATCCACGGGCGTGACCTTCATCCTGCTCACCCCCTCCCGCACGTCAGCGCCCGGCCCTTTGCCGGGGCGGGAGATAGAGGGTAAGAAGAATCCCGAGCGCTCGGGATTTTACCGATCGCTCAGCATCCTGGCTGAGGAAAAACGCTTATGCTCGGGGGATACCGAATGACGGCAACAGACTTGATCGAAAGGGGAGGAGCTTGAAGCGAGGGGAGCTTGAGAAGGGCCGACGGCCTTCCAGAGAGCGCACAAAGCAGTCGGCGGACGCCCCGACTTGGGCCGTTGCCAATCACGTCAGACTCGCCGCCCTCACGTTGCTGCACGAAAAGCAGCTAAGCCCCGCAGAGATCGCCGACATCCTCGATGAGGACGTAAAGAAGGTCACGGATCACCTTCGCCAGATGTACGACGCCGGCTGCGTCGAATTCGCAGGTCACGCGGGGGAGAGCAACTTCAAACGGACTCTCTATCGGGCAATTACCCGTCCTCTTGTTAGCGACGAGGAATATCAGGCGATGTCGATTGAAGAACGCGATGACCTCAACGGAGTCGCGCTTCAGTGGATTATCGCTGAGTGCCTAGCCTCATATCGAAGCAAAAAGATGAACGAAGATGAAGACTTGTGTCTACTCTCGGATGAACCAAACCTTGACTTAAAGGGCCGGGAAGAACTCCGCGAGCTTCTTTTTGCGACGTGGAACGGATTATTAGATACCCAAGAGGCACTCCAAGGCGTTCAGAAAATTGCCGAACGGGCAGCAAATCGAATGGCCAAATCTGGAGAGACCGGCACGACCACGGTGGTAGTGCTGATGGCTTTTGAGCGCGGGCGCACTTTCAGGGCTTGACCGGCCAGGTGAAAATTCGGTCAGCGAACTGAGCGGTGGGTAAATTCGGGTTGCCGTATGCGTACCGATCTGAAAGCTTTCCGCAAATCAGGACTGGCCAACTGCTTCGGTCGTCAGCAAACCGATCGAAGGAAGGGTTCCAGTGTTGGTCGCCCCGGGCGACTGCGCATGACGGTCGTCCGGGGCCTAGTTCACCAGTCACATGTTTTTACACCACACTTCTACCCAGCAGCGACGCGGCAGCGCTCCGTCCCCAACAGGGCGTTGGCGTATGTCTGCACAGCTCGATTCGCCCGAGAGACGGGCGGCTGGCGTGGGTGGGACCGGGCGCCTCTCTCAAGTCAGCGCCCGGTCCCATATCCACGAGGCAAAGAAGGCGATCCTCGCAGAGATGCGAGAGCGGGATCGCCCTGTGACCTCCAAGGAGCTTTACGCGAGGCTGGACCGTTCCTGGTCGCTCAAAGCGATCGAGTACCACCTTTCGACGCTTGTGAAGACAAGGGTTATCGAAATTGTCTTCGGCTCTGAACTTCACTTCAGCCTTACCGAAAGTGGGAATGGATTTGCCAGGGAGCGGTGCCGTTAGCGCTTGCGGACCTAAGCGCACGGAGCCACTGATCGGGTTCCGGCAGGGACTAAGACAAACACAAGGGGAGGAACTCAGTGAAGGGGATCAAACTCATCGGGGTAGTTGCTGCTGTTTTGCTGCTGCTCGCGATCGGCTCAGGCATTGCGTTTGCCGAGCAAGACGAAGCAGGCGACACAGACCCCGGCCTGTCTGCCCCTCCACAAGCCGACCCCGGCGTCGAAGTGGCTACCGATCGCACCGCCACCTCCGCCACCTTCCGTCTCCCCGGCGGCGCCCTCGAGGCCCACATCTACCAGGCCCCGATCAACTACCAGGCACCCGACGGCGAATGGGAGCCGATCGAAGAAGGGCTCGAAGAGCAGCCCGACGGATCAGGGCTCACCAACGGCGCCAACAGCGTTGACGTGAGCCTGCCAGAACACCTCGGCGCCGCCCCAGTGCGCCTGAGCGAAGGCGAACAGTGGGTCTCCGCGCAGTTGCTCGGGCCCGACTCCGAAGCCGCCCAGCTCGAAGGCGACACCGCCATCTATGAAGCCGCCAATCTTGGAACCAGCTTCGGCTTCTCGACCCTCCCGAACGGGATCAAGGAGGACATCGAGCTTGCCGGACCCGGCCAGTCCGCAACCTTCGGCTTCGAGCTGAGCGCGTCTGAGGGCCTGACTCCGAGCCTTAACGAAAAGGGCGCAATCGAGTTCCGCGACTCGGCAGAACACATCTTCGCGACCCTACCCGCCCCGGTGATGTTCGACAGCGCCGGAGCCGAATCCCACGCGATCGATTACGAGCTGGAAGCGCTCTCGGGCGGGGAGTGGAAGCTGACGGTGCGGCCCGACCCCGAATGGCTCACCGATCCCGCTCGCCAGTGGCCCGTGACCCTCGACCCGACCACGGTCATCCCGACCCCCACGCTCGACTGCGGCTTCGGCGGCAAAGCCGGCTCGACCGAAAAAGCCAAATGCGACCGCAGCCCGACCCGCAAGCTGATCACCGCCTATTGGCCGAAAACCAACCCCGCCTCAGACGAATGGCAGCGGGCACTTATGCGCTTCAGCCTCAGCGCTCTGCCAACCGCTTCCTACGTCACCTCTGCGACCTTCGGCCTGCACGCCACCGAAGCGGCGCTCAACACCACCGGGGTGGAGCTGCGCAAAACGACCAAGCCCTGGAACGAATCCGCTTCTTGGACTCGCTATGACGGCGTCTCTACCCACCTTTGGACCACCGAAGGCGGCGATTACTCAGACGAACTGGGCAAAATCCTCACCGCCGAACGCGGCACCCAGGCGGGCTGGTGGAACTTCCCGCTTTCGCGCCAGCTCGTCCAGGAAGCGGTCTCCAACCCTGAAGCTCTCAACTTCCTCGCCAAGCTGCTTGACGATAAATCACGCGAATGCCCGAGCACTTGCGTCCAGCGCCAGGTCAAGTTCGATTCCAGCGGCGGCAGCCCCGAAAACCAGCCCTACCTCAGCGTCACCTACTACCAGGCCGCACCGGCCTCTAGCAAGCTCGCCCTGCCGACCGAGGGCACGGTCACCGCTCGCCGCCTCAAGCTGAAGGCCGCCTGGAGCGAAGCTGGCGTCACCGGCGTCACCTTCCAGTACCGCGAAGCGAGCAAAGGACCGTTTCAGAACATGCCGCTCTCCCTGGTCAAGGACGCCGCCGGCAAAGCGCTGAGCAAATGGCCGGTGGCGGTCACCGGCAAACAGGAAACCGAACCGCTCTACCTCGATGCCTCACACCTCAGCACCGCCCTGGAAAGCAAAGGCGGGGAAGTGCAGGTAAGGGCGCTTTTCAATGGAGACGAAAAAGTGACCGGCTACAGCGCCGCCTCCAAAGCGACGGTCAACCTCGACGTCGGCGGCACCCGCGACGCCACCGCCTCGGTCGGCCCGGGCTCGGTCAACCTGCTCACCGGCGACTTCTCCGTGAGCCGCACCGATGTCTCGATCCCCGGGATCACCGCCGGGCTGGAATTCTCGCGCACGATCAACTCACGCCAGCCCGGAGCCGTCGAAGACACCAGCGTGCTGGGACGAGGCTGGAAGCCGACCGCCCCTGTGGAAGTCGCCGGAGGAGCTGAATGGCGCAACGTGAAAACCTTCGCGGCAAGCGAAGAAGAACGCGAAGAAGGGCTGCTCGACTACGCGATCCTCACCGACCTCGAAGGCTATGAATACGCCTTCGAACTGAGCGAAGGCGCCTACGTGGTACCGCCCGAGATGGCGGGCTGGTCGCTTGGAATCTCAAACGGGGTGACGATGTCGCTCTCTGACCCTCAGGGCAACACGACCACCTTCGAAAACCTCTCCGGCGGCAGCGAATACCTGCCGGTCTCGGTCTCGATGAGCGCCGGCACCAACTCCACGCAGATGTTCTACGACATCATCGAAGGCAAACGGCGGCTGAAAGCGCTGCTGGCGCCGGCAGCCAAAAACATCAGCTGCTCCGAAACGACCGCCAAAACGAACGCAGGCTGCCGTGAGCTCTACTTCACCTATCAGCCGGCAAGCACCTGGGGCGCCCCCGCCTCCTACAAGGACCGCCTGGCCTCGATCACCTACTACGGCCCTGCCTCGGCAGAAAAACAAGGCTCCTGGGAAGTCGCCAAGTACAAATACGACTCCTCCGGAAGGCTGATCGAGGAGTGGGACCCGCGCCTGGGCGAACAGCTGAAGGAGACCTACGCTTACCTCGGTGAAGGCAAAGAACCGCGCACGGGGGGGCAGCTGAAAACGATCACCCCGCCCGGTCAGGAACCGTGGACGCTCGAATACGGCACGGTGTCGGGCCAGCCCACCGACTCCGGTCGCCTTGTCGCGGTCAAGCGCCCCAGCCTCATCGCCGAACCCTCGGTGGCGAAGACGACGATCGCCTACGAAGTGTCCCTCAGCGGCTCAGGCCCCTATGACATGAGCTTGGCCGCGATCGAAAAATGGGGCCAAAAAGACGTTCCGGTGGACGCCACGGCGATCCTGCCGCCCGACGAACCTGAACCGAAAGGCTACGGGCGAGCCACCCTCTACTACATGGACTCCGAAGGGCAGGCGGTCAATACCGCCACTCCCTCGGGCGCCGGCACCTCGGCGCCCTCGATCACCACCGCCGAAGCCGACGAACACGGCAACGTGACGCGCGAATTGACGGCGCAGAACCGCCTGCGGGTCCTGGCGACGCCCGAAGCAGAACGCAAACAACGCTGGGAAGAACTGGAAACCAAACGCCACTACTCCGCCGACGGCACCGAAATGCTCGAAGAATTGGGGCCGACACACGCGATCCGCCTCGAATCGGGCACAACCGTCCCCAAAGCCCGCCTGCACACGACGATCCGCTACGACGAAGGCTGGCCCAAAACCGGCCTGAAGCCGCACCTGCCGACGCGGGTCACGACCGGCGCCAGCATCCCCGGTGAAGGCATCGACGCCGACCAGCGGGTCACCGAAACCAAGTACAACTGGACGCTGCTGAAGCCAACAGAAACGATCACCGACCCCGAAGGCGAACTCAAACTGAAGACCCGCGTCGCCTATGACTCGGCGACCGGCCTGCCAACGGAAAGCAGCCTGCCCGCCAAACCAGAAGGCGGCGATGCACACACCACGAAAATCTACTACTACACCCACGACACCTCGCCCGTGAAAGCCTGCGAACACGTCGACGGCTTCGCCGGCCTGCCCTGCCAGAAGGCGCCCGCATCCCAGCCGGGTACCGAAGGCCAGCCGGAACTTCTCGTCACCAGATATGCCTCCTACAACCAGCTCGGCCAGCCGACCGAAGTGATCGAAAGCCCCGGCGGCAATGAAGAAGCAGGAAAGACTCGCAAAACGATCACGATCTACGACATGGCGGGCCGCCCGACGAGCACGAAGCAGGTCGGCGGCGGCGCCGAATTGCCGCCGACCGCCACCGTCTACAACTTCACGACCGGCCTGCCGGTCGAACAGAAGTTCACCTGCGAAGTCAAATGTGAAGGCTTCAAAAGCCAGGCGGTCGTCCTGGAATACGACAAACTCGGCCGTCCAGTGAAATACACCGATGCTGACGCGAGCAGTTCAACGACTACCTACGACCTAGATGGCCGGCCGGTGACGACGACCGACGGCAAGGGTACTCAGACACGGACCTACGACCCGACCTCGGGCCTGTTGACGAAACTCGAAGACTCCGCGGCGGGGACCTTCACCGCCGCCTATGACGCTGATGGAAACATGACCGAAGAAGGGCTGCCCGACGGCCTGATCGCGAAAACAACCTACGATGAGGCCGGTCAGCCGACCGCGCTGAGCTATGTGAAGACGAGCTGCTCAGAAAAATGCACCTGGATCGAAGAAAGCAACGAACGCTCCATTTACAGTCAGATCCTCTCCCAGACCAGCCTCTCCTCCAGCGAGGAATACACCTACGACAAGGACGGCAGGTTGGAATGGGCCAAGGAAACCCCGAAAGGTAAAGGCTGCACGACCCGCCAGTATTCATACGACGCGGACTCCAACCGCACGAAACTGACGACACGTCCATCAGGCGGCGCTTGCGAAACGAAATCGACCGGGACCTCACAGGAATACAAATATGATGCAGCCGATCGGTTGATCGGACCCGAAGCCATCACCTACGACAACTTCGGCAGAATCACCAAACTGCCCGCCAAATTCGCGGGCGGCAGCGCACTGGAAACCACCTTCTACAGCAACGAAATGCTCGCAAGCCAGTCGCAGGGCGGGCTGGCGAATACCTATCAGCTGGATGCGACCGGCCGAACCCGTCAGGTGATCCAGACAGGAACGAAAACTGGGACCGAAGTCTTCCACTACTCGCTGTCCTCGGACTCCACAGCGTGGACTGAACGCGGAAGCCTGTGGACCCGCAGCATCGCCGGAATCGGCGGCGGCCTCGCCGCGATTCAGGAAAGCTCAGGTACGACCAGCCTCCAGCTCACCAATCTGCACGGCGATGTCGTGGCTACTGCCAGCCTCAGCTTGTCGGCCAAAGAACCGACCGCGAACTTTGAATTTGATGAGTTCGGCAATCCCGTGAAAGGGAGTGCTGGCCGCTACGGGTGGCTGGGCAAGTCCACGCGTCGCACCGAATTGCCTTCTGGCGTCATCCAAATGGGGGCGCGAAGCTATGTGCCGGCGCTCGGGCGATTCCTCACGCCTGATCCAGTGCCGGGTGGTTCGGCAAACGCATACGACTACGCCGACCAAGATCCGGTCAACAACTTCGATCTGGGAGGAACCGTTTGTAAAAAGAACAATGCAAACACAAAAGACTGCAAAAGAGCGCAACTCAGAGCAGAAAATAGGGTGCGAAATGCGGCAGCAAAACTACGCCGTGCGGCCCGAATGGCAAAGACTAGGAGTCCTCGCAACGCCCCACTCCCAGGAGGAGGAAATCTTAAGCTCCCTTGGGAAGATGATGTAAAGGAAGCAGTGAGCAAGACCGAGAAGTTTCTGACTGCAATCAATGATGCTACGTCGTGCAACCTGGGAGCCAGTGTAGCGTCGGGCGGGTCGCTCTACTATCAGAATAAGGCGGGGACGCTTGCGTCGGAGGGCGCAAGCACCGAGATGGTCGCGGCGACTAACCTGATCGCGAAGAGGATTGCCACGATAGGGGTGATTTTGGCCATTGCGGGTGCGGCTGGCCTCTGCTGAAAAGCACGACCCAGGCGCGCCGCCGTCTGCGCTATGCTTGTTCGTCTAGTGAGGCCGCAAGTCATAGGATTGCTGTTTCTGGCGACTGTGTGCCTGCTCGCGTTTCTATACGCTCTGGTTGAAGAAGAGTGGTGGTCGGCGGCTACCTGTGCTTTCAGTGTAGGTGTGCTTTGGTTTGTTTACCGTGGTGGCCAACAGCGGCTAGGCCGACGGCCGTAGCGGTCGTCAGGACGACTGCTTGGCAGGCAGCGGCTCGATGAGTTCGGCAATCCGAGACCGAGCGATGTTCGAACGATTGGACATTGCCCTGGCTGTTATCGGTTCGATCTTTGACGCCGTCGTATGAGAAAGGCGGGCGCCCCCGACCTACCCGCCAACCAGCCCCCGCGAGAGCGGAGGTCCAGAGCGCGAAGGGCCCGCAGGGTTGTCGGCCGCGAGCGTGGTGCTTCAAACGCTCGGGTACATAGGCGTCCAAGAGCTTTGGGGAGGCCGGTCCGCCCGCAGGTCCGAAGCACGCTTCCTTTACGTTCCTGTGCGGTCTCAGGTGCCAAACAGCCAACTCCCTACTACCACCACCACTGCCTTACGCGGCGAGACACGAGGGGCACAAAGAAACCCACGGCGCACGTCAGCGTGATCGCAGCAAATGCTAGAGCCGCCAGGTACTCGCCGTTCCTAATTGCTTCAACGCAAGCGACACCGCCGGCAATGACCGCGAAGAGCAAGAGCAGCGATGCTGCCCATAGGGACGGCATGGAGATCAGGGTAACGCCGCCGCGTCACGCTGCGCCTCGGACCTTCGGTTACCGAAGGCGGGCTGGGCTGCCTGCTCCTTGCCACCCCCGACCAAATCGGACCCGCTGGACCTTGGGAAGCGGCGCATTCCGCTTGCCGCTGCGATGCCGGAGGAGGGACTCGAACCCCCGACACACGGATTATGACTGTCCCCGCGAGTCGTAGGCGTCCTTGCGAGATCGCTATTGCGCTAGCGGGCCTCGAAGCACTACGGGTGCCAGTCAAGGCATATGGGCCGACGCCCTTGGCGCGGGGGCGAATCGTCGCCGACGCACCCGGCATGGTCGGGCGCATGGGCCGGGCGGCTGGCGTGAGGGTGTCGGTGGGGCAATTTGGCAGCTTCCAATCGGGCGGTGGGCCACGTGACCCAGTGGCAATTGGGTCGGGTACGATGCGCGACCTCAAAACGGGAACAGTGGGGGCGCGGTGAAGTACTTCGATCTGGAATTTGAGACGCCTAAGCAGCAGCAGGAGGTGCTGCGCGAAGCGCTTGCGGCATGCACTGGCCAACTCGCCGCGAACGGCTACATGCTCACGTCACAGAGTGAGGTGGCGATCACCTATCACCGCAAGTACCGCCACTGGGGAGTAATTCTGCTTGCCGTGCTGTTCTTTCCGATTGGCCTGCTTGCCCTCCTGATCACTGACGACGCCACGATCACTGCGACGATCGAGCCGGATGACGACAGCGGGGGCTCGGTGCTGATCATTAACGGTAAGGCACCGAAGAACGTGCGCAAGGGCTTCGAAGAGTTGCGAATCTGAAGTCAGGCCTCGAAATAGGGGCGGACTAGCCCGCTGACGCTCAAGTCTCGGCGGCGACCTGCTGAAGCGGCACCCACGGCAGCTGCAATCGAGAAACAGATTGGTGAGCCGAGTTGCCTATTGGAGGGCGTGCCTCGCTGCTTCGTACCGGGCTCCGCCTAGGCGCCGTGCTGTCGGCCCACGGCTGCGGTCCGCCTGCTCCGGAAGGTCGCCAGCAGCCAAAAGGCACTGAACGCGATTTGGAGCCCGGCGGTGGAGTAGTCGTCAGCAGTGAGCGACCAGATGCTGAGGGCGGCGAAGATCACGCAGAGGAGGGGTGGGGCGATGCGATTCCAGCGGGAAAGCACGATTTCCGAAGGGTACTCTGCTCTCAGTTATCCGCGTGCGCGAAAGACGTCTTGCTAGGGCAGGGCGAACAACTCGACGGCACTCGCGGGCTGCGAGCCGGCGAACTTCTCTCCTGCCGGTGATGCCCGCGAGTGCATCGCCGTAAATCGCATTTTCGACTTGACCTAGGACCGGAGGCGAGCGCTCTGCCGCTTCCGGGCGTCGACGAATTTGTCCCTAAATAGGGCGAGCAGCAGCCACGCAATACTTATTACGAGCCAGAATGCGCCGGTGGCGTATCTGGACTCAGCGAGTGCCCAGATGCCGAGGGCGGCAAAGGCGGTGGCAAGGACGAGCCCCCGATACGGAACTGGCGCGAAGTCATTACACCGAATGGTACTTCTGATCTGCGCATCAGATGGCAGCATTGAGCCGTCATCCCCATATTCATCCCCACGGCTAGCGGAAGTGATCGAATTGCAGGTAGATCACATTCAATGGCCCCAGAGATGATGACCGAGGACGCCAAGTTCGCGCTGGGGAATGGTGACGTCCTGTTCCTCCTGGCAAGAGGCGTCAGCCGGTCGTAAGTCGGTCATAGGAAATCTAGTTCGGCTGTCGTTTCTTGTTGAGACCTCACAGATCTCTATAGGGTCATGTGCATGGGCGTGGGAAATTGCCGGTTGCTGGCGGTGCTGACTTGCGGGATGGTCCTACTTGTAGCCATCAGCTCAAGGGCAGACCCCGCGCCTGCTTTGATTCCCCCTGTATTCAGGACCGCGGGCCTCACGCAATCCCTTCCAGTTCCTGGTGGGTTTCGACTGAAGGCCAGCAACGGCTATTCCCTGAATGTCCTGGGCGTACCGGCGCACCACGGGCGGCCGCCAGTGATCGCGGTCGTTGCGACTCGCAAACACCAGGAGGTTCTCTATTCGGCTCCTGCGACCGTGACCGAAATGTCGATCCAAGCCAGCCTCGGCGAACTTGGGGAAATATCGGTCACCTTCCATCCGTCGGGCAAGCCGGAGAATGTACGACCAAAGTGCGGTGGGAAGCCGGTGGTCATCGATTCCGGCTACTACGAAGGGATGATCGATTTCCACGGTGAGGAGGGGTACACGGACGTGGAGGCAACCTCGGCTCCAGGTGACATTCACTTCTGGCTAGACATCCTCTGTCCGGGCATCGGGGGCGGACATGGCGCATTTCTACCCGGTGCGGAACTGCAAGTTCGAAATCCAGGGCTGGGTCCGGAATTCAGCGTGATAAAGAATCGTCCAGATGCCCCCGCGCGCTTTGAAGTGAGCGACTCCGAATACCGTGGTGGCATTTCGATCGGGAGGTCCGCAACCATGCTTGTTCCGGCGGGCACCTTCAGCTACGACCGTCGGCTTCAGACCGCCACCCTTCGTCCACCGGCCCCATTTGCCGGCATAGGGCACTTCGATCGCGAGGAGAAGGTAAGCAAGCGCTGGAGCGGTGACCTATCAATTGACATGCCCGGGCGAGCAGATGTGCCGCTCACAGGGAGCGGTCTTCGAGCAAGCCTCGTTCACGCCGAGTGGGACAACGGCACGAAATAGCTTCGAGTCTCGTCTCAAGCTAAGGGGGGAGCGTTGATGCTCAAAGGGATCAAGGAGTTCATCTCACGAAGTGACGCGATCACTGTTGCTGCCGGCTTGCTGATGGCGCTAGCGGCGTTCACGCTGATTCAGGCGGTCGTCGGCTACTTGATCGCACCGCTGATCACGGTCTTTATCGGCGATCCTGTTTTCGCAGTGAATTCGTTCACGATCCAAGGCAGCGAATTCAGGTATGGCGCTGTGATCGAAGCCGCTATCGCGTTCGCTCTCATCTCGGCGGCGGTCTACTTTGTGCTCGTTGTGCCCTACCGACATCGTCAAGACAAGGACGGTGGGGCCGAGAGGAGGGCGTGCCCGGAATGTACGGGCTCAATCTCGGTCGCTGCCAAGCGCTGCCCGCACTGCACTGCAATTCTGTCGACCGGATAGGCATGCGCGCGTTTGCCCTCATTGCTGTTGGCGTACTTGGGTTCTTCGTCGGTGGCTTTCACGCCATGACGGCTCAAGCTGACGAGTCAGCGATTCCGCTCTATGGCAGGGACATGAGCTTTCCAATGATTAACGGGTCCGCTGATCCAGAGGAATTTTCGTGGGGAAGTTGCCCTGGACGAGGGCCAAGAACTCGTTGCCATCGACGACCAGCACGCGCAGGTCTACTACACCGAAGGGCATCACCCGGCGTTTGGCATCTCGGCCGAAGCTGCCCACGACGCCAGCGGCACGAATGTCCCGACCACCCTCGGCGTGTCCGGGGGCGATGTCATCACCCTGACTGTTCATCACCGCGCTGGTGATCCGGCTAAAGGCGGGGTTCCGTTTGCATACCCGATCAGCGCCGGACAGGGCTGGGAAGGTGGCTTCCAAACCGCAATCGTCGTCATGCCTCCCAGTGAAGGAGGGCCGATGGGAAGGGGGAGCGCAGTCGGGTTCGCTTGTCGAGTTGAAAAGGCGGAAGGGCGAGATCGGCGGCCGACCGAGCACGCAGCTCACGCCGCCCGATCAAGGAAAGCAGAACACGCCCGCGCAGGTGATCGGTCGTGGGCATCTGCTCGGCGGTCCAGTTGAGATTGCGGGCGCCGGATGGTCCGCCCCGAAATACTTCGAAACCCCCGGCGATGGCCAGCTATGCGTATGGATTGAGCACCTAACCGAGAGGGCGACGTCGTCCAGGTGCGGTCCGGTGGCCCAAACGGCTTCGGGCAAGGGGACCGTCTACATCGAATCCTTCAGCGAAGGCATGGGAACCAGCAGACCGCGCGAGACTGAGCTCACGGGCTCCGTTGCCCCCGGCGTCGCCTCGCTGCAGGTGTCGTTTCGCCGCCACGGGCGCCGGCGGATATTCCACACGAAGGCCATCTTGGCCGTTGTCGATGGTGAGCTCCAGAAAAGCCTCAAGCAGCCTTTCCCGTTTGGCTATTTCGTGGTCAATGTGCGAGGCCAGTTCATCGCAAGATCACTGCGAGTCCGAGCATTTGACAGGGAAGGTCACTTTGTCGGCACCTCGGATGACGCCTCTTGGGGTTTCCTTCCCTAGTTCGACGACGGCACGTCGACCTCGCCTGGTAGAGCGGACCAGATGATGTCCCCGTCGATTTTGACCCGTCACTTCGAGAAGGCGAATCATCCCGTCAACCGCGGGTCATCGGCGTCGATCTCTTCGGCCGTGGCGTCGTAGTCGTAGTGACGATTTGACGCGGCGGGTCCCGTCGGGCCGCTTCGCCCCGCCGACCCAGGCACTCCCATAACCAGAAACCGCCTGCCGACATAGCCGCGCATCAGGCGCCTGACGAGTGCTCGGGTTGGCGGGATCAGCAGGATCGCGCCGAAGATGTCGGTGACGAAGCCGGGGGTGAGGAGGAGGGTGCCGCCGATCGCGATCAGGAGGCCGTCGGCGACCTCGCGGCCGGGGAAGCGGCGCTCAGCGAGAGCGGCGTTGAAGCGGCGCCAAGCGCCGCGGCCCTGGTGGCGCAGCAGCATCGAGCCGAGCACGGCGTCGGCGATCAGCAGGGTGACGGTGGGCCAGACGCCGATTAGCGAGCCGATCTGGATGATCACGTAGATCTCGATGATCGGGATAACGATGAAGAGGGCGACGAGGATTGCCACCGACTTAGCCTAGTTGGCGCGGGACGCGGGCCGGCTCAGGCGCGGGTGGCCGCCGCCGCGGCCTCCTCGAGCTCGGACAGCGAGCGATTCAGCCCCTCGGCGATCGCTTCGACGTCCTCCATCGAGTCGTAGTCGGCAAGCAGGCCGAAGCCGACCCGCCCGTTGTAGCTCATGATCGCCACCGCCATCGTGTGGTTCTGCGGCAGGAAGGCGACCGGGAAGACCTCCTCGAGCTCCCGACCCAGCACGTAGAGCGGGATCTGCGGGCCCGGCACGTTGGTCACGATCAGGTTGAAGAGCCGGGTCGAGAAGTTGATCCGCGAGGCCTGCGCCAGCAGCGTCGGCGGCGCGAAGTCGTTGAAACGGGAGATCACTTCGGCGCCCAGCGCCTGCTTGGAGCGCTTCAGTCCCTCCATCTGCTCGCTGACCACGCGCAGCCGTCGCACTGGGTCCTCGACGTAGACCGGAAGCGGGCCGCGCATCGCGGCGATCCGGTTGCCAAGGTCGCCACGCTCGTCCTGACTGCGGATCGAGACCGGCACCAGCGCCCGCAGCTCCAGGCCCTCCGTGCGCACGCCGCGGCTGTGCAGCCACTCGCGCAGTGCCCCGGTGACCACGGCCAGGACGACGTCGTTGACGGTGCCGCCGAGCGCGTCCTTGATCCGCTTGAAGGTGGCCAGCTCCGAGCGCGCCCAGGTGAAGCGCCGGTGTGGGCCGATCGGTTGGTTCAGTGGCACGGCGGGCGCCGGGTCGGCGAAGGCGCCGACGATCTCCCCGACGCCCTCCAGCGCCTCGCCGATACGCCGCGCCGCCGACTCCGGATGGCGCACCGCCTCGACCGCTCGCTCGACGATCTTTACCGGTGCTGCCGCGGCGTCAACCGCACCGCGGGCGACGAGGTCAATCGTGCTTGGCTCCGGTTCCGGCACCCAGCCGTCGTCGCTGGCGGCGGGCTCGGGCACCGGTTCGAGGTCGAAGAGGACGGTGCCGATGTCGACGCCGGAGATGCCGTCGACCATCGCGTGGTGGGTCTTGGTCAGCAGGGCGAAGCGGTCGCGCTCCAGGCCCTGGGCGAGCCAGAGCTCCCAGAGCGGCTTCGAGCGGTCGAGCTGCTGCGAGAAGACCCGCGCGGCCAGCCGCTTCAGCTGCTGCTCGCCGCCCGGATCCGGCAGTCCGGTGTGACGGATGTGGTAGGTCAGGTTGAAGTTGACGTCGTCGGCCCAGAGCGGACGGCCCGCCTCAAAGGGAGGTACGACGAGGCGTTGGCGGAAGCGCGGGACTTGGTCAAGGCGCCCGCGCACGTGCTCGACCAGATCGACGTATTTTGGCGGTGGCCCCTCGAAGATCAGGATCGCGCCGACGTGCATGTGGCTCGCCGAGGTCTCGTTGGTCAGGAACGAGGCGTCAACAGCGGTGAGCCGGTCGAGGTGGCGTCCTTGGGTTGCCATGCCGCAAGGCTAGCTACTCTGCGTATATGTCTCCCCTCGCCACCGGGACGCCGAAACGGGTCCTGCTTGCAGCCCCGCGCGGATACTGCGCGGGAGTTGACCGTGCGGTGCAAACGGTCGAGCGCGCGCTTGAGCTCCACGGCGCCCCGGTCTACGTGCGCAAGGAGATCGTCCACAACAAGCACGTGGTCGAGGAGCTTGCCAAGCGGGGCGCGATCTTCGTCGAGCAGGAGACCGAGGTGCCCGAGGGTGAGATGGTCGTCTTCTCAGCTCACGGAGTCGCCCCTGCGGTGCATGACAACGCCGCCGCGCGCAAGCTGCGCACGATCGACGCCACCTGTCCGCTGGTGACCAAGGTCCACGTTTCGGCGCGGCGCTTCGCCGCCGAGGGCTACACGATCGTGATGATCGGCCACGCCGGCCACGAGGAGGTTGAAGGGACTACCGGTGAGGCGCCGGACAGCATCGTCCTGATCGAAACCGCGGACGAAGTCGAGAGCCTCGAGGTCACCGATCCCTCCAAGGTCGCCTTCATCACCCAGACGACCCTCTCGGTCGATGAGACGGCCGAGGTGATCGCCGCCCTGCGGGCAAAGTTCCCCGGCATCGTCAGCTCCAAGTCAGACGACATCTGTTACGCCACGACCAATCGCCAGATCGCGGTCAAGCAGCTGGCCCGCGAGTGCGACCTGGTCCTCGTCATCGGCTCGACCAACTCCTCGAACTCGAATCGCCTGGTAGAGGTCGCTCGCGAACACGGTGCCGCCTCGTACCTGATCGACAACCACACCCAGGTTGAGGAGGAGTGGCTGGAGGGAGTAGAGACAGTCGGCATCACCTCCGGAGCCAGCGCCCCCGAGGAGCTAGTCGAGCGCCTCGTCGAGCTCTTCCGCGAACGCGGCGCCGAGGACGTCTCGGAGCTGCGCACGGTTCACGAGGACGTGCGGTTCATGCTTCCGAAGGAGATCCGGGAGGCTGCTCAGCCGACATCGGCGTAGGGGAGCGTGGGGACCTCTCCGCCGAACAAAAAGCCGACCTAATTAGGTCGGCTTTTTGAGTATCCGTCCGTCGGAGAGGTCCCCACGCTCCCTTTAAGGGATGCCGGCGGCGAAGCTGACGGACCAGATTTGGAGGCCCCGGGAGGGGACGAGCTTGAGGTGGTGGCTCTCGTGACGCTGGTGCTCGGCGAGCGTGTAGAGGCGTGCGCCGTCGGTCTGGAGCTGTTGTGTGTCGGAGCCATCGATGATCACGGTGAGCGTGCCGGTGCCCTCGATCGTCGCGTGGGCGCCGCCGGCTTCGTAGGCGATCTGCAGTTCGCCGCCGGTCCAGGGCTGCTCCCAGGAGCCGCCGGGGAAAAGCTCGGGGGTGGGGGGCATGACCTTGGCGGTGGGTGAGTCGCTTGGGCGCAGTGGGTCCATCGGCTCGGGCAGCGAGCGCAGGGCGTCGAGCTCGCGCAGCTCTTCTTGGATCGCCACCTCGGTGCCGAGGTATTCGCCCTCGCCGAAGTGGAACCAGCTCAGCGCTCCGCCGTTCGTCCAGAGGAAGAGGCTGGGCCAGCCCTCGCAACCGTAGGAGAGCCAAAGCTCGCGTTCGGCGTCGATCGCGGTCGGAAAGCCGACGCCGAGGTCGGCAAGACCAGCGGAGACCTGTTTGGCGTCCCAGCCGAAGGGAAAGCGCGGCGCCTGCACGCCAAGCGTCGTCAGCCCCGCCTCGCGGTAGCGCCGATCCCACTCGATCAGGTAGGGGAGGGTGCGAACGCTGTTCAGTTGGGCGAAGTCGAGAAAGTGGACGAGAACCGGACCGGCGGCGGTCAAGTTCGGCATCGATTGTGGTCGTGCCCCAATCCAGACGATCCCGTCTGGAAGGTCAGGGGCGGCGATGCTGTCGCGTTCGGGGCGCATCGGCGCCAACGTTATTCGCTGGCGACGGCGCCCACTCCGCTAGATTTTCAGAGCAATGTTCGAGGTCGCCCTGGCGCTGATCCCGCTTTTCCTACTTCTCGGCTCGCTGCTTTTTGGCCATTACCCGGGCTTCAAGACGATCGTCAAGATCTCCGAGCGGATCTGGACCAGACCTCGCAGCGCCGTCGCGAAGAGCCAGAGCCGACCCAGGGCGCCGCGTTCGCACGCGATTAGCGGCGGCCTCCTGCTCGCTTTCGGCTACGCCCAGCGCCCGCCTCCGCTCGCTCCCTAGTCAAGCCGCCGCGGCGACCGTCGCGGGTCAATGGGGCGCGGCCTCGCCGTGCCCAAAACTCGAGGAGCTAGCTATGAATTCGAACACCACGCGTGTCCTCGCTGGCATTGCGGTCATCGTTGTCGCGATCGTGCTGTTGGTCGTGCTGAAGAAAGACGACAGCAGCAAGACCAGGTCCAATACCGGAGGCAAGGTCACGACGATCGTGATCAAGCACGGCAAACCGGTTGGCGGCATCGCCGACCTGACTTACAACCAGGGTGAACAGGTCCGCTTCAAGGTGGATTCCGACGTCAGCGACGAGGTCCACATGCACGGCTACGACATCATGAAGGACGTCAAGGCCGGTGGATCGGTCAGCTTCGATTTCCCCGCCACAATCGAAGGTGTCTTTGAGGCCGAGCTCGAGGGTCGCAAGGAACAGATCCTCGAACTGACCGTCAACCCATGAGCTTCTTCCTGCCGCTTGCTCATGCGCTGGTCGCGCGCAAGGATCTGCCAATTCCCGCCTGGCTCTTCGCCTGGGGGGCGTCAATCGTTCTGATCATCTCCTTCTTCGCTCTCTCCGCGGCGTGGCGCAAACCGCGTTTCGAGGACGAGCGTTGGCGCCCTCTCAACGAGCGCTTCTCGGGTGTCCTGCTGAGTATCCCGATGCAGGTTCTCTGTGGTGCGATCGGAGTGTTCTTTCTCGGCTTCTCGATCTATGCGGGACTGAAGGGCACCGAAGCACCCGACCGCAACTTCGCCCTGACGTTCCTCTACGTCACCGCCTGGTTGGGCTTTCCATTGTT
>Ga0066654_10000078_pt1 | contig 17864 bp, 16 predicted proteins | sample GraSoiAngelo_103_FD_66715 | JGI IMG/M metagenome (GOLD analysis project Ga0066654, IMG submission 66715) | Grasslands soil microbial communities from the Angelo Coastal Reserve, California, USA - 14_0903_05_20cm | ecosystem: Environmental > Terrestrial > Soil > Grasslands | place: USA... | reverse complement strand
TTACTTAGTCAATTTAAGTTATCAAAAAAAGGTACTAGTATATTTGTGATATAATCGGTTTTATTCACCTTGATTTTTGCCATGGGTTTAGAATTTTCATTTTTAGCTTTATTATCTATGTTAATCCCAACGACATTAGTATCACTTCTAGTTATTTTATAACTACCTGGTAAATTTAATAAAAAATTTCTTATGGCTTCTAATACTTTTAGTTCACTTAATGTCTGACCAATACCAAATTCTAAACTATGGTTTGTTTTAGCTATAGAAAAATATCCTTCAGCTTCAACAAAACCTAGAAGCCAGTAAGGGGATATATTTATACGGTGTTCCACGGGCTGTTTAAAATCAACCCTTTTTTGATTCATTAAATTTTTAAGTGTCATAAGTTCTTTTTTTAGTTCTGTGAAATTTCCTTTAGAAGCATCTTTGTTAAAATAAAGCTGATAGCCTTTTTTTAGCATTAGATAATTTAAATTTTTTGATGTATTAAGAGGTGATTTATCAAATATACTGAAAATTTTTAGCAAATCATTTTTAGAAGTCACAGAGTAGCTGGCAAAACGATCTCCAATATTTACATTACCTATTTTTAATCTTTCACAAATAGCTTTAAGCATAGGAGCATCATCCTTATTTTTTTGTTTTTTTTGTTTTTATTAAATAATAAAACTTAAGACTTAGATTAATAATACTTAATTATTATTGTATATTTATATTTACTAAATATTATTCTTAAATATTAAGTTTTGATTTTCATATTCTACTAAAGAACCCTTAATTAATCTTCTTATGATAGTTCTTTCACTTACTTTGAAAAATAAAGCACATTCTTTTATAGAATTAAACGTGTAAACCAAATTTCCATCTTTATTAAAAATATTTACATCTGTGTTACTTCTACTTCTACTTCTATTCATTTTAGATTTTAATATATGAATATTTTCTAAACCTTCTGTGGTTAAATGACTTTTACTTTCAATTATTTTTGCAACTTGACAAAAATCTCTGAAATCTTCTGCTTTAACTCCCTCTATACAATATTTTTCAAAAAATGGTATAATTTTACCTGTTATATCCGAAAATTTATTTACTGTATAATTACCTAATTCTCGATTTGTTACTTTATAATTCATACCACAGCCAAAAAAAGAGATTAAACACTTCATTAATTCAGTATCCCGCGTATGTTGAGTAATTCTAAAGATTAAACTTACTCTCTCACCTATTTTAGTAGAACTAGATTTTACAATGTTAACGCCAAAGTTTCCTTCACCTGATGTAAAACCTGCAACTCAATTAGGATCTATTTGTTTCGGTAATTGTACTAAAGGTCTAGAAATAGCACTTATTTCGGGGAAAGTAATTTTTAAATCATCAGTTAAACCTAAATTTAAAGATGCTTTAATACTTATAATCTTTTCAAAACCTTCAATATTTAAATGCTTTTTCTCATACATTAATTCTATCGCTTTCTTAAAAAGTAAATAATCTGCATATTTTTGTGTTAACAATGGATATTTATCAAAATGAGGTATTATTACATTAATTAAATCCTTAACCGATGTAACTCTATATAATATAGATTCTTTACCTGATTTAGTGATATTACCTACTCCAAAAAATTTGGCTATTTTTTCAAGTGTAACTCGATCCTTTTCATGTATATTTATTGAAAAACTACCTTGTAAGCTATAACCTATTTTAGATTTATTATTTTTATTTATTAATAATATAAAACTAGATTCTCCGTCTGCATAACCTGTAACAAATCATGGGTTTAAATTATAGGATATTTCAGTATTAGAAATAGGTTTAATATATGTATAATAAGATCTAGATTGCATAAGTTGCATTTTATGATTTAATTTTCGGGTTACTGAACTTAGATGTTCCGTTATAAAAGAATGATTTAAATTATGCATAAAAATTGCAAATTTAAAATAAAATGACGTATCATTATTGCTTGGAACAATTGAAAAACAACCCTCACCATCAGTTAACCCTACAAATCATTGTATGAATTCTTCATCAGAAATGGTTTTTAAACCGGGTGTTTTTGTATCAACTAAACTATAAGACTCTATTTTATTTAATTGATTCGGGTTTAATTTTTCCTTAAGATAATTAATTTTTTTGAATAAAAAAAGTGCACACAATAGAAAAGGAAACAATAAAAAAACCGTTTTATGCTCTACACTATTAAATGCTTCAGCAACACTTGGATTGAAATGCCATTTGTGGTTTCATTTCTATTTCTTTTTTTTTAATTAACTTGATAATAAAAAAAACTCAAAGATAATGAAAAACCAACCCTAAATTATGAATTGATCTATAAATTTGATAGTTCTCTAATTAAATCCTCTATTTTTCTATCTCTTTCTGGTATTCTTTTTTGTTCAGTTGCTAAAATATTCACAATTTGAATCCAAATTTTGAATTGTAAAGCTTTTCGCCCTTGGAGCGGACTATTTTTAAAATAAGGTATTAATACACTAATTATTTCATCTTTTTGAGTCACTCTAAATTTAGAAACACCTCGCGTTTCATTATATACTTTTCCTATTTTAAAGTAATCTTTAATTGAATTAAGAATAAATCAATCTTTACTGTTTTGAGATACTTCCATAGCTAAAGTATAATCTTTAACAGTATTTCTTTTAGAATCTTCGCGTGTTCTTGTAAAATACGTGAATGACCCTTCACCTGTTATAAACCCTGAAATTCAATCTGAATTTAATTTAATGTTTTTATTAATAATGGGGGTTTCAAACTCTACATTAGGTAAGACACCTAAATAATTAATTTTATCTAATGTAGAACTAGATATTGGCTTATTTAATCGATTTATTAAACTTACTAACATTAGAAAACCCTTAATATTAGTATGAGCATTAGAATCCATTAAATTAAGTATTTCACAAAAATATGCAAAACTGATAGCTTTAGATGTTTGTAGTGGATAGTTTTTAAAATGTTCAATAATTATTTTTAGATCTTCTCTAGATCTTACTCTATAGCGAGCTAAACTTTTACCAGAGAGACTAACAGCTCCTACTTTAAAAAATTCATGAATGGATTTTAATAATTCTAAGTCTTTAATATGTAAAGTAATAATATAACAAGGTTCAATTGATCAACCGATAGCATTAGTCTTAGATTTTATAATAGACATAGAAAAACAACCTTCAGCATCTGTAAATCCAGTTACTCAGAAAGGGTTTAAATTGTAAGATGTGAAGATTTTATTTGATTTACTATCAACACTCGTAAAATTTGTATAATATCTAGTAGATATTACAGGTAATACTAAGTTAATATAGATTGTTTCATAAGGGATTAGCCTAATTTGGTTAACTTTCGATTAACTGTGAACTATATCTTCACCCTTTTATTAATATTTATTAAGTTTTCAGTTTTCTTTTCTACCTTAAGGGAAAACAAGAAACTGAAAATAGACAAAGTTATCTAAAAACGGTGTCTAACATATAGCCTCTGAGGATTTTCATCTAATTTGAATTTCCTGCTGATTATCCATTAACATCCTTAATATTTTTTACATTAATATATAATACATCTATTGTATTTAAGGCTTTAGAATTTTCCAGCATACAGTAAGATTTTATAGCTACGCACAATCATAGCTAGTGTTACTCCAGTTATTATCTGAATACCCAGACAAACTGCTAGTAATGATCCGAAATTTCAAGCAAAACTAATATTTGCAGGTTGAGATGAATCTACTACATATAAATTCACTAATTTTAATAAGGGATGGCTTTTAAATATACGCATTACAATATTTGTATTTTTTTCTTTGGAGTTACATTATTTACTATTGCAATTATTACACTCAAATTTTAGCATTTAATGGATACTAAACAGCTTGTTATAATCATATCAATATGTTTTAGGTTAAGTTTTTATTCCGCCATTAAGAAAAAGGTTTCTAATTTTTTTTATTATATTCTCTTGAATTATGTATTTATAAACTATCGCTTTATCAATCTCAATTTTCGTTTGAAATGTAAGTAAATAGATTACTTATAAAGTAATAGTTACATTTTACATAAAAACTAATCACGGATTGTCCACTTTGTTTCCTCGCCTCCATAACCTAAATTATTGAGCTAAACGTGATTTAAACAAAAACGATTGATATGAATTAAATTAACCAAAGATAAAAAGAAGAACAAGCTAATATTATACAAAATAAAGCTTTCACTTCCGTAAGTAACATGTTAATAAACTGAAGAAATAAAAATCCTAATAAATATCTACACATAACAAGAATATATAGTTCTTTCAAGACTTGAACTTGAATCATATCTTTATCAAAGATACACTTTACCATTAAGTTAAAGAACTGTTGCCGTAGGCAGAAAACTACATTCATTTATAATTAAAAAATAATATCTTGAGGAAGCGTGAGCGCACCAAGCTTATAATTTAAAAATCCAAGAGCACTCAGATTTGAACTGAGGAAGGAAAATTTGGAGTTTTCTATTTTACCAACTAAATTATACTCTTAACTTCTAGTAGTAATCAAAATTGTAAGTTAAGTAATATAAAATTATTAGAGAAATTATACAACTAAAAAATTTTATAAGCCAATATACTCATCGGGGGGCCGTAGGGCCCCCGATGAGTAAAATAAAAACATATTAAATAATTTATACCTTCTATCTGTAATAAATTAATTAAAAAATAAAGTATAAGACATTTTATTACCGACAGCTCATTTGTGTACAAAAAAGCTGAAGGGTTAAATCGCAAATTGAACCTAGAATTCTCCCTCCCTTCCTGAGGACGGGTGGAATGATTTTGGCTACTCTCTCAAGGTATTAATATAAATGATTAAACCTAGACCCTTCTAAAAACGGGGCTTGAAAAAAAAAGATATAGAAATTCGTTAAGTTCTGCAAAGCATTGACTCCTATAGTTCTTTCTATTCTTTTGCTATCCCTACTCTAACCAGAGGCTAAGGGAGATTTGCAGACCTTTTTACTCACACAACTTACTATCAGACATCAGGAAAGGTAATAAAGGGATTGTTTCGTATGTTTAAGATCCTATGTTATGAATTTTTTATTTTATAATCAAATTTAAGTTTAAAATAGATATTAAAATAAATATTTCGATCGAGTTCACAGAGTTTATTTTTTTTTACAAAGCCTTTGCAAATGAATAGTACGTACTTTAACCTAAGTATTCACCAGAACTTAGGAAGGTTGCAGCAAGACTGAGATAAGAAGTAAATCACAATTTTGGTTGTAAATATTAAACAAATTTTATCACTCAATAAAATTTCTGTTAGTGTTTTATGTAGTTAAAAATCAATAATCTAAATTTACGTTTTATACCACCGATTCAAAAGTGAGGTATAAAAGCAAAATTGAATTCTACGTCTCTCTATAACCGTACCATTTAAAATAAGGGTGTGTCTTTCCCTTCCCAAATCAAAGTTCTCCTTATAACAATTTATAACCGATCTATCTCGCGGTCGATCCTGTGTTCGGGAAGCCGAGATTTATAGTCACGAATCCTTACTTGTCTTTTGACGGATTGCTCCTTAAAAATTGGGTTCAGCAGTTCAGCAGTTAAGCATTGAAAATGGTGAGTGTTAAACAGAGTCTGTTAGATATCCTATCCAAGTGTGTTGGGCTAATTCAATTAATTCCTGGAGAATCTTTCTTAAGCTTTTCCGTTTTTTGATATTTTTATTCATTTGATTTAGTAGTTTGTTGCGCCCTAGGGAGGGTTGTTTCCTTTGTTCCTCCCGGTTTCTCTTATTTGTCTTTCTTGGTTTCATTTGTTACTCCGTTTCTCTTAATCGTCTTTTTTTTTGGATAGGTAGTTTATGCATTCTTAAATTATATTTGCTTATTATTATATTTTGATTAATAAAGGTTTAAGTGCTTTATTAATTAAGAAATAAAGGATTCGAACCTTTGACTTTTTGTGTGTAAAACAAGAGCTCTACCAACTGAGCTAATCTCTTGGAAAAAAAAGATTGTTAAAAAGGATAGTTTTTTTTATTTACAATGGTAAATATTTATCTTAATTTTGATTTATTGCCGTTTTATTCTTAAATTCATGGTTTTTAATGTAGATAGATGTAAAATACATTACTTATAAAGTAATAGTTACATTTTACATAAAAACTAACTAGAAACTATGCCTCCCTACCTCATTTCTGAGGACAGGGAGGGGAGGGAAGAGCTCTAGTAAAAATTACTAAAGCATTTGTCTTAACACCGAACCGAATACCAACAATCAATTTTGGGTTACTAGTACAATAGTGAGATAATATGTTAAAGACAAATCAGACGTATTTTGCGTGAGATAAAGATTGTTTAAGAAATAAATTCCTATTTATACCTCTGTTAGAAATTGAAAACCAACCATCTGATAAAATTAACCTTATTACTACACTATATTGAAATTCAGGAAGTTTTATCATTTCTTTTTCTATCATTGAAATTATGCCATTACCTTCAGATGATGGTAAATTTATACCTCAAGGTACTAAAGACAAACAATTTGAATAATCAGGGTTTTTTAATAAAAAAAATTACCGATTTCAGTTTCAGTTAATACACCTTTATAGATAACCCGTAAAATATGTTGTATATATTTGTTTATATTTAATTCTACGTCACTCAGATGCTGAACTCTTTTAGGTGTTAACTGTCTTGCTGCTTGTGCTGCATCTTGAAAAACTAAAGTTGTTTTATCTGGTAAATATGCAAATATTTTGTCTTTATCTAAGTTATTGATATTTAGGAAATTTAAAAGTATTTTGCCCCCACTATGAGAGCGAGTTATACAACTTGTTTGTAAAATGAGATCAACGCATGGTCTGCTATTTACCCTAAGTCTCTTATTTTTGTTATTATAAAGTATAGGCAATATAAAAAGATTGTCATTATAAAGTATAAAAAGATTATAATAACAACCCCCATCGATGATTTAGCACTGAAATTAAGCAACGTATAATAGTAAGAAACCCATCATCAGAGCAAAAAGACCGTCTAGCGGACTTTTTCCTTCCGTACATAAACATTTACCATTAATATTTAAATGTATGTTTTACAGAACGGGATGTCCGTATAACGCCTTCTTTCGTTGGCTATTGGAGTACACCTTAACAATAGAAAGTTAGGGGAACTAACCCTATCCTGTGTTACCACCTGTTTTCTACTGTAAATACCATCTACTCTCTGCTCTTTTACAATTATATTTGTCAAACTCTTGGTTTGGGCGGAGCCCTTGAAGCCAAAATATATCACATAGACCTGCTGAAGTTTATGATATTTCAAGATTTGTATAATTGATTTAGATCCGCGAAGGTCTTTCGATTAATAACAACCAGAAACCCTCATTGAAGGGTCTGCGTGCTCAGGCCCTACCAGCTTAGTAAAATCATCGGCCGAAGGCCGATGGTATTGGTAAAGGCATAATAACCCGATTATTGAATATATTTAAACATAGCGATATATGCTTTTCTGTGATTTCAGATGGTTTATTAAAACATAATACTTTATCTAAGAATTCAATATAAAGTTCATCAGGGGCGAAGCCCCTGAAGTCTACTATTAAATTGTGTCTTCTGTAATGATCTGCTTGTTCTTTTTTCCAATCAACTAAAGGGACTCCCAGGTTTAAAAGATTGTCTATTAAACAATCCCCCTCATTAATATGACAGTTAGCAATGAGATTAAGCAACATATAATAAAAGAAAAGCCACCATTAAAGCAAAAACATTAAATATATATTATAAATTCATATATTTATATGAATTTAATGCTAATTTCTTTTTATTGTAATAATATATCTTTTTCTATATGGTGTGTTTATACCTTTTTCTATTTGTAGTTTTTCTCTACGTAATATAGTTTTAATATCAGAATTAATAGCCACAGCCGCCTTGCGTATACTATTAAAACTAGTCGTAATTTTAGTTTCTAAATCAGTAATTTCTACTTCGAAACCCGGCTTAGGTAAATTCTGTCTATTTAAAGCAGCTGCTTTAATTAAAGCAATACTGTCCTTACTATGTTTCTTTCCAAAAAAAGGATTGTTTTCTTGTCTTCGGTTAACACTCATAGATTTCTTTACATCATCAGAGTGTTTTCTACCTATAGCTGTTACACGTATTTTTTCTATAGCCTCCAATGTATGATTATATCCCTTAGAACTTAGAACTTAGAACTTAGAACTTAGAACTTAGAACTTAGAACTTAGAACTTAGAACTTCCAGCAACTGGGTTTAAATTATATTCTGGTTTAAGTCGATCTATCCATTTTTGTTCACATGAAATAAGATTTTCAGATTGAGTGTATTCAAGAATAATTAAAGTAAAATTATCCATCCCATACTTATTTAAAGCTCTTACTATATACAAGTTAGTACGAGATTGTAAATACCATTTTTGATAGTAATCACTTATTCTTAAGTATAAAGGATCTCCACTACCAATATAAACTTTACCATTAATTTTATTAACTCAAGCATATACTCCTACTTTACCGTTATTGTCAAGACGAATAGTCTCTCTTTGGTTTATAGGATCTTCATAAATTATTTCATGATTATTAGGGATAGGTGGTTTATTATTTAAACTATCAGTACTAATATTTCTTAACGATAACATAGGCATTAACTTATTAGAAGCATTATAGAAATAATATATCATTAATAAAACCATTTCAGGGTTGTTTAAATATATACTGAGATAATTAAGCAATAAAAATTGTCATATAAATTAAGTAACGTAAAACAAAAAAGATTGTCTATTAGACAACCCCCATCATTAATATGACAGTTAGCGATGAAATTAAGCAACATAAAGTAAAAGAAAGGCCATCATTACAATGTTAATTGCAAGTTATCGCTTCTATAAACGTAGGGATTATCGACTCCCAAATCTGTTCTTGCGGCATTCTAGTATAAAATATATATTTGACACTTGTCCTGCCTTTAACATTGGACTATACATTTCTGAGCATTACAGAATCAGATAGGTGAACCAGTCTCTCGCGATGTTGTATGTCACCGACAGTCTTGGTCACAGCGACTTTAACTGTTTTCACCATGTCCAGGAAGAAACAAATACATTCTACATACATATTAACTATACTCTTCACTTCCTAAGTAGGGTTGATTACCTACCGCACAAATATAAATCCTTATGCGAATAAACCAGTAGCTTCACTGAACGCAAATCCTAATATAGCGTAACCGAATAGTTGACCTCGAAGACTAGGGTTTCTTGCTACTCCTATTATTAAGGCTCCAAACACAACACCAATACCTCAATAAAAAGTAAGTTACCTTACAATTAGACTATACCTTTATCATATAATTATTTATGTATATCTTATATATATACTAACTAATAATTACTTAGATACTAACCGTGTAAAAGAAATTTAGATCATTTCTTTTTCATAAATATTTTGTTTATACCCATTGTGTTCAATGTGTACAGTATAATTAATTTAAAATATTTAATCAGTCGTTACAGATTAAAATATTCTTTAATCAATGTTGTATATTTTTTACCGTCATTACCAGTTCTTATATTTAATATACACAAGGAATCCGCTAATTTAGCTAATTTTAATAGATCTTTTTCAGATGAAATAGTTTTTCTATCTGTTAATATTTTTGTTGCAATTTCTAATTGATTATTTTTAAATCTAACATACACTAAATCAAAATTTATCATGCAATTAAATTTTAGTTAAATTTTCTAGTCGTATTCATTCCAGCTTTTATTGATTTAATTATTTCTAATCCTTGAATTGTTTTATGAGATCCTAAGCTCATTAAATTAGCAACTTTTCACCAATCTTGATAATCTAATTGTTTTACACCTAACACATTATTTTTGTCAAAAAAAGGAATAATTATGTTAGTTATATCTGAAAATTTTGTTATTGTCAAATCAACAGCGAGATTATTACCTCTTGTTTCTATTATTCCTGTACCTAAATTTTTAATTATAAGTTCCATTAATTTAATGTCTCTAATGTGTTGTGTAATACTAAATTTTAATGAAACTTGATACCCAGATTTATGTGTATTTGACTTATTAATCTTCACATAAAAACAACCCTCAGCAGTAGTGAAACCAGCAATGTGGATCGGGGATATTTTCAGTTAAAATGAGTGGTCTTTCAACTGGAATAAATTTACTAAAATCAGATTTTAAATCATGAGAAATCCCTAAATTCATTGAAGCTTTTATATTAATGATTTGATATAATCCTTCAATAGAAAGATGGGCTCCTTTGCTTATTAATTCAATTACGTTTTTAAACAATATAAAATCAGCCGCTTTTTCGGTTAATAATGGAAAACTTAAGAAATGTGGAATTATAATAGTTGTTAAATTTTTTATATCCGCTACACAATATCGTACCATCTTAGTTTTCTTCTCTTCACTTATTCAACCTATTCCGCCAAAATATTGTTGTAACTGAAGTAATAAAGAAATATCCCGTGCATGTAATCCAATTTTAAAAATAACTTGTACTCGCCAACCTGATTTATAATTATTGTCTTTTACAATTGCAACACTAAATGAACTTTCACCGTCTGCTAGTCCACAACCATGGATTCAATTTAGGCTGAGTGTTTAAAGTAGAAAAATATTTTTTATTTAAATTTAATTGTTTAGAAAAATATTTGATTTGATAATTTCTCACGAAACCCGTTAGAGTACACCTTAACGTCCAATTACTTGGAACGTAACTACCGTCTACTCGTTGCTCTTTTACAATTACAAGTTTATTTTGGCTTGTGGGTATATAAAAATTTGTAATTAATTTAGATCCGCGATAACCCATTTCTTTTTCAATCATTTTTTGGCTTATTACCGTACATGAGTAATTACTTCATCCACTCATTATTTTTCAATAATGGTTTGGTACCAAAAACTTTAGGGTGTGCCCGGAGTTTGATAGTTGTACCCTCAATTGCAATATCCAAATTCGCTTAGCAGGTTTAATTAGGTCGATAAATAATAATACATCATCTTGATTAGCTATAACTAATTCAAAATAATTTAGCTTATTATCTTTTCTTTTATTAAAAAAAATATTTCCTAATTGTAAATCTTTTTTAATTTCTTCTAATACCTTATTAGATTTTTGAGATAATTTTATTATAACTCTTATTCTAAATTTAAATTTATAACCCTTTGCTTTATCAACAAAACACATTATTGCACCATCACCTTCAAAAAACCCCGCTAATCCGTGAATAAATTTTCATGCAATTAATTTTAATTAAATTATCTTCCTTTATTCATTCCAGATTTTATAGTACGTATTAAATTTAAACCTGGAGTTGGCGATTCTTCAATCATTAATTTAGCAACTTTTCACCAATCTTGATAATCTAATTGTTTTACACCTTCTATAGGATATTTTTCAAAGAATGGAACAATTATATTAGTTATATTTGATAATTTAGTTATTGTTAAAGAAACTAATGGTTTTCTACAATCTTTTTCTATTTTACCTGATCCTAAAAATTTTATTAATTGCTCCATTAATTTTATATCCCTTTCATGTTGATAAATTCTAAATCTTAATTGCACTTGATACCCTATTTTATGACTATTTGACTTATGAATTTTAACAACAACCTTCACCCGTAACAAAACCTGCAACCCAATTAGGATCAGGTATGTTGTCATTCATAATTAATGGTCTTGAAACCGGGATAATTTTAACAGAATTAAAATTAGAATTTATATCATCAGATAAACCTAGATTCATTGCTGCTTTAATATTAATAATTTGATAAAGTCCTTCAAGATGGGCTTTTTTACTCATTAGTTCAATTACTCGTTGAAACAAAATAAAATCTGCTGCTTTTTGAGTTAATAAAGAATATTTTTCAAAGTGAGGAATAATTATACTTATTAAATCTTTATTACCAACTACTGAGTATATTACCACGTCTCGATTTTGGCTTTTATTAATTGAACCGATTCCTCCAAAAAATTTTTGTACCTGTAATAACAAATCTAAATCACGTTCATGTAAACCAATTGTGAAAATAGCTTGAACTGCTCAACCTAATTTACTTTTATTCTTATAAAGTCTAACTATGAATGAACCTTCAGCATCAACCAAACCAGTCACAAACTTTAGTTTAAGTTCTAGATCAACCTCGGATATTTTAATGGCTAGAATAAATTTATATATGTAGCTTTCGACCGCTTTAAATTAAATGAAAAACCTGACAAATAAAAACGGGGGGGAAAGACCCTTCTATATAAGCTAACGAACGGATAAATCTTCTCTAGCAGTGGGCTTGGTGATTATGATAAATATAAAAAGCAACAGATAGACAAAATATGACCAACTTCCATACCTTATTCATCTTCAGAGTCTGATCTTCCTTTATTCATTCCTTTTTTAATTTTAATAACTTCAGCAAAGCCCGAACGAGTTAAATGTTTACCGGCCTTTATAATATCCTCGACTTTACATCAATCTTTAAAATCTTCTGCTTTAACCCCCAACACGGGATATTGCTTAAAAAACGGAATGATATTATTCACAACATCCGAAAATTTAGAACATTTGTATTGTCCATAATTCTTACTTTTACTCTCAGAATAATTACCACATCCAAAGTAAGAAATTAAACTTACCAAGAGTGCCTCATCTCGAACATGCTGAGTAATTCTAAAACGCTTTCCTACATGACGAGAATCGGTAACACTAATATCAAAACAACCTTCACCACTCGTAAATCCCGCAACCCAATAAGGATTAAGGGTTTTTACATTTATAATATAAGAGGGTCTTTCTATAGGTTTTACACTAGGGAAAGAATTCGTTAATAATTCTGAATTACCCCAATTTAGAGCTCCTTTAATAGAAAGAATTTTTTCTAATCCAGATTGAGTTAAATGTTCTTTAGTTATCATTAAATTAATACATTGTTTCCATAGTAAATAATCAATAGATTTAGCACCTTGTAAAGGATAATTATCAAAATGAGGAATTATAATATTTATCAGATCATCTAATTTTGTAACCTCAAAATATGCTAATTTCCTAGTTGATATAACTTCTAATTTTCCAATTCCATTAAAAAATAATTGAATAGATTTAAGAAGTTCTAAATCTTTTACATGTCTATTCTAAATTTTCCTATAGTACTCCAACCTAATTTATATGTTAACCCTTTTCTTACAAGAATTTGAAAAGATGATTCTGCGTCCGAGAGACCGCTTAAAAACCAAGGATTTAGTTTAGGCTGAATGTTTAAAGTAGAAAAAAATAATTTATTTAATTTTAATTGTTTAGAAAGTATTTTTATTTGAGAATTTCTTTCGAAATTTCTTAGAATACATCTTAAAGGCCCTAATTTATAAATATTGCCTCAATTACCGTATACTCGTTGCTCTTTTACAGATTTTAATATAAAATCTGACTTAGATCCGCGATATCCTATTTCTCTTTCGATCATCTTATGATTTGTTACCGTACCTGAGTAATTACTTCAGCCACTCACAATTTTTCAATTGTGGTTTGGTATTATAAGCTTTAAGAAGTCCCCGGAGTTTGATAATTTTACCCAATTAGCGTAATTTAAAAAGACCTTTCAGGCTAAAAAAGTTTCAGAATATTTTTTATCCACGGTATTAACCTTATTTTCAAGGCTTTCACCGTTTAGAGTTAGTTTATTACCCTGTATTTTCATACAGGGAGAGCAAGTATCTTTTACTCCCGCACCTGCTAAACCAATTGTAGCTAAACCTGTTCCTATAATTTTTGATGCTTGTATCATTTTTTGTTTTGTTTTTGTCTAAACAGAAAGTAAACCTCTTATATTGAGGTTTTTTCAGTACTTGATTTAAAAATCAAAACACTGAACCTGTTTAATTTAAATTACACTTGAATATTTGGATGAGTTATTACATGAGTTATCGTAATATTTATGTGAGAGATGACATCCTTATTGTTTCACTTCATTAAGGGAAATAGAGTTTCTTCAAGCGTAACGCGCGCGCTGCTTCGCGCCCTAGGGAGGTTCGCCCAAAGCGCGACCCTCTTTAAAGCCGGGAGAGAAACTCGAATTCTCATTATTAATGTATGAAATTAATGTTCTAACCTTTGAACTATCCAGGCAAAAATTGAGACTCTTTTTGGTTAAAAATCTATTTAAAGTCTAAGTATTATATTATATGACTAAAATAATTTATTATTAATTTTAAGTTAGTGTTTTACATATTTATGCTGTTTTTTACATAGTTTAGAACTAGTCCCCCCCCGTCCTCAGAAAGAGGACCCTAGCTACGTAGATGGAGAAGCCGCTCCTTCCCTTCGGGAGCGACTAGATTATAAGTTTAATAGCGGGTTTGTTGCATATCACCCTGGTAAAGAAATTTTATTATCATAATTTTTATTTAAATTCATTGTTACGTAAATGCAAATTTTATATTAAACTAAATTAAGAATGCCTTAAATATTGTAAATTAAATATAATATAAGTATAAACAAAAGATTGTCTTTATGTCCCTCCTGTATTTTTTTCTTAAAAAAAACAGCAGGGAAAGGGTGAATACCCTGATTTGAACAGGGAACATACTGTGTCACATTCAGTTGTTCTACCAATTAAACTATATCCACCTTTGACTCTTATAATAACAAACTATTACCAGTAAATTAAAATTGTTTATTCTTTCTTTTTATACTAAACTAGCAAACAAGAAGAATTGGTTCCCCGTCCTCAGGAAGGGAGGCCCTAGGGGGACTAGCAGAAAATTTATTATAAACCTGCTTTGTATGTAGAATGAGAATTACATAAAGTGTCTTAATAACATTTTCTCTTTTTAGGTAACTAGTTATTATTATTAATCTAAAACTACAATCTAAAATATTCTTCTCTTTTATTTACATAAATTTATCTAGACTTGGCCGCATGCATCCGACTAATTACAACCAGCCTTAAACCACTATAATAGAATTCCTACTATTTTAATAAATTATAAAAGGTAAAAGTGCAATGGGGGCTTTAATCTAAAAGACTCCTTTTCGCAAAGATTAACGGATCAAATAAGAGCCAAAAGCCTCAATTTGGTATGTACATAGTTTTTTTTCACATAAATTACACCGCTCTAAAGTATTCTTAATTTCTCAAAAGGTGTTCTTGGGGCGGAGCCCCATGCATCAGCATTGAATGTCCATATCTCAATCTGGTTAACCAAATAATTATATAAACGTAAATTGTAACTATCTATAAAATCACGGACAAGAGATTGAATACTAAAATCATAATTAGTTATAATTTTAATGGGTTTAGGCTCATTGGCAAAAAAAAGATTGTCACTAGGCTTTTATTGTTTTTTTAATAAAAGACCAGGGAATAAAAGAAGAGAAATATTCACTGGAACAGCATCAAAGCTGTAGATCACACAGGGTAGTAAGATAATAAAAGCGAATAAAATAGGTAAAAGTACAGTCCAACAGAATGTGAGAAAGAGAGGTAAATTTGAACAAGTTATAAAAAAAGAGAACGTTAATACACCCCCCAACCTCGAGTGTACTTATAGGTAACAACCCTCCACTTAAAGTGGAAATTTACCTTCTACGGATAACCAACAAAAAGTCACGTTGTTAAGTTACGCCTGAGGGCTCTCGATATTTATTCATCAGCAGGGGGCGGTGTATAATTTATTTAACTGTTATCTCGTACCGTCCAAGATTTTGTGTTTTTAAAGAGTTTATAATGCCACTTTTACTCCCCTTCAAAGCAATTGCAGCCTTTCTTATAGATTAGTATTCAGTTGTTTCATTATTATTGAGGTCTGTAACTACCAAGAGCTTTTGAATGCACATTTTTTTCTTCCCTGAGAAATGCAGCGTCACTAAACTTTTTTAAAGTTTCATTAGAGCTACCGATTAAAGCTTTACTGATTTTTTCTATGGTCTCCTCGGTATGTCTACGAGTTCTAAATTTTGATAAAGTTTTTTGAGTATGTCTACGAGCTCTAAATTTAGCCATAGTTTCCTCGTTAACGACCTGGAATTCCCATTTTGGACTTAGCCTCTATAACCGAGAGTAGATCCAGCTGTGTGGCAAATATTATACTTATCACTAAACATGTCCAAATACTTTTGCACCACCTTTCATCAGGTGTAAAAAACTCTAAAACACTAAAACTAAATGAATCTTGGGGCTCCGCCCCATGCAAAAGCACGTTGTAAATGAATATTAGAATGTTTTATACTTTAAAATATAAAATATAGTAGAAAATCCTTAATTTGATCTTCTTGTATTCATTCCCATTTTTATTGTTTTTATTTTTTCTAATCCCTCTTTAGTTAAATGTCCTTTCATTCTCATTATTTCAGCTGCAAGCTTAAAATCAGCAAAATTTAGGGATTTTACCCTCGGAGTGGATACTTTGTAAAAAATGGTACTATTTTATTATTTATGTCTACAATAGACAGTACTTTAAAGTCTCCAGCCTCTTTTCTTTCACTATATCTTCCACAATCTAGATATCGGATCAACCCTTCCAGTAACTCTCGGTCACGAGGATGCTGAGTTACTACGACTAGACATTGTATCTTCCTTTGTTCATTCTAGCTTTAATAAGACGAATTTTTTCTAACCCTGAAGCTGTCAAATGACCTTTGCTTTTCACTATCTCTGCTATTTCACAAAAATCATTGAAGTCTTGGGGCGGAGCCCCATGACCCTTCTATGGGATATTTTTCAAAAAACGGAATAATCTTTTCCTTAATATCTGAGAAATTTGTAACAACAAAATCCCCTGCATTTTTATTATTCGTACGAGGTGAATAACGACCACAATCAAAAAAAATCGACTAAACTTTTCAGTAATTGCTCATCTCGAACGTGTTGAGTTAATCTAAATCTTAATGATACGACAAATCCTCCAGTTGCCCTTTCGGATTTAATAATACTAGCATCAAAGCATGATTCACCATTGGCCAACCCATAACCCAATATGGGTCAAAAGTTTCTGAACCTACAAATTTTGGTCTTTCTAATGCTATGATACCAGGAAAAGCGGTTTTTAACTCTTCAGATAAACCTTTGTTCATCGCAGCTCGTATAGCAATAATGTTATTTAACCCCTCACTATTAAGGTGTTCCTTTTTAACCATTAATTCAATAATTAATTTAAAAAGTTCAAAGTCTTCCCTTTTTTTAGTCAACAAGGGATATTTATCAAAATGCGGTATTATTACATTAACTAAATCCGGAATACCTGATACATGATATTGTGCAGAATTTTTATCACTTTTAATCGAGATACCGCCTACACCAAAAAAGGATTGTATTCGGTTTAATAACTCCAAATCCTTAATGTGTAAATTTATAGCAAAATGTGGTTGCACTTGCTGCCCTGTTCTTGATCTATTATCTTTTCAGATACTTACTGACAACGTAGATTCAGATAATCAATTAGGATCCGGTATACCCAGTTTACTACAGGTCTAGTTGCAGGTTTAGTGTTGGGAAACAAAGCGTTTAACTCATCAGACAACCCTCGATTAATAGATTCCTTAATTGCTACAAGTTTTCTTAAACCTTCTATAGTTAAATGCTCTTTTCGACTAACTAGCTCAAACGCTTCTTTGAAAAGTTCATAATCGGCTCGTTTTTGTGTAAGTAGTGGATATTTGTCCAAATGACCTATTACTACTGCTAAATCTTTATTAGAACTGACACGATATAAAATAGAATCCTTTCCAAGCTTAGTAATCTTACCAACTCCGAAAAATAATTGAATTAATTCGAGTAAAGGTCGATCCTTTTGATGCAAACCTATTTGAAAACATAATTCAACAACTCA
>Ga0066654_10000073_pt1 | contig 18248 bp, 17 predicted proteins | sample GraSoiAngelo_103_FD_66715 | JGI IMG/M metagenome (GOLD analysis project Ga0066654, IMG submission 66715) | Grasslands soil microbial communities from the Angelo Coastal Reserve, California, USA - 14_0903_05_20cm | ecosystem: Environmental > Terrestrial > Soil > Grasslands | place: USA... | reverse complement strand
CGACGTCTTCGAACACGAGCGCGACTTCCGCGTGATCGCCCAGCGCATCTCCAGCGAGGGCGGCGTTGCCGACGTCTCCGGCTATACCGACTACGGTCGCGTCTGGCTCGAGTTCCTCGGTGAGATCTCCGACGATCTCGACCCACGCTCAACCGTGATCGTGCTCGGCGACGCCCGCACCAACGGCCGCGAGCCCCACGCCGACGTCTTCGCCCAGGTCTCCGAGCGGGCCGGCCGCCTCTTCTGGCTCAACCCCGAGCCGAAGCTCTACTGGAACTACGGCGACTCGGTGATGGCTGCCTACGAGCGCTACTGCGACGGCGCCTTCGAGTGCTGGACCACCCGCCATCTGGAGAACTTCGTCAACGTCGTCGCCGGCGGCGTCCCCGCGATCGATTGATCGTTCCGGTGCGCCTTATACGGCCATACGCCACAAAAGCGCACCGGAAGAAAGAAACGCCTAGCGGGCGACCCAGGCGTCCGGTTCGGCAGCGAGCGCTTTGACCTCGCTGGGCAGCTCGCCGCTGACCAGGTCGGCAAGGGTGACGTGCTCGAGCACCGTGCGCAGGCTGGCGCGGACGGCGATCCAGACCTCCTGCAGGTGCTCGGCATTGCCGCGGTACTCGATCGACTCCGGCGGCGCCGACTGCACGTGGGCAATCGGGCCCTCGACGGCGCGGACGATGTCGGCGATCGTCACCTCGTCGGCCTCGCGAGCCAGCCAGTAGCCGCCCTTGGCGCCACGGCGGGCGCGGACGATGCCGGCGTGCTTGAGCTCGAGCAGGATGTGCTCGAGGAACTGCAGTGGGATGTCCTGGGCCTCGGCGAGCTTCTCGCCCTTGACCGGGTCATCGTCGGCGGCGGCGAGCTCGGCAGCCGCCCGCACCGCATAGTCAGCCTTGGCTGAGACGCGCATAGATCAGCTAGTTAATCAGTCAGCCCATTGCATCCGGCGCCAGCGCCGCGGCGCGAGCGGCCGCTTGCGCTTCCTTCTCGCGACGGCGATGCAGCCAGCGCGGCGCGGCGAGGATGCCGCCGAGGCCGAGGGCGGCGACGGCGGCGGCGATCGGCCAGACGTTCGGGTCGCCCTTCTGGATCGTGACGATGCCCGAGCCGACCAGGACGAGGCCGAGGCCGGTGCGAATGAAACCCTGCGGGGCCTTGTCGGAGAGCGCGGCGCCGATTACCACACCGGGGATCGAGCCGATCAGGATGTTGGCGGCAAGGGTGAAGTCGACGTTGCCGCCGATCCAGTGGGCGATCCCCGCGGCCCAGAGCAGGATCGCCGCATGGAAGACGTCGGTGCCGACAACCCGCTTCGGCGCCAGGCGGTAGACGGCGATCAGCAGGATCGCAATTACGGTGCCCGAGCCCGCCGAGGTGATCCCGATCACGAAGCCAGTGATGGCGCCGATCAGGACGGCGGCGACCTTGTGCCGCCGCTCGACCTCGAAGCGATCGCGCTCTACCACCAGGTCGCGCAGGATCAGGGCGCGGGTCAGGGTGATCACCCCGACCATCAGCAGGGTGCCGCCGAGCACGGCGTAAACCAGCGAGTCGAGGCGGTCTTCGCCGATGTGGTCCTGCAGCACTGAGACGATCGCGACGCCGAGCACGGCCGCCGGCACGCTGCCGAAGGAGAGCCACTTGACCAGCTCCATGTTCACCGTCTTCATGCGGAAGTGGCGCCAGCCGCCGACCGTCTTGGTCACGGCCGAGTAGAAGATGTCGGTGCCGATCGCCGTCGTCGGCTGGATGCCGAAGATCAGGATCAGCAACGGGGTCATCAGCGATCCACCGCCCATGCCGGTCATGCCGACGAGTACGCCGATTCCTAGTCCGAAGACGATGATTGCCGGGTCCATATGATGCTCCGCGCTTGTTGCTAATTCGACTTTCCTGACCTCCTTGGTCAGGAGCGCGAGTGCGCCAGGATACCAAGATGCCCGCGGAAATAGAAGAATTCGCCGGCCCAGTCGCGTCGCCTTCTCCGACGGAAAGCGATGGCGCCGCCGTCTCGATTCGAGGTCTCGGCCACTCCTACGGCGAGCTGACGACGATCGAGCGGCTCGACCTCGAGCTGCCGGCGCACGGCGTGCTCGGCCTGGTCGGACCGTCCGGCTGCGGTAAGTCGACGCTGCTCGAGCTGATCGCCGGCCTGCAGGAACCGTCGCACGGAGAGGTCGAAGTGGGCGACGCCGTCGGCGCGGCCGGACGGCTCGCGCACTGCGCCTTCATGCCCCAACGCGACCTCTTGCTGCCTTGGCTTTCGGCAATCGACAACGCGGCTCTGGCTCTGCGCAACCGCGGGGTCCGCCGCGGCGGCGCTCGCAGCCAGGCCGAACAGCTCTTCGAGCGTTTCGGCCTTGCCGGCTTCGAGCGCGCCCAGCCCGGCGATCTCTCCGGCGGCATGCGCCAGCGCGTCGCCTTCCTGCGGACCTTGATCGCCGGCAAGCCGGTGCTCGCCCTCGATGAGCCCTTCGCCTCGCTCGACGCGATCACGCGCGGGGAGATGCAGCAGTGGCTCGCCGGAGCCCTCGACGCCGACCCGCGCACGGTCGTGCTGGTCACCCACGACATCGAGGAGGCGCTCTACCTCTGCGACAGTGTCGTCGTGCTCTCGGCCCGGCCGGCCCGCACAACCACCCGGCTGAGCGCTCCCACGCCGCGCGCATCCAATCGCGACGAGGCGGTCACCGACCCCGCCTTCGTCACCGTGCGCGAGCACGCGATGCAGGCGCTGCGGGAGGGCGCCAGATGAGGCGCTGGCTGCTTCCCACGCTGTTCCTGGCGATCCTGATCGGCGCCTGGCAGCTGGCAGCCTCGAGCGGCGCCCTCGCCGACCTGCTCAATCTCGAAAGCTTCGTCGTCGCTTCGCCGGCGGAAATCGCCGAATCTCTCTGGCAGAGCCGCTCGCTACTGGCGGAAAACGCCTGGGTAACGTTGAAGGAGGTGCTGATCGGCTACGGCTGCGCGGTCCTGGCGGGAGTCAGCTTCGCAACCGCGATGCACCTCTCTGAGACGGTCCGCCTCACGTTCCAACCGCTGATCATCGCGTCCCAGACGATCCCGATTGTCGTGCTTGCACCGATCCTGGTGATCGGATTTGGCTTTGGGATCGGCCCCATACTGGTGATCATCGGCCTGATCTGCTTCTTCCCGATTACGGTCAACACACTTGACGGCTTGAGCTCGGTCGATCCCGAGACGACCAAGATGATGCGCACGCTTGACGCATCCCGGGGGCAGATCCTGCGGCGGGTTGAGATACCCACCGCGCTGCCCTACTTCTTCAGCGGCGCCAAGATCGCCGTGGCGATTGCCGTGATCGGCGCCGTCCTCGGCGAGCTGGCGGCGCCAAACAGTGGCCTCGGAGCCCTGATCTTCCGCGACATGAACCAGCTCGAAACCGCCCGCGCCTTCGCGGCCGTCGCGATCCTCTCGGCAATGGCGATCTCGCTTTACGCGATTCTCGCCCTCGCAGAGCGTCGCATCGTCACTTGGCGATAGAAAGCAGGGGATGAAGCGCGCCTCGATCCCGACGGTCGCCCTGGCAGTCGCCCTGGCAGCCCTGGCGCTCGGCCTCGCCGCCTGCGGTGAGAAGAGCGAGGACACGACCGGCAAGACGGAAGCGCTCAGCCTCACCCTCGACTTCTACCCAAACCCCGATCACGCCGGGATCTACATGGCGCAGAAGCTCGGCTACTTCGAAGAAGCCGGCCTCAACGTCGAAATCCAGACCCCCTCCGACCCCGCCGCGCCGTTGAAGCTGCTCGCCGCCGGCCGCACCGACCTGGCGATCTCCTACGAGCCCGAGGTGATTCTGGCCCGCGAACAGGGTCTCGACGTCCAGGCAGTCGCCGCCCTGGTCAACCGTCCGCTGACCTCGATGATCTGGCTGAAGAAATCGGGGATAAAAGGGGTCGGTGACCTGCGCGGCAAGACGATCGCCACGGCCGGGATCCCGTATCAGGACGCCTACCTGAAGACGATCCTCGCCCGCGCCAAACTGAGCAGCTCAGACGTCAAGGCAGTCAACGTCGGCTTCGGTCTGCTGCCGGCACTGCTTGGCGGCAAGGCGCAGGCGATGCTCGGCGGCTTCAGCAACGTCGAGGGCGTCGACCTGCGGCTGCGCGGCTCCCAGCCGGTCATCACCCCGGTCGACAAGCTCGGCGTGCCGACCTACGACGAGCTGGTGCTGGCCGCCCAGGGCAAGCGGCTGCGTGAAGACCCGCAAGCGATCCGGCTCTTCATCGCGGCGTTGGCCCGCGGCACCGCCGCTGCGGCCAAGAATCCACGAGCGGCGGCTAAAGCTCTGCTGGAAGCGAACCCCGACCTCGACCCGAAGCTAACTAAGGCCGAGCTGGCGGTGACGCTGCCGCTACTCGACCCGGCCCGGAGCAGCAAACAACCCTACGGCTACATGGCGCCTAACCAGTGGCGCGAATTCATCGGCTGGATGCGCGACAACGAGCTAATCAACGGCCTGCCGGAACCGTCGAGCGTGCTCAGCAACGACTACCTGCCGGGCGCGATTCCGGAATAGAGCGGCACCCCTTCGCTGAGCAGGGTGGAGATCTTCTCCGCCGGCAGCGCTCGCGAGAAGAGGTGGCCCTGGGCGTAGTCGCAGTCGAGGCGGCTCAGCTCAAGCATCTGCGGCTCGTTCTCGACCCCCTCGGCGATCACGTCGAGTGAGAGCGCCCGGGCCATGCCGATGATCGCCTCGACGATCGCCGTACGCTCCTGTTCGACCCCGAGCGCGTCGACGAAGGAGCGGTCGATCTTCAGCGCGTCAAAGGGAAAGCGATTGAGGTAAGCGAGCGAGGAGTAGCCGGTGCCGAAATCATCGAGGACGAGACCGACGCCAATATCGCTGAGGGCTTCGAGCGTGCTGGTGGCCGTCGCCGACTCCTCGACCAGGACGCTCTCGGTCACCTCGAGCCGCAGGTGCACCGGCTCGAGGCCAGTGCTGCTGAGGATCTCGCTGATCGAGTTGGCCAGCTCGCGATTGGTCACCTGCCGCGCGGAAAGATTCACCGAGACATCGAAAGGGCGCTGGTCGGGGCGCAGCTGGTGCCACTCGAGCACCTGCCGGCAGGCGCTCTCCTGCACCCAGCGTCCGATCGGCTCGATCAGGCCGCTGTCCTCGGCGATCGGCACGAAGTCGCCGGGGTCGAGCAAGCCGCGCTCGGGATGGCGCCAGCGCACCAGCGCCTCAAGACCGGTGATTTCCCCGCTGCGCAGGGCGATCAGCGGCTGATAATGGAGCTCGAGCTCGTTGTGCTCGAGCGCTTGGCGTAGCTCACGCTCGATCTCCAGCCGACGCAGGGCCCCGGCCCGCATCTCGGCATCGAAGAGCTCGCAGCGTGCGCGACCGCGTTCCTTCGCTCGATACATAGCCGCATCGGCGTCGCGGATCAACAGGTCGGCGTCGATCGGCTCGCGTGTCGACGGCCGTGCGACGGCGATGCCAATGCTGGCGCTGACGAAATGATCGACACCGCCCATCGCGTAGGGCTCGGCGAAGGCTGCGGCGATGCGATCGGCGATCGCGACTGCCTCGTCCTCATCGGCAAGTCGGTCGACGAGGATGCCGAACTCATCGCCGCCGAAGCGGGCGACGATGTCACCAGGCCGCAGATGAGCGCGCAGTCGTGGCGCCACCGCTCCCAGCAGCTCGTCGCCGGCGTGATGACCCATGCTGTCGTTGATCAGCTTGAAGTTGTCGAGGTCGAGGAAGAGGATCCCGACCGGCGAGCCCGACACGGTGCTGCGCTTGAGCGCGTCGGTAAGCGAGTCGACGAAGCTGAGTCGGTTGGGCAGGCCAGTGAGCGGATCGTGCAGGACACGGTGGCGCAGGGCCTGGTCGGTCACGTGGCGCTCGATCGCATCGGCGAGCACATTGGCCGAGGCCTGGACGAAGTGAACGTCCTGCGGTGTAAAGCGGTTCGGTTCGGTGGAGTGGATGTCGAGCACACCAAAGGGTTGCTCCTTGCCATCAATCACGACGGCGAGGCTGCTGCGCACGCCCATCACCCGCAGCGCCGGCGGCATCGAGAAGCGCCGCTCGGCGGACCAGTCGTCGACGATCACGTGCAGGCGGGAGTCGAGCGCGGCGCCGGCGTGCGAGTCCCGGGCTGCCGACGCGCGAGCGGCACCGACGACTCGATCCTCGAGGCCGGCACGCAGGCCCAGACGGCGGCCATCGCGTCCCACCTCCCAGATGCAGGCAGCGTGGACACCCTCGATCTCCTCCAGCAGCGAGACGGCCTCCTGCATCAGGCTCTCCGGGTGGCCGTCCTGCAGGGCGCGACCGCCGAGCTGGGCGACGGCCGCCTGCTGGGCCGCGGCACGCTGCAGCTCCTGCTCGGCCTTCTTGCGCTCGGTGATGTCGTAGAGAACGCCGTGCCAGACGGGCGTCCCCGTCTCGTCGGGCTCGAGCACGGCCTCGTCGAGGATCCAGACGACCCGGCCGTCGCGGGTGATCATTCGGTAGTCGACCGGCGGTGGGTTGCGCGTCCCGATCATCTTGCGCGTCTCCTGCGAGAGGGCGCGCTCGCGATCGTCGGGGTGCAAGAGGCGCGCCCAGAGGCCAGCGTCGGCGAGCCATTCCTCCGGCGTGTAGCCGAGGATTTCCTCGACCTGGGGGCTGACGTAGCGCCAGCGGCCGTTCTCGCCGAGCTCGGAGGCGTAGACGATCGCCGGTAGCCGCTCAACCAAACGGCGGTAATCCTCGCCGCCAGCTGAGATCTGGTCGAGGAACTCGTTGACGCGTTTATCGGGCCAAGCACCGCCCCGTTTCGAGCTCTCCATTTGCTCGCTTATCGACCGTAACCACGCCCGCTTGAGTTCGGCCGCCGATGACCCTCTATAGGCCGACTGTCCAGGCCCCCGCCAAACCCCGAAAAGGCGCGTAGGGAGCGTAGAACTCCTCGACCTCCTCGACCGTGGCGCGGCGGCCGAGCCGGGCCAGGCGGCCGACCAGCTTGAGGTAGATCAGATCGCCGGCAGGCAGCGAGTCGGGGTCGCCGCGTCCGAAGAGGCCGAGGCATTGCACAGTCCACGGCCCGATCTCCCGAACCCGCAGCAGGCGCCGGTCGGCCGCCGGCTGATCGAGTTCGCAGCGGCCACCCGCGACCTGTCCGGCAACCGCGCGCAGGGCGATCGCCCGTTTCAACGCCAACCCCATGGACTCCAATTCAACCGGGGCGCGGCCGGCAATCAGGTCGGCGGTGGGGACGTCGCGCAGCCCCTCAGTGCGGGGGCCGAGCCGCAGGCCCCAGCGGCCGACCATGCGGCGCTGGATGCGGGCGGCGCGGCTGGTCTCGATCAACTGCTTGACCACCGCCCAGGCCAGCGCCTCCCACGGCCAGGGTCGTCGGCGCGGGCGCAGGTGCGGACGGCGGCGCAGGAGTGGCCCAAGCAGGGGGTCGCGCTTGAAGCAGCGATAAAACTCGCTGAGATCATCATCGACGGCGAGGGCAAAGCGCATCCGCGCCAACGCCAGCTCCAGCTCGGCCGCGCCTGCCCGCCGAGCCGGCACCGCGATCGCCGGCCCCGGCGCGGCGATCGCCTCGGGATCGAGCGCCTCGGCCCGCAGCGAGACCCGGTCCTTGCCGGGCTCCCAGGCTCGAACCAGAACCGGACTGCTGTTGACGTGAAGGAGGCGGGAGGTGACGCCGCGCTGCACCCGCATCGTGCCGTCCTCGCTGCCGTAGGCCGGCAAGCGGAAGGGCGACGGCGGTCGTACCTCTACTTCGAGGCTCATTGCCAATACGTTCGCGCCGCAATCGTCACGGATTCGAACCCTCGGCGATCATCGTGACGATTGCGGCGCTCACCGACCCAGCAGGTGGACGTCGACCAGGAAGGAACGGCTGGCCACGACGTTGGGCCGATCGCGCCGCGAAAGCCGGCGCGGAGCTCGTTTACGGCCGGCGACCGCGGTAACCGCCCGCACAGCCGCCACAGTCGCAGCTCCGGCGAGCACCCCACCGGCCGCGGCCACCACTGCCGAGCGCGCCTCGCTGCGAATCGCAAGCGGAGCAGGGCTCTCGTGGGGAAGGACGCGAACCGAAACCGGCTCTAGCTGCATATCGCTCACCCAGCCGACCTTAACGATGCTCCCGGCGGGCGAACGCAAGCAACCCGCACCTTGCGCAGATCGAGGAACCCTGGAGGCCGATCCCGGCAGGGGTGAGCGTCTTGCACTTTTTCGGCGCCCACCTTGCGGCGCCAGCAGGGCACGCACCACCGAAAAAGTTAAGCGGAACCCCTGCCGGGATCGGCCTCCAGCGCTTTCTCGTAAACGCGGTACTTCTTGACCACCGTCCCCCCCATCCCTTCCATCGCCCGGTTCATCGGCCCGTTGGTCTCGAGGATCCAGCCCATCTCGCCGCCTTCGATCTTGCCCGGCGCCGCCGCGGTCTCGAGGTGCTTGAGGTAGAGGCCGGCGGCAACGCCGCTGTGACGGTACTCGTGCTTGACACCGAGGGCGAAGACGCGCAGCTGATCGATCTTGGGCTTCCCGAGCAGGAACTTGAGCCAGCCGAAGGGAAGCAAGCGGCCGTTCAGCTTCGCCATCACCTGGTTGATGTCGGGCAACGTCAGCGCGGCGCCGACCACCTCGCCGTCCTTTTCGGCCATGAAGGCCCAGTCCTCGTCGATCACCTGCTTCAGGTTCTTGGCCTGGAACTCGACCTCGGCGTCGGTGATCGGGACGAAGCCCCAGTTGTCGCCCCAGGCCTCGTTGTAGACGTCCATGAAGCGCCGCACCTCGCCGGCCATGTCGCGCTTGCGCATGTTGCGGATCGCGATCCCTTCGTCGTGCAGGGCCTTCGCGGCGGCGGCGTGGATTGAGGGATCGAAGCGTTCGCCCTCCTTGAGGTCGCCGAACTGCAGTTCCCACATCTGCACGTCCATCGCCTTGCCGAAGCCCTCGGCCTCGATCAGCTCACGGTAATAGGGCGGGTGCCAGGGCTCGAGGATCATCGGCCGCCGCTCGTAGCCCTCGATCAGGATGCCGATCTCATCGTTGGTGGTGAAGTCCATCGGGCCGAGGATGCGGGTGCGACCCTTGCCGCGGGCCCACTCGCTCGCCGCGCTGAGTAGCGCCGCGACCACCTCCGGGTCCTCGGCCGCCTCGAAGAAGCCGAACATCGCGTCGCTGCCGCCCTGGAACTCGTCCCAGCGATGGTCAATGTGGGCACTGATACGACCGACCGCCTCGCCGTCGCGCTCGGCGATGAAAAACTCGGCCTCCCCGTGTTCGAACCACGGGTTCTTCTCACGGTTGAGGAACTCCATCCGCTCGAAGATCAGCGGCGCGACCCACTGCGGATCGTCGCGCCGCAACCCGAACGGCACCTTGACGAAGCGCTTCAGGTCGCGCTTGTCGCGAACCGGCCGAATTGACACGCTTGCCACGGGGCTTGGAACCTACACTCTGGCCATGAGCGAGACAGCGAAGTCCCCGGTCGACGTATTCGAAAAGGCGCGCAGCCACGATCGCCTCGAGCAGCTGGAAGCAGCCAAGGAGCATGACCTTCTGCCGTACTTCCGCCTGATCGAGTCAGAGGCGGGGCCCGTCATGGAAATGGAGGGGCGGGAGATCATCATGCTCGGATCCAACAACTACCTGGGCCTGACCGGAGACCCACGGGTAAAGCAAGCGTCGCGTGACGCGCTGGAGGTCTACGGGACCGCTCTCACCGGTTCAAGGTTCATGAATGGGACCACGCCTCTGCACGTGGAGCTCGAGCGAGAGATCGCCGATTGGATGAAGACTGAGGACGCACTCGTCTTCACGACTGGCTATCAAGCGAATGTCGGCTGCCTGGGGACCATCCTCGAGCCCGGCGATACGGTGATCTGCGACTCCGGAAACCACGCCTCGATCCTCGACGGCTGCCGACTTTCCGGCGCCAAGCTGCGGCCCTTCCGCCACAACCGCATGGACAAGCTGGAGAAAATGCTGGAGCGCGCGACGGAGGACGAGGGGGGCGTACTCGTCGTCGTCGACGGAGTCTTCTCGATGGAGGGCGACGTCTGCGATCTGCCGCGCATCGTCGAGCTCTGCAAGGGCTACGGCGTACGCCTGATGGTTGACGAGGCGCATGGGGTCGGCGTCCTCGGCGCCCGCGGAGCGGGGGCCTGTGAGCTCTTCGGCCTCGAGGCTGAGGTCGATCTACGCATGGGCACTTTTTCGAAGAGCCTTGCGTCCTGCGGGGGCTTCATCGCCGGGTCCGGCGAAGTGATCGAGTATCTGAAGATCTCCGCTCGCAGCTTCATGTTCAGTGCCTCCAGCGTTCCGGCAGCGGTCGGCGCTGCCCTCGGTGCCCTACGAGTCATCCGCGAGGAGGGACCCTCCCTGTTCGACACTCTGCTCGACAACGCCGAGTACCTGCGCGAGGGGCTGCGCCATCTTGGCCTCGAGGTGATCGAGCCAGGCACCCTCCCCGACGGAACCGTGGCGACGACGCCGGTGGTGCCGGTCGTGGTCGGCGACGACTGGCAGGCGGTGCTGCTCTGGAAGGCGCTCTTCGACGCCGGCGTCTACACCAACGTCGCGATCCACCCAGCCGTGCCTCCCGGCGGCGCCCTGCTGCGCACCAGCCTGATGGCGACCCACGAGCGTGAGCACCTCGACGCCGCGCTGGGAACAATTGCCAGAGTGATCGAGACCTTTCCCGAACTACCCCGGTCGGGGTAGTTTCGGGCCTGTCCGAAATCCGACAGCTCAAAGCGTCCACGAAAAAGATGCTCTTAGCGACCGCCCTGGGGCAACTTTCCATCCGCCGGGGTTGACGGTCTCCACCTCCAGCGCATAGCTTGCCGTCCGCGCCGACCGCATCCCGGGGCAGGGACGCGAATGGTGGAGCACTCAACTCAGCCAGGCCGAGGTTCGTCCCTCCGGTTCGGTGCGCAGAGCTACCCAGTTAATGAACCTCGAAGGGAGGAGTCCCAGTGGACGCTGCTTCAATCGCCCCTGCTCAGACGACCGCTTCCGTAATCCAGGCCCCGCAGCACATGCAGGCGCTTGCTCGCGCCAACCGCGTGCGACTTGCGAGAGCGGAGCTCAAGCGCTCGATCGCACGGGGTGACGTCGACGCGGCGGACGTTGTGCGCGAGTGTCCCTGGGAGACGGAGAGCATGACGCTGGCCGAGCTGCTGACTAGCCAGCGCCGTTGGGGCCGCACCCGCGCCCGCAAGTTCCTAATCGGGCTCGCACTCAACGAGAACAAGAAGCTCGGCACGCTGACCTCGCGCCAGCGCTCGCTGCTCTCCGCCGAACTTTCATCCAGGGATTCGGTTCTGATCTAAAAGGCCTAATTCGGCAGGGGTTCCGCTTAACTTTTTGGATGTAGCGGAGCCTGCTGGCACCGCAAGGTTGGCGCCCAAAAAGTGCAAGACGCTCCACCCCTGCCAAATTAGGCCTTAGCTGCCGAAACGACCAACCTTGAAGGACAGGCCTCCAGAGGCCCTTTGGAAGGCGCGGCGGAGGAGCAGGAAGGCAGCGACAAAGGCCACGGCACCGATGGCCAGGCAGACCGCCAAGATTAGACCGCCGAGGTAGAAGAGGCCGCCGGTGACGAGCACGAAGACGGTGCCGGCGAGCAGCGTCGTGTGCGAGCGATAACCGGCGAGGTGCTCGCGCAGCGAGACCTCGAGACCACCAAGGCCGGCGAGGACAACCCCGACCCCGATCGCGGTCGGGCTACTGCTTACGAGGCCGATCACCAGCATCACGATGCCGGCGAGCACGGTCAGCTCGGCCAGCGGGAAGTTACCCCACGGTGCCGGCGGTCGCTCCTCTTGGCCCGGTCTATCGCTCAACGGCCGCAAGCCGTCCGGATAATGGACATCCGGAGGAGACCTTGACCCGCCACCAGCCCATCAGCATGCCGAGAGGCCCGAGGCGGGGGCGAGAGTGCCAGTGGCCGCATCCCGGCTCGCCAACGTCGGCGCGCGAAATTCGCATCCACTTGTGCTCAGCCGGCGCCGTCAACATGCGCTCGAGCAGCTCGCGATTGCGAGTCTCCAGTTCGTCCTGCTTGCGCAGGGCTTGACGAGCGACGGCGATCCGTTCAGCCAGAGCATCGCGAACCTGCTCTAGCTGCTCGAGCTTTGCAACCCGGGGTACGGCGAAACTGGCCGGGACCTCAGTGTCGAGCGTGAGGCGCGGGAAGGCCTCGGCGTAAAGACGGGACAGCTCGTGCTCGAGGCGGCCAACCTGACGGCGCAGCTCAGCGCGCGCGAGGCGCTCGTCGCCTCCCACTCGAAACGTCTTGAGAGTGTCTCGGTCGAGCAGATCCGGCATAAAACCTGAATCGAGTGTAGATCACGCCGCTGCGACTGAAAACGATGAACCGGTTAAGAACGAAAAGCGCCCAATTAAGCAGTGAGCGCCGCCCCGGCAATCCAGAGCGCCTCGTCCACCGCCGCCTGCGGCACGCCCTTGACCTGAATGGCAACGATTGCGATCTGGACGGCGTCCGAGTTGAGATCCGGAGCGGCGATCGGTCCACCGAAGAGCAGCTCCAGCGGGCCACGGCCGTCGGCGATCGTAAGGGTTCCTTGGGCGAGCTCGATTGGCTTGCCGGGCAGTGACTCGCCCGGCGCCGAGTCGCGGATGCAGAGCTCGCCCCGGAGCCGGGCCATATCGAAGACACGCAGGGCGACGCCGGTCTCGACCGTGGCAATAGTGAGGGCGTCGGCTGGCATGCCGCGGCTGACAAAAGCGCCATCGTGCAGGCGATCGAGAGCAAGCTGCTCGACCGGCGTGCGCGTGTGGTCAGGATCGAGGCCTATTTGGCGAAAGAAGACCCGGTAAGCCCAAGGAATCGGCCGCTCCCGCATGTGGATCGCGTGCGAGCCGTAGAAACGGTCGGAAAGGTCGCGTAGTCGCCGCCGCACCGGCTCCGGACTGCTCGTCCGCTTGCTCTCGAGCTCCACCCAGGCGATGCCCAAGCCAGGGAACTCGGCGGCGATGTGCGGGGCGACCCAACCCTGCTGGGGCAGGGGCTCTGAGTCGAGGTCCGATCTACCAGCTTCGGCGCCTGCCACTCAGCTCTCCTCCGCCATCCGCGTCGCCCGCAATAGCTGGTTGACCCGGGCTTCCAACTGCGGCGCGGTGAGCGCGCCGATGCTCGCCTCCTGCAAGGTGCCGCCCGGGTAGACGTAGGCGATGGTCGGACAGATGCCGACCCGGTAGAGGCTGGCGACCGCGCCGTCGCGGTCATATCCGACCGGCATCTTCCAGCCGTTGCGCTCGATCAATTCTTGAACCGTGCTGCGGTCATCGCGAATGTCGAGCGAGAGGAAGTTCACCCGCCCACGGTAACGCCGATAGACGCGATCGACCACGCTCTGCTGTTCGCTGCAGGTGCTGCCGCCCTTGGTGAACCAGAACGAAATCACCAGCGGGCGGCCGAAGAGGTCGCAGACACGAATCGCGCCGGGAGTGGAGATACGACAGGCCGGCTCGCGCCGGGCCGACTGCGGGCAGGGCGTCTGTGAGGTTTCGCAATCGTCCTGGGCGACGTTCGCATCCCCTTCCAGCGAGCCGATGGCCCGCGGCACGGCGAACTCGGGCAGTGGCCAGCGGCTGGCGAGCTTGTCGAGCCCCAGGGTGCCTTCGTCCTTGTGCTCGAGCGTGTTGATCACGGCAATCACGATCACGGCGGCGAAGATCAAGCCGACGACGAGCGAGTAGCGGTCCCTCACCGCTCCTCCAGCCAGGACAGCGCGGCCGGCAGCGCCACCATCACACCGAGCAGCGCCACGGCAAGGTCGATCACGGTGACGAAGCCGAAGTCCCCCAGCATGCTGATATCGCTGGCGATCAGCACCGCGAAACCAGCGAGAACTGTGACCGCCGAGGCAAAGACAGCAGGGCCGGTGCGAGCGTAGGCTGCCTTGATTGCCTCGGTGGTGGCCAGGCCACCACTGCGCTCCTCACGAAAGCGCGCGGCGAGGATCACGCTGAACTCGGTCGCGATCGCGATCGTCAGCGCCCCCAGCGCCGCCGACATCGGGTTGAGCGGGATCTGCGTGAGCCAGAGCACGAGCGAGGACCAGCCGGTAGCGAGCACAACCGGGACCAGCGGCACCAGCGCCCGGACGAACGAGCGGTAGGCGGCAAGCAGCGCAAGTGCCACCGCGGCAAGCCCCGCCAGCGTCAACCAGTAGCGGCTGCTGGAGAGATCCGACGCCGCCGCAGCAGTAATAACCGGCAGCCCGGCAAAGCGAACCCTCACTCCGGCCGGCGGCCCTCCCGGCCCCCCCACCGCCTCCCGCACCCGCGAGATCACCGCCTGCTGGCCCTGCAGCGACTGCGAGCGAATGCCAAAGCTGAGGAGCGCAAGATGCCCAGGCAATCCTGTCTCAGCGTTCACGGGTGCAAGCTGTTCGAGGTCATAGGGAGGCAGTTCCCTCAACGTCGCACGGATGTCGCTTTGCTTCAGTTGTTCTTTTCTTTTGTCGTCAACCAGGAAGTCGGACAGCGCCGGCCCCGGGCAGATTTCAGCTTTCAGGCAGCTGGGCCGGGCACCCGAAAACCCGTTCTCTTCCAGCACGCGCTGCTTGAAGCCGGCCATCCACTCGACCGTCGCCGGATCCGAGAGGTCGGGAGCTTCCACCGCAACCTGCAGCTGCCCCGCCACCCCGGTCGCGTCCTGCACCTTTTCCAGGTCCTTGATCTCCTGCAGCCCCTGCGGCCCTAGCGACTGCACGTCAGACACCGTGTCGATTTGAGTGCCAACGCCCCACCCGATGGCCGCCAGGACGGCGCCGATTGCAAGCACTCGCCTCGGATGCCCGAGCGCAATCCCGACTACGCGCTCGGAAGGGAAGAGGGGGTGCCCCGGATGCGCGCGGCGTCCTCTTTTTCGCCCCGCCCACTCAACTAGTGCCGGAAACGCCGTGGCGAAAAACCCAGCAAGCGGAGTGGCACCCCCTCTTCCCTTCCCGACCCGCAGACTGAGCGCCGCGAACCCAACCGTGAGCGCCAGTCCCAAGCCGAGAGCAATGCCAACGATGAGCAGGACGCCGAATCCCCGAACCATCGGGATCGGAGACAGCTGAAGCGCGAGGAAGCCGGCGGCGGTCGCGAGACAAGCGATGGTGATCGTCGGTCCGGCCCGGCCTGCGGCCGAACGGGCCGCCTCAAGTGGTCCAGCTCCACCGGCGCTCGCCTCATCGAAGCGTGCCTGCAACTGAATTGCGTAATCGACGACCAGCCCGATCAGGATCGGCAGTGTTGCGATCGAGGCGATCGTCAGCGAACCGTCGGCGAGGTCGAGCAAGCCGAAGGTCATTGCCGCCGCGGCCAGGGCGATCGCTAGGGGCAGCAAACGCCAGCGTGAACGAAAGACGAGCAGCAGGACGATCCCCATGACGACGATTGCGACGGCGAAGAGGATCAGCAACGCTTCCTTCAGCGCCCCGGTGATCCCTTCGACCAGGATCGGGGCGCCGGTGATCGTGTAGGTGCCGGCGCCATGCAACCCGAAGCAGGCCTCGGGTTGGCCCTTGTAGGTACAGGCCTGGCGCGGCGTTGTGTCGTAGACCGCTTCGCGGATCAGCCTCAGCGCCTCGCTGCGTTCTGCGTCGCTGAGGTCAGGGCGCAGGCGCAGGACGATCTGGGTCGAGTGGTTGTTGGGAAAGAGGTAGGCAAGCCGCGCCTTCGGGGTGCCTCGCGCCTGGTGCAGGTCGAAGACGACCGAGGCGAGGAATTCCGGGTTGCTGATGCTCGGCGCGCTGGTGATCCCGTAGCGCGCCGCCACCTGCAGGAGGAATTCGCGCAGCTGATCGGGCGGCACGGTGGCGGCCAGCCGCCGCAGCTGTTCGTCGATCTGGATCACCGCCTCGTTGAGGAAGGTCCCGGGCCCAGCGAGGAATTGCACCGGGTTCAACTTCGCCAACTCAGCGCAGGGCCCTGGGATCGGCTTGGCACCTTTCGGCACCTTGCCCGAGAGACAGCCCTCGAGCCGCAGCAGGCGCCCCAGGTTCGGGGTCAGAATCAGTTCTTGCAGATCCCCTTCGGCGACCACAACAACCGGTTCTTCGCCGAAGACTTCACGCACCCGTTCGGTAGCGCGATAGCTCTCGCTGTCGTGGTCGACAAGGGTGTCGGTGCCGGCGTCAGTCGATAGCTGCGTTGCCGCGACCGTGGCGCCGATCGCAAGCAGCGCCGCAACCGCCAGGACCGGCCGCGCGTGGCGGACAGCCCAGGCCGCGATCGCGCTCAATCCATTGAGAGCGGGCCGGTGACGTCGGCGTTGAGGAACTGGTTGACGAACCGGTTTTCGGAGTCGAACAGTTCCTCCTTGGGGCCCGACTCGACGATCTTGCCGTTCCAGAGCACGGCGATGAAGTCGGAGACGCGACGCGCCGTGTTGAGGTCGTGGCTAATCACCAAGTAGCAGCCGCCGTTCTCCTCATGCACCTCGCGGACCAGCTCGCAGAGCAGCGCCGTGCGCACCGGGTCAAGACCGGAGTCGGGCTCGTCGAACATCACGATCGCCGGTTCCAGAACGAGGGCGCGGGCGAAGCCGGCGCGCTTGCGCATGCCGCCGGAGAGCTCGTTCGGCATCTTGTAGATCGCCTCACTCAGCCCGACCTCCTTGAGCCGGCGGTTGCAGATCTCGCCGATCTCCTCCTCGCTCTTGTCGGTGTGCTGGCGCAGCGGGAAGGCGGTGTTGTCGTAGATGTTCATCGAGCCGAAGAGGGCGCCGTCCTGAAAGAGCAGACCGAACTTCTTGCGTACCTCGAAGAGTTCGTCATCGGTCATGTTGGGGATCGATTCGCCGTGCACGAGCACGTCGCCCGAGTCGGGGTAGAGCAGGCCGACGATGTGCTTGATCAGCACGCTCTTGCCAGTGCCCGAGGGACCCAGCACCATCGAGATCTGATCCTCGGGCAGGCCAAGGTTGAGGCCGTTGAGGATGCGGGCACGGCCAAACTGCTTAACCAGATCGATGATCTCGATTGCGTCCTCGCCGCCGTGATCGCGCTTGCGACCGGTGTGGAAGCGGTAGGGGTCAGACTCGGAGGGGTCGACACCCGGGATGACGAAGTCGCGCCCCATCGTCAGGCCGTCCTCACTGACGTAAGGGCCACTGTGAGCCGGCCCGGCGGCAACCGGCTCGGCCACCTCAGCGGTGGTCTCCGCCTCCGCCTCGAACTCGCCCTCTTCGGGCCGGGTCGGGTCGTCCATCGACATAGACATAGGTTAGTGCCCCCTATTGTGGGTCGTGTCTTGAATTGGCGAGCGAAAACCGAGCAAGCCAAGGACGCAGTGAGCGTGGTGCACTTGAAGAGTGCGCGAGCGAGCGAGGACGAAGGATGGCGAAGGTTTGCAGCCGCCAAACAAGACAGGACTCGCAACAGGGGGCACTTGATCAGCCTCCTATCGGCGCGCGCGGGTTGGCTCCCCAGAAGATCAAGGTGCCGAGCATCCCGATGATGTGAACCAGGACGATGTTGAGCACCATCGACTTCGCGGTCGCGGTGCCGACCCCGACCGGGCCGCCCGAAGCCGTGTAGCCGTAATAGCAGCCGACCATGACTATGGCGGTGGCCATGAACATGCCCTTGATCAAGCTGTAGAAGAGGTCGGGAGGGTTCTGGAACATCCAGAAGATCAGCAGGTAGCCACCGGAGGAGACGTCGCCGATCTGCTGGACGACCGCCAGGTAGCTGGCGAAATACATGATCCCGATCCCGCAGAGATACATGAAAGGGAAGGCGATCCAGGCGGCCAGCAAGCGGGTCGCGCAGAGAAAAGTGACGGGAGGAACGCCCATCACCTCGAGCGCGTCGATCTCGTCTGAGATCCGCATCGCGCCGAGCTCGGCGACGATACCGGTGCCGACCTTGGCCGCCAGCATGTAGCCGAAGGCGTAGGGCATGATCTCGCGCAGATCGCACCAGGCGGAGAAGACGCCGGCGTAGGCGGGCGCGCCCTGAGCGCGCAGCAGATACGCCCCCTCGATCCCGCACTGCAGGCCGAGGATGAAGACGAGGCCCCAGATGATCAGGGCGGAGCCGAGGATCAGGATGCCGGCCTGGCGCAGGCTCTCGCCGAAGAAGCGCAGGACGCGGCCGCTGTAGACGAGGCCGGCGACGCGCGAGCCGAAGCGGGCGATCTCGCCGAAGGAGTCGAGCCAGCCGCGCGGGACTTCCAGCCAAGCATTCATCGGATCGTCTGCAGCTCCGGGTTGGTCGCCAGCAGGGTCTGAGTGAAG
>Ga0066654_10000072_pt1 | contig 18387 bp, 22 predicted proteins | sample GraSoiAngelo_103_FD_66715 | JGI IMG/M metagenome (GOLD analysis project Ga0066654, IMG submission 66715) | Grasslands soil microbial communities from the Angelo Coastal Reserve, California, USA - 14_0903_05_20cm | ecosystem: Environmental > Terrestrial > Soil > Grasslands | place: USA... | reverse complement strand
AGGCGGACCGGGGCCTCGGACGATTCCCAGCGAACATCGAATTGGGGAAGTACTAGGCATAGGTGCGTTCCCGGGTAGAAGCGGCCCTCGTGCAGCTCGCAGACCTGAAGCTCGGTCAGGTATCCCTTCTCCTGTGGAGTCCAGGTCACCTCACTCGACCGGCGAAGGCCGGCGAAGCAGTACTGCTCTTCCGGGTTGTGTTGGGGCGGATCGCCGCGGTACTCCCCAATGGTTCGCGGCGTGCACGCCTCCAGGTCGGCAATCGTCGGTAGGTCCTTGAGCGTGAGGTAGTCGAAATCGTCAGCGGACACCACGTGGATCGCCAGCGAGTAATTCTGCGGTATCTCGATCCGTGCGAAGAACTCCGACTTCTGGTCTTCCCAGAGGCCGAGCTTGTGCTGAAAGATCGTGCGCTGGCTCTGGCTTTGAATCAGTCGCTCGAACTCCTCGGCTCCCGCGGCCAGGGCTTCGAGACTCCTCTCACTGACGAACGAGTCTTCTCCCGGAGTTTTCGCTTCTCCGATCGCCTCCACCACTCGGGGCAGAAGCGAGTAATTCTGGACGACGATGATCAGGTCAATGTCCGACGCGGTGAAGGATTCGCCGCCGGCAGTGCTGAAAAACCGCCCATAGCTGAGGGAACCGCCCAGCACCGCCGTCGTCGGCAGGTCCTTTAGCGCGGCGCCGACACTGTTGAGGTCGCTGAGCCGCCGTGCCGTCTCGACCGCGGCCTCGAAGGGCTTGGGCCTTCCCCTCTTGCTGCCGTTTGGCACTACCCAGCCTTACAGCGGAGCCCTTGATAGGAGAGTTGCGTCTCTCGAGCGGATCATTAGGGCCTTGGATGTGAAGGAGCGCCTGCCAAGTGACTACGAGGTAGGGGTCATCTTTCGCATCACTCCGACGCAGGGCCGCAACGTCCTCCGCACCTACCAGGCCCGGTTCTCAGAGGACCATAGGAAGCGGTTGCAGAGTGTGCTCAACACCGTTGAAGTCAAGAGCAAGCTACTCGATAAGAAGCCGGTATACATCGCCGGCTTTGAGGATCCCGCCGTGCTCGAGTTCGCGCTCGAGAAGCTGCGTCGCCGCGGTTTGACTCGTACCGTGACAGTCGATCGCACCACGCTAGAGCTTGTCGTCTCCCGAGATCAGAGGGATCGCCTTGGCAAGGACGCAAAGGATGCGATCAAAGCTTGATCTTCTCGGTCATCTCTGCCGATGAAGAAATCCGGGCGATCGCATCGGTGGCTTCGCTGGCACTCGCGCTGCTTGCCTTCTTCACCAACCTTCGCTTCTCGGCCCTCAAGGAGGAACGAGGGGGAACGGTCGAGCCGTTCGACTCGGACACCGTTCTTGCCACGCTTCCCGACCTCGGCTTGGCGGCTTTCACCGGCGCCGCGGTATTTGTGATGGCGCCCCTCTGCTTCGCCAGTTTCCACTTTGGCGAACTCGGCGAGCGGTCGAGCGCCGTGCCTTCGATGTTCTTCTTGATCTGGCTCGGGTTCGTCGCCGTGCTGATCTTTCAGCTCGGTATGGCGGTAACGCGCTTCTGCGACGGCTTCAAGGCCAAGACGACACGCAGTAGAGGCCGCGGAACAAAGCCCTAGGCGTTCCGATTCGGCCGCCTTCTGTTTGTGCTCGCGATCACCTTGCGAGCGCAGCTATGGATGCGACCACCAGGCGCTGATCGGTCAACCGCGCGCTCGATCACCTAGCCGGCGCCTGACCCTGAAGCGGAAGATCGTCGGCGTGGGGTCAGCGCCTCCGGGTCCAAATGCGCGGACGCGGAAGACGTGGGGGCCGACCCCGACCCGGAAGTGCCGCGGGGAGCGGCAGAGCCCGGAACGGCGGCTATCAAGCTGGCAGCGATAAAAGGTCACGATGCCGCGGGCAGCGAAGCGGAACGAGACCGAGGTAGCGGGCTGGCGGGGCCGAAGCCAGATCAGGGGCCGCGGACGCCTGCGCAGTTGGGTATTGGGCGGCGCCGGCGGCGGAGGGACGGGCTGGCCCGTCGCTGCCGGGTCGATCGAGGTGACCAGCTGACCGAACTTGCCGCCGGCCACGCAGAGGCCTTCGGTTGGGCAGGAGAGCCCGAAGAGGGCGTTGGTGATCCCGCGAATGAGGTGCTCCGTCGCCCACGCAGCAGAGCCGCCGGTCGGGTTGGTGCTCGCCGTCATTTCACCGTTGTTGCTGCTCAGCACGCACAGTGTCGTGGTCGGACACGAAGCAGCGAGAATCTGGAATCTGGCCGCCAACGGCGTTGACGGCCAAGCTGCCGCGCCGGCGCTGGGGGCGGTTGAGACGAGGACGTTGCCCGAGTTTCCGGCGACGCAGAGCGATGTGCCGGCGCAGGAGACACCGAGCAACGGGTTTTCCCCGGCGGGCTGGGCCGTCAGGGTCCAGGCCGCCGGTCCGCCCGCCGGCTCGGTCGACGTGACGAGGTTGCCGGCCGTGTCGCCGGCGACGCAGAACGGCCCGCTGCTGCAGAAGACCGAGTGCAGGGCCAGCGGTTCGGCCAGATGCGTGATCGTCCAGGCGGTGGCGCCGCCGGTCGGGTTGCTCGAGCTGACGATCTCCCCTTCGAAGCCGACCAGAACGCACTGGCTGGGAGAGAAGCAAGAGACGCCGTACAACGATTTCGCTTCTGGGATCCGGGTCGGCTTCCAGGCGCTGCCCCCGGCCGCCGGTTCAGTCGTGGTGTAGACACCGCCGCTGTAGTCGACCGCGACGCAGAGCGAGACCGAGGGGCAGGAGACGCCGCGAAGGTTCCCCCTCAGTTTTTCGCCGAGGGCGACGTGGGATATGGCCCAGGCCCCGGCGCCGCCGGTCGGATCGGAGGAGTTGACGATCACGCCTTCCTGGCCGACGCCGACGCAGGCGGAAGCGGCGTCGCAGGACATGCCGAAGAGCGTTTCCTGGGCGCCGAGGTTGAGGTCGGTCACCGCCCAGACGGATCCCGCGGCCGCGGCCGAGCCACAGGGCATGGCCGAGATCGCGACGGCAGCGCAGCCCGCACGCAGGGCGAGCCGCAATGATCGAGGGGCGCGCACCGATCGATTATCCCGATCGGCCGGAGCGGCCCCGGGGCGGCAAGCGCGCCCGTGGGCTACCGCGTCACGGTCACCGACTGACCCGAGCTGAAGCCGCGGTGTGAACAGCTTGTGTCGCTAGCTGGCAGCGCGACTAGACCGGCTCGCCCCATGCGGTGGCGACGAGCGAGCGAGAATCGCCATGGTCACGATGCTCACAGAGGTAAATGCCCTGCCACGTGCCCAATGCCGGGCGGCCCTCCCTCAGCGGCAGCGTCAGCGACGGCCCCAACAGCGCAGCCTTTATATGGGCCGGCATGTCGTCGGCGCCCTCCAAGGTGTGCGTCCAATACGGAGCCCCTTCGGGAACCGCCCGGTCAAACCAGGCCTCGAAGTCATGCCGCACTTCCGGTGAGGCGTTCTCGCTCAGCGCTAGCGAGGCCGAGGTGTGCTGGATCAGCAGGTGCAGGATCCCAACGGAGACCTCACCTAGCTCGGGAAGCGCGTCGAGCACCTCGGTAGTGACCAGGTGAAAGCCGCGCGGCCGCGCGGCGAGTCGGATTGTCCGCTGGAACCACATCAGCGCGAACCAAGCGTCGTCTCGGGCGACGGATCTGAGATCCAGTGCGCGTCGAGACCAAGGTGATCGCCAAGACGCTCCAGGTGCTGGTCGAAATGAAGGATGCCGACGGCCGCGTCTTGGGCAGCCGCGGCGACGGCCAGATCGGCCAGCGGATATCGATGGGCGCCGTGGGAGCCGGTGGCTGCCAACTCGCGCATCGTCGCCAACGCCGCGCGTTGAACGCTTCGATCCACTGGGATCTCGCGCAGCCCTTCCAGCGTTCGCTCGACGGCCGCGATCGTTTCGGGCCCTTGGGCGTCGACCATCAACTCGTAACGCACCGGCCAGCACCAGCATGTGTCCCCGCGCTCGATCGCCGCGAACAGCAGGCTGCGCGCCCTCGGGTCCCGGCGTGCCTGCATCCAGGCCGACGTATCCGCCAACACGGGGCCGGTTCCATCCCAGAGCCGGACAGACATCAAATTGTCGGAGGCGCGTTCAAGCGGTCGATCGCCCCGAGGTCGAATTGCTCTCCGTCCATCACCTCGAACATCGCTTCTGCGGCAGCACGGCGATTGCGCGCCGCCTCGAGCTCGGCCTCTGCTCCCTCAACGGCAAGCCGACGCAGCAGCGTCGCATCCGCCTCGCGAGTGCCGGTGGCGGCGCGCACGCGCGCCAGTGCATCCCCCAGTTCGGGGTCGGCAGTAACAGCAATTCGAGGGTGCTTGGAAGGCATCCTCGACAAGTGTAGCTCCATGGTGTCACTCGTAGTCATTGTCGAAATTAGACCCCCCGATCCTCGGCCGGCGGTGGTCACGCACAAGGCCTAAAGCTGGCGAAACTGAGAATTCAGCCAATATGGGCGCCGTGCAGGTCGCGATCACGGATGACACCGACAGCCAGCGCTACGTGGTCCGGGTCGACGGCAGGCGGGCGGGCCTCCTGCAGTACCGGCTGCGCCCCGAGCTGATCGAGCTCGTCCACACCGAGATCTACGAAGAGTTCGAGGGGCGCGGACTGGGCAGCCAGCTGATCTCTTTCGCCCTGCAGAGCGCGAGAGAGCGGGGCTTGGCGGTGCTGCCCATCTGCCCCTTCGTCAACGACTACATCCGGCGTCATTCCCAGTACGTCGACCTCGTGCCTGTGGGACGTCGCGAGGATTTCGGGTTGTAAACGCTTGGAGGCCCATCGTTCATACGAGCGGTTCGAGGAGGGACACCGGGTCGCGGCGGCCGCCGACGGCCACGGTGGGCCGCACTACGGGCGGAACGCGGCGCTCGCTGTCGCCGTGATGGCGGCTTTCCTCGCCCTGGCGACCTTCCTGGCCAACGAGGCCGTGAAGGAGGTCGTCACCGGTGAGACCCACCGGGCCGACACCTCGGCCCGGCTGGAGAGCAACCGGGTCAAGATCGACATCGCCAGCGGCAATGCGGGGCTACTGCGGGCCCTCAGTGCGGGCAGGGCGCAGGGGCGGAGCGCCTCCGCCGAGGCGTTCCGACACGAGACGCGGATCGCCCGCGAGCTGGAGCCCGCCGACGCTCACCTCAACGCCGAGATCCACGCCGACGAAAACGAGACCGACCACGCCGACACCCAGCACCTCGACTACGAGCTGGCCGAGGTCGGCCTCCAGGTCGGGATCGTGCTGGCCTCGGTCTCGATCATCGCCCGCAAGCGCTGGCTACTGGCCTGCGGTGGTGCCGCGGCGAGCGCCGGCGCCCTGCTGCTCATCGTCGGCCTGCTCGCCTAGCCGCTCGACTTCTCCTCATCAGTGCTGCAGTAGCGGTAGTAGGGTCGGCCGATGGCTGAGACGGTCCTCGTTACCGGCGGCTCCGGCTTCCTCGGTGGCTGGTGCGTCGCCGAGCTGCTCGGCCGCGGCTACGAGGTGCGCACTACCGTGCGCGATCTCGCCCGTGAGCGCGAGGTGCGCGAGGCGGTCGGCTCCGAGGTCGATCCCGGCGAGAGGCTCTCCGTGCTCGCCGCCGACCTCGCCCGCGACGAGGGCTGGGACGAAGCGGTGGCGGGCTGCGACTACGTGCTGCACGTCGCCTCGCCCTTTCCTCCGGTGCAGCCGAAGGATCCCGACGAGCTGATCGTGCCGGCGCGCGAAGGCACGCGGCGTGTGTTGGAGGCGGCGCTCGAGGCGAGCGCGAAGCGCGTCGTCGTCACCTCCTCGGTGGCCGCGATCGCCGGTGGCGCGAAGGGCCCGGGTCCGCTGACCGAGGCGGACTGGACCGACCTCGACTTCGCCGGCCTCTCCCCCTACGTGCGCTCGAAGACCATTGCCGAGCGGGCGGCCTGGGAGCTGGTCGAGGAGCGCGGCGAGCGAGAGCGCCTCACCACGATCAACCCCGGCGCGATCCTCGGGCCGCTGCTCAGCCGCGACGCCTCCTTCTCGCTACAGGTGATCGAACGGCTGCTCAAAGGGGCGCCGGGGGCGCCGCGGATCGGCTTCAGCTTCGTCGACGTGCGCGACGTTGCCAAGCTGCATGTCGACGCCATGCTCTCGCCCGCAGCCGGCGGTGAGCGCTTCATCGCCGTCGCCGAGTTCCTCTGGATGGCCGAGGTGGCGGCGGTGCTGCGCCGCGAGCTGGGCCCCGACGCCCGCAAGGTGCCCACGCGCAAAGTGCCCGACCTGCTGGTGCGGGCGATGGGCCTCTTCGACCCCAGCGTCCGCACGATCACCAACCAGCTTGGCAAGAAGCTCACCTACTCGAACGAGAAGGCGAAAACCGTCCTCAGCTTCTCGCCCCGCCCGGTGCCGGAGTCGATCGCCGACAGCGGGCGGAGCATGGTCGAGCTGGGCATCGTCTGAGCCGCCGCTAGCGCGACCACTCCTCGGCAGCGGCGCCCGAGTAGCGCAGCGACCCCGGCGTGGTCAACTCCTCGCCGGTCTCCAGCAGCGTCTTCAAGCCGGAGAGGATCATCGGCCAGCCGCCGTACAGTTCCGGGTTCGCGCTCTCGGGTAGCTGGTCGTGGGTGACGGTGAGCTGGCAGGAGTCGCCGACCGGCTCGATCTCCCAAGTCACCCGCGAGGTTCCCTGCGCCTGGACGTCGTCGCTCCAGAGCGCATTGAAGCTCTGCACCAGGCGGCGCGGCGGCTCGACCTCGAGGTTCTCGCCGGCGGCGATCTTGACCCCGGCGACCGGGTGAACCGACTCGTAGCTCGAGCCCGGCGACCAGTCCGAGCTGACGCCGACGCCGAAGTTGTACTTCGCCCGCAGCTCGGGATCGGTGATCGCCTCCCAGAGGCGCTCCGGGGTGGTCTTGATGTAGATCTCGAAAACCTTCTCCATTGCTTACTCCTCCTTCTCCAGTTCTTGCTTGAGGCTGCTCAGGGCCGCGGTCCAGGGCTCGGCGAACTTGCCAACCCAACGGTCGTGAACTAGCCGGATCGGGACGGGATTGAGGAAGTGCAACTTCTCGCGCCCACGCTTACGGGTCTTGACCAGACCCGCCTCCTCGAGCACGCGCAGGTGCTTCATCACGCCAAAGCGCGTCATCGGCAACCGACCCTCGAGCTCGCTCAGGGTCTGCCCGTCACACTCGAAGAGCGCGTCTAGCAGGCCGCGGCGAGTTGGATCGGCAAGCGCCTTGAATACCTCATCCATGGGTCGACTATAGGTGACTAATTAGTCACATGTCAAGTCGGCTCAATCGAGCGCGACGCGGCGGGCCTCGGCACCCCCCAGGTATGGCGTGAGGACGAACTGAACCGCCTCGCCGGCGATCGCCGGCAGCTCGCCCTGCCTACCGAGCGAGAGGCGCTGGGCGACCAGCATCGCCACCCCGCTCGCCATCGCCCGCTCGGTGATCATGGGCAGGCGCTCCCCGTGCTCGGCATGTTCGCGGCCGGGGCCAAGCAGCTCGGCGACGTAGGCGATCATCCGCTCGTAGCGCTCGAAGCCGGCACTGCCGCCGGCCAGGGCATCGTTGGTGAGCAGCTGGGCGGCGACAGGCTCCGCCGCGGCCCAGCTGAAGGCGGCCCTGATCCCGGCCGCCACCTGCTCCGGCCACTCGCTGGCCGCGGCGCAGGCGGACTCGATCTGCACTTGCAAGGCCGCGAAGGCCGAGTCGAAAGCGAACGCGAAATCGTCTGGTTGCCGTGACCTATCGCCCATCCCGCTCCCACTGCCGTTGGAACGCGCATGGTAAACATCGATGTCTGCTCGCGCAAGCGGATGGTCCCGTTTGCCAGACAGCGCCACGGGAAGCTCGCCAGGGTGAAGGTTCTCTTTGCTCCGATCGGGATTCTCACTGGGCTTGCTGCCGGTTTCGCCGCCCAGAAGGGCTTCGAGCGGATCTGGGCGATCGTCGAGGACGAGCAGGCACCGGAGGTGGAGAACCGCGAGGTCTCCTATCCCAGGCTGGTGTTGGCGCTGCTGCTAGAGGGAGCGATCTCCGCCTTGTCAAAGGCATGGTCGATCGCGGAGCCCGTGTCGGCTTCCCTCCTTGACGGGTCGCCGGCCGGGCGAGGAGGATGCCGGCAACTCGCCGGCGGTGGCGAGCTAGATGATGCCGGCCTGCACGCGCACGGTGGTGCCGAGCGTGCCCGAACGGATCTGCACCAGATCGCAGAGCTGATTGGCGAGCCAGAGGCCGCGGCCACCGGGCTGGTCGCTCGCCGGGTGCAGCCGGCCGGCGAGCGGCTCTTCGATCGTGCCCCGGTCCTCGAAGTCGATCAGCAGGTGGTTGCCTTCGCGCCAGATGGACATTGTGCCGGTGCCGCCGCCGTGGGCGACGCTATTGGCTGCGAGCTCGCTTGCCGCGGCGACCAGATCAGCCGCTCGCCGCGGCCCGATGCCCGTCTGCTCGGCCGCTTCCTTCACCCGCTTCCTCACCGCCGCGAGACGGGCACGATTGTAGGGCAGGATCTCAGCGTCGGGCGGGTGGCGGGGTAGCTGGCCGCTGTAGCAATCGCACTCGCGGCGGTAGCTGCCGCTCGACTCGCGTGAGCCGTTGCGCAGAACCGTCTGATGAGAGCGGAAGATCCCACCGAGCACCTCGTCGGGGAGAGCCGAGCCGTCGTAAGAGCAGAGCAACGAGCGGCATGCCCCGGCGCCGGGCGGGAAAGCGAGGTTGAGCAGGTGCTCGTGGCGCTGGCACTCGTCGATCTCGGCGGCGTCGCGACCGGGCCAGATCGGTTCGCTGATGCCCCGAGCCGGGCGGCTGGCCTGGGCGGCGAGAAAGTCGCGCCAGAAGGGAACAATCCGAGCCGGGTTGCGCCCGACCTCCTCGATCGCGACGAAATCCACCCCCTCGGCGCCAGGGCCAAGCTCGGCCCGGAGCAGCTCGGCGTTTGACCGCCGCACCGCCACCAGAGCCGGTTCGCCGCTTGCGAGGGCGGCGGCGAGAAAGGGAACGGCGGCACCCAGGAACTGCTCCTGGTCGCCGTAGATCAAGGCCTCGTGCCGAAAGTCCGGACCTATGTCGACGTCGATTTCGTCTTCCGCCATTTGCGGTCTTTTCGGCTAACTTCAGCGCCGGGTTTAGACGCCCTGTCTCGTTGGGTAAAGAACATTCATTCGGGTTGTCCAGGAGTACCTGGGTCGTCTATTTGGAGGTAGGGATGTTCAGTTGTGAGAAGTGTGGGAGCAGCTACAACGCAGTCCATGCGGTGGCGATTGAGAATTGCCCTCGTTGCCTCGCCCGCGATCAAGTCACTTCGCAGCTTGTCTTCAAGCCCTTTGGATTCCCCCCCGGGACCGGAACGAAACTTCGCAGCGTGCCGCTTACCGTCGCTTCAGAGGAATTCAGCCAAAATGCGGGCGCATCGGCTGGAAGGCCTTCCACCAGCCGCCGTCAAGCAGAGCGCGGTCAACTTTCTCGATGACCCCACCGTCATCGTCTTGCAGCTCATAGCTGACCAGCGACCGTCCGTCGATCTGCTCGACCCCCAGCACGTGGGCGATCAGCACGTACGGCGGGCGGCTGAGCCAGCGCTCGCCAGATTTGGGAACCGACTTGGTGTCGACCATCCCGGCTTCTTACCCGTCTGTTCGGAAGGAAAACCACAAGCCAGGCCGCTGACAAATAGAAACTTTTTTCGTACCTTATTTGGGCACTCATCGAAGAAGGTTGAACGTTTAGCCAGCTCCGGAGTGGGCAACGAGAGAGCATGCATAACAACAATGACAAAGCAAAACCCCGCGGTTGCCGATGAAAGTGGTGGTCACCGGGGCCGACGGCAACGTCGGGCGAAGCGTCGTCGAGGCCCTTGCCGAGCGCAACGAGGTGAGCCAGATTGTTGGACTTGCCGCAAGCGGCAGCCCACCTCCCTGGAGTCCCCGTAAGGCGGATTGGGTGAAGGTCGGCATTGAGGGCCCTGATCTGGAGCGGGTCTTCCGCAAGGCCGACGCGGTGATCCACCTTGCTTGGGCGATCCAGCCGACCCACGACAACGGGAAGCTGCAGCGACTCAACGTCGATGGCGGCCGCCGAGTCTTCGACGCGGTGGCCGCGGCTGGCGTTCCAAAGCTGATCCATGCCTCCTCCGTGGTCGCTTACTCGCCGGCGCCAAAGGATCGGCTAATCGGCGAGGATTGGCCTCTGGGCGGCTCGGAAACCTCCTTCCACGCCCGCTACAAGACGGCGCTCGAGGAGCACCTCGACGACTTCGAACGAATCGTCCCGAACACCCAGGTGGTCCGGCTCAGGCCAGCGCTTACCTGCCGGGGCGACGCCTGGAGGGAGCTCCGGCAGCTCTTCGCTGGCCCATTTATTCCGTACTTCCTCCTGCGCAGTGGCATTGTGCCGGCGATTCCGAGGCTGGCCGGCCTCTGCTTTCAGGCGATTCACACCTCCGACCTCGCCCGCGCCTACGCCCTCGCCACGATCCGTGACGTCAGCGGTGCTTTCAACCTCGCCGCCGGGCCGCTGCTCAGCACTGATGACCTGGCGGCAACCCTTGACCTGCGGACATTCCCGCTTTCCTTCTCACTAGCTCGTCGCTTGGCTGATCTGAGTTGGCGCTTGCGTCTGCAACCGACACCGCCGGATTGGCTCGACATGGCGAAGGGGCTGCCCCTGATGTCCTCAGAGCGAGCGGCACGCGAGCTGGGCTGGGAGCCGCGAGTGACCGCGATCGAGGCGCTTTCCGATCTCTTCGCCGGCCTGCAGCCCGGCAAGCACGGCATGGCGGCGCCGACGGGCGGCCCGGTCATGCACCTCGGTGAGTGGCGGGCTGGGCTCGAGGCAAAGCAAACCGAGGGGGAGCCGCAAGAGGCGAGACTGGTTCAGCAGCTCGGCACCGTGCACGCAATCGAGCGGCAGGCACTGGTCCAAATGAAGCGAGCGCCGCTGCTTGCCGGCGATGAGCAGATAGCGGCGATCTTCATCGCCCATGCCGGTGAGACCGAGGCGCACGAGCAGCGCCTGCGCGAGCGGCTGCGGGCGCACGGCCAGGGCGTTCTCGATGGCTCATCCGAGTGGGCCGGCGGAATCGGCATGGCGGTCTTCGCCGCCAGCGAGCCCGATACCCCGGCCAAGCTCCTCGCCCACGCCTTCTCCTACGAGCACCTGGAGATCGCCGCCTGTGAGTTGCTGCGAAAGACGGCTGAGGAAGCGGGCGATGACGAGACCGCGGCAGTCGCCGGCCAGCTCGGCGAGGAGGCGCAGCGGATGGCCGAGCGCCTCGAAGACTCCTTTGACCTTGTCCTCGACGCCTCGCTCAACGGCGGCAGCAAGGGCGACCTCGCTGCCCAGCTCGACCGCTGCATGGCGGACGTCCACGCGATCGAGAAGCAGGGGCTGCAGCTGCTCGAAATGGGGCCGAGGGTGGTCGAAGACGAGGCCTTGAGGCGCTTCTTTGCCGCCCACTTGCGCGAAAGTGAAGAGCACGAGGCGCTGATCCGTGAACGAATCGAGGCGCGCGGGGTCAAGCCAGCCAAGGGAAGGGACGCCGTGCTACAGCTGACTGGCATGCAGGTCGGTGCCTTCTTCGCCGCCCAATCCGACACCACCGAGAAGTTGGTCGGCTTCGTCTCTGCCTTCGAGCAGCTCGAGATCGCCGCCTATGAGCTGCTCGAGCGGGCGGCCCGGCGGGCCGGCGACGACAAGGTCAGCGGCGTCGCCGAACGAGTCCTAGCCGAGGAGCGCGCCGCCGTCGACGCGCTTGCTCAGGCCGCCGCGGGCTCGTAGGTCAGCAGGGCGATCCCGTCGCCGAGAGTCTTTGACTCGGTCAGGCGCAGCGGCTTCTTCCCGCTGAGGTCGCCGAAGAGGCGCTTGCCCTCGCCGAGCAGGACCGGGAAGACCATCAGCCGCAGCTCGTCGACGAGATCGCGCTCGAGCAGGCCCTGGACCAGCTGGGCGCTGCCGGCGACGAGGATCACGCCGTCGATCTCGCGGTGCAGCTTCGCCACCTCGTCGGCGAGCTCACCGCGCAAAATCGTCGTGTTTTCCCAGCCGGCCTCCTGCAGGGTCGAGGAAACGACGTACTTCGGCATCGAGTTCATCTTCTCGGCGAAGCCGGCATCGTCTTCCATCGCTGGCCAGGCGGCGGCGAACCCCTCGTAGGTCACGCGCCCCAGCAGCTGCGCCTCGGCCTCGACCAGCTCGTCGAGCTTGAAATTATCGCCCGCCTCGCCGCGATCGATCGCAAAGGTCCAGCCGGCGTGCTTGTAGTCCTCGCCTCCACCCGGCGCCTCGATCACTCCATCGAGGGATACGAACTCGGTTACGACGATCTTGCCCATTTCGTTCTCCTTCTCTTCGTTGTCGACTTCTACCCCCTACGACGAACGGGCAGACCCGAGATCGACCTCGTCGCGAGACTTCTCCCCGGTATGCTTTTCGCGCTTGAGTGCCCTGGCGGCGCCGAGCATCAGCCAGGCACGCGAGTCTCGCAGGCTCACCGTGCAGGGTGCGACGAATTCGAAGCCAGGGCAAGCGGCTCACCCACCCGGAGCCGTAGCTTGGATCGTCCGAATCCTCCAGAAAGGCCAGTCGCCCACGGGGCGCTCGTATCTCAGCTCTCGCGCGAGATCGTGCAGCTGCACGCGCGTCTCTACGGGCGCGGCCCGACCAAGGCGCGCAGCTACCTGCAGAGTGACTACGCGGTCTGCATTCTGGAGGAGATCTTCACCACCGCCGAGCGCACGCTGATCGGCGCGGGCTCCAGCGAGCACGTCCGAGAGACGCGCAAGAAGTTCCAGGAAGCGGTGAAAGAGGAGTTCGTCGCCGTGGTCGAGCGGATAACCGGGCGCTCGGTGCGGGTCTTCCTCAGTCAGGTCGACGTCGACGCCAACCTGGCACTCGAGTTCTTCCTCTTCACCGAGCCCGAGAGCAGCTAGCCGAGCATGAAGATCTCGACTGAGACGTCGGGATCGACGTGGACGACGCTGAGAAACGCCTCGACCGGGCGGCCCATAATCTTTTCCACGCTGGCCTTGTACTCGTCTTCCAACGCTTTCTGGTGCAGGCCGCGGGTACGCCGCACGTGCTCAGCCTGACCGGCGCCGATCAGGGTGCGCTCGACCGCGGTGTAGATGTCGCTGAGCACACAGACGACCATGTCGTCACTGACGAAGCTCTTCGCCGCGCCGGGACCGCGGCCGAAGTACTCACGGTGAAGCGCGACCATCGCGTTGGAGAGCTCAACCAGCGCCTGGCCTCCTTTTGGGGTCTCTTTTCCGGCCATCGGGTCCTAGGAGCTCGGGGTTCGACAGGGTCGCCAACCTCAACCGCTCCTCGCGCGGCCTCTGCACGGATTGCGTTGGAACGAGGTCCCCCCGCAGGCCGGTCAGCTCTTGCAAGCAATGCGCGCTGGCCCGTGTGTTAGGTCGGAGCGTCAGCCTACTAAGTCGATGGATATGTAGTTTCGCCTGGTTCTATATAGGAACGCCAACCCTGGGGTAGCTTTGTCCCGTGCAGTCAAAGGGAGCACCAACGGCGGGCCGGGCCGAGGAGGAGATCTACCGACTCGCCCTGGTGGTGCGCAGCACCCGCGACGCGGTGCTGAGCAAGGACCTGAATGGAATAATCACCTCCTGGAACCCGGGCGCGGAGCGCCTCTATGGCTACAGCGAAGAGGAGGCGATCGGCTCTCCCATATCGCTGCTGATCCCGCCCGACCGCAAAAACGAGGAGCGGGAGATCCTCGACCGGGCCTGCAGCGGCGAGGCGATCGAGACCTACGAGACCCAGCGGATCCGCAAGGACGGAGTCAGGATCGACGTCTCGCTGACAATCTCCCCGATCGAGCATTCCCAGCGCGGCATCGTCGGAGCCTCGGTGATCGCCCGCGACATCACCGCCGAGAGCCGGCAGCGACGCGCCCGGGAGTTCCTCGTCACGGCGACGCGCGGTCTCGATGCCTCGCTTGACTTCGACCGCACGGCGCGGACGATCGCGCGGACGGCGGTCCCCGAGCTTGCCGAGCTCTGTGTGCTCGACTTCATCCGCCGCGACGGCTGGGTCGGCGACAGCGTCGTCGGCGCCGCAAACCCCAAGGCCGGCACCGTGCTGGAGGGGATCCGCAGGCGCACCCCGCTCGATCCGCGCTGCAACCACCCGGTTGCCCAGGTGCTGCGGGCGGGCCGGCCGATGGTCTGGCGTGATCTCACCTCCCCAAGCGTGCTCGAGGACGTCGTCCAGAGCGACGAGCACCGGCGGCTGATCGAAGAAACTCATTACCAATCGGCCGCCGTGGCACCGCTGGTGGCGCGCGGGTCGACGCTCGGCGCGATCTCCTTCCTCCACGCCAGCACCGACATGCGCTACGACGCGGAAGACCTGCGCCTGCTCGGCGAACTCGCCGATCGTGCCGCGATGGCGCTGGACAACGCCCGCCTCTACGAGCAACGCGACCGGATCGCGCAGAACCTGCAGCGGGGCCTGCGCCCGCCCGAGCCGCCCTACGTTCCCGGCCTCGATATCTCCGTCGTCTTCGACGCCTTCGGCGAAGGAATGGAGATCGGTGGTGACGTCTACGACATCCTCCCCACCGAGGACGGCTGCTGGATCATGATCGGCGATGTCACCGGCAAGGGTAGTGTCGCTGCCGGTGTCTCGGTCGCCCTGCGCCACTCGATGCGCGGCCTCGCCCGCCAGATCGACGAGCCTCACGAACTGCTCGCCCAGCTCAACGAGATGCTGCTCGAGGGCCGTAGCCTCAACGACTTCGCCACCGCCTTGCTGTTGCGCCTGCGCCGCGACGGCGAGCGCTGGACCGTGACCCTGGCCGCCGCCGGACACCCGCCGGCGATCCACATCACCCCTAGGGGCCCGATACTGCTCGGCGGCGGCGCGGTCTTGGGCGCCTGGGCGGACGCGCCGATACCGAGGCACGAGATCGAGCTGGCGGCCGGAGAGACCCTGGTTCTCTCCACTGACGGCTGGTTCGAGGCGGGTCCGCCCGAGACGCACGTCGCCTCGGAGGCCCTCGCCGAGCTGGCCCACTCCTACGCCGACCTCGAGCTCGGCGAGATGACCGAGTGCCTGCGCCAGGACGCGATCGCGCGGGGCGGCGGGCGGCTGCGCGACGACCTCGTGCTCCTGGCGCTGCGCCCGGGTGCAGGCTGAGCGGGGGTCCCGTCAGGTCGACGGATCGAATTCGTCGAGCAGCTCGAGCATCTTGTGGTGGTAGGCGATTCCAACCGTCAGCGCCAGCTCGGAGCCGCGCCAGCTCTCCTCGCCGCGAACTTCCTCCAGGTACCCCTCCAGCTCCGCCAGCTTTTCCCTGTGCCAAGAGCGCCGTTGCTCGAAGAGGGCGAAGGGATCACCGCCCGCGAAGACCTTGAGGATGGCCTCGTCGCGCATCTGCGGCGGTGTCCAGGTCGCGTCTTCAGCCCAGGCCGACAGCGCCGACCGGCCCGCCGCGGTCAGCGCGTAGGTTTTGCGCCGCCGGCCACCCTCCTCTTGGCGGACGGACATGTAGCCGCCTCCGGCCAGCCGCGCTGGCTCCTCGTAGGCGGTCGTGTGTGGGATCGGCCAGAAGTTCTCGATCGAGCTATCCATCGCCTGCTTGATCTCATACGGGGTCGCCTCACCGAGCTGATCGACCAGGGCGAGCAGCGCGTAGGAGGTGTTGGTGAGCTTGAGCGGCTTGCTTTTCATAGTTCGAGGCGTATAGTTCGGGACGAATGGTAACTCGGACCCGGGAGACAGCTATGGATGACAGCCGGCAAAGCAACAGCGATCGAGTGGATTACGACGCGGTGATCGTAGGCGCCAGCCTGGCGGGGTGCGCGACCGCGATCGCCCTGGGTCGAGGTGGCGCCCGCGTCGCCCTGATCGAGAAGCGACCCGACCCGGCGGCCTTCAAGCGCATCTGCTCTCACTTCATCCAGGCCTCGGCGGTGCCGGCGCTGGATCGACTCGGCCTGCTCGAGCCGATCGTAGAGGCGGGTGGGGTGCGCACGACAATGCGCGCCTGGACGCCTTGGGGCTGGATCGAGCCACCGGCTGCCGATGCCCGCGAGGGGGTCAACCTGCGCCGTGAGCTGCTCGACCCGATGGTGCGCGAGGTGGCCGTGGCGACGTCGGGGGTGGAGCTGATACTCGGCCGCGGCGCTGAGCGCCTCGTGCGAGAGGGCAACACCGTCAGCGGCGTTGTCGTCCGCGACCCCGACGGCGCGGAGCGGACGCTGCGCGCCCAGCTCGTCGTCGGCGCGGATGGCCGCGACTCGCGGATCGCCGAGCTCGGCGCAGTCAAAACGAAGACCTCCCGCCACGGGCGCATTGCCTACGGCGCCTACTTCGAGGGGCCGCCGTCGGCCCGGGACGGGGCCAGCTCGATCTGGATGCTTGATCCCCATTGGGCGGCCGCCTTCCCGACCGACAGCGGGCTCGTCTTCTACGCGGCGATGCCGACCAAGGATCGCCTGCCCGAGTTCCGCGATGACCCCGAGGGCGCCCTGATCTCCTTCGTCGGCAGCGTCCCGGAGGCACCGCCGATCCGGGTCTCGCGCTTGGCCGGGCCGGTCCAGGGCAAGATCGAGATGCCGAACAAAGTGAGGGTGCCGGTCGCCCCGGGCCTCGCCCTCGTCGGCGACGCCGCGATGGCCGTGGATCCGCTCTTTGGGGTCGGCTGCGGCTGGGCCTTCCAGTCGGGCGAGTGGCTCGCCAAGAGCGTCGCGCCCGCCCTGGCCGGCGATGAGCCCTTGCACACCGGCCTCGCCCGCTACCGGCGGCAGCACCGGCGTGCGCTGCGCGGCCACGCGAGCATGATCAACGAGTACGCGAGCGGCAGGAAGATGAACCCGGGCGAGCGATTGATCTTCTCCGCCGCCGCCCGTGACCGGCGGCTGGCCGAGCGCTTCGAGGCCTTCGGCACCCGCAGCATCGGCCCGGCTCGCTTCCTTGCCACAACGATCCCGCGCGCGATCGCCGTCAACGCGCGTCACGCTCTCAGTGCGCGCGGGCAGCGACCGGCGCCGCGGCCGGAAAGCCGCAGCGCCAGTCACCAGCCCTGAAGCCCTACTTGTGTGAGCTCTGGCCGACCTGCGTGGTCAGGCTGACTTTCGGTTCGCCCGAGCCGACCGTTGCCGCCTTGACCGCGAAGCGCAGCTGGCCCTTGTGCAGGTGTGAGACTTTGACCACCGCAAAGGTCGAGCTGAGCGTGCGTGAGACCTTCAGCTTGCCGGGCTTCTTGCCCGGACGCGAGGCCACGGCGAGCAGGTGTCCCTTGTTGACCAGACGCAGGCCGGAGAGCTTGAACTTGTCGAGCGGGCTGGTCCAGGTGAGCGTGATCTGAACCGACTTGGTGGCGGCGCCGATCGCGACCGAATGGGTCTTGCTCTGGCCTTTGGCCAGCAGGTCGGTGAACTGGCGTGGCGGCGTCTGACAGGTGAGCGCCGCCTCGATCGTGTTCATCACCGACTGCAGCTGGGCCGAGTCTTTGAGCGGGAAGTAGCGGCCGCCGGTGTCGCTGGCGATCTTCTGCAGGCGGGCTTGGTCTTCGCCGGCGGCGATGCCGCCGAAGCCGATCACGTAGGTGGGCACGTTGTGGACTAGGTGGCCTTCGTTGTAGGTACCGACATCGTGGCCGCCGTCGGTGAGGAAGATGCGGGCATTGGCGCCGGGGTTGTCGGCGTCGGACTGGGCGAAAGCGGCGTTGTAGTCGGTGGCGCCGTTGTCAGCGTGGATCTTCTGATCAAGCGCCGTGCGCATCGCGCTGCCGTTGGGACCGACCGGTTGCGGCGGGAAGACCGTGTCGGCGGCGGGAGTTTCGAAGCCTTCGGAACCGAACTCGACCGCGCCGAGCGTCGTCCCCTTGCTCAGGGTGTCGATCAGCAGGTTCATCGCCTGCACGCGGAGGCGGTTGGCGTCGGTGAATTCCATCGAGATCGAGTCATCAACGATCGCCTCGATGTCGTTCGCCGGGGTGCAGGCCGCGCTGGCCGACGGTCCGGCTGAGGCTCCCGCGGTGGCAATGCCCATCGCGAAAAGGCCAACGACGGCGGCGATGGCAAGCAACTTGGCAACTCGACTCATATTTCCCTCCTACTGCTTGAGGATTCCTGTCCACTCGCTACGCTGGTGGCGATGGTTGCAGCCTCCGGGGACAAGATCACGGTGATCACGCTCGGACCGCAGGGAACATGTCACGAGCGGGCCGTGCAGCGCTACCTGGAGTTCCAGGGCGTCAACGAATATCGGATCGAGCTGATCACCGACTTCTTCGACGGCCTGGAGATGCTGCGGCAGACGCCAAACGCCTTCCTCGTCCAGTGCAGTGCCCATCCCAAAGTGCACGAGATCACTGAGAAGTACTGGCGGGAGGTCTTTGTCGTTGACACCTTCATCTACCCGACCAAGCACCTGGTCCTGCTCAGCCGCCGCGACGTCGAGGCGCCGCGC
>Ga0066654_10000071_pt1 | contig 18583 bp, 13 predicted proteins | sample GraSoiAngelo_103_FD_66715 | JGI IMG/M metagenome (GOLD analysis project Ga0066654, IMG submission 66715) | Grasslands soil microbial communities from the Angelo Coastal Reserve, California, USA - 14_0903_05_20cm | ecosystem: Environmental > Terrestrial > Soil > Grasslands | place: USA... | reverse complement strand
TTGTCTTAACGCTCGTCGCAGTGCTACAGTTTGGCATAAATCGCGTTGCCCTGGACAATCCTGATCAACCCATTCCGAGTGATCCGAAAGCCATTGTGTTCCTTTTCATACTCGTTTCAGGGATTGCTCCGCTGGTTGAAGAGTCAGTAAAGCCGCTGGCTGTTGTCGCCATGGTAGGGCGTATTCGTAGTGCAGCTGAGGCGTTTATCCTGGGTATGGCAGCTGGCGTCGGTTTCGACCTTGTAGAGACCATAGGTTATATCAGTTCTGGTTATGACCATTGGCTTAATATCGCGCTCCAGCGGAGTAGCGCCGGATTATTGCACGGCTTTGGGGCTGGTATGGTCGCCCTCGGCTGGTACTACGCTACTCATGCCAACTCGACGGGCAAAATGAATAGGGCACTGGTTACGCTTGGCTGCTGGACATATGCAATACTCCAACACGCCATCTGGAATGGTTCCTTTGGTTTGCAATTATTACCGGCCCCCATTGGACCTTACCTTGACAACGGAACTATTGTATTGGGAACCATCACGGTGCCATCCTTCATGCTGGTCTATATCGTAGAGACGATCTTGATGCTGATCTTCTTCCTCTTTATCACCAAGAAACTGCGTACAAGACCCGCTGAGCCAATCTCACCAGCCATTAATAAGGGCTAGAAGAGCATGATGGAGCAGACCGTTGCAGAGGCATCCCTTCTGCGCTGATCTGCTCCTCGTGTCAGTCCTGCTGTTGGCGTGTTGGAGTGCTAACAAGGTGGGGACTCCACTCGCTTTTCGTCTTGATGCGGTCAAGGTGCTGTTCTTTCCATTGTATGATGAGTTCGTTGGCATGCCTCATTGGTTCGTATCTCGCTTCTCGTTGCTTCGCTTGTTGGGGTTTCGATACCTCACGGGCTTAGTCGAAATGGTGGGTACTCGTCGGTCACTAGAAGGAATGCATAGGCAGCGACCCGGTTCCTCCAACGCAGGACGCCTTCCACAAAATCGAACAGTCCCCTTGGGTAGTGCTCGGTGAATAGAATGGCGAACCACACGATGATCAGTACCACAGCTACGGCAATTTGCAGAAACACCAGCACAATGTAGTGAGGGATAGCCAGGAACCATTTCACGAGAGGAAGCCACCGATTGAGGTCGTTCGCTGCATCTGGATAGGGGTAGTCCAAGTGCACCGACTGATGATCGGTGGTGGACGGGTACTGATCATCCATCAGGGACAGGTAAACAGCAACTCGATTGGCGAAGCGCAACAACTCAAGGTTCCAATCGAACCACCAGCGGGGATATTTCTGCCGGAACAGGATCATCAGTAGCGGACCCCAGAAAAGCACACCGCCAACACCAGCCACAACGATGATAGTCTTGCCATTTGATGACGATTGCCAAGTAGCCCCGGCTATGGTCCCTAGGACGATCAAGATGGGAATGGCTACGAAGATACGGAAAAACGTGGTTAGCCGATTGAGTGCCCGATCCGGGTAGTCAACCGAGAACTGAACCGGATATGACGACTGTTGCATTGCTTCACTCCTTTCAGCATACCATCCGCATATACTTCAGGATGGGTTTGTCACTTCATGTTGTAACACACATACATCACATTCACATCACATTTGTCTGCTCTGGTGTCTCACTATTCGCACTGGTAACTTGATCAGTCGCTTCAACGTATCGTCCCACACTTTTTTCAACAGATACAACCTCCTCACAAAATTACAGCTTGATCCATGGCAATTGTATATTTCTCTATCCCTCTGCAAGTATAACATAGAATCACTGATTTGAATAGGTTGAAAAGGTATATTGATGTATCTATATTTATATAGAGCAGCAAGCTCACCAATAATATGGTGCTATCTCCCATACGCAAAATAGTCAAGCAACAAACGATGGATAAAGCGATAGCCCCCACCCACCTTCTGTAGCAGAACATTGCCAGTAGCTTCATCAAAAAAGCGCACGCAATGAGCGGAAAACACACCAGCTCGCTGGAGGAGGCGGAGGATCGCGTATCGCCAGGCCGCCAGTCCCCCACTCATGATGCATATCAACAGTCCACTATACAAGCCCAGGACCCAACCGTATCTCAATCCCCATTCCTGATGCATATCAACAGTCCACTATACAAGCCCAGGACCCAACCGTATCTCAATCCCCATTCCTGTGTATCATGCCACCCGATTTTCAGCTCTATAGGCGTGAGAGAAACAGGCGCTCAGTCATTTGAAAGCGACCCGCTTCTCGTTATTGAGTAATCAGCTTTGCGCATCCAGGGCGACGAGAGTTTCTTACCTTGCGTAAATGTGGGCAAAATGTAGTGAGTAATAGGTGGCATGCCTATATTGCTCACTGCATTTTGCTGACACCCTCCAAACAACCTGCTGCCACAACTCTAGTCGCACAGAAGGTGCGCATGATATAATTTGTGCTAAACACCCCCTCACAAAGGGCTAATGGTGAGAGGAGTATGGTGAAGCACCTGCCATAGAGGTATCTTCATCCATTGCATATGTTTCGTAAAATTTTGATTGCTAATCGAGGCGAAATTGCACTACGCGTTATTCGCGCATGTCATGAAATGGGGATAGGAAGTGTCATTGCCCATTCAGAAGCCGACCGTGATTCCTTACCTGTACGACTAGCCGACGAGCGTATTTGTATTGGGCCAGGGGCAAGTGGGAAAAGTTATTTAAACATTCCCAATATTATCAGTGCCGCACTCATTTCTAATGCAGAGGCCATTCATCCCGGGTATGGTTTTCTCTCCGAGAACACCAGTTTTGCCGAAATCTGCCATGATGTCAATATTGCTTTCATTGGGCCTTCCGCCCACGTCATGAGTCTGATGGGTGATAAGGTGACAGCACGTGAAACGATGGCCAAGATTGGACTGCCAACCTTACCAGGCACACCTATCCTACGGACACTGCTTGAAGCACAAGAAGCTGCCAGAGAGATAGGGTTTCCACTCATGCTCAAAGCAGTTGCCGGAGGTGGTGGACGAGGTATTCGCCTGATCCAGCATCCAGGCGAATTCGACCGCATCTTCACCGTTGCACAGAACGAGGTGCGCGAGGCATTTCTCGATGATGGCATTTATCTTGAACGCTATCTACCGAAGGCACGCCATATTGAGATTCAAGTATTAGTTGACGAATATGGACACGGCGTGCATCTCGGTGAACGTAATTGTTCCTGCCAGCGACGTAACCAGAAGGTCCTGGAAGAGTCACCCAGTCCTTTACTGCCTCGTGCACTCTGCCACGAAATTGGTATGAAGGCAGTACAGGCGGTAGAGGAGATTGGGTATCGTAATGCAGGAACACTGGAATTTCTTGTAGATGAACGGAACCGTTATTACTTTATGGAAATGAATACACGCCTGCAAGTAGAGCATCCCGTGACAGAACTGGTGACTAGCTTGGACCTCGTAAAGGAACAGATTTGTATCGCAGCAGGCGAACCGTTACGCTTACAGCAAGAAGCTATACAATTCCGAGGACACGCTATTGAGTGTCGTATAACAGCAGAAGATGCGGACGCCGATTTCCGTCCTCAGACGGGTGTGGTAGAACAATATTTACCACCTGGTGGCCCCGGCGTACGCGTTGATAGTCATCTCTTTGCTGGCTACGAGATCCCTCCCCACTACGACTCGTTGCTGGCGAAGCTGGTTGTCTGGGCCGAGACACGCGATGAAGCCATCGCCCGTATGCAACGGGCGCTCGATGAGTTTGTGATAGAGGGCGTGACCACCACTATCCCTTTCCATCAGCGCCTGCTCAAACACAAAGGGTTTATCAAAGGTGACACGTATACACGTTTCATTCAGGATGAAGCCAGCGCACTAGCTATTGGTTGATTATGGGGAAGCTACTCACTGGCGTCCCATTTAGATAGATTAAGGGGAAGATTCGCAATGATTGACTGCATACAGGAGGTGACTTTATGTCTCGTGTAGTTGTGACTGGATTGGGATTGGTTACCTCATTGGGTAACGATCTGGCCTCCAATTGGGAAGCGCTGTGTCAGGGTAAGTCCGGTATCAGCGAAATTACGGCATACGATACCAGCCGCCACCGCGTACACTTCGCGGGCCAGATCAAACATTTTAATCCAAGCTCGTATATGGATCGCAAAGAGGTACGCCGCAATGATCCATATGCGCAACTCGCCGTTGCCACGGCGAAGCAGGCGCTAGCTCATGCAAATTTGCAGATTACTGACGATATCGCTGACGATGTTGGTGTCTATATTGGAAGTGGTATTGGTGGCTTAACCGTCATGCACGACCAATTCAAGACCCTGTTTGACAAAGGGCCAGATCGTATTAGCCCATTTTTTATCAGCATGATTATCATCGACGGTGCACCCGGCATTGTCTCTATTATGACGGGCGCGCGCGGCCCCAACTGGGCAACCGTCTCAGCCTGTGCAACCAGTGGCAACTCGATTGGCGAAGCCTGGGAGACCATTCGTCGTGGAGATGCCAAAGTGATGATTGCCGGTGGAGCAGAGAAAGCGGTCACGCCAGTTGCTATGGCGGCCTTCGACAATATGCATGCCCTCTCGCGCCGCAATGATGATCCGCAAGGAGCTAGCCGCCCCTTCGACGCAACACGCGACGGCTTTGTCATGGGTGAAGGCTCTGGTATGCTGGTGCTGGAAGATCTGGAATTTGCAAAAGCGCGCGGTGCAACCATCTTTGCTGAACTGGTCGGCTATGGTGCTACCAGTGACGCTCACCACATCACAGAGCCAGCACCCGGCGGTATTGGCCTCGTACGTGCCATGCGGATTGCCTTACGTAAAGCCGGACTACGGCCCAACGAGGTCGGATATATTAACGCGCATGGCACTTCTACACCATATAACGATAGTGCAGAGACCGCAGCGATCAAGACCTGTTTCGGGGAACATTCATACCGTCTGGCAGTCAGCTCGACCAAGTCGATGACCGGCCATACACTGGGTGCAGCTGGCGCGATTGAGGCGGTCATCTCCATCATGACCATCTTGAACAATACCATTGTGCCGACTATTAACTTGCGCTATCCCGACCCAAGTTGTGACCTTGACTACGTGCCAAATGAAGCGCGGCACGCAAGCGTCGATGTTGCAATGTCTAATGTCATGGGCTTTGGCGGACACAACACCAGCCTCATTTTTAAACGATATGCAGAGTGAAACCATGAAGAGAGAAAAATCATGGCTGGAGCGTGTCGAAGAGATTATACACGTCCTGGAAGGGAGTTCAGTGGGCGAGCTGGAACTCACGGAGGGCGGTACCGAGATCATTATACGTCGCCAGCCAGGTATGCACTTGGTAGCCAACGTTGCCGAAAGTCCAACGGCAGAGGGACACGCGAACCGGATAGAGAATGGCGTCTCTATTGTTGCACCCCTGACTGGCGTCTACTACGCAGCACCCTCGCCGACAACACCGCCATTTGTCAATGTAGGTGACATGGTGTATGCCGGGCAGGTCGTAGCGTTGGTTGAAGCAATGAAGGTCTTTAACGAGATCAGCAGTGAGGTTTCCGGGCGCGTCATTGCTCTAGTTGCCACCAATGGCAACGTCGTGCAAAAAGGGGAAGTACTCATACGCGTAGAACCATAAAGTAGCAAAGCAAGAAATGCGTGGAGGATGGGTTGTCAGTGTGGAACATCTGGCCAGATATTCTACACTGACAACCCATCCTCCACGCATTTCTCGTGTATTCTCAAAAGCCTGCGCGAAAAATGCGCCTGGGTAGTGGTTGCGGCACCTCTTTCTGTGGTAACGCTGAAACATGTTGCATCAGCGTAAAATTAGGATTGATATCTAGCAGGTGCAAAAAAGCGCCGACAAGCTTCGGGTCAAAACTAGCACCCGAAGCTTGTAAAATACGCTCGCGCGCCGCCTCTTTGGACAGTGGTCCCTTATAGGGGCGATACGAAGTTAACACATCATAGACATCGGCAATGGTCAAAATACGAGCGCTCAGTGGGATGGCCTCGCCCTTCAGACCAGAAGGGTAGCCACGCCCATCCCATGCCTCATGATGATACAGCACTGTCTCAACAAAGAAAGGACGAACATCGCAGCCGATGAGAATGCGTGCACCAATCAACGGATGACGCTGCATCGTGCGACGCTCTTCCTCCGAGAGAGCTGCGGACTTATTTAAGATATCGTTAGCGATCCACGTTTTACCGAGATCATGTACTAACGCTGCTAATGAAAGATCGCGGATCTGATGACTGCTCCATCCCAGGTGACGGGCCAGACGCTGAGCGTATTGCGCTACTCTCCGCGAATGTTCGTAGGTCACAATATCTCGTTCTTGAATGCTTTTAGCGAACGAGAGCAGGATTCTCCTGGTTTCATAATCCTTCTCAGAGTATGTTACTTCCACCACGTTGCTCTCCCACTAGTAGGTGAAATGAGTAACAATAATGAACTTGTTGCTTTCAACCATTCACCTCTCTGCTCATAACCGTGCGCTCATGAGCAGAGAGGTGACGACTTGTTAAGTTTCATTATCATTAAATCCGATGACAAGACCACAATATACGCATATACATAAAACTATCATAAATGCTTTTGTTGCAACCCCTTACGGGGACCTGTTTCTATGAGAACGGCAAGGCTCCACAGGGTTCCCAGGTAAAATGGAGGTCCTGACCGTTTGTCGTATAGCTCACCATGTCACATATTAATATGTAGTTTTTCTTTCTGTCTATGCCAATCAGTGGAAGAGGTACTTTTGTATCATGATGGGAAGATTAGTCGCTCTATCAATAGAACGTTCCCGCACAGGCTTCCGTTTTGCTATTCCCCAAATAGTCCCTCTTTGCGTGCGGATTCGTTTTTAATCTGTCGCTTTTGTGATAGACTCATTTTGACGGTTAATGAGAGAGAATTATGTGGAAATTATATGCTTGAGAAAAACGATGGAGAGATGCGGGTGACAGCCCACACCTCTTATAATAAATAGGGATAAGAAGGACGGTTTGTTGTGGTCTATAATCAACGTGTGTTTGCAATGAAAAATGGAAGTAAGCGACAATGGTAAAGAACACCACAGAAATTAACCAGGAAACTGGACAAAAACACAATCGTGAGGGTGTCATTACAGCAGTATTGACTGCCGATAACCATCTGGGCGATACCGCATATGGTCAACAACCCCGCAAGCGCGAAGCTCGCCAAGAACGGTTGCGCCAGGCATTTGAGCAGGCAGTAGATTTCGCGATAGCTCAGGGGGTAGATCTGTTTATCCAGATAGGCGATTTATTTGATACTACTACACCTGACGAGCGAGACCGCAGTTTTGTTGCCGATCGCTTGGCACAGCTCAAGCAGGCCGGGGTACATACATTCGCCCTCGGTGGGGTTCATGACACGCCTAATAATGAAGCCCAAAAACAACAGGGTAATCTCCTTCCAGCTCCTCAGGTCAATTATGAACGCCTGGGTGTGCTCCACTATTTTCCCCCCATGCCAAACAATAGCCCAGAATTAGAGCCTGTAATCGTTGATATCAAGGGGATGTTGCTTGGTCTATCTGGGTTGGGCGTATTAGCTGGACAAGAAGGAGATCCTCTCGCCCATATGCGTGTTCAGAGCGATATCGAACGTGCTGTTATTAGGGTGTTACTTCTCCATGCACCCATCGCAGGATTGGCTGCTGGTTCATCTCTACTGGATACGCGTGCACAGGTCAGTCTTAATAGTATAGCCAAACAGACTACTTTCCAGTATATTTTTGCTGGCTACCATCATATGTATAATCGCTTTAATGTTGGTCAAACAGAAGTAATTGTAGCTGGGGCGACACAGCATATCGACTTTAATCATCCTGAACAAGTGCCAGGCTTCGTCTTTCTGGGACTTGCTCCTGATGGTCTTCGTTGGTGCGAGCACATCCCCGTCAATTCCTGGTCATTACATCAACTTGTAATTCATACCAGCGAGCTTTGGCCCGCACAAGGAACCGAAGAGCGCTCTCCGACTGACATTATCCTTGAGCGATTGTACGCTCTGTGTAGTGCTGATGCCATGGTCCAGTTGCGTCTGGAAGGAGAAATGACACGCCGCCAGTACCATCAACTCGATTTGAATCAGATTAGACGCTATAGTGAAGAACATTGTTTCGCACTTGCAATTGACGATAGTTCCCTTTCATTGCTGGCTAATGTAGATACAATTTCTCAAGAGGCTGCTGAGCGTCTCTCTCTACGTCAGGAATTGATCACTCTAGCCGACGAGTGGATCAGCGAGGCAAGCGATGAACAAGAAAAGAAAGCGCTTCAGACGACAAAAGAAGAATTATTAGCAGCAATTGACGAGTTAAAAGGAAAAAGGTAGCAGGCATTGGCCAACGGAGTGTTATCCACATGATTATCCTGAAGCATTTAACAGTCGAACGGTTTCGGCTCTTGCGTGAATTGAATCTGCACTTTCCTCAGCGCGGCAGTATTCTGATCCAGGGCCCCAACGAAGCTGGAAAGTCGTCGCTGCTCGAAAGCATTTACTTTGCGCTTTACGGTGAAGCGCTGGCCCCTAGTCGTGGCCGGCGTTCGCTGGATGACTTGATCTCGTATGGGGCGACAAGTGCAGTTGTCACCCTCACGCTTGCTATCGGCGCAAACGATTTGATAGTGACGCGCACTCTTGAGCGGGGCAAGGGTCAGAGTATACGTCTGCTCATACACCGCTTGAGTAGCTCCGAAAAGGAGATTATCACCAATTTAGCAATAGCTAACAAGCGCATTATTGTGGAATTAGGACAGCTGGATGCTGTTACCTTCCGTAGCGCATTCCTCATTGAGCAGAAAGGGCTAGACCGCTTGGAACGCTTATCTGGCGTTGAGCGTGAGGCCGCCACTCGTAAGCTGCTATGCCTGGAAAAGCTGACCCGTCTAACAGAACAATTTCAGGTGACACCTGAAGACGGAAAACAGTTAAAAGAGTGCACTGACCGCTTCCAGCTAGCGGAGATACAGGTGCGCATTCCTGAATTAAGCAAACAACTCGATCAGATTGAGGCTGCGCTTGACGCCGTAAAGCTATGCGAAGAGCTAGACGCCATCCTTGAGCAAGAGAACGAAATCGCTGAACAACAAAAGACCATCGCCCAGATAAAGAACAAACGTCCCGAACTCAAGAGTCGTCAGGGACGTATCCTCCAGCTCGCACGAGCTGATACTACGCTGGCAGCTATCATTGCTGCGTATGATGGTATCGCAGAGGCGCGCCGCGAAATTCCTGAGCTAGAGAAACAGATTGCTGAAATTGAACGCCGCGAACATGAAGAGCTACCAGTGCTCGAAAAACGTGTCGCAGACCTCGCCGAGCTAACACGCTCATTCGGTACCTTGCAACGTATGTCCAATGACCTACTGACTGCGGTTGATGCTATTAAGGAGCTAGAACAGGAACTCAAGCAGCATGATGAGGTGCGCGATGATCTCAAGAGTATAGAAGAGCAGGTTGCACATGCAAAGACGCGTGTTGAAGAGGCTCAGCACGCACTCAAAGATTTAGATGCTCTGCGGCGTGAGGGACGACCACAACTAGAGGCACGACTCCAGCGCATGCGCATACTCTATGACCGCCTCAGAGTCATGCGCCAGTTAGAAGAGCAATATGTCTATCACCTTGCTAGCAAAGAGCAAGCTGAAGAGAATAGTCGGCAACTACATGAGGTTCAAAAAGAGCTAGCCGAGACTGAGAGCGAGATGACCTTAGTTGAGGATGAAGCTCATCAGGCTCAACAACAAGTGGAAGTGCTAGAAAAACGTTGGCGTCAGTTGGGTATACGCCGCCAGATGGAAGAATGGGTACGCCTGAAAGGGCTGGCCCAGGGGCTTGTTCAAGCAGAACAGCATGTAAACCTGGCATATCAGCACCAGGAAAAAATTCGCTTGATGTTGGATGAAGCACGTAACTCGGTAAAAAAATATGGTGCCTTCATTGGTGGTTGCGCAGTAGCTGCCTTTATCTCACTCATTCTAGCTCTGTTTTTTGGCATTGTGGGACACGATGTGCTCCTTACGCTTGTCCTCGTGCTTATCGGTCTTGTTACAATTGGTGGCGCGTGGCTCAACTGGAAGAATTTCTCGAAAGTACGCGAGGATGAGGCCACTACTGATAAACAAATGCAAGATGCTATCAATAGGGTGCGCATGATGGTCGTGGCACGCGAGACTGCCGCTCGCGTTGGTGGTAACAATGACGCTATCACACACAGTGAGCAAGAAATTCGTTCTCTGGGTGGCATGATTCCTCGTTCGCTCGAAGAGGGGCAGGCGTTTTTACAGCAAAATCCTGATCAGGGTGAGAGCCTTGCCAATCTTCAGCAATTGATGAAGGAGAGGCAGGCAGCTGTCAATGCCGCACGCAATCAGGTAAATGTCACCATGGAAGCGGTCGCCGCATTACTCAAGGAACGAGCACAGCTGGATGAGCAACGCAAGAGAGAAAATTGGGATCTGCTCGAAGAAAATCTAGCGAGCGATCAAGCTTCTGTTGAGCGCATGCATCAGGAGATTACTCTGCTCGCTGGGCAAGAGGGCTTGCCAATGCCGACCATTGGTATACAGCTACAAGACAGCGGGGCCTTCGGTGTGTTCTCTCCCGTCAGAAGGATACAAGATGACATAGAAGGCGATAGCCCAGAGCTAGATCTGCTTGTCGAATCTGCTATCAAGACAACTGAGCGCGAGATGGCCACTCTCACCGGTAAATTGGACTTGGTGGCAGACTTGACCAATCAGGTAAAAGTGCACCAGGATGCACTAGATGTTCTGTTAGCACGCCAGCGTGTCATCGAGGAGCGCAATGCTCGCTATCAGACAAGCAATCCGGCCTTGCAGATTGAACGAGCACGAGAGCAACAGATGGCGTTGCGTCAGGCTCTGCAATCCTTACAAGATTCTCTGCGCCAACGTGTCAAGCCTCTAGGTGTTGTCTTCGGCCAGACAGCAATTAGTAATGCTGAGACAGTAGCTCGCAAGCAGTTGGAAGAGCTACAGATACAACTGGGCAACAAGCTTATGCTTCAGGAGAAGCTGTCGAACTACATGACGCAGCGTACCGCCTTGCAAGAATCCCTCTCCGAGCACTACAAACAACTGGCGAAGTTTAGCAATTCGCTGGGGAGCTGGATCGTTCCCCCCAAGCCATTTGCCGAAGACCTGCAAGCCTTGCGTGCCCGTTGCCAGCGAGAGATAGAGGAAGGTAACGAGCTAGCTATTGTAAAGGAGCTAGAGAAGCTACAGGACCAAGAGAGCGCGACAAAACTCAAAATCGAACTGTGCGAACAGGAGATTACTAGCATTCAGGAACGTATTGCCACACTCCTAACACAACGCAATCGTCCTGCAACGAAAGCATACACGCACCCGGATATCGCCGCTGTTTGGCCACTGCTTAATGATTACACAGTTGCTGACCGTGCACACCTCGAAGAGGAACGCTTCCAACGGGAAAAAGAGCTAGTCGAGCTGGAGGAGGAGGAACTGAAGCTCAGCCAGCAATTGCAGATCGGCAACGCTCCTCTGGATCTAGCACAGGAACGGGTGCATCTGGAGAAACTGGAGCGCTCCTATCAGACCAAAAAGCGTGGTAATCAGTTAGCTACGGCGGTCAACGAACGCATAATGCGCAAGATGGTGCCGCGTACCGAGTACTACATGCAGCAGATCCTGCCTCTGCTCACCAGTGGACGTTATCACGATGTCCACCTCACTACCGAGCCAGAGGAAGGCTCGATCAGTGGTGGCCCCTTACAGATCAGCGTGTGGGATGTGGCAGCGGGCGAATACGTCTCGCATTCTGCGCTCTCTGGCGGGGCGGCAGATCAGCTTTCACTGGCATTGCGCTTGGCTTTCACGATCGCATCCCTGCCTCGTGAGCTGGATGCTACTCCAACCTTTGTCATGATGGATGAGCCACTCAGCTCTTTTGATCGCACACGTACCAAAGCGTTGGTCGATGTCTTCACTGGCGAGGTGCTCAGCCAACAATTTGAACAGATCATCCTTATCTCACACAACGGTGCATTTGATCCAGCCATGTTCCCCTATCACGTCTACATGGAGAATGGTATCACCGTTGAGAGCAATCTGCCTGTTGTTATAAACGGTTCCGTTTCCCCCATGAATAGCAACAGGCAGGCAGACAAAGATACGACGCATATACGTATTCCTATTCCAACTATCCCCACAAAGGATAAGAACTCATAATATTGATATTATCAAATTAGTTTGAGCAAGAAGAAAAGCGTGAGGAGCGTAGTTACGCTCCTCACGCTTTTCTTCTTGCTCAAACTAATTTGATAATATTTCTTGTTGAACGTTCGTATTAGCTTATTAAAAGCATTTTTTGTGTTTTATCTTGACTTAGAAGGTCTTTTAATATTATAATATGTAATATAATATAATCTATTAATTACCCGTTTTGAGCTAACAGAGGAAGATAACGCTATCATGAACTGCATCATTGAAGGTGCAACGCTCTCGATCAGGAGGAGCCGATGGTGGCCCTATGTACCCAAACATGATGCCTCTCCTTGCCGTAGCAGATAGGAAGAATATGCGGAAGGGACTACCTTGCAGAACCATACCGACGAGTTTCATACAAAAAATGGAGGAAAACGATGAACATATTGGTATTAGGTGGTGGGTTTGGTGGGATTGTGGCAGCCTACACCTTACGTAACACACTCCTGAGTGAGCATGAGGTGACTCTAGTCAATCAGAGCAGTGACTTCTATCTCAGAGCAGCTTTCCCCACGATGGCCTTTGAAGGTGATATCAGGCCCGAAGATATTCGTCTGCGCTTAGACGAAGTCCTGCCAGTGCGGGGGATCAACTTCAGGAAGGCACGCGTGACGGCGATCCGGCCAGAGAGGAACACAGTAGAGACCAACGATGGCGAGCTACGCTACGACTACCTGATCATTGCTATGGGCACAGATTTCGCCAAAGACAACGTACCCGGTCTCATGGAGTACTGCTACTCGTTATGGACAGTCGATGAGGTGCAACGTTTCTGGAGCAGACTCAGAACCTTCACTGGTGGCTCGGTCGTGACGGGAACTGCGCTGGGCAGTCCTTGCGAGGGGCCTATGTGGGAGGCTACCATGCTTATGGATCGCTTCGCGCGTCAACGAGGTATGCGGGATAGGGTGGAGATCCATCATTTCACACCCAAAGCGCTCGCCTTGCAGCCAGTGGGACCAGCAGGCGTACAATGGGGCAAGGAGACCTTTGCCAAGCTAGGGATACATGTCCATACCTCTGCCGAAGCTGTTCGGGTGACGCCGGATCGCGTTGTATTTCGTGACGGACGAGAAATACGATACGACATTGGGCTTCTTGTAGCTCCGTACATTGGCCATGCAGTTATTGTCCAGGCTGGTCTGGGTGATGAGAATGGCTTCGTTCTGGTGGACTCGAAGATGCGCACGCGTACCTTTCCCAATATTTTTGCTGTTGGCGACTGCGTCTCGGTGCCAGCCAGACCGAAGATGGCGCATAATGCTATGCGTGGCGGGGTGGTGGCTGCCACCAATATTGCGTACGAGATTATGGGGAAACCGGCCTATTGGGAACACCGCAATGAAATCATGTGCGTGATCAATAACGGCGGAGGCAAGGGCACGTACGTAAGGTCAGATGTCCCCTGGGGTGGAAACCTCTCCATCGTGATGGGCGCTCATGCTGATACTCCTGGCCTCACGGCGGAGGAGTCGTACTTTATCAAGAAGGCGTTTGCGGATTACTTTTTGGCAAATGCGGGCAATGTGCGGTTTATCATGTAGGAAACAGATGCGATCACGCAGGAAACCATGCTCGACCAGCACTAGCTGCAACCAAGAGTCCTGACTTGGTCAGTAGAGCAGATCTCCTGCTGTACGTTGAGAAAGCAGGATAGCCGATTATCTCAGACTTGTACTTTTGCGGCTATCCTGCTTTCTCTTAGAAGAGCTGATCTTGCTTGTTAACAGCACTATTTAGCGTTGCGTGCTCGTCCTCAGAATGTACAATAGGATTATCAGAAGTCTCTGCGTCTAAGGATTGAGGAATCTTTCTTGTGCGAGGTTTCTTCACAGGCTGCACGTGTTCGGATTCCTCCGTGTGAGGCAGTGCATCTGGGACTATTATACCAGCTAGCGTCTGATGGCTGGCCAGCGGGGGACGCCAAAAATCCAGCAAATACTCAAAAGTCGTCCCCATAGTGATATAATTGCTGGGCCAGCCAAAGATTCCAATATTATTCACAATGTTTGTACGGTCCCAAATGATCGTATTACGCAGTTCGTAACCAACAGAGCGTAGAGCTTCAATAACTGCAATATGGATCGTTATACGTTTATTTTCCCACCACATATCGGGGACATTGATAATACAATGACCTTTTTTCTTCAATAGCGGTAACAAACCGGCAAATAAGTTGGCCATAGCCGTTGCATAATTGTCAAGTTCGAGCGTCCCTAAATCTTCTGGGCGCTGACTATATTGTTCTATTTTCTTGTACTGCTCATTTTTCCGTTCAACGCCACGACGGCTTTTGTTCAATCGTTCCCTATTGAGAAGATTCGCATAAGGGGGTGACGTAACAATACAGGCAATACTCTCTTCGTCTAAATAGTGGGGAATATTTCTAGCGTCATCGAGGATAGGGATTTGTTGCGCGCCTGCAAAGAGTGTCTGTTGCATCAACCTTTCTTGCGTCAGTGCAATGTAATCGGGATGAATGTCGAACCCAACGGCATTTCTATGGCTATCACAAGCTGCAACAAGAGTGGTACCGCTTCCGACGAATGGATCGACAACCAATTCCCCTTGATGTGAAAATAGTTCAATACACTTGCGCGCTAGAGCAATAGGATAGGTAGCAGGATGTTTGTTCTTATCTCGTATATCGCGCCCTTCGTAATAGAATTGCCATACTCCTAATTGGGCTTTGATCCAATCTTTTGCTGTTAGACAGTTGATATGGGAGGGTTCGCACGCACAAGTTCGGTGTGTAGCCATATCTAACCTCTTCAATTGTACCTCCAATGTGATTTGCTCCCAGGGCAATCCCTTGTGCTTGCCCTGCTCGTGGTTGCCCTGGAGGTGGGCAGGGCGACCATCAATGGTCGCCCTGCGGTTATCTAGCGTCACACTAATCGTGTGAACGGAAGATCTTCACACGACGATTTGGCTCCTTGCCGCGACTACGCGAAAGTAGATTGTAGCGTGTCGCCATCTGGTGTTGCAGACGACGAATGTACGCGTTGGCCGGAGGGAGTTCTGCCGTCGTCAGGCCCTTATTGAGCACTTGATGAATAGCGTCCTCAGTCTCCAACATAGCCTGTTTCGTTGGATCATCAAACTCCAGTTGCTGATCACTAAAGGCCTCTTGCTCCTCTTCGGCGGGCATCTCCATGGGCAGATCGAAGATACGAGCCAGCGCCTGTTGCATCTGAACGAGCGTATTATTCTTGAGAATGATGATCGACTTACGATCCTGCTCCGCCTGCTGTAGACGTTCCGGCTGACGGCGATAATAGTTTTTCAACGTAATCACCGCATCGGCCTCGCCCTGATTGTTAGTGACAACGATGGGCACGCGCATCTGTTGCGCCGCATCCTCTAAGCGATCACGATTGACACCGAACGGGTAGACACGTAACGTCTTTAGCACCGCAACAGGAGCCTTCTCCTCCTTCTCCTGATAGGCATTCTCAGCTAGAGCTGTAGCGGTTGCCGTTGCTACAATGGTGGCACGTGGCTCGATAGCGGCAGGTGCCGTACCAGTGGGAGCCAGTGCCCGCAATTGTGGTTGGACCCTGCTGGCAGCTTGTGCTCCATGGCGCACCCGTTCATTGCCGCCGCGCCCGCCTTGAGAACCGACCTGGCGCAATTGGCCCCAGTTACCGCGGTCCTGGCGCTCATTGCGCTCGAACATACTGGTAGTAAAGCCCGGAGTCGAACGAGGGCCACCCAGACCACCAGCGCCCCAGGTTGGCACCTCCATACTACTGCTAGTGACGCGGCGCAACGTCACCTGGCCCGTCTCTTCATCGCGTGTGCGCTCCTCAGCCATCACTGGTTGACCACGGAGCATATTGTCCACAGTATCCGCGACATCGCGATGCACAACAACCTCATCCCAGCTCTGCTGTTCGACCACAACATCGAACGTTGGGGGGGCTTTACGTTCTAGAATACTTTTTTGCGTGTGTCGTCGGCGAGCCTCTTCATCACCGAGCGTCACCGTTTGAATACCACCTACAAGATCTGAGAGTGTGGGATTGACGAGGAGGTTCCCCAGCGCATTGCCGTGAGCCGTCGCAACCAGCTGTACACCGCGTTCAGCGATAGTACGAGCTGCCGCCGCTTCCAACTCGGTACCAATCTCGTCGATGACGATCACCTGCGGCATATGGTTTTCCACCGCCTCAATCATCACAGCATGTTGCTCAGCGGTGCGTGCCACCTGCATGCGGCGTGCACGTCCAATGCCGGGATGAGGGATGTCGCCATCGCCAGCAATCTCATTCGAGGTATCGACCACCACCACACGTTTATTCGCTTCGTCCGCGAGGACACGCGCTATTTCACGAAGCAGGGTGGTTTTTCCCACACCTGGGCGACCAAGAATCAAGATGGATTGGCCCTGTTCAACGATATCACGAATCAGGGCAATACTGCCAAGTACCGCTCGACCAATGCGGCACGTAAGGCCGACGACTTTCCCTTTGCGGTTGCGCATAGCGCTGATACGATGCAACGTACGCTCAATACCAGCGCGATTATCGTCGCCAAATTCGCCGATACGCTCAACCACATACTCCAGGTCAGCGTAAGTCACTGGTTGATTACTCAGGATCACCTCCCCTTCTGGGAACCGGCCCTCGGCGAAGCGCCCAAGGTCCATCACGATCTCCAGCAGTTCCGCTCGGTTCTCAAGCCGACTAACCGCTTCGTGGATGCTGGATGGAAGGGTAGCCAGCAGAGCCTCAAGATCGTCAGTGATCACATGTTGCATAGGCAGTTTTATACCTCTTTAACTTTTTGGCGAGAATTGACCGTCCCCAGGCCCTTCAAGCCATAGACCGCTCGTTGCTCTAGCAGGGGGACAGTGCTTCGCCTCATAGCGCGTAACGCTACGTGCCGCACGAGCAAAACCTTGGTTGAGGTCTGCTCAAATCCACTATTGCGTAGAGCGGTGATAACAAAAGAATCGTACTCGCGCACTAGGCAATAGATGCGCCGTACGTCTGTCTCCTGGAGCCTGCTGATGCCAAAGCGTAGCAGTGGTTCAGCTAGCTCAGCATGTTCCGGGTGGACAATGAGAAAAATGCGGTGCGGCACAGAACCGTGACCCCGGCAGAGCCGCAACCAGGCCCCTAAACGAACGCCAACGTCACATATGTAATTCTCATTCCCCCGTGAGAAGATGGAAGAGAACGACCATGTAGACCCGACGTGGAGTTTAGCATATTCTTCGCTGTTATCAAACAGCTCGGCCATCTGCACACGCTGTGGAGTAACAGCGCGATAGAGCTGATGCAATCCCCATTCGTAGTGGCGATTCCAGCGGCGTAGAGATGGTGGGGCGGGTTCAGTACCAGCTGCGGTTGATCCACACTCGTAGACGTAGGTCAGTTCACGAGCATAGCGCTGGAACCCCATGCGTTGGAACATCTTCAACTCAGGAATCTCGTCCTCAACTTTCGCAAAGAGACGAAGTATGCCATATGTTGCTGCCATCTCCAATGTATATTCAAGGAGGGCCATCAAAATCTCGTCACTGGAAGTTGCGCGGTGTGTCATAGAAGCCAGGTAGGACAGCTCCCAGGCCATATGCGATGGGCGCTCCCACACTTGGGAGAAACCAAGGATGCGCCAATGGTCTTCGCAAATCCAAGTACGTGCGGCAGGATTAAGTGGGAGTAGCTTGCGTAGGATGGATGGCGGAGGCGAGTCAATCTCAACGGGCTCTTGCCAGCACACAAAATTAGCGTAATCGTGTTGCTTGCCACGAGCGCGTTGATCGATAGTGTAGATGATTCCCGGCAAATCTACGAACAGTACCGGTCGTATCATCCAGTGCTCCCGCGTCGTATAGGGGGTACCGTAGCGCCATCCCTACCTTTTGACGCCCTGTACTATGCGGAGAAAGTATTGGTGGAAACGTGTGTCCCCCGACACTTCCGGGTGAAATGCGGTGCCCAGTAAGGTTCCTTCACGGACAGCGACGATGGTCCCATCGTCGAGCGTTGCCAACACCTCCACTGCGGGACCGACTCGTTCAACTAACGGCCCGCGAATGAAGAACGTATGGAATGGCGCTTCTCCTAGTACCGACACCAGTAGATCAGTTTCAAAACTTTCCCGCTGACTACCAAATGCGTTACGACGGACCCGAATATTCATCGTAGCCAACAGAGGTTGACCAGCCAATGCATTATCCGTCTCCTTCGCTAACAATATCAAGCCTGCGCACGTCCCCCAGGTGGGGATTCCCTCCTGAATTTTTTCCCGTAAGCCATGGAGTAAGCCGTACTCTATCATCAGTTTACCGATAG
>Ga0066654_10000062_pt1 | contig 19239 bp, 12 predicted proteins | sample GraSoiAngelo_103_FD_66715 | JGI IMG/M metagenome (GOLD analysis project Ga0066654, IMG submission 66715) | Grasslands soil microbial communities from the Angelo Coastal Reserve, California, USA - 14_0903_05_20cm | ecosystem: Environmental > Terrestrial > Soil > Grasslands | place: USA... | reverse complement strand
GGTCGAGCTACCGGGGCGCATCGGGGCAACGCTCCCGCCAGTTGAAGTGATCGATCTGCGCAACGAACTGCATGTGGGCAATACCAGCATTATTAGCCGCCGCTTGCATGAAGAGCTGACACACGTCTTAGAGCGAGGCCAGCAAGCCATCCTCTTCCTCAATCGACGTGGCGCTGCTAGTTGTGTGCTCTGCCGCGATTGTGGTTTTGTGGCGTCGTGCGATAAATGCGATATACCAATGACGTATCACGCGACCGAGCGCATCTTGCTCTGCCACTATTGCGGCAAGCAAAGCAAGGTGCTGCACTTCTGTCCCGATTGTAAAAGCTCAGGTATTCGCTATTTCGGCCTCGGTACAGAGAAAGTTGAGGAGACGATCCGGCGTACCTTTCCAACGGCCAGGCTTATGCGCTGGGACCGCGATACCGCACGAACGCGTCACGCTCATGCACAACTACTGGACCGCTTCGCCAACCGCGAAGCGGATATTTTAATCGGGACGCAGATGATTGCGAAGGGCTTAGATCTGCCGGGTGTCACCTTGGTTGGTGTGGTGTCGGCTGATATCGCGCTCAACCTCCCTGATTATTCTGCTGCTGAGCGGGCCTTCACGCTATTAACTCAGGTAGCTGGACGCGCCGGGCGTGGTGCGGAGGCTGGGCATGTAATTATCCAGACCTTTACGCCGCACCATTTTTGTATTGAGACGGCTGCTCGCCACGCTTATCACGAGTTTTATCATGCGGAGATCGCCCTGCGTCAGCGCTACGGTTATCCACCATTTCGTCAGTTCGTCAAGTTCACTTACAGCCATGCCCATCGTCATCGTTGCCAGAGCGAAGCATTGTCCCTGTGCGAACGTCTTACAGAATGGATTGAGCGGCTTGGCCTGCTGGACACGGATATCGTTGGACCAGCACCGGCCTTAATGGAACGTCTGCGTGGCAAGTATCGCTGGCAAATGATTGTACGTGGTGCGGGTCTGCATCAGCTCTTGCGTGTGATTGATGCCCCTGGTTGGGAGATTGATATTGATCCGGTGAGCGCGCTATAGTCCCTCAGTGCATTTCTATTAGTACATTTCTATTTGACTCATTAGGATTTGGTATGTATACTCTCCCTCTAGAAAGGTAACGGGAGCTAGGGGCCTTTCTCGACGGGGTTTGAAACATCGAGCATAATCGTCACTGGCCCGTAATTGCAAAGTTGGATTTCCATGGTAGCACCAAAAATCCCGCTTGCCGTAGGCACGCCATACTGTGCCATACTGGTCTTAAATTGTTCAAAGAGCGGTTCAGCGATGCTGGGGTGTGCAGCACTCGTGAAGTTGGGCCGCCGTCCACGCTGTGTGTCTGCGTATAACGTGAATTGTGAAACAACTAAGGCATGACCGCCAATATCTAATAAAGAACGGTTCATCTTCCCTTCACTATCTTCAAAGATGCGCATATGGATAATTTTTTCTACCAGGGTTTTGACCTGTGCTGCGGTATCTCCCTGTCCAATACCCAGCAGGATGAGTAGTCCTTGCTCGATCTGGCCTACGATTTGTTGATCGACGGTGACGCTGGCGTGGCTTACGCGTTGGAGGAGTGCTCTCAATGGTATCTCCTTGGGTTTGTTTATTAGGATGTTGCCTTTATCATAGCAATTATATAGTACTTTTAATAGGCAGATCGTTATTGGTGCTGGCTGGTATGAGCATGAGTATGATGATGCTTGTCTTCTTGGTGCTGTCATCGTATGACCGGAGCTGGCAAAATGCGCTCTGTATGATATATGTTTTCAAATATAGATTTATGAATTGTTGTAATCTTTTTTTAACACTACTATTGCTATTTACAGAAAAAAAAGTGTATGATTATATCATAGATATTTCTGTGAGCCATGTTAATAGTACTGAACATCAAGTAGAAACTACGTCCTGACGAGGAGTTGTACTCAACAAACAAAGAGGGCATCATGGATCAGAGACTTGAGAAGCCTACTCTATCTGTATGGAAACAGCGCGTTGCGCTGCTTCTTCAGCATGCTAATCCATCCAAATGGAAACTAAGGATTGTATTGCTTTACGTCGTAACTCTGGTAGCCCTAATAGCCTTTGTGGAGTTAGTAGTGCTGAGTCACGTCTTTGGCTGGACTTGGACAGGCTTCCAAGAGAATGGGACGCTTTGGGATTGGTTGAATTTGTTCATGTTACCAATTGCAGTAGCGGTTGCGCCGATCTGGCTCAAAGCGCGGGCAAGTTGGAGGCTGCATATTGTTGTGCTTGCGATAGTTTTGGCCGTCTTGATGGCGTTGGTAGTGGGAGGCTACTTCTTTGGTTGGACTTGGACAGGCTTCCCACAGAATGGGACACTTTGGGCTTGGTTGAATTTGTTTATGTTACCGATTGTGCTGGCGGTTCTGCCGATCTGGATCAAAGCACAGGAACCTTGGAATATTGTCGTGCCTGCGATAGTTTTGGCCGTCTTGATGGCGTTGGTAGTGGGAGGCTACTTCTTTGGTTGGACTTGGACGGGCTTCCAAAAGAATGGGACGCTTTGGAACTGGATCACATTACTCTTGCTTCCTCTCATCGTGTTAGCATTTAAGAAAGAGTTGCGTCCTTCCTCACCGAAGTGAGGTGAGTGACACGATGGGTAAGCAGCAGTAGACAGACCTCCAGCTTGCAGACGAGCGTCAGCAGGAGGTTGTGCTGACAAGCGAAGACAAGATGGTGTTGTATATTGACTGCCTGTCAACTTATTCGCGCAAGGCCCCTTAAATTGTTCAAAGAGCGGCTCAGCAATACTTGGGTGTGCAGCACTCGTGAAGCTGGGCCACCGCCCACGCCGTATGTCTGCTTATAGCGTGAATTGTGAAATAATTAAGGCATGATCACCAATATCTAATTATGAGTGCACGTCTTTTTTGCATTGAAGATCGTAGTTGCGCAATTTATTGTGCCAGGGACATGAGCAAAGAAAACAGGCGCAATGAATTGCGCGTCTACAGATTTTTTTCTTGGAGCACAGCGCAATAAATTGCGCAACTACGATCTTTACGCGCACGGCTTGCCTGCAAAAAATAAGGATTTTTTGCAAGACGTAGATGCCAAAAAAGCATTCTAAATGATATACTCAAGTGAGAAATCTGAGCAGGACAATCCTCCTGCATTCCACATATTTCAGACGAGCCACCAGTACATAATTTAGGAGACAGCTTGAGTTATGAGTTTGCACATTCCACGCGGCACGTATGCCGATCTCTATGGTCCAACGACCGGTGATCGCGTGCGTCTCGCGGACACTGAACTGATAATTGAGGTAGAGAAAGACTTTACGGTGTACGGGGATGAAATCACCTTTGGCGGCGGAAAAGTCATTCGGGATGGCATGGGACAGAGTAGTCGTGCGACGCGAGAAGAGACACCGGGTACACTTGATCTTGTCATTACCAATGCATTAATTATCGACCATTGGGGCATTGTCAAAGGCGATATCGGGATCAAGGATGGACGCATCGTGAAAGTTGGTAAGGCGGGCAATCCTGATACGATGGAAGGTGTTGATCCTGAGCTGGTTGTCGGCTCTGGGACCGAGGTGGTTGCGGGCGAAAATATGATTGTGACGGCGGGCGGCATTGACTCCCATATCCATTTTATTGCCCCGCAGCAAGTCTATGAGGCGATGTCTAATGGCATCACCACGATGATCGGCGGCGGTACGGGTCCTGCTACTGGCACAAATGCGACGACCTGTACTCCTGGGGCCTGGAACCTGGCACGCATGTTGCAAGCTGCTGAAGCTTGGCCGGTCAACTTTGGCTTTTTGGGCAAGGGGAATACCGCAACCGAAGCGCCGCTGATCGAGCAGATTCGTGCGGGGGCCTGTGGTTTGAAGCTGCATGAGGATTGGGGCACGACGCCAGCTGCCATTGATACGTGCCTTAAAGTAGCTGATGCCTACGATGTGCAGGTTGCCATCCATACGGATACAATTAACGAAGCAGGTTTTGTTGAAGATACCATTAATGCCATCAATGGACGTACTATTCATACTTATCACACTGAAGGGGCTGGTGGAGGCCATGCACCCGATATTATTCGTATCGCCTCATACCAGAATATTCTGCCATCCTCGACAAATCCAACAATGCCGTTCACAACTAATACTATTGCTGAGCACTTAGATATGTTAATGGTGTGTCATCACCTCAATCCGCAAGTGCCAGAGGATGTTGCCTTTGCAGAGAGCCGCATTCGTCCTGAAACGATCGCGGCTGAAGATATTCTTCATGATCTGGGGGTCTTTAGTATGCTTTCCAGTGATTCGCAGGCTATGGGGCGTATTGGTGAAGTGGTGACGCGTACATGGCAGACGGCGCATAAGATGAAGGTACAGCGCGGGCCACTGCCACATGACTCTGCACGTAATGATAACTACCGTGTCAAACGCTACGTTGCTAAGTACACGATTAATCCCGCTGTTACGCACGGTATTGCGCAACATGTCGGTTCAATTGAGCCTGGCAAGTTGGCGGATCTTGTGTTATGGCGTCCGGCGTTCTTTGGTGTTAAGCCGGACATGATTATTAAGGGTGGCTTTATCTCCTGGAGCCTGATGGGGGATGCCAACGCTTCGATTCCCACGCCACAACCTGTCTTGTATCGTCCAATGTTTGGTTCGTTTGGTGGTGCGACTGCTGCTACGAGTCTGACATTTCTGTCAAAGCTGGCTATCGAGGAGGCGCTACCGCAGAAGCTTGGCTTACGCAAAACGGCGGCGGCGGTCGAGCATTGCCGTACGGTTGGTAAGGCGAGTATGATTCATAATGATGCGACACCGGCAATTGAGGTTGATCCAGAGACGTATGAGGTGCGCGCGGATGGTGAGTTGCTGACGTGTGAACCGGCGACGGTGCTGCCGTTGGCGCAGCGGTATTTTTTGTTTTAACAGGCAAGTTTGTGCATGTAAAGTAAGAAGAAAATCGTAGCTGCGCAATTTATTGCGCCATGCGCACCAATAAACATCGCGGTGGATGCACAATTTATTGCGCATGCTTTGTTGATTGGTGGCCCCCGGCGCAATAAAATTGCGCAGCTACGGAAATTTGTGGTTTATTGTGCATATTTTATTGATTGGTAGACCCGGCGCAATAAATTGCGCAGCTACGGGATGTATTGTGGCTCTCCTCGGTGCAGAAAAATGACGTGCCGTCCTTACTCGTCTGCCAATGGCATCTCCTCCAACACCCCATTCACCTTCCCATTATGCCCATACACTACCCTATTCCCACCAAATGCCACCAGCTGGACATCCTTCTCCTCACCCGGCTCAAAGCGCACAGCAGTCCCGGCAGCAACATTCAGTCGCATACCATAAGCAGCAGCCCGGTCAAACTCTAGCGCGCGGTTGACCTCGAAGAAGTGATAGTGGCTACCGACCTGCACTGGTCTGTCACCAGTATGTTTGATCAATAGTGTGACCGTCTGGCGTCCAGCATTGGCGAGGATGTCGCCTGCCTCTTCATGCAGTAAATACTCTCCTGGTTTCATCGTTGTCCTCCAGTCTTGTGCATTTCAACTTGACTCATCAGGATTTGTTGTGTATACTTCCCCGCCGGGGAGGTCGAGGGAGCCAACGTCCTTTCTCGACCCGTTAGGGATTGAAAGAATGGGATCGTGCACGGTCACAAGTTTCGTGCCATCGGGAAAGGTAGCCTCAACCTGTACCTCGTGAATCATCTCGGCAATCCCCTCCATGACATCGCCACGTTTCAGGATGGTGGCCCCGAAGGTCATAATCTCGGACACGCTCTTGCCATCGCGGGCTGCTTCCATAATTTCGGCGGTCAAAATAGCGATAGCCTCTGGATAGTTGAGCTTGAGACCGCGCGCTTGGCGTTTGCGAGCCAGTTCGGCGGCGACAAAGACTAAGAGTTTTTCTTGTTCGCGTGCTGTAAGATGCACAGAAAGCCTCCTTCTTATCTCTGCTAGTGCAGAATCCCAAAACCCTTTGGGGGGAGCATTTGGGGACACCCAAACCCCGCCAAGGGGCTACCGTCCCCTGGACCCCCGCTAAAGTTCGTGCCTATGAGGGACACCCCAAACCCCGAAAGACGAGGCTTCGCCCCTGGACCCCCAAGGCCCAAAATATCGTCTTAATAAATTTTGCGCGGTGGACTGGCAACCTGTCCATAGAGCGCTTGCTTAGCCTCACGCCAGAAAGAGAGCAGTCCCTGCGCGATCTCGCGTCCCTGGCAACTTAACACACGTACGACCAGACCATGTGCTGTCAGTGTACTGACACCCCAGATGATCTCGTCTGGTCGGCTGAACTGGTAAGCCAACTCTTGCAATTGCTGTTCTAGCTGTAGCCAGCGGGTAGCAGCTAAGCCGACACGGCAAATATAAAAGCTACCCATATAGCGGTACGGTCCAAGTCGCGCCAACGATTGCATGGCATGTTGCTGAGGCATAAGCCTAGAGCGTTCAATGGCTAATGGCTTGCCACCGGCAGTGATCGTGTATTCTAGCTGCAATAAGTCGTAAGCAAAGCACTCACCATGGGCGGTACGACCTGGGGCAACCGTTTCCCACCAGAAAAGACCAGCTCCATCCGCGAGGTCGATCTGCGTCTGCTGCTGATAGCGCGCACCAGCAAACGGGATCAGTGGATCGGGCACGTATTCGAGCAAGCCATTGCTGTGTACCTGTACGGTCATCGTTTGCCTTGCCATTGGTGCTGCGGGACGACAACGATAGAGCCTGGTCGCGCTGGTCGAGGTCAGTTGTGCGTAAGCATCAGCACCTACCTCTATCTCAAGCGTCAACAGGTCTCCGCCTAGTATACCACCGGAAAGATTATGCAGATGGACTAAGACACCACCGTGTGCTAGCGGGAAGGCGCGAATGACCTGTAAGGGTTGTTGCTGCTCGCAGGTGGCTAATTGGGTGAGCTGGGTAAGCGGATCGTGTGCAAATTTCAAGCGCAAACGCCCCTGGACACGATGGGAATGAGAGATGGTTGCTTGGCTACACGTTTGGCTCACACTGTGTCCCCTTTAGCATTTAACTGATAAAAAGTCTGGTTGGAAGATTGGGATGGCGCGTACTAGCAATGTCTGGCAATGGCGTAAATACAGCACACTCTTCTTCCCATTGCTGTGCTGCTACACTTGCCTCTGCTACATCAAGCAATACTGGCTTGAGTCGCCAAACTATCGCACTGGCTTGCGTCTGCCCTAACGGCAACAAACGCTGACAGGCGGAGACTAGGCCAGTCAGAGCCTGCTGTAGATAGGCCAACACTGCTAGCGTCTCATCTATATCAAGTATACTACTTGCTAGACCAAATGCAATACAATAGTGGACATCTGTCTTGCGTGCCTTTGCAACTTGTAGCGCTGTTGCCAAGCGCGGACTTGCCGTTAAACCACATACAAGCTGTAGGAAGCGCCTGCCTAACGTCGCACTGGCAGCGCGGCTCTCACGGGCGATTTTAAATGCGCTCAAGCGATCATTCAAGGCAGGCCAGCATGTCACAAAGGCAGACTCGTCCCTTACACGTGCCAGCTGATAGCCTTGACGACAGAACACAACTTCTAACCTGCCCGTTTCTTGCATATAGTCAGCAAGAAACTGTTCAAGCTGATGGACCGCCAGCGTTCCCTCAGCGACCAGCGTTTCTAGCCCAAAGGAGTGAGCAATCGAGCCAATGGGTAGCGCGCTGTCAGCCAATTGCAGTAGGCGCAACAGGCTAGCATGATTGTTGTCTATAGACAATAGTAATAGCACCTGTCCTTTCCTCAAAAGTAAAATAAAAACCGTAGTTGCGCAATTTATTGCGCCATGTGCACCCAAAGACCATAGGTAGCCGTGCAATTTATTGCACCGATTTCCTCTGTTCATGCCTCTGGCGCAATGAATTGCGCGGCTACGAGCATGTCTTCCCATTTATATAAAAATTTGTGGTTGATCAATTCAGACTATCATAGCATATCCAATTCTTGTCTGGCAGCACCCTCCATCTTATCGAGAGCATCGCGTAAAGCCTCAATGGCCAGTTTGCGCTCTCTATGCAACTGACGGATACTGATACTCAAACGTTCCGCTAAGAGATCATTTCTCATGCGACCCATAAAGTAACGGTAATTGAGAATATTGTAAAACTGCCATTCTGGTGACGTATCGCTTTGAGGACCATCTGGACGAAGCTTATCACGAGCTTCCTGTAGAATTTTGCGTAGCGTAATCGCCTTTTCGCTGGCGGTACGCGGCGTCGTAGAGTTGAGGGGGACGCGGGCAACAAACAGGTAGAGATTGGTCAAATCGCTATCGGCGAGCTTCTTGGTATTATTAATATGTTCCAAGACCTCTTCCAGTCCCTCCACCGTGATATCTACAGGCTTGAGGTGACAGGTATCCCGCACAAATTTGCGGAAGAGCATACTCTCACTCAGCTCTGGTATCCTGCGTTGTGCAACGCTACGCCAGTGTGATTCTTCTTTGAGCCATTCGCGCTGATTGTATTCCAGAGAATGCTCCCAGATGTCCTGAAAATGAGGCAGTAGATCTCGATAGATCTCAGAGCAAAATTTTAGTCGTCGTGCATGGTAGAGCGTACGATCTTTAAACATAAAGTAAGCAGTGCGGTGGATGAAAAAGGGATGCCTGCCAGCAAGATGGAGGATTTCTTTAACCTCGTCAGGAGTAAAGAGCTGTCCAGCTTTCGTCGCAGGCTGAATAATCAGGTCGCGGGCTTCATCGCCCGTAAGGGGTCCGAGGTAATAGGGAATAAAGATGTTGAAGAATGGTGAATCTTCAATATAGGGATGACAGCATTTGTCTAGTGATGTGATAGATGCTGTGATATAAGACACACGGCCATGATTGGCCTGCGCCCTCATGAAAGAGAAGAATTTGGGATCGAAGTTTATATTGCTCGTGATCTTATGAAACGCGTCGAAGAGCAGAACCGTATGAAATTCTTGCCGCTTGACTTGCTCTAGCAACATCCAGAAACGATCGTCACTGCTGACGTCATCTGGAGTGACGAAATGGAGGCGACCCATGCTCTGTTGAACAATCTGTTCACTCACAGCCGCGAAGAAATCCTCACAGCTTTTCGAGAGGAACTCGCCGAGGTCGATAAAAATGGGAAGAATTTTCCGCAAATCATAATGCGACGAGAAGCGTTCTTGCATCGTGGGATCGCAGATCAAGCGCAGCAGCGATGACTTGCCGATCCGGCGTGTCCCTATGACTGAAACACAGCGATGTGCACAGATCTCCGAAAAGAGATAGTCGAGCGCCTCATGGCGACCAAAGAACTGCCCAGGGTTGAGTATCGTCATTGAAGTACCGTATGGGTTTGGCACAGTATATATCTCCTACGTTGAAAGAGTTTATCTTGTTCAATTGCATCGTCCGTTTCTGTGTTAGGGGAAACACCTCATGGAAAGAAGCGCTCCCTGGCCGATGATCTCATCATCGTAACGAGCGCCTCATAAGTAGAATGATCCCCCCAACCACCAACACCCCTGGGAAGGGTGCATCAACTATAATGACGAACAAAACAGGCGAAAATTAAAAGGGAGTAGTACCTAGGGGTACAGCGAGTGAAGAACACTCACTCGCTGTACCCTTCGGAGTGCCGGGAGAAGGAGGAATAGGGGCGTGGTGGGTGGGGGTGGCTAGAAGTCATCAGCGTCACACCGATAATCAGGCCGCCGATAAAGCATACTAACATACCGACAATCATCCAATTCAGCGTAATAAGCACTGTTCGCTCCTTTCGAATGGAGAGGGGGGAAAGCTTTAGAAAGACCACATGACAACTAAACGAACTGTATACATGTTGTTAGTGCGACGAACGGGGACGTGCCAGTACAATGCCCATAATAAGTCCGACTATAAGGCTTATCAACATCAGAATAAACGAGATATCTATGGTCATAACAGCTCCTTTTGTATTCTGTGACGCACCTGCATCGGCTCCTGTTTGTACCCAATAATGATTTTAACACTTTGGCTCTTCTACTGACTCTCATTCTAAGACAGAAATGTGCCATTCCTTTTACACTTCTCCTGTAATAGCTAAGAACTACTTGAGATGAGCCTTTGATAATTTCTCAAAAATTGTCTCCTTGATCAAATGCGTGCTATAATAGGAAACTGGTAAGAGAGAGCTTCTTCCTCAGAAGACGTGTAAAGCTTAGAAAGATGTAAACACAAGTAAGCCAAAGAGGAGCAGCGAGCATTGATGACCACACCGAACAGCCACACATTCAACGTTCATCTACAACAATTACAAGGATTGCTCAGATTAGGATTGGCCGTTGTCACAGAATTATGGTTTCATACGACAGACGATTGGGTGACTAGTGTTCATGCAGGTGATATTGATGGAGACGGCGACCTGGAAGTGCTCATAGGATCGCGCGATGGTAGCGTAACCGCCTTGACCAGTAAGAAAGGAGCGGTCAAGTGGCGTGAAACCGAGCAACAGGAAGAATGGATCGGTACGGTGTATTGTATTGACAATGTACGTGCGGCAGATCGTACTCGTGTTGTGATTGGATCAAGAAATAATAAGGTCATTGCCCTTGATGAGACTGGGAAGCGGCTCTGGCTGTATAACACTGGACAGGTGGTCCGGCGTGTTCGTGTGCTGGATGTCAATGGCGACGGTAAGCTGGAAGTGATAGTGGGATCTGAAGATTTTTGTGTCCACGCTCTTTCCTGTGACACAGGAGAACTGTTGTGGAAATATCCTACTAATGGTTGGATTCGTGCCGTCTACTCTATTGATCTGGATGGGGATGGTGAGCTAGAAACGCTGGCAACGTCAGGGGATAAATATCTCTATGTATTAGATAGCAATGGAAAACTCAAGTGGCGACGTTATATTGGCAGTAAAGTCCACTCGCTTTTCGCCATAGACCTGGATAAGGATGGGGAGATAGAGATCCTGATAGGTTCTGACGCTAAGGATCTTTGCGCACTCACCCCTGATGGGCAGAAGAAGTGGGAATTTGAGCCGGAAAATAGAATTCACTCCATCAACGTTGCCGACCTCAATAATGATGGACGCCTGGAGGTCATTGCGGCCTCAGAAGATGAACACATCTATTTTCTGGACGATCATGGCAATTTGCTGTGGAAGCATTTTTTAGGGCACCGTATCTTTAGCATTTTCACCACCGATCTCGATAAGGACGGTATCTCCGAAGTGCTCGTCGGTGCTGAAGACAACAACGTGCACGTATTACGTGTGGAGCTTTTAGATGACCTCTTGCCAAAAATTCTTGAGGCCCATGCCAAAGTTGGCTCTCTCCATTCGACAATCCTCCCCCTCTCTTCCACCGAAGCATTATTGCTCAGTGACCTGACAGAGGAAAACGTGGTGCATGAGCCAAATATTCCTAATGCATCTTTTAGTCATCTGTTGCAACAACAAGAGTATCTAGAAGCGCTCTCAGAATTGCTTTATCTTCAACAACAGCGAGTACAACTTTTATGGATGAGGACCGACTTGGGCCACGTGCGTACAGTTGCGCTCAATATTAAGACCGAGGGTCCTGAGATGGAGCTGGTGATCGGCACTGATGAAGGGCTGGTCAAGGGGCTTAATCATCGAGGTGAGGAGCTGTGGCAGGCTAATTTCTCCGAGCGTATCCGTACTTTGCAGGTGGCAGATGTCGATCAGGATGGCACGGTTGAAGTCGTGGTTGGTGTAGTTGATGGTCATGCTTATGCATTGAGCGATAACGGCCAGAAGCAGAAGTGGAAATACGACTTTGGGGACTGGATAGAAAGTATCTGTACGATTGATCCTGATACTATGGATGATGTTGCGGAGATAGTCTTTTGTACAAGAGATAATAAAATACACGTTTACGCAGGAGACTTTTCGCCAGTCGTCTCGCCAATTACGACGCCGCAAGGTATTCAGATTGTGCGTGCTTATGATCTGGATAATGATGGTGAAGAAGAGATTATCGCGGGCGCTTTGGATGACAAGGTCTATGTCTATAAACGCAATGGGGACCAGCTCTGGTCATACAGAACGCTTGATCGTGTAAAGTCTCTCTTTATCAAAGATATTGATGGGGATGGTAGGGTTGAAGTGCTGGTTGGCTCGGAAGATCGCTACATTCATGTGCTGGACAATACAGGGCGCTTGAAGTGGCGCTATTATACTCCGCACCGTGTGTTAGATATCGATGCCGTCGATTTTGATAAAGACGGCAAGCTAGAAGTATTTGTCGGTGTAGGCAATAGCATATTATATGTTTTGAATTATGAAGGTGATCTCATCTGGCAATTCAAAGCAAACGATCGTATCCGTGTTGTACGTATAGCTGATATTGATGGCGACGGCACTACTGAGCTGGTGATTGGCACCGAAGATCGTTTATATGTGTTGAGGAGGCTTGATGAGCATAACGTGCAGGAATATATCGATCAATGTTGGCTGGATCTGTTAGAGTTTCAATCAGCTGATGAAATACTGACTGAGATGGCACAGCACTCGGATGCCAGGTTGCGTGCCTTTGCCCTTAAGAAACTGCTTACTGTGAGTGATCTTGCGCTAGATAGAACAGCACTTTTGCTGCAAATGCGTAAAGATAGCTCTGATGAAGTGAAAAAAGCATTCGCCCAGAGTATTGTGCAGCTCTATCAGCTGAATCCTCAGCATATCCGATCTATCATTGAGATGCTCGCTACAGATCCACAGCGTGAGATACGCTTGGCCTTGATCAATAGCTTCCCATCTCTTGCTACGCACAATCCCGGTCTTGTGTTTGAGTATCTAGAGCGCTTTAGCCGTAACATAGACATCTGGATACGCCGCACGGTTGTGCGTAAACTGGATGAGCTAGCACCTTTCTTTCAGCAAGAAGTTTTCAAGCTGTTGTTAAAGATTATGAGAAAGGATGATACTAGCTGGATACGGCTGGAAGCGGCTCGTGCTCTGGCCCACTATCTAGGTCATCACACCGATAATCTGCTCAGGGGGGTTCGTGTGCTGTGCTTGCTGGTCTCCTCCATTACTCGTAAACCTGACTCATCCTCAAAGGATTGGTCTACGAAGGATTTGTCTCCCACGATTTTTGAATCGATCATCTCTTGTTCTACCCATGTATTAGTCCAGAATGTATTCCGCGTTTTTAGCGCCTTGTTCTTCGATCTTTCAGAAGCGAATGTGCTGGATAAGCTGGAGGATGCGGTGGCGGTCCTGGTCCAGACGCGTGCGCTCCATTGTGGAGAGACGATGTACTCTATTTATCACGAGTTTTATCGGCTGCATCGGATGCGCACAATTGAGGAGATCGCACAATATCGGTGTGTATTAGGTAATCTGTGTCTGCTCGATGAGGATCAAGGGACCCGCTTTGCGGAAACGATCAAAGCTTTCTATCAGCTCAATGAGGTGGCGAATGTACTGCGTACGTATTTACGGCGTTTAGGTTTGGGAGATCGTATCTCTAGTCTTGTCGAGACAATAACCGCGATAGATATCTTGCTCGCTGATATGAATGAGAATTTCTATAGGGAGCATAGAAGAGAATTTCCAGATTACCGTGCGCTCAGGCTCTTGTTGATACGCTGGCGTTGCATCGTCCTTTCTGAGCTTGCCCGCCAGCGTGGTAGGGCGGAGCTACGTCCTGAATTGCAGACCAAGAGAGTCGCTCAGGAAGAGACAGTCGGAATTTTATTGAGCATTCATAATCATGGTCGTAGTCCAGCTGACCACGTCTCCGTAGAACTCTTACAGCCCACCGACCATGAGTCTACGTTTACCATTGTGGGTAGTAGCATCTGGCATTTTGAAACGATTTCGACCAATGAGCCTGTCTCGACTGAATTTATTATTCGTCCAAGAAAGGCTTCTGTACGGCTATCCTTCCGTATTGTGTATGACGATGCTGAGGAGCAAAGAAAGAGCTTCGATTTTGCCGATCGCTTAGACATGGTAGAGATGAGGCGCGAATTTACGCACATGACAAATCCGTACCATACAGGAACTCCTATTCAAGATCAGAATATGTTCTATGGACGTGAGCGAGAGATCGCCCTGTTACGCGAAGACTTTGTCTACTCTACCGCCAATACCATTATTGTCCTGCATGGTCAGCGCCGTTCTGGCAAATCGAGTGTCCTTTTCCATCTGCTACGCACATCGATTCTCGAACCGCATATCCCAATTCGCATTGACATGCAACACGAGACACTTAACTTCAGTATTCATCGCTTCCTACTGCATATTGCCTATTATATCCAAAGTGCGCTGGCCGAGCGCAGGATTATGGTGAGTGTGCCGGAGCGGGCATTATTCAATGAAGATCCCACCTTTGCGCTGGATTGTTTCCTGGATAACGTCGGCGCAGTACTGGGTGATCGTAAACTCGTCCTGCTCATTGATGAGTTCGAGATATTAGAGGAAAAAGTTACTAAAAATGAGCTTGATCGAAGTATCTTTGATTATTTGCGTAGCTTAATGCAACATAGACATTTTATGCACTTTATGTTTGCCGGAACGCATACGATCAAAGAATTGACGGCTGAATACCGATCGGTCTTTTTCAACATCGCCAATCAACGCCAGCTTTCCAGGCTCAGTAGTGAAGCTGCTCGACAATTGATTATAGGCCCGGTGCGGGGCATGATGGAGTATGATCCTTATGCCGTTGATAAAATTCGCCATTTGACCGGTGATCAGCCGTATCTGATCCAGCTTATCTGTCATTCCATTGTGCGTTACTGCAATACGCAGCGCAAGCATTATGTTACGATTAACGATGTGAATATTGTACAAGATGAAGTAATGGCGTCGGGGAATATGTACTTCAACTGGATCTGGGAGTGGGCGGCGCACCATGAGCGGATCATTCTGGCTATTGTCGCTCAAGAAAGCGGTGAGCATGGGCGCTATGTCTCACTCTCAGACATTGAGCGTGCTTGCCAGGAATATGCGCTCCCCTACAAACGCGACAGTATTGTACAGGCTTTGCGCAAATTGCAGGATGGTGATGTCATTGAAGAGGTGCCGCGCGAGAATCGTTTTAGGATTCCTGTTGGCCTGACACGTATCTGGCTACGCGAGACGAAATCTTTACAGAACGTCGTACTGGAAATGGGTGTGCAATTGCACTCTCATCGTATTACTCCCTCATGAACCAGGGTACCCAATAAAGGAGGATGCCCATAGGCATGCGCGTTAAGCAGAGGGCTTCCCTCTGCACGCCCTTTTTCCTGCCCGGCGGCAAAAGAGAAGAAAAGAGGTATGTGGGGACACCCCACACCCCGCCAGGATGGGTACCGCCCCTTGGACTCCCGCTTAAGTTGACGCCTATGGGGTTCGTCCCCTGGACCCCCACTTAAGTCCGCGCCTATGAAGGATGCCATGGGGCACTTCACTGGAGTGAGCCAATGATAAACTTCCCATCCTCCCCAGGCACAAGAAATTGTTTCGCGCCATGATGGTAGTGTGTGGGTCGAAAATCGGCTACGTAGAGTAAGCGACCACCAGTCTCAATATCCCAGACGGCCAGGCCGTCATCACTGGAAAAGGAGAAGAGATAGCTATCGAACGCCAGGGAGCCTTTGGGTCCGGCAAACCAGCGCAATTCTGTGCCCGATGCTACATCAAAAAGCCGTACAGCAGGAACCATCCACTCACCGGCATCACCATAGCCCCAGACGGCCAGTACATGCTGATCCACCCAGCAGAGCGGACCGTCCCAGAAACCATCGCGCATGCACAGTACTTTCTGAATAGCCCCATCCTCTGACTCCCACACATTATCGTGTAACCAGGTTGGCAAATGCCAGGCCGTAATGCAGCCGACGGGTTGCCATACCCATCCATTATCTACAATCCATTGCTGATCGGGCGAGACGGTCAGGCGACAGTGGAAATAATCGAGATAATGAGGAGGCAATGGCTTGCCGCGCTCGTGCTCAGGAGTAAGACGTGGGGTCAGCAGTTCACCGCTACTAGGATCAGAGATATCCAGACGGTTCCACTCCGTTCCATGTGCTAGCAAAGTGCGGCCATTTTCAACAAAAAAGGCGATAGGAAATGATGATTGTTCAATATAGTCATTGCCACGCCGCAGCTTCAACAACGTCTGACCTGTACTCATAGCAACAACAAGTCCGTGTTGTCCATGCGTATTGGCCAGGGCCGCTAATTGACCATCTGGAGAAAGATGTAACGTCACCTCTTTCGTCAAGTCCAGCTGTGATGGAGGCAAATGGGTCAGCCGAGCCACCGTCTTGCCTGTGAGATTGATGCGCAACAAATTTCCTTCGGCAGTCAAGGCAATCCACACACATTCGTGCAGAGCATTGACAGGTTGCAAAGCAAGAATACGCTCACTGATCGGTAGCGTCACCGTCTCGCGAAGAATGGAGAGAGCAGTTATGCACTCCTTGCTGGCAGGTTGTCCAATAATGCCGCTGAAGCTCCCATTTTCTTCAATTTCTCTAAAGCACCGTTTGCAAATATGACCTAATGTAATGTCATGCTTTCCAGCTTCTAGTTGGGCGTGACATTTCTCGCAGATTAAATAGCTCTCATAGCCTTGACCGGTAAACCAGCGGTGGTAATTGACAGCGCCTGGCTCTATTGCCAGTAAATGGATACAAATATCGTGGGTCTCGTGGGCATCTTTATGCGCGCAACTTATAGGTTGCTGTACAGACGACTTGTGCTGCCCATCTTCAGGGGACCACGTACGGACAGCCACCTTATTGTTCTCAAGCGTGACGTATCCGTGATCGGCCTCATCGGAACCACGCCAATAGACAGTCCCATGCAACGTGTAGCCCCAGGGCATGAGAAAATGCTCTAGCAGGTATTGCAGCCACTCAACATAAAAATAAAAATCGCCATGCCCATTGTGGACAATGGCAGTACCATCTTCAGTAGGGGTCCATTTACACCAGAAACCGGGCTGGCTCTGTGGGGGTACGAGGAAACGAGACGTGTCATTTTCAAACACGACAGGATCTTCGTACCCCAGATTTTTGCCCACGAAATAGGCTCCCTCCGGTCCAACAGGTAGCCCTACCGCTTCGCGCAATGGGTCGGAATATGCTGCCAATTTTTCCGCGAAGCACTTGACACGGCGTGTCTGACTAAATTTCTTGAGGTAGGCACCATGCTTCTGCTGAAGTGGCTTATCAAGCAAAAAACTTCCCTCAAAGGATGTACGATAGGCCATAACACTCCTCCGGCAATGCCATACACATATGCGATAATATATTCTTTTCTTGCAAAGGTTGTTTCAACCTTCTCATCAGCTTCCTGCTGCATGATCTATTTCAAATGGAAAATTTTTACCATGTCGGTTGCTACAATCCTAGCATGAAGACTGATGGTACGCAAGTAGGTAAAGAGAGCTAGCAAGCTTAACCACAACATAGACATTCTTCCTATATGGCTTTACGGGCAAATAAATGGTGGCCCTCCATTCTAAAGTCATCTGAGGCCGCTAAAGGACGCTGTTTTCTCTATCCTAACCATTTATAATGGAAACATATAAAAGCAATATTGTGTAACAACCTCTTTTTTTTAAGGAGACCAAATTTGGCCAATCAGCAACACCTCTCTCTTTTGCTTAAAGATAAAGATGCATGGAATGCTTGGAGAAAAGCCGAGCCAGCTATTGTTCCCGATCTGTGTTACGCCCGTCTAGCCGGGGTAGACCTGATTCGGGTGGATCTTCATCATGCGAATCTCTCTCATGCTGAACTCACCTATGCTGATCTCACTGGTGCTAATCTGAAAAATGCCGATCTACGGCATGTCGATCTGCTAGAGACGCTCTTCATCGGCACCAATCTGCAAGGAGCATTTCTGAGTGAAGCTACGCTTAGCAACACCAATCTTTGCTATGCAGACTTACGCTACGCCGATCTCAGCTACGCGAACTTGCGCCAGGCTGTTCTGCTACAGACCGACCTGCAAGAGGCAGACCTTACCCGTGCTGACCTACGCGGCGCAATCGTCTACGACAATAGCGGCGATGGGGAAGCAAGGACGAACATGATTAGCGCAAGACTCGATTATGCCCTGTTTGATAGGGATGGGCTACGCGGTGCGCTTCTCCATACAGAAGATCTGCCGATAGAAGCAATGCTCATCGGAGACTACCGTGATCAGAGCTTACTAGAAGCTGATTTTCATCATACAGATCTGACTGGGACGGATTTCAGCCGTGCCGACCTTACCCGTGCCAACTTTCAAGCTGCCGATGTCAGTGCCACAATCTTTATCGGGGCTGTACTGCGTCTGGCGAATTTTCGTCAGAGTACCTGCTACAGTAACGAATACGACTGCGCTACCGATTTCAGTGGTGCCGATTTGCGTAATGCGGATTTTAGCTATGCGAATCTGCGCAGTGTCAATTTTACGAAGACTGATCTACGCAACGCAAATTTTAGTCATGCCCATCTACAGGATGCAGACCTAGTGGGAGCAAACTTACAGGGGGCGATTTTCACGGGTGCGGATCTCAGCTCAGCCAATCTTTGTAATAGTCAGCACTCTCCTCTTCAGTTCGAGGATGCTTATCTTCATAGAACCATCTTCTGTGAAACCGACCGCGCGCTACATATGCACGAATACAAACAAGAGGTTGAACAGGTTATTCAATCATTACAAAGGCATCAGTGTCAATAACACGCGCTATCCATTATCTCTAGGAGGAGATGAGAGCACCAGTTATGAGTGATCTGGAATTTATGCAGCAGGCCCTTGCCTATGCGCACTCTGTCGAGGGGCGTACCAGCCCACGCCCGTCAGTAGGCGCGATAGTTGTACGCGACGGGAGCATTGTCGGCAAAGGCGCGACTTCACCACCATATGGACCACATGCTGAGGTTCACGCGCTGAATGACGCTGGAGCGGCAGCCCACGGCGCAGACTTGTATGTGACGCTTGAGCCATGTTGTATTACCGTTCATACTCCGCCCTGTACACAAGCCATCATTGCCGCCGGTATACGCCGTGTAATTATTGGAGCACTCGATCCTAATCCACGTGTCTATACATGTGGCATCGAGCAACTACGTGCTGCCGGAATCGAGGTCGTCAGCGGTGTGGCGCAGGAAGAAGCGTCTGCCATCAACCGGCCTTTTGCGACCTATATTACACAAGATCGATCTTATGTCACCGCAAAGTGGGCCATGACATTGGATGGCAAACTGGCTACGCGCACTGGTGACGCATATTGGATCAG
>Ga0066654_10000058_pt1 | contig 19437 bp, 21 predicted proteins | sample GraSoiAngelo_103_FD_66715 | JGI IMG/M metagenome (GOLD analysis project Ga0066654, IMG submission 66715) | Grasslands soil microbial communities from the Angelo Coastal Reserve, California, USA - 14_0903_05_20cm | ecosystem: Environmental > Terrestrial > Soil > Grasslands | place: USA... | reverse complement strand
CATCGAGAAAATAAAGAAGTTCAGGTAGGCGAAGAAACGCCAGAAACCTGGATCATCCTCCATATATCCTGCTGAATAGATGTGGATCAAGAGTCCAACGCCTGTAACAACCAACAACATCGTCGCGCTTAACGGATCGTAGAGCAGACCAAAGTTCACCTGCAAACCGTTGGGTAAATCACCAGAAACAATCCAGTTATATACGGTGACATCGCTAGTGCGAGCCGCTGGAGCAGCTCCCAGCATCGAGAGAAAGTTGAAGAGCGCGAACAGGAATGAGAGGCCACAGCCAGCCCAGGCCACCCTTAGTATCGCGCTACGCGTCAGGACGCGGCCCAATAGCCCCAGGATTATAAATCCCAACAGAGGCCATATGAGCACCCACAAACTTAGATTTACCATATCTCCCCCTGCTTAACCTCGCAACATATTCATGTCGTCAACATCGATATCACGGCGCGTACGGAATATGGAAACGATTAGTGCCAGTCCTACCACCACTTCAGCAGCAGCCACCGTCAGGACTAGAAAGACAAACATCTGTCCATCCGCAGTGTCAAGAAATCTAGAGAAGGCCACAAACGAGAGATTGACGGCATTCAACATCAGTTCAATAGACATGAATATAACCAGCGGGTTGCGTCTGATAAGGACGCCCAACGCGCCAATCGCAAACATAATGGCGCTCACAATTAAGTACCAGACCAATGGTACAGAGGATGTAACTGCCATACTTCAGTTTCCTCCATAGGCACTAAAACACGATTGATAGGGTCTGCATGCTTTGGGGGGAAACCCCCCTCCCCCCCCAGGGCACCCACAAGGGATGCCCCTACAATGGAACGAACACGTGTTACAAGATGATCCGTCATCCATTGTAGGGGCATCCCTTGTGGGTGCCCTGGGGGGGGGGAGGGGGGTTTCCCCCATAGGCGCGGGCTTTAGCAGAGGGAAACCCTCTACACACCCTTTTTCTTGCCGCCTCCGGCGGCAGAAGGGAAGAAAAGGAGTACTTGGGGACACCCCAAAGCCCGCCAGGGAGACTTCGCCCCCTGGACCCCCAATCCTTATCGGCTCTTTGCCAACAGCTCTCTTCATAATGCCCTCCGACCAAAGACGAGTGCACCGAGCATCGCAATCACAATCAGCAAGCTCGTCACCTCAAAGGGGAATAAGAAGCCGTGGAAGAGGGCCTGCCCAAATGCTTCAATATCACCTTGCCTCTGCACAACTTGCGCGAGGCTGTCATGCTTCTCAATTACGGTGGTCCTGACACCGTTGAAGATCAGGTAACTCAAAGAACTAGCCAGCGTCAGCCCCAGGATGCCTCCGACAATACGCTGCCAGGAGAAACGGTCCCGCTCTAGATCTTGTGCGTCCGGCGAGAGCATCGTCACCACAAAGAGGAAGAGGACCATGATTGCACCAGCATAAATTAGGATCTGCACAATAGCAATGAACATCGCATTCAATGTCAGATAGAAGAGCGCCAGAAACAAAAGGGTAAGTATCAGGCTCAATGCGCCATATACGGCATTTTTGAAGGCGATTACTCCTATTGCTGAGGCAATGCTGAAGATGGCCAGCACAAAAAACAAGATTTGTTCAGGTGTCATATCACTTTTTCCTTGAAATGCTACAGCTTTCTTCTGTCTTCATCCTGCTCCTCATCGACCAGCAATACGGGGCACTCTGTCTTCACGGTGCCGAGACCAACGGCGGCGGCGCTGGCCTGCGAGCCATCAAAGACCTTGTTCACCTGCGGAGTTGGCTGGATGGCCTCCTCTGGTGGCAAGTCAGCCCATACCTGGTTTGAGCCTGTCATTGCACCCTGTACTGGTGGTGTGGCAAGCTCTAGCAATTGTTCTTTGTGATAGACAAGGTCAGCTGCATTGTAAGAGGCCAGCTTGTACTCTTTTTCCAGGGTGATCGCGCCCGTTGGGCATGCGGCCTGGCAGTAGCCACAGAAGATGCAGCGCAACATGTTTACGTCGAAGACTCTGGCGTAACGCTCACCAGGTGAGACACGCTGCTCTTCGGTGTTCTCCTCGGCCTCAATGTAGATCGCGTCAGCCGGGCACGCGCCCGCGCATAGATAGCAACCGACACAACGTTCCAGGCCATTGTCATAGCGATGCAGCACGTGGCGACCCCGGAAACGTGCTGGCAGTTTGCGCTCCTCTTCTGGATAGGAGATGGTGGTTGGCTTCTTCCCCATATTTTTGAGGGTGGTGGCCATTCCTTTTATGATATCAAGGGACATTATGAACTCCTTTTATGACTTTATTATTAAATTGTCCAGCACTAACGTTGGTAGCCTTGGCGATGACGGCAGCTTGACATCGTTAGTGAGAAAGAATGAAGCTGCTGCATTGATGGCAGTCGCCATATGAATAGAATCAGGCGTGCGGAGATTATGAACAGCTCGCAAACGAGCAGCTTCTTCTGCTATTGGTCGAGTCACAACATAGGTAGTTAGCCCTTGAGTACGGAATAATATATCTCTATATTGTTGCGCGACAGATTCCTCATTATTTCTTAATGGAACAACTAACACTTCAAGTAATGTGACAGTAGAGGTAACTATTCTGATATCGCCTCTACTGACAGCTTGGAAAAATGGCCGTAACGTATCCACATAGATAGGCTTACGCTCAATAAAGTAAATGAACGGAGCCGTATCTACTCCTATGACTTTTCCCCTCAGCTCCTCTACCCATCCCATGAATTTCTCTCCTCTTCAATATACTGGTCTACGTCAATACCTTCCCAGATTTCTTTTCCCAATCCTTCCAGCTCTAAAATGCTATGAAGTGGTTTAGCCGTAAGCTGATTCTGCTGCACTAATACAGATAAATCCTGTAGTATATCTTGTAATAGCTTAATTTGCTCTTCAAGCTCAAGTTGACGAACCTGCTCCATAATTTGCTGATAAGCGCTGCTAGACATAATCATCCTCCTCAAGGGTTCTCCAGATGCTAAACTCCACAACAACATACAAAAAAACTCTACAACAACCCACAATACATGATAGCAAAGCCACCTACGTTTGTCATCCTACGCCTTCACAGCCTGTTTCTTCACAGCTTGCTTATCTGACTTCTCCTCGCTTACAGCAGGAACGGCCTCTTTGGTCTCAGTCTCAAACTTGACCAGGCGCACCGAAGAGGGAAGTACCTGCTTGCCCTTGTGTGAAGCCTCGGAGAAACGTTTGCCTGCTTTCTGCTCGTTGCGACGCACACTGGCCAGCACGATGACAATAACTGCGAGACCGGCAATGCCGCTGACCCACCAGGGCCAGTCCAGTGCCACCACGGTCGCCGTGATCACCGCATTCAGTACCGCCAACGGGAGCAGCAGTTCCCAACCGAAGCGCATTAAACGATCATAACGAATGCGCGGCAGCGTTGCACGTAGCCAGATGAATAAGAACAAGAAACATGCCACTTTGATGACATAGAAGAGAATGGACAATCCTGGAGCGAAACGTTCCAGACCGAAGAAGCTCCAACCACCTAAGAAGAGCGTTGAGGCAACGGAACCGACCGTGATCATGTTAATGTATTCGGCCATCTGGTAGAGGCTCCAGCGCAAACCACTGAACTCGGTGAGATAACCGGCGGTCAACTCTTGCTCGGCTTCCGGCAAGTCAAAGGGTGCGCGGTTCACTTCAGCAACACCTGCAATCAGGTAGATGACGAAGCCAAGGGGCTGGGCCAGGATAAACCACACGCTCTGTGCTTGCGCGTAGACAATACCCACCAGACTCAGTGTACCCGCCCACATCAGTACACCAGCAAGTGCTAAGCCCAAACTCGTTTCATAGGAGACCATTTGAGCAGCACTACGCAATGCACCAAGCAACGAATAACGGTTGCCAGAGGCCCACCCACCAAGCACGATGCCATAGACCGATAGCGATGAGATGGCGAGAATCCAGAGTAGACCTACATTGATATCGGCAATGAAGGGGTCCCACACGCTCGGCTGATGCTGGTTCAAGCTCCAGTTAGCGCCGATCGGCACAACGGCAAAGGCGCACAGTGCGACAACTACAGAGATAATTGGCGAAATCAGATAAACGACCTTCTTCGCCTGCGAGGGCACAATCTGCTCTTTAAAGGCCATCTTGAGGGCGTCTGCTATGGGCTGGAAAACACCGAAGGGACCAGCGCGGTTGGGTCCGATACGACCCTGAATCTTGGCCACGACACGCCGCTCGATCAATGTCATATAGGCGAAGGCTGTTAGCAAGGCAAAGATCACAATGGCACTTTTGATAATCGTAGCGACGATGGGATTATTGAAAAGCTCAAACATGCGCCACCTCCTGTTCTTGTGTGCGCACTCCTTGCGTGCCCAAATCTTCCCACGTCAGGCCAGTATAGAAAGGATTGTCGGCGGCAATTTCGGCAAAGATGTCACGCGGGCTGGCATATGTCCATTGCTGGCCCATCTGGCGAGCTAAGGCAACTAGTATCTCCCAGTCGGCTTTCGCACCAGGTAGTGGGCGCAACGCTTTATGCACAACCTGCACGTGATGGTCAACATTGGTCATGGTGCCATCTTTTTCGGCGAATGTCACCGCTGGCAATACGACATCTGCCTGCTGCGCTGTCTCTGTTAATACTATATCTTGTACGACGATAAAGTCTAGCGTCTTAGGCAACTCACCTTTTTCTAGATGACGTGCGGGATTTGCACCCATGATGTAGAGCGCTTTGAGCTGTGGGTTACGCAGCATCTCTTCGTACGCCATGCCCATACCCGATGGTGCCTTGTAGCCGGGCAGGGCATCGGGCATTAGACCCATGTCGCGCGCACCTAGCGAGTTGGCGTCCTCGAAGAGGGGACCAACACCTGTACCGGGACGGTCGATATTATTGCTCACTACGGCCAAGGCTTGCAGGTTGGGGGCGAGGCTCTCGCAACCCAGATCACGTGTTGCCATCTCGTCGTAGAGGATAATCGCTCCCTTCTCAGCACTGCCGTCACTGACGATCTCATCGGCGAGCTGCTGCAATTGCGTGCAGATCTCACCACCGAGCGTAGACTCCGCTACCTTCGTCCCTTTTTTGTCAATGTATATCTTGCTATCTTTCCTTGCGTCCTTATGCGCCAGCGCGTGCTTTAATAGTACCTTAGTCACATCTCCGACACTACTAACCGGAATAGTTATCTTCTGCACTTTATAGATATCGCTGGCGGTAAAGCGATCCATCTCGGTCTCTATGGCATGGACGATGGTGATCTTGGTGCCCTTTTGCATGGCCTTCTTCAGACGCAGATTGAGGATGGGCTGGCGTTCATATGGTTCGGCGGCGATCAAGATGATGTGTCCAGCTTGCTCGAAATCGACGATGCTATTGGTCATCATCCATGGTTTGCCCGTCACATGATCGCGTCCACCAGGAGCGCTTGGGAAGGTCCCATGGTGGTGATCGACGTTAGCTGTGCCTACAACTTGGCGCAGGAATTTCTGGAAGAGATACGCCTCTTCGTTGGTTGTGCGTGTTGAGCCAATACCCCCAACGGCCTGCGCGCCATGCTTGGAGATGGTATCATTGAGGTTGCTAGCAATATAGTGTAGCGCCTCTTCCCAGCTCGCCGGTTGCAGGTTGCCGTTGCGGCGAATGAGTGGCGTACGCAGACGCTCAGGGTTATTGACGAAGCCAAAGCCCCAGCGACCCCGGTTACACAGCCAGCCATCATCAATCTCGTCATTATTGCGCGACATTAAACGCATGATTTTATCGACGCGTACGTCAATGCGCGCATTACAGCCAACACTACAATTGTTACAGACACTCGGAATACGCTTCAATTCCCACGGACGTGCCTTAAAGCGATAACTGGTAGCCGTTAGCGCACCCACAGGACAGATCTCAGTCGTATTTCCAGAGAAGATTGAGTCAAAAGCATGGTCAGGTGCTGTGCCAACTTCCATCTTGAAGCCACGCGAGATCATCACGAGGCCATTGTCCATGGAAATTTCAGAGCTGAAACGCGTACAACGCTGGCAGAGAATGCAACGTTCGCGGTCCAGCATAACATCTTCACTGACAGGAATCGGCTTCTGATAGTGGCGCTTGTACTGATCGAAGCGCGTGCCATCAGGACCATGACGGAGCGTAAAATCCTGTAAATCGCATTCGCCGCCCTTATCGCAGATAGGACAGTCGAGCGGGTGGTTGATGAGCAAGAACTCTAGCGTACCACGGCGGGCTTTCAAGACCTTCTCTGTCTTCGTATGCACAACCATCCCCTCGCTCACAGGTGTTGTACAAGCAGTCTGGGGCGGCTTAGGCATCTTCTCAATCTCGACAAAGCACATGCGACATGCGCCCAACGGTGGCATCTTCGGATGATAGCAATAGATAGGAATCTCAATTCCTATCTGCCGTGCCGCTGCCCACACCAGCGTTCCGGGAGGAACCGCCACGGGCATACCATCAATGGTAAGGTGCACTAATTCGTCTTTTTTCTCTTCTGGCATTTTAACTCTACCTACTGAGCAATCACGCCACTGGCTCGTGATCGCCCGTTAATAACGTTACCTGACCCCCGCATGGGCGACAGCACCAGGACCAACCATGCAGTGACGATGCTCAACGTGATGCTCGTACTCCTTGCGGAACAGCTTGATACTGCTCGTCACCAAGCTAGTTGCGGCATCACCGAGCGGACAGAACGACTTACCACTCAGGTTATCACAGATATCCATCAACAGATCAATATCTTTCTGTCTGCCCTCGCCGTGTTCGAGACGATGGAAGATCTCGGTCATCCAGAACGTGCCTTCGCGACATGGCGTGCATTTTCCGCATGATTCATCGCGATAGAACTCGGTTGCACGCAATACAGCACCCACAATACAGGTATCTTCGTGCATGACGATTGTACCGCCAGAACCGAGCATGGAACCTGCTGCGGCGATCGACTCAAAGTCGAGTGGCGTGTCCACTTTGTCCGGGCCAAGTAGGAACGTGGAAGAACCACCAGGAATGATCGCCTTTAACGCTTTGTCATCCAGCATACCACCCCCATACAGCTCATCATAGATCAGCGTACGCAACGGCGTACCGAGCGGCAGTTCATAGTTACCTGGCTTTTTCACATGCCCACTCAGGCAGAAGATACGCGTGCCTTTACTCTTCTCCGTGCCAAACGAGGCATACCAATCGGCACCACCCTCGATAATAGCCGGAAGAGTAGCCAGCGTTTCGCAGTTATTGATCACGGTCGGACCACCATAGAGACCAATGACGGCAGGAAATGGCGGCTTCAGACGAGGATAGCCTCGTCGCCCTTCGAGCGATTCCATTAACGCGCTCTCTTCACCACAGATGTACGCACCCGCGCCACGATGCACAATCACATCTACGCTGAAATCACTACCAAGAATATTTTGCCCGATCAAACCAGCTGCATACGCATCTTTTACTGCTTGCTCAACCTGTCGCCCGGCTAATGCTAGCTCGCCGCGTACATAGATGAAGGCCGTCTTCACACGGCAGGCGTAACAGGCAATCAGCACGCCTTCGACCAAGCGATGGGGGATCAGTTCCATCAACATACGGTCTTTAAATGTGCCCGGCTCGCTCTCATCACTGTTGCAGCAGAGGTAGCGCGCCTTATTATTTTTTGCAAGAAAGCTCCATTTCAGTCCGGTAGGGAAGCCTGCACCACCACGACCACGCAGGCCGGATTTCTTCACAAGCTCTACGATCTCATCCGGCTGATAGCCCTTGACAGCCTTGGCGAGTGCTGCGTAGCCGCCATGCTGGCGATAAACCTCCAGGGTGTCTATACCAGGGACATGGATATCCTTCGTCACAATCAGCTCTGGCATACTTCTCTTTTCCTTGTAATATTAGACGCAATCAAAGCGATCTTCATCTAGCTAGTTACAGTTTTTTCAGTTCACGCTCCAACTGCTCAAGTAACTTATCAGCCTGCTCCAGTGTGACATTCTCGACGAATTCTTCATTGACCTGTAAGACCGGAGCTGTGCCACAGGATGCCAGGCATTCCATCGGTTTGAGCGTGTAGTTACCGTCAGGCGTAGTCTCGCCAGCCTTAATGCCGAGCCGCTGCTCAAGGTGGTGCAGCAAGGTATCGCAGCCGCGCAGATAGCAGGAAAGGCTAGTACAAATCTTGATCACTTTGCGCCCCGGCTGCTCCTGCCAGTACATGGTATAGAAGGTAGAGACACTCGCCACATCGTCTACCGTCAAGCCAATGGCGTCCGCAACGGCCTGCAAACCTGCCTGAGTAATATACCCCTCTTCTTCTTGCGCAATGTAGAGTGAGGGTAGCACGGCTGAGCGAGCCAGTGGATAACGCGCCGCCAGAGTGCGCATACGTTGTTTTGTCTCTTCTGAAATCATCTATCAACCTCTCCAAGCACAATATCAATACTACCAATGCCCGCGATTACATCCGAGAGGAAGGTTCCTTCGACCATACGGGGCAAGACCTGTAAGTTGGCAAAGCAGGCCCCACGCACATGCATGCGATAGGGTTTGGCCGAACCATCGCTGACGATGTAGAATGCCAGTTCACCCTTGGGCGATTCGGTACGCACAAAGACCTCACCCTTCGGCGGGCGGTAGCCTTCGGTGAACAATTTAAAGTGATGAATGAGCGCCTCCATACTACCGGTGATCTGCCATTTGGGAGGTGGCACAATCTTGGTGTTCTGTACGCGGTAAGATCCGGTAGGTAGGCCGTCTAACGCTTGATTGATGATGCGCAAGCTCTGTTCCATCTCCAGCATGCGCACCAGGTAGCGATCATAGACATCGCCATTGCTACCAACGGGAATATCAAATGCGAACTGCTCATAACCAGAATAAGGATAGACCTTGCGAATATCCCACGGCTCACCACTACCGCGTAGCACCGCGCCAGTAGCGCCATACGCAATAGCATCTTCTCTGCTCAGCACGCAAATCCCCTTCGTGCGCTCCAAAAAGAGCTGGTTATTCGTCAGCAGATCGTGATACTCCTGCAAGCGCTCAGGGAAGATCTGTGTAAATTCACGCACCTTGGCGTCAAAGCCTGGCGGGAGTTCCGCTTGCAAACCACCGGGGCAGATATAGCTGGTCATCATACGCACACCGGAGATCAACTCAAAGACATCCAGGATCATCTCACGCTCGCGGAAGCAGTACAGGAACATACTCATCGCCCCCAGGTCGAGCGCGCTGGTACCCAACCAGACCAGATGGCTGGCGATGCGCTGCAACTCAACGAGAATCACGCGGACATATTTGATCTTGTCGTTGATCTCGTCATCAATACCCAGCAAGCGCTCCACGGCCAACGAGTAGGCCAGATTGTTGCTGAGAGGAGCCAGATAGTCCATGCGATCGGTTAATACTAGCGCCTGATGATAACTTTTTGCCTCAGCAGTCTTCTCAATACCAGTGTGCAAAAAGCCAATATCCGGCACCGCCTTAAGCACCGTCTCGCCCTCGATGGTCAGGATTAAGCGCAACACACCGTGCGTACTGGGATGTTGTGGTCCCATATTGATGGTCATCGTATCGCTACGTTGCCCATCGTCTAGCAACTCGTTTTCTTCAATGGTATACGTGCGGCCCTGCTCAGGTGCACTCTTTATCTCTTGTCTCGCCATAGCTACCCTCTTTTGCTTGTGCCCGGTTCCTGTTGCGGGTTAACCTGAGAACGACTCTCATTCAACTCACGTCCTTCGGAAGTACGCAACGTCTGCTGATAGGTGCCACCAACGCCTGGATCAGTATCATAAGGGATCTGACCTCCCCAATGCGGCTCAGGCAGATCGAAGCCGGAAAGAGGATAATCCTTGCGCAGAGGATGGGTAGTCCAATCAGTTGGCATCAGAATACGCACCAGCTGGGGGTGGTCAGTGAAGACAATACCAAACAGGTCATAGACTTCACGCTCATACCAGTTAGCACCTGGCCACAGACCAGTTACAGACGGCAGCGCTGGATGCTCTTCGCCGCGTAGCCCAACGCGTACTTTGACGCGCACAAAACAGCGATGCGGCAAGGACAACAGTTGATACACAACATCGAAACGTGGGACGCGTTCAAGCCAGTCAACCGCCGTGACCGTTTCGAGCATATCGTACTGTAACTTCCCCTTCAGATGAGTACACACCTTGACCAAGTGCTCCGGCTTCAGCACAATAGTCTGTTCGTTACGAAATTCGACGGTCTCAACCACTGCATCGGGAAACTTCTCTCGTACAGTTTCTACCGTCGAAACTGCTGTTATGACCATGCTATTAATTCCTAAATGATTAGAGAACTTCTATCATCAATGCCATACAACATGGCAAGGCTGACACCCCCATAGGCATTGACTTAAAGGCGTCGCCCTGTCCCGTGGGGGTGCAGGGGTCCTCCCCTGCCGGGGTTTGGGGTGTCCCCACATACCTTTTTTCCCCGCGCCAGCCTGCGGCTGGCGCGAAAGAGATGAAAAGTGGGGAGACCCCACACCCCCCAAAGGGGCTTGCCGCCCCTTTGAACCCCGCCTTTTGCGCGCTTAAGTTAACGCCTATGAGACTGACCACCACAAGGAATTGCTCCTACAATGGCACGCGGCAAGCAGACCCATTGTAGGAGCAATTCCTTGTGGTTGCCCTTCCTCGCGGGCCTACTTATGCATCATTGGCACTCGATCCTTGGTAGTCGTAAAAGGGGGCACACCTCGTTGGTTACCCCACAAGACCAGCTAGGGCGGACTATGGCGTCTTGTCTTCTATAGTTCCTCACCCAGAGGACCCACGAGTTTCAGGCCGCTGGCCTTGAGTGGATCTGGTGGATTGGGGATACCTTCGCGGATCTTGCGTTGCAATTCATTGAAGCCAAACAACAACATGTCGGGTGTTGGAGGACAACCAGGGATAAAGACATCAACTGGGACGATCTTATCAACGCCTTGCACGATGGCATAGTTATTGAAGACACCTCCACAGGATGCGCAGGCCCCCATCGAAATGACCCACTTCGGTTCCGGCATCTGATCATAGATTTGCCGCAATACAGGAGCCATCTTGATCGAGCAACGGCCAGCGACGATCATTAAGTCGGCCTGACGTGGGGAGGCACGGAATACTTCAGCACCAAAACGCGAGATGTCGAAACGGTCCGCACTGGTTGACATCATTTCGATAGCACAGCAAGCCAGACCGAAGAGCGCAGGCCATAGTGAAGCGCTACGCCCCCAGTCAATCAGCTTATTGACCTGTGTGGTCAAAATACCAAAGCCACCATCCTTTTGATGGACAGACAAAGCATCCCGCTGCAAACGTGGTGTCTGCGTATTCGAGTAAGCCTGCACTGGCTCCCATGGATTCGTTACTCCCATGAAAACGCTCCCTTCCGCCAAACGTAGACGTAACCCACCATCAAGATTACCAGGAAAACGAGCAATTCGAGCAAGCCGAAGACCCGCAGCTGGTGCATCAGAACGGCGAGCGGATAAAACGATACAATCTCAATATCAAAGGCAATGAAGAGCATTCCCGTCAAGAGATACTTGACCGGAAAACGGCGCTTTGGCGCTTCAATCTCCTGAATACCGCATTCGTATGGGGCTAGCTTTTCGGGTGTTGGCTTCTTGGGACCAAGGATTGAGGTGACAACCATCACCACAATACCGAAAAGTATCACCAATATTACCATAATAAATACAGGGAGTGCTGTTCCCATGCTACGAGCCCCTTCATTTCGCTTAACGTGCCTGCATTATACAAGCATTGCTCGCTCTATTAACTATCTTATCATACATCAATAATGTCGTTTTTTCAGTATGACATACCATATTGGACACATGACATCTATGAGCTGGTGTCAAAAGTACACTTCCTCAGTGTCTATTGTAGTACAGTTAGGTAAGGGTGTCAAATAAGAAAGTGAGGCATTGCAAGCCATGGCCGTGCTGGCATACGCAACCTAGCATAATCCCCTTTATGTTTATGAGAATGTCACCTACAAAAAAGAGTTATCGGCAGCGTTTACTATGCAGTTGTAATTGAGCAACTTACCATTGTGTTATAGTAAACCCATGCTACTAATACTTGCATTGTTCATAGAAATAGGAGGTTTTTCATGGCCATTAGTGTTGTCGGCTTTGAGAATGTACAAGTACTGAAGGTTGGAGTCACCGGCCCCGCGCCTGCAAATACGTTGTTTTTAGTCACTGGTGTCGTCATTGTCAATTATCATGGTCCGCTCAATGACTTTAACCGCGATAGCGTGACGTTCTTCGTGCCGGAAGAGGACGAGACTGATCCCGATGCCCCGGCGCTCAATATTGGACACTTTGTTGAATCGTCAGCGATCGCCTATCCCGTCGCTATTGAGGCGTCAACTGAGCGGCCTGTTGGTTGGGCTGTGGACTCGGTGGATACCGCCGCTGTCGGCAATAATTTCCGCGTGACGGCAAGGCTTGCTGCACTCAATCCCGGTTCAACGATTATCAGAATAGGCTTCCAGGCGAACATCCTATCTAGAACGTAGGAATAACAAATCCCTATTCGTCTCTGCTTGACTCTTCACGACCTTGCGGTAGCTTGCAAACGGTTTTTTCCATAGTAGGCTTGCTACCGCAAGCAGCCACACCCGTAAATTACGATAGGACAATGCCTCATCCACTGTACCCTACATTGCCGAGCAAACAGTAATATGACATAATACCTTCCAGCACGAGTAAAAGTGTAGCGAGGGCAAATAGTGCACATGAAACAGCGCATCGCGGCGTTCCTGAAACAGGTCGTAAACAAACGAGACAGGAATGGCCGAGATTTAACCGGGGCTTTGGCTGGTCATAGCAGGAATGGCAAGAAAGACATCCTGGGCCTGGATGGCACGCAACTGAGAGAGGTTCGTGAAGCTCTCTTGAGTGCTTTTCCTACGCACCAGGATTTAGAGATGATGGTCTTTGACCAACTAAATGAGCATCTTTCGAGTCTTGTAAGAGATGGCACCCTTGAGCATACGGTATTTGAACTTATCCAGTGGGCAATGGCAAAAGGAAGATTAGAAGAACTTGTCATTGGGGCGCACAAACAGAATAGCCAAAATCCTCAACTGAAAGGTGTCGCCGAGCGGCTCGGCTTGAGCAATGACCAGCATTTCCCTCACCATTCTGGTACGCATGAGACTACACACCATATTGCAACTGCTTCCCCCGTTCCTCCTTCCGGGCAGAGAGGCGAACAACTCGCAACTGCTTCCCCCGTTCCTCTCCCTGAGCAGAGAGACGAGCAACAACAGGCAACAGAGGAAACACAAACCGAAAGAGCAGAGCTTGGTAACATAAAAATGCAACAGTTTGCATATAGTAGCATACCACAATCTGTGCAGAACGATCTTCAAAAGATAACAGAAGAAACAGAAAAAACCTTGCTTGCACAACATGCCCGGCACTATCAGGATACGTTGAAACAAGATCAGCGCCTCACTTACATCAAGATTCTGGATATGGACAATAGAGTTCCATTGACCCACTTACACGTGCCACAACGCCTACAACGAGCATCGATCGCTCATACAACGTCAGACATCAACAAAGAGAGTGATCCCAATATTATTCTTCAGGTTGTGCGACAACGTATTGAAGAGGCATATAAGAGCCAGGGCATAGCACCAGAAAAAGTACTGTGTGAGCAGAAACAGTGCGTTGTGCTGGGCGATCCTGGCTCCGGTAAGACCACTTTGCTTAAATACCTGACAGTACAGGCGCTCAATGGACAACTGGCCGGTTTACTAGATGTGCTCCCCATCTATATTTAATTGAGCAAGTTTGCCGAATCGAAACATACCAATCTCGTTGATTTTAGCGTTGAAGATTGGGATAACCACTACGGTTTCAAAGGGCAGGCGCTTACCTTTATTGAGTCTCAGCTAAGGGATGGCAAGCTGTTATTCTTACTCGATGCATTGGATGAAGCTGCTATCGGCAGGCAAAAAGACGAGCGCTACGCGACATATAAGCGCGTGTTCGAGGCCATTGAACAGCTCAGCAGAAGTTATCCGCAGTTGCCTATCGTGGTGACAGCGCGCATTGCGGGCTATCGTCAACTCGCCCCATTGCCATTTCCCGAATACGAAGTGCTGCCATTCCGTCCCGCAGAGATTCGCCTCTTTATCGAGAAATGGTTTGGGCAACCTGACCCACAAGCAGGGACGCCAGACCCCCGGCAGGTCGCATTAGGGCAAGAGCTGAATGATAAGCTGCACAATACTATCCGTATCCAGACGCTCGTTACTAATCCGCTCTTACTTTCCCTCACCACTATCCTGTACCAGAAACACCACGACCTGCCAACACGCCGTGTCGATCTCTATAAACGCTGTAGCAAGCTCCTGTTAGAGGGTTGGGACAAAACACGCCTGATCTTGCGTCCTTCTATCCTGGATACCGATCAAAAGGAGCAGCTACGCCGCACGGATTGCTTGATTGATCACATCGTCTATCAGCTGTATGGGCTAACGGAAGACGAGATCGCCATTGTAGAAGGAAATGTACAATAAGTCGAGCACCATGCACACAGGCACTCAAGAGAGGGTGCCATTAATGTGGCTGGCCAATACAGGCATCTACCTTTTGTCAGCAAACCAGAACTGTTGTGCTAATTTGGAACAATTTTACAATCCTTTAATAGACAGCGATGCGCATGTATGGTATAGTATGTAATGTACCTGCGGGTATATGTTGGATAAAAATTGAGATATCTTTGTTGGAGGGAAACTATTGACACAAGTTTGGGATGATACGCTAAAACGGCTCATCATGGCTAATCCACAGGACTTCGTCTCGATGGTCATTGATGAGGCACGTTACCTGGGGGATATGGCTACCGAACTCAAGAATTGGACGCGTCATGCCGATGTGGCGATGAGTATTGAATTATTCGGCGAAAAGATGGTCTTGGATCTGGAGATACAGAGTACTCAGGATGATACCATGGGACAAAGGTTGTTGGAGTATAATGTACTAGCAACGCGTGAACACAATTGTCGCGTCATCTCGTGCGTCATCTATTTACGCGAAGAGGAGAATATTGTCGAATCACCTTTGATCTGGGCGCTTCCCAATGGCATCGAGATCCTCAGATTCCGCTTTATCAACTACAAGATGTGGGAGATCCCAGCCACGAAGATTCTTGAGTCTGGTCTGGTAGGCTTATACCCGTTGCTCCCACTAGCAGAGGAGGGCAAGCAGCATCAGATCATTGATCAGATGGTTGACCACATTGTTGCAGCTAAACAATGGCATTTGTTATCACTCGGTCATGTGATAGCAGGACTGGTCTTTACAGAAGAAACGGATCATGAGTTCTTACAAAGGAGGTTTGCTGTGTTTAAGAGCATCTTAGAAGAATCTTGGGTTTATCAAGATATTGAGAAAAAAGGTCTTGAGAAAGGAATCAAGCAAGGCCTTGAGCAAGGCCGCGAGCAAGGTCTTGAGCAAGGTCTTGAGCAAGGCCGCGAGCAAGCGCTTGAGTCCTATCGCCAAACGATAAGTCAGATCGTTGAGGCACGTTTTCCTACCATGACAGATTGGGTCCACCAGCAGCTTCTTACTCTCACCGATCTGGCAACCCTACAAAAGGTGTCAGTTCTGGTGAGCCTTGCCAAGAATAGTGATGAAGCACGACTCGCTGTGCTCAATGCCGTAGAAAGCAAGCAGAGCATACAGCATTAACTTGCCTGTTTTTATACATGTAAAATCGTAGCCGCGCAATTTATTGCGCCACGCATGTCATAAAAAATCGTAGTTGCGCAATTTATTGCACCAAGGCTATAAATAAGCAAAACATGTGCAATAAATTGTGCGGCTACGGATAGCAATGGCGAGCACGGCGCAATAAATTGCGCAACTACGATTTTTTATGACATGCACTCAAACCCGGCTATGAGCTATTAAATAATCAGCATGATACAAGAGGAAATATGCATATCCCATTTGTTATAGATAATCAGCAACATACGATGAGCGCGATCCTCACCCAGCTCCTGGCGCAACACAAGGGTCAGGCGCTCGACGTTGCCACGGCCTACTTTAATGTCGGCGGCTGGCAACTGTTACAGCCCCAGTTGGAACGGGTCAGCTCCTTAATAACATCTTCGATCTCTACAACCAAGTCAACCTCTTCACGAATGGGGATCGCAGTTTCTTCGCCGCCGCCGGTATAGGGGATCTGCAACGCTACTTTATCGCCGCCCGGCGCGCAAATCGTCAGCAAGAGAGCGGCATTGCGCTCTTCAATTTGCTCGAAGAGATCGTCATTCGTCGTACACGTCCCTTCATCAAGCAAGCCTATCCTAATGCCACCATCAAAGGCCAACCCATCCGCTGGCCCGAACGCAAGCTCAAAACCATCCATTACCACCTGGAGGCTACCTACGAGGGGATCTATACGAAAGTCGTCAGCCACATCGAAGGCTTGCTGCTCGCCCCCTATCGGCTAGAAAGCTACAAAAAGCAAGGCATTGAGCGCGACCAGTTTGAAGAGGGACGCGAAGATGCCCTGGTGGGCATCTTCAAGAGTCGCTACCTCAAACGCTTTGAGAGCAGCATCGACGCCTTCCGTATCAGCGTACGGCGTGCGCTGGAATTTCTAGAGACCTTTGAAAGCTATATCCTCGACAGTACCATACTGGATAGCAGCAGCTTCCAAAAAGCCATGCGCTACCTCAACCAGGAAGATGAAGAAGATGATGCCACTCCCAACTCGCGTGCAGAAGAGCTGGATGCCAACCGGGAGGCGCGCCAATTCATCGCCACACTCCCTACACTCAACGCTGCTCAATACGATCTCAAACGCCTGCATAAAGATCTGCGCAAAGACGTGGATGCTCTACGCGAAGTCTGGCAAGCCATCACTGCGATCACCCCGCAGCAGGACGCCAAGTTGATGCGGCTGAAAGAACTGCTGGCCAACGACCTCAAAGGGCAAAAAGTTCTGATCTTCACCTATTATAAAGACACTGCACGCTACCTGTATCGCCAATTGTGTTCCGAGCAAGCCGAAGCCGCACAATGGAGAGAGGCGGCAGCACAGCCACACATCCGGCGCATGGATAGCGGAACTGATGCCAAAGAACGCGCAAAAGTCGTGACCCGTTTTGCGCCGCTGGCAAATAGCCGTGCCGATATCGCGGGGAGCACCCAGGAAATAGACATCCTCATCTCTACCGACGTACTCTCAGAGGGCCAGAACTTACAGGATTGTGGCGTGCTCATCAACTATGACCTGCACTGGAACCCCACGCGTATGATACAGCGCGCCGGGCGCATTGATCGCATCGGGACCAGCTTTGACACGCTATGGATCATGAACATGTTCCCCGATGACGGTCTGGAACAACTCTTAGGTCTGGTCGAAAGTCTTTCGCAGAAAATCGCCAATATCGACCGCAACGGACTGCTCGACGCGAGCATCTTAGGGGAAGTGGTCCATCCACAAAACTTCAATACCCTACGCAGCATCGCCAGTGAAGATGGCCGCGTCATTGAAGAGCAGGAAACCTTTGCCGAACTGGCGAGCAGCGAATTCTTGTTGCAAAGCCTCAAGGGCTTGCTCGACAATGACATGCGGCAGATGCTCGATGCATTGCCCGATGGCATCCACAGCGGACACCTGCGGGAAGGACAACGTGGTGTCTTCTTCTACTTCACCGCCCCCGATAAACGCAAAGCCAGCGGGCACAGCTCAACTGGCAAGCACGGCAATGGACCACAACGCCAACATTTCTGGCGCTACATCGACATCACCGACGATCCCCAGGGCAGCTACATCGACGATAACCGCTATCGCATCACTAACCTCATCCAGTGCCAACCGGATACTGCGCGTGTCGTCCCCAGCAGCTTACAAGTCGATATCTTCGCCCTGCAAGAGAAGGTGATTGCCTCAATCCTGCAATCCTCAATCGAGCAAGTGGCCATTGAAGAAGCACCCAAACTACTCGACCCCATCCAACAAACCATCGCCACCGTCCTACGCGGCTACGTAAACCAGCCCAACTTCAACCGCAAAGAAGTTATCGCAGCACTACAAAAACTGAACAGCCCGCAACCTAGAGTCTATGTCAAAGCGCTACGCAAAGCATTTGAGGTATTCAAAACCAACAAAAATGTGCAAGAGCTCTTAACAACTGTACAAAGTATCGGAGCTGACCTACAAGAAGAGAAAAAAGAACAGGAGGAGCGCAAAAGTCCCCTTACGCGAGAGGATCTAAAACTGATCTGTTTCGCTTACATCTGGTGGTAATCGCCTGTCACATTTCCATAGCCCCAATCGTGTCCCTTATCGTGCATGCATGACCAAACACAGACCTTTTCATCGATAGAACTTCAAAGGAGAAAACCTCATGTTCTTCCATGTACAGAAACTGATCAACGAGATTGCATCAGATGAGCCAGATCCAGCAGCAGCCAATGCCTTACAGGAAGGGCTAGGCGGTCAATTCGGCGAGATGCGCACAATGATGCAGTATCTATTCCAGAGCTTCAACTTTCGCGGCAAGGCTCAACCATTCTTGGACCTCATTCAAGGGATTGGCACGGAGGAGATCAGTCACGTCGAATTGATTGCAACGACCATCAACCGTCTCCTCGATGGCTCCCCACGCTATCAAGGCAAAGAGATGGGGGAAGGACGAGATGCTACACCACTCAATATTGCCTTGCATCAGAGCAATATTCATCATTACTTGGTTGGTGCTCAAGGGGCCATGCCCGTCGATGCCGCAGGGAACCCCTGGTCGGGTTCGTATGTGTATAATAGTGGCAACCTGACGCTCGATCTGCTCTACAACCTGATGTTAGAGGCCACTGGGCGGCTGCAAAAGTGTCGTCTCTATGAGATGACGAGCAATAAGATTGCTCGCTCGACTATCTCATATCTGATTGTACGCGACCAAGCACACGAGAATGCATACGCCAGAGCATTAGAAGTACTGGGCGTCAATTGGGGTAAAGTTTTGCCCATTCCCAATTTTGACGCGACGAAATTTCCAGAAGTCAGGCAGTTGATGGATCAGGGTGCCCATAACAAACAATTTCATTGGCGACTGGATAGCTCAGAGATGGCGAAAATCTTCCAGGGTCCATCCCCTTCCCGCAGTGGCGAACTGGAAGTTACACAGCAAGCGCCAGAGGGCTTCCCGGTCACGCCCGGCCCTGAAAGACCCGAAGAGTTCGCACCAGGACTCTCCCCCGAATTGATGGAACTGGTAGAACAGGCATCCCATCTGGCGAAGGTCTGAAGCTCTATTGCCTTGTCCCCTGGCTGGGGGTAAGCCAGGGGACGCCCATAGGCATGCGCGTTAAGCAGAGGGAAGCCCTCTGCACTCCCTTTCTCCTGCCGCCGGAGGCGGCAAAAGAGAAGAATGGAAGTATTTGGGGACACCCCAAACCCCGCCAGGG
>Ga0066654_10000056_pt1 | contig 19473 bp, 15 predicted proteins | sample GraSoiAngelo_103_FD_66715 | JGI IMG/M metagenome (GOLD analysis project Ga0066654, IMG submission 66715) | Grasslands soil microbial communities from the Angelo Coastal Reserve, California, USA - 14_0903_05_20cm | ecosystem: Environmental > Terrestrial > Soil > Grasslands | place: USA... | reverse complement strand
GAAGTGATGCTGCAGATGGACTCCGAGAGCCCGCCTGAGTACGGCGGAGCCCCGATCGAAGCCGGCGCCGATCGCGCCGAGCGCCTGCTCGCTGGGCTCAACGAGCCCCAACGACAGGCAGTGGTCCACGGCGAGGGCCCGTTGCTGGTCCTCGCCGGCGCCGGCTCGGGCAAGACCCGGGTGCTGACCCACCGCATCGCTTACCTGTTGGCAACCGGTGCGGCGCGCCCTGGCGAGATTCTCGCGATCACCTTCACCAACAAGGCGGCGAGCGAGATGCGCGAGCGGGTTGGCGCCCTGATCGGCCGCTCGGTGCGGGCGATGTGGGTGACCACCTTCCATTCCGCCTGCGCGCGGATGCTGCGCGCCGACGCCGAGAAGCTCGGCTACGCCCGCACCTTCACGATCTACGACGAGTCCGACTCGCTGCGCATGCTCAAGCGCTGCATGACCGAGCTCGGCATCGACCCGAAACGCTACCCGCCGCGGGCGCTGCGTTCGCAGATCTCCGGCGCCAAGAACAAGCTGGTTGACCCGGAGGGGTACACGCCCGCCGAGAACAACCCATTCGAGGAAACGGTCGCGGACCTCTATCCGCTTTATGAGAAACGCATGCTCGAGGCCAACGCGATGGACTTCGATGACCTTTTGGTTCGCACCGTCAACGTGCTGGAAGTCTTTGACGAGGCACGCGAACGCTGGCGCCGCACCTTCCGCCACGTCCTCGTTGACGAGTACCAGGACACCAACCACGCCCAGTACCGACTGCTGCAACTGCTCACCTCCGAGCACGGCAACCTGATGGTGGTCGGTGACGAGGATCAGTCGATTTACGGCTTCCGCCACGCTGACATCCGCAATATCCTCGACTTCGAGCGCGACTTCCCCGAGGCGGAGGTGGTCAAGCTCGAGCAGAACTACCGCTCCACGCAGACGATCCTCTCCGCCGCCAACGCCGTGGTCGAGCGCAACCGCGAGCGCCGACCGAAGCAGCTCTGGACCGAGATCAGCGGTGGTGAGCCGGTGCGTCTCTCCGAGCTCTCCGACGAGCACGAGGAGGCGCGCTGGGTGGCGGGGGAGATTGAGCGCCTAGCCGAGGAGGACGGGGTCAAGCGCGAGGACGTCGCTGTCTTCTACCGCACCAACGCAATGAGCCGGGTGCTGGAGGACACGCTCAACCGCTTCGACGTCGCCTACCAGGTGATTGGCGGCACCAAGTTCTACGAACGGGCCGAGATCAAGGACGCGGTGGCCTACCTCAGCCTGCTCGCCAACCCCGCCGATCAGGTCTCCTTCGCCCGCATTGTCAACTCGCCCCGGCGCGGGATCGGCAATACGACCCAGGGCCGGATTGCCTCCCACGCCAACACCACCGGCAAGACGATCTGGGAGGTGATCGAGGCGGTTGAGGAGGTGCCGGGGTTGAATGGTGGCGCGATCAAGGCGGTCGGCCGCTTCTACGAGATGATGGCCGGGTCGCGCGAAAGGGCCGAGGAGGAAGGACCCGTTGCGGGCCTGCTCGAGGCGGTACTGAACGGGAGCGGCTACTTGGAAGCGCTAGCGGCCGAGCGCACAATCGAGGCCGAGGGCCGGGCCGAGAACCTTGAGGCCCTTATCGCCGGAGCAGCTGAGTTCGACATCGAGCGCGAGCAGGAGGGCGAGAACGAGATTCCTCCGCTGGAGGAGTACCTGCAGCAGATCTCGCTCTACACCCAGCAGGACGATTTGGTCGACGGCGAGCAGGAGTCGCTGGTGACGCTGATGACCTTGCACAACGCCAAGGGCTTGGAGTACGACACAGTCTTCATCATCGGCTGCGAGGACGGCGCCTTCCCCCACATGCGGGCGCTGGAAGAGGGGGGAGAGGAGGAGGAGCGGCGGCTCTGTTACGTCGGCATCACCCGCGCCCGTCAGCGCCTCTACATGACCTGGGCGCGCGAACGGAGCCTCTTCGGCCGCTCCGAGCGAAACCTGCCTTCGCGCTTTATCGACGAGCTGCCCGCCGAGCTGACCGAGCGCCACTCGAGTGCGCCGGGCGCCGCGACTGGCATCGGCTGGGATTCGGGCGAGAACACGGCGGTCCCGATCGACCCCGGTCCGACTCTGGCGCTGCAGACGGGCGACGACGTCGTCCACGCCAGCTTCGGCGACGGAGTGGTGACGGCGGTCGAGGCGGGAGGCGTCGTCGTCGTGCGCTTCTCCGTCGACGGCAGCGAGCGCAAGCTGATGGCCGACTACGCGCCGATCCGGAGGAGATAGGCACGATGGCAGCGCGAATCATCGATGGCAAAGCGGTCGCCGCCGAGGTACGCGAGCGGGTGGCTGCCGAAGTCGTGGCGTTCGAGGCCGAGCAGGGCCGTACGCCGGTGCTGGTCACGGTGATCGTCGGCGACGATCCTGCTTCGGAGGTCTACGTCGCCGGCAAGCACCGGGCCTGCGAGCAGGTCGGCATCCGCTCCTCTCATCACGGCCTGTCGGCCGAGACGACCCAGCAGGAGCTGATTGCCCTGGTCGAAGAGCTAAATGCCGACCCCGATGTAGACGGGATCCTGGTCCAGCTTCCCGTGCCCGAGCAGATCGATCCCGACCGGATCACCGCCGCGATCGATCCGGGCAAGGACGTCGACGGGTTGACCCCGGTCAACGCCGGTCGCCTCGCTCAGGGTATGCCGGGTCTGGTTTCCTGCACCCCGGCCGGCGTGATGGAGCTGCTTCGCCACGAGGGTGTTGATCTCGAAGGGGCCGAGGTGGTGGTTGTCGGGCGTTCGAAGCTTGTCGGCGTTCCCGTCTCCCGCCTCCTCCTGGCGGCCAACGCGACGGTGACGATGTGCCACTCGCGCACCCGCGACCTGGCCGGCGTTTGTCGTCGCGCCGACGTGCTCGTCGCCGCTGTCGGTGTGCCACGCTTGCTCGGCGGCGACGCGATCAAGCCCGGCGGGGTGGTGATCGACGTCGGGATCAACCGGACCGACACCGGCCTGGTCGGCGATGTCGACTTCGAGGCGGCCGCTGAGGTCGCATCCGCGATCACCCCCGTGCCCGGCGGAGTGGGCCCGATGACAGTTGCAATGCTGCTCGTAAATACGTTGGCCGCCGCGCGAGCTCGGGTGTAATGTCGCCCCGACCCCTAGTCCGACCGGAGGATTGATGGACCATCTAGACAAGCTCAGCCCGGGGGAGAAGATCGCGGGCGGCTCGGCGATCCTGCTCTTCATCTTCATGTTCTTCGACTGGTTCGGCGTTGAAGTCTCCGGGATCAACGGGTTCTCGGGCAGCGTGCCGGGAAGCGGTGGCAGCGCCTGGGACGCACTTGAATTCATCCCGATCGTCCTCGTGATCACGATCGTCGCTGCACTCGTGATGGCTGGCCTTCGTCTTGCCGACTCACCATACGAGCCATCTGTGCCAATGAGCACCGTGGTCACAGTTCTGGGCGTGGTCTCGGTCCTGTTGATCCTCTTTCGAATCATCGACCCGCCTAGCTTCGGCAGTTACGGGGGTGTCTCGGTTGACGCTACGCTCGACATCGGCATCTTCCTAGGGCTGATCTCCGCCGCCGGAATTGCCTACGGCGGCTACAGCACGATGAAAGAAGAAGGGATCACCTTCGGCGATGCGGCCGATCGGCTCTCTGGCGGAGGGTCGCCCCCACAGCAGCATCACCCTGTGTCAACGCCACCACCACCGCCCCCTCCGGCGCCGACGCCGCCCCCTCCGGCGCCGCCAAGCTCTCAGGCGCCACCGCCTCCTCCACCGCCACCGGCTGGCAGCTAAACGGGCGTGGGGAGCGCCGGGGAGCGCCCGTCAAAACGCTCGGCGGGAGCCTCGCTTGAGTGTTTTGACAGGCGCTACCCGGCGCTCTTCGCGAGTTGAGCGGCAATGCGGGCGGCGAAGGCGATGACCGTCATCATCGGATTCACGCCGACCGAGGTTGGGAAGAGGGACGCGTCGGCGACGTAGAGGTCTTTGAGGCCGTGGACCGAGCCGTCGGGGGCGCAGATGCCGTCGTCCTCCCCAGCTATCCGGGCGGTCCCCATTGGATGGAAAGCCTCTAGGCGCAGCTCCGAAGGCTTGAAGCGGGTCGACTCGAAGGCGGCGAGCTTGTCGGGGGTGAGGGTGCCGACCCGAGCGATGTTCGGGTAGACCTCGGTAGCGCCGGCGGCGAAGTGGACTTCGGCGGCGCGGGCGATGCCGAAGGTGAGGCGATTGGCGTCGTCCCTCGTCAGCTTGTAGCGGGCGCGCAGGGCGCCGGCGCCGGTGAGGTCGATGCGCCCGCTGGAGGCGTCCGAGAGGTGGACGCCGATTGAGCCGACGTGGCCGAATTCGAGTATTGAGCGTTGGTGGGCGCGGCCGACGCCGGGGAGCCAGGCGCCACCGAAGGCGAGGGGAGTGAAGGTCGCCTCGAGCAGGAGACGCTGGGGCTCCCACTGGTCGATGTAATAGCTCTGCATCACTCCGTCCCAGCCGCGTACCTCCTCCTCGTAGCGGGCGCCGACCCAGCAGGCGGGGTGGATGTGGAGGTTGCGGCCGACTTGGCGACCGCCGAGGCCTGAGCGCAGCAAGAGCTCCGGCGTTCCCAGGGCTCCGCCGGCGACGATCGTGGCCACTCGCGCCCGCACGGTATAAGGATGCCGTTGCTGGGTGTGGCGACTTGTTCCCCGACGTGGGAGAAGAAAGCGCCACGCTTGAATTCCGACCGCGCGGCCGTCCTCGACCAGGATCCGCTGCGCCTCGAGCCCCGTGCGCAGCCGCGCGCCAGCGGCCACCGCACGTGGCAGGTAGCTGACGTGCATGCCGCGCTTGGCATCGATCTTGCAGCCGATGGGGCAGGAGCTGCACTGCACGCAGCTGCCGGCGTTACGGGAGATCGGGCCACCACTGGCGCCGATCGCGGCCGCTCCCTCCATCGCGAGCTGGCCGTTGCGGCCCATCCGCTCCGGATCGACTGGTGTTACTCGCAGGAACTGCTCGGCGGCCGTGAACTCGTCGTCCAGGTCTGGGGCCCAGCTGATGCCGAAGCGTTGACTCCAATTCGTCAGCACCGGATCGGGGGCGCGGAAGCAGGTGCCTGAGTTGACCACGGTCGTGCCCCCGACCGTGCGCGCGACCGGGACCGGGATCGGCGGCCGGCCTTCGGCGATCGTCAGGCCGCCGTCGCGGTAGAGGCTGGCGATCGCGTCCAGCGGTTCCTTCGGATAGCTCTCGCGATTGAAGCTCTCGCCGGCCTCGAGCACGATCACGTCGAGCCCGGCCTCGGCGAGGGTCGCCGCGGCGACCGCCCCACCGGCGCCGGAGCCGACGATGACCACGTCGCATTCCTCTCCGTCCTCTACCGGCTCGGTCTCGCCCAGCGGGCCGGCAGGTTGAGGTCGCGATCCGTCCGCGAGCCGACAGCTGGCGCTGAAGCCGATCCGCTGCTCGACCTCGGGGGCGACGGCGCTGCCCAGCGTGGCGAAGACCTTGGCCATCAGCAGGAGCTCGTGGTGGAGGCCGAAGCGCGAGGTCTCCATGCCGCGCAGGAAGTCCTCTCGGGCGGGCCCATCGAGGCGGCTGAAGCGCCAGGGGAAGGGTAGCCACTCGAAGGCGCGCAGGCCGAGCCTGATCCGCGCCAGTGCCTGTGGCGAGACCGAATGCAGGAACTCGGCCACCGGGCCGGAGACGTCGAGCTCGCGCTCTGCCGCGGGCAGGCCGTCGAGGCCCGGCGCCATCGCCGCGCAGATCGCGCTAAGGGTGCGCTGCTCGGCGGCGGAGAGCCCCGGCGGGTGCTGTCAGCCGGGCGCGGCCGGTCGACCGATGCGACCGGCCAACGAGAAGAGCCAGAGCGAGAGCAGGGCGAGGAAGCCGTCGACGAGGAAGTTGAGCAGGTAGATGAAGACGTGTTGGTCGACCAGGAAGAAGGCGAGTGAGCCGAGTGAGGAAGCGGTCTTGCCCGCCGCTAGCACGAGCAGTAGTGGGCGGTAGCGAACGACGTCCATCTGCGCGACGAGGCAGAGGCCGGTAATCACGACCATGTAGGCGAAGGAGAGCGCCAGCCAAAGGTCCTCCTGCGTGTGCGGGGCCCGGGTGCTGTTGCCGAACCAGTCGCCGACGTCGGAGATCACGTCGAGGACGCCGCTGGGGACGGCGATGAAGAGGACGCCAACGACTGCGAAGCTGACCGCCAGCAGCCGCAGGTTCAATACCACGAACTTCTCAGCGCGCTCGCCTCTCATCCCGGCGCTGACTCTAACTGGCGGGGCGCCTAGAATCGGCTGCCGTGATCGAGCGAGAGCAAGTACTGCACGTGGCGAAGCTGGCCCGCCTCGGCCTCTCCGAGGAGGAGGTCGAGCGGATGGCCGGCGAGCTCTCAGGAATCCTCGAGCACGTCGACCGAATCGCCGAGCTGGACCTCAACGACGTCGAGCCGACCTCCCATGTGGTCGAGCTGGAGAACGTCCTGCGCGCCGACGTGCCGCATGAGAGCCTGGCGCCGGAGGTGGCGCTTGCCTCGGCGCCCGATCCCGCCGAGGGCGCCTTCCGCGTTCCCTCGCCGCAGGCCGAGGAATAGATGACCGAGCTGCTGGCGCTAACGGCCCTCGAGGCCCATCGAGCGATGGTCGCAGGAGAGCTCGACGCCGGCGAGTACGCCGACGCCTGGCGCCGGGCCGCCGCCGGCGACGAGCTCAATGCCTACCTCTGGCGCGACGAGGACAGTGGCCCGAGCCCGATCGCGGTCGAGCGGCCAAGCGTTGCCCCGATCGCGGTCAAGGACATCTTCTGCACCGAGGGCGTGCCGACCACGGCCGGCTCGCGCATCCTCGAGGGGTATCGGCCGCCGTACACGGCAACTGCCGTGCGCAAGTTGATCGAGGCCGGTGCCCCGATCCTCGGCAAGACCAACATGGACGAGTTCGCGATGGGCTCCTCCAACGAGAACTCAGCCTACGGCCCGGTGCTCAACCCCTGGGACCGCGAGCGCGTCCCCGGCGGCTCCTCCGGGGGCTCGGCAGCTGCGGTGGCCGGCGGCCTCGCGCCCTGGGCGATCGGTACCGACACCGGTGGCTCGATCCGCCAGCCGGCGGCGCTCTGCGGCATTGTCGGGCTCAAGCCCACCTACGGCGCAATTTCGCGCTACGGGATGATCGCCTTCGCTTCCTCGTTGGACCAGTGCGGGCCGTTCACCCGCGACGTCAGCGACGCCGCCCTGATGCTGGCGATCCTGCAAGGCCAGGACCCCTGCGACTCGACCTCGGTCGGCCTGCCCAAACCGCCGAGCCTGCCCGATCGCGAGAATCTCTCCGGTCTGCGCTTTGGGGTTCCAGAGGACCTGGCAAGCCAGGTCTTCGATTCCGGCGTCCGCGATGTCTTCGAGGCTACGCTGAAGAAGATCGAGAGCCTCGGGGGCGAGGTCGACACCGTGTCCCTGCCGCACGCCGAGCACGGCATCTCGGCCTACTACGTGATTGCCCCGGCCGAGGCCTCGTCGAACCTCGCCCGCTATGACGGCGTCCGCTACGGGATGCGAGCCCCCTCCAGCGGCGACGTGATCGAGATGTATGAGCAGACCCGGGCGCAGGGGTTTGGCGCCGAGGTCAAGCGGCGGATCATGCTCGGCACCTACGCGCTCTCCTCCGGCTACTACGAGGCTTACTACGGACAGGCGCAAAAGGTGCGGACGAAGATCGCCGCTGACTTCAAGAGCGCCTTCGACCAGGTCGATTTCGTTGTCACTCCGACCTCTCCCTCAGTCGCCTTCAAGCTCGGCGAGAAGACCGCCGACCCGCTGTCGATGTACCTCAACGACTTCTTCACCGTGCCGATGAGCCTTGCCGGGGTTCCGGCGATCTCAATTCCTGCCGGCCTCGCTCAGCCCAACGATGGCGGCCCTGAGCTGCCGGTCGGCTTCCAGATCGCTGCGCCGGCTTTTGCCGAGCAGAAACTGCTTAGCGCCGCCTACGCTCTCGAGCAAGGCATCGGCTTCGACGCCCGCCCCCCCGGTGCGCCCGGCGTCAGTCCTTCGAGTGCGCCTTATACGGCTAGGGACCAAAAGCGCACCGGAAGCGGGGGTGGGGACGGTGGCTGAGCTCGAGGCGGTGATTGGGCTGGAGATTCACGTCCAGCTGGCGACCAAGACGAAGATGTTCTGCGGCTGCGAGCTCTCCTTCGGCGACGAGCCCAATGTGCACACCTGCCCGGTCTGCCTCGCCCACCCCGGCGTGCTCCCCGTGGTCAACGAGCAGGCAGTCCGCTTCGCCCTGCAGATCGCCGCAGCGCTGGAATGCGAGGTGGCGCCGCGCTCGATCTTCCACCGCAAGAACTACTTCTATCCCGACAGCCCCAAGGCCTACCAGATCAGTCAGTACGACATTCCGATCGCCGGCGCCGGTCGTCTGGGCGACATCCGCATCCATCGCGCCCACCTCGAGGAGGACGCGGCGAAGATGATCCATGTCGGCGAGTCGGGGCGGATCCACGGCTCCGGTGCCTCGCTGGTCGACTTCAACCGCGGCGGCACGCCACTGGTCGAGATCGTCACCGAGCCCGACCTGCGCAGCGCCGCCGAAGCCGCGTCCTGGGCACGCCTGCTGCGCGAGACGGTGCGCCAGCTCGGCGTCTCCGACGTCAACATGGAGGAGGGTAGCCTGCGCGTCGACGGCAATATCTCAGTGCGGCCCGTTGGCAGCGACGCGCTCGGGACAAAGACCGAGCTGAAGAACATGAACAGTTTTCGTTTCCTCGAGCGCGGGATCGAAGCCGAGCTGGCCCGCCAGCGCGGCCTGATCGGAGCGGGGGGGAGGGTCGAGCAGGAGACGCTTCACTTCCACCCCGAGGACGGCAGCCTGCATCCGCTGCGCTCGAAGGAGGAAGCGCACGACTACCGCTACTTCCCCGAGCCCGACCTGGTGGCGATCGCGCCGACCGAGGCAATGTTGCGCGAGGCCCGCGAGTCGCTGCCGGAGCTGCCGGCGGCGAGAGCTGAGCGCTACCGCGAGCAGCTCCGGCTACCGGAGGACGTGGCGGCGCTGCTGGCCGCCGATCCGCAGACCGCCGAGTACTTCGAGGCGACGTCGAAGCAGGCGGAGGCTGTCGAGGCGCGCATCGTCGCCAACTGGGTCACCGGCGAGCTGGCCGCTGCGCTGCGCCAGGAAGGTGGTGATGCCACCGCGGCCGAGTCCAAGGTTGAGCCCGCTGCCCTGGCGGCCCTGATCGCCATGGTTCAGGAGAAGAAGATCTCGCACGGCAGCGGCAAGACCGTTCTCGCCGCCCTGGTCAGTAAGGGCGGCGACCCGGCCGCGATTGTCGAGCGCCAGGGCCTCGCCCAGATCTCAGACAACAGTGAGCTGGAGGCGATCGTCGCCACTGCGGTCGAAGCCAACCCCGAGGCCGCCGAGCAGATCCGCGCCGGCAATGGCAAGGCGATCGGCGCCATCGTCGGCGCCGTGATGAAGGAGACCAAGGGCCGCGCTGACGGCGGGGAGGTCAATCGGCTGATCCGGGAGAAGCTCAACCTTTAGTGCAGGAAAGTGGGCGGCAATACAAGTTCGCCGTGGACCATGGAGATAACGGCGAAGGCGGTAAGGGCGGCAAGAAGAATCACGGTGAGCAGATTTCTCGTCAGGGCAAGGCCCTGCTGCGCGGTCCAAAAGAAGAGCGCTCGCTCGGCTTTGCGCCTCGAGATGGGCGGTCGGCTCTTCGGTCGCGCCTTCCTCACGAGGGGTCGCCGTTCGGGCGGATTGATTCGAAATCGCCCTCCTCATTACGCCAGGTCACGCCGATGCTTTGACTGGCAGCTAGGTGTAGGAGATCTCGCCGTGGTTTCTCGGGCAGCAGGATCAGCTTCGTGGGGGTTGGTGTCACCAAGCGGGCATAGTCGGCGAGCTGACCGATAGCCATTCGAAACGAAGGTCTGGAAATGCTGCCCTTCGCCTCAATGATCGTGTTTGTGGTGCGGTCGTAGAGGTCGCAATAGAGCGGTGCGGGCTCTCCTTTGGGCCAGAGTTGAAGGCGACAGATCTCATGGCCCCGGGCGACCAGGTCACCCATAAGCGCTCGGACTAGCTCTTGCTCGCGCCGCTCCGCCTCGTAGGGCGCGCGCGTGGGCTCGATCAGCATTCGCTCGGTGAGGTGCTGCTCAACAGGCACCTCTTTTTTCAGTGTGCTGTCAAGGGCATCCAGTGGAGAGGGATTGGAGGTCGGCTGACTGGCGACGAGCTGCAGGAGAAAAACGATCACTGACCGGATTTCACCGCCGCCGGTCTCAGGGGCATCGGCGGTGTAGTGATCGACGTAATTGGCTCGTCCGATGTAAGTAGCGGTCCCCGCGTGGGCGTCGAACAGGTGCAGCTCTCGCCCCTCCGCTTTGTGGTCGCGGACGGCGCGATTGCCCTGAACCATCCGCTGGTCCCCCCTCTGGCCCTCACCGGTGTAGTGGAAGAGGCCATCCTCCCGTGGCCCATCGTAGATATAGCCGTGCTGAATGCCCTGGGCGCGATCGGTGAAGAGGAAGACATTTCCTGATTGCCTGGAGGGACTGATTCCGCCCTGGCGACGCCCACCGTATTGCTCGTGAAGTTGCGAGCGCTTGATTTTTTGGCCGATCGAAAGATCAATCATGCCGGGTATGTTTGCACACATGATGGCGCCATATTTAGGTCCGATATAGAGCTAAATCGAGGAGACCGCCTGTGGCGGGCCGTCCGAATTTCCCTGCCCATGTGCAGAAAAGCACTTTGTAACATCTTGTTACAAAGTGCTACCTTGGACCTATGGCATGGAACGTTGTGATTGCTGGAGGCGGGTTTGGTGGCGCGATGGCAGCGCGGGAGCTGGAGCGGATCATGCCCCGGCAATCGACCCGACTGGTGCTGGTCAACGACGCCAACTTCATGCTCTACACGCCGTTCTTGCCCGAGGCCGCTGCGGGGACGCTGGAGCCGCGGCACGTGGTCACGCCGCTGCGCGAGATCCTCAAGCGCACTTACCTGCGCCTGGGATCCATCGCCGGGCACGATCCGGTTGCTAAGACGGTCGAGCTGCGCACACGGGAGGGCGACACCGAGCAGCTTCCCTATGACCAGCTGTTGCTTGCGCTCGGCTCGGTCTCGCGCGTGCTGCCGGTGCCGGGCCTCTCCGAGCACGCGATCGGGTTTAAGAGCCTCGCCGACGCGATCTGGCTGCGCAATCACGTGATCGAGACACTTGAGGCCGCCAACGCGACCGAGGACGCGGCGCGCCGCGACGAGCTGCTCACCTACGTCTTTGTCGGCGGCGGTTACGCCGGCCTCGAGGCGCTGGCCGAGCTGCAGGACTTTGCCGCCGACGCGATCGAGAGCTACCCGCGGGCGCGGCTGCACGGCATGCGCTGGGTCCTGGTCGAGGCCAGCGATCGGGTCCTGCCCGAGATCGACGCCGAGTTGGCCGACTACGCCCTGCGCGAGCTGCGCGGCCGCGGTATCGACGTCCGCCTCGGCACAACCCTCGAGGAGCTGCGCGCGGATTCCGCCCGGATCGCCACCGGCGAGACGCTGCCGACCCGCACGGTCGTCTGGACCGCCGGCGTCGCGCCGCACCCGAGCCTACGCCAGCTCTCCCTGCCGCTGGACGAGCGCGGCCGCGTGCCGGTCGACGATCACCTCCGTGTCAAGGGGCTCGACTCGGTCTGGGCGATTGGCGATTGCGCCGCGGCACCCGATCCCCGCGGCGGTCTCTGTCCGCCGACCGCCCAGCATGCCGTCCGCCAAGGCCCAGTCGCTGCCCGCAACATCGCCGCTGAGCTCGGCATCGGCAGCGCCAGTCCATTCACCTACAAGGGCAATGCCGCCTTCGTCAACCTCGGCCGCTACAAGGCGGTCGGCAAGGTGGGGGGACGCACCTTCCGCGGCTTCCCGGCCTGGTGGATGGCCCGGACTTACCACATGAGCCAGATTCCGGGGGCGGCTCGCAAGACCCGCGCGGTGATCGACTGGACCGCCAGCCTGCCCTTCCGCCGCGACATCTCCGAGGTCGGCTCGATCGGGCACCCGAAGGCGTTGGAGGCGACAATAGGGCCATGGGATTCGAGTACCTCTTCATCGCCTTCTTCTTCGGACTAGCCACGGCGATCGTCGGCAAGGGCAAGGGCAGCTCCTTCTGGGTCTGGCTGGTGATCGGGACCGTGCTGCCGATGTTGGGCCTGATCGCGGTGATCCTCTACCGGACCGAGAAAAACGAACCGGAACGGCAGTGCCCCAACTGCCACAAGACGTTGAAGCTCTACGTCCAGGTCTGCCCCCGCTGCGGCACCGACCTCTACCTGCCGGACCCGGCCGCGGTTCGGCACCCTGGGGTCCGCTAGGCGCGACCCTGGGTAGGGTGAGCGCAACCTACGGGAGGATCACTTGCCTCGCTTTGCTCTGTTCGCAATCGCAGCGCTTTTGATCCTCGGCTGCGGGTCGGCTGGGGCGGCGTCGTTGCAGCCGATCGGCAACTTCGATCAGCCCGTTTACGTCACCTCGAGCCTGACCAACTCGGCACGCTTGCTGATCGTCGAGCGCGAAGGCACGGTCGTCGAACGCGACGCCGCCGAAACGCATCAGCTCTTCGACCTGACCGAACTGGTCAGTTGCTGCGACGTCGAGCGGGGGATGCTCTCGATCGCGCCGGCGCCAGACTTCGAAAGCAGCGATCGCATCTATGCGACTTACACCGGGACCCTCTGGCCGGTGGAGCCGAGGGCGACGTCCATCTCGACTCCTTCCGGCCAAACCCCAATGGTGGCGCGCCGATCCGCGAACAGATTCTCAGCGTCAGCCACACGGAACAGGCCAACCACAACGGTGGCCAGCTTCAGTGGGGTCCCGATGGCCATCTTTATATATCGCTCGGCGACGGCGGCGGCAGCGGCGATCCCTTTGAAAACGGCCAGGACACCGAAGAACTGCTGGGCAAGATCCTCCGCATCGACCCGCATCCCGGTCAGACCCCGGCCTACTCGATTCCCACCGGCAACCCCTTCGCCGGGTCGGCCGGTCGCGATGAGATCTGGGCCTACGGACTGCGCAATCCCTGGCGCTTCTCCTTTGACCGGGCGACCGGCGACATGGTGATCGCCGATGTCGGGCAAAGCGCTCGCGAGGAGATCGACATCGCCCCAAGTCCGGCCGCCGGCGTGGTCGGCGGCGCCGGTGCCAATTACGGCTGGAACTGCCGCGAGGGCTTTATCGCTTACTCGAATCCGGCGACAGCCTGTGCGACAGCGAGCGGCTTCACCGAACCGGTCTTCGACTATCCGCACTCCGATCCTGGCGGTGGCGCCGCCTTCGGCTGTTCGATCATCGGGGGCTACGTCGTGCGCGACGCGAGCCTCGACGACCTCTATGGCCGCTATCTCTACACCGACTACTGCTCGGAAGGGATTCGCTCGCTTGTCCTGCCGCGCAGCGGTGGTTTAGCCAGTGGCGACCGCTCCGAGGGACTCATAGTCAAAAAGCCGACCTCCTTCGGCGAAGACTCCTGCGGGCGGATCTACGTCGCCTCCAGCAACGGCCCGGTCTACCGTCTCGAAGGCCCAACCCCGAGCGACTGTGCGACTCCGGCGGCCTCCGCGATCGCGACGACGACGATCTCCCCGCCTGGCCCTATTTCTCGAGCAGCGTCAGGGCCGAAGCAGATCCGCCTGCTGCTCTCGGCCAAGCGGTTGCGATCCGGCGGTTCGCGCTTCAAGGTCAAGGTCCGCCTCGATCCGTGCCGGGGCAAGGGTGGCCTGCCGGTGCAGCTGAGCCGCAACGGCACGAGCTTCGCCAGCAAACACCTCGATCGCCGCTGTCGAGGACGGTTCTGGCTCACCGTCGCCAGACGGACACCGATTCGCGCCTTCGTCCGCCTCGGCGACGAAGGCGAGCGCATTGGCTCACGGCAGCTGACGCTATTGCCGCCGAAACGTCCCTAGCGCAGCCAGGTGCGGACGATCGCGTTGGCGAAGCCCATGCCATAGCGGAACACTGCTGGCTTCTTCGAGTGACCGTGCAGTCGCTGCTCGACCGTGATCGGCACCTCGCGGGCGGGGATTTCGCGCTTGATCGCCTCGATCATGAACTCGGAGGTATGGAACTGCTCCTGGCGCAGGACGAGCTGGGGCAGCACCGCGGTGCGTACGGCGCGGTAGCCGTTGGAGCAGTCAGTGACGTGGGTGCGGGTGATCGCCGAGACGAGCCGGTTGAAGAAGACGATGCCGAGCTCGCGGGCAAAGTGGTTGCGGTCGGCTTGGCCGAGCACGCGCGAGCCATGGGCGACGTCAACTTCGCCATCGAGCACCGGCTTGACCAAGAGCTCCATCTCAGAGGGCAGGTGCTGGCCGTCGGCGTCGAGGGTGACGACGATCTCGGCGCCCGATTCGACCATCAGGCGGTAGCCGGTGCGCAGCGCAGCGCCGCCGCCGCGGTTGATCACGTGGCGGGCGACCACCGCACCGTGCTCGGCGGCGACGTCGCCGGTGCCGTCGCGAGAGCCGTCATCGACGACGAGCACGGAAGTCGGCACACCGCAGACCTCAGCCGGCATGCGGTCGAGCACGTAGCCGATGTTCTCGGCCTCGTTGTAGGCCGGGACGAGGATCGCGATCTTACCGCGGAAGCGCTCGGGCAAGGCTGCCTGGCGGAACTCCTCCCAGGCGAGGCCCTCGAGCACGGCGGAGAGCTGGCGGGCGTTGCGGGCTGCCTGTGAGAGCGCCCTCAGGATCAAGCCGAAGAGGATGAAGATGGCGAAGACGGCGAGGCCGAGGATGCGACCGCCGTTGCCCTTCTCGAAGGAGAAGGCGGAGAGCAGCTTGTCGGTTATTTCGGTGCCCGAGACAAGCGCCAGGCCGAGGCCGGCCGCGAGCAGAATCAGCACGTCGGCGTTGCGCAGCGAGCGTCGCCGCGCCACGGCGTAGACGACGATGGCGATCCCGCCGATCAGGCCGACGCTGCGCAGGGCCGTAAGTTCGGCCGGAAAGATGCCTGCATCGGGCGCCATTACCGTTTGGACAATAGGGTGGCCGTCCCCCGTGAGAGCGCCGCGGCGGCGAGCGGAAAGATCAGCGTCATCAGTACCTCGTTGCGCCGCGGGGCCGCCAGTGAGATCGCGCCGACGGCGGTAACCAGCGCGATCGGCGTCGCCATCGCGACCAGCTCCCACCACCAGCGCCGCCAGGCGAGCACCGCCAGGCCGGCGAGGGCAAGGGCGACGATCAGCGTCTGGATTATCCGCCCAATGGTGCTTTCCATCGCTTCGCCGATCCCGGCACTCCACATCCGCCAGGTCTTGCGGGCGGTCATCGCCAGGTATTCGACCGGGTCTTCGCCGAAGTAACGGGAGAAGTTCTGCTTGCCGATCTTGCCCAGGGCCGAGTCGCGCGGCAGCTGCGGGTAACGATCGGCGACCCGGTTGAACAGCGGCGTTGGGTTGACTTTTTCCAGCGCCTCGGAGTGCGGGTCGTATTCGCGGTGCAGGTAGCGCTTGGCGAGAATCGCCTTGACCCGCTGGTATTCGCCGTCGGCGGGGACGAAGGTGCCGACGTAGAGGGCCTTGCCCCCGCCGGTCGAGATTGGCACGGTGCGGTGGAGGACGACCTGGTTGCGGATCGCCCAGGGGACGATTGGCAACAGCATCGCGCCGACGAGAAGTGTGGCGCCGGCCAGGCCCGGCTTCCAGCCGCGGGCGCGGCCGAGCCTGATCAGGGCCAGCACCGCGAACGCCACTCCGACCAGCAGGTACTCGGGGCGGAACATTGCGGTCAGGCCGAACAACAGGCCAGGGACGAGCCACCTGGCGCGCGGGTCCTGTCGTGTGGCAGGGGGGCCTGCGGGCAGTCCACGGGCTGTCCTCGACCCCCCTGCCACACGCCACCCGCGCGACAGGCCGCCACCCAGGCCATCCGACGCCCAGAGGAAGGCTAGGACCGCGGCTGGCAAGGTGAACATCGCCGGGGGCTCTGAGTACAGAGCTCCCACCGAGTGGATGAACGGGGGGTAGACGGCGACCGCGAAGGCCGCAAGTAGCCCGGCGGGGCCGCAGGCGATGCGCCGGCCGAGGAGGTAGGCGACGACGACGGTCGCCAAGCCGAGCAGCAGCTCGACGATGCGGGCTGTGCCTTCGCGAGCGCCGGCTGTCGCGTAGAAGCTCGCGGCGTAGAGCAGCGGCGCCCCAGGGGACCAATCGCTGGGGTCTTTGAAGGTCGGCCCGCCGAAGCTGCCTTCGGTGTAGAGCGACTTCGAGAGGGCGTAGTAGGCGTGGGCGTCGTCGCCGGGCGTGGGCAGCGGCTCGACCACGCGGTAGGCGCGCAGGCCGAAGCCGAGCAGGAGGATCGCGGCGAGCAGGACGAGCGTCTTGCGGCCGTGGCGCTCGGAGAGTTCCCGCGTCCATGTCTTCAGCCTGGCCATCGCGGCAGGCTATCCGCGGCAGCGCATCCGACATTGACCACACCAGGGCGGGGTCAATGTCGGATCCGCGGTCTCAGCATCTCGGCCGAGGCCGTCGTCCCGACCCCGGCAAGGGCTGCGACCAGCGGCATCATCACCAGCACCCGCCGGGGGGAAGCCACCAGGAGGGCGCTGATCGCGGTGATCGCGAGGAAGATCACCGCGATCAACAGCGCCTCCCAGCGCCGTCGGATCGCGAGCACGACCAAGCCGATTAGCCCGAAGGCGAGGAGCGCCCAGTGCAGCAGCTCCCAGCCCGGCTCGTGCATCACCGCCCGTGGACCGTGTGACCAGATCCGGGCGATCTTCTTGGCGACGAAGCCGGCGTATGTAAGTGGTTCATCGCTCACGTTGTCCCAGAGCTGTTCCTTGCCCATCCTCGAGAGCGCCGTATCGGTTTCCATTTCCGGATAGCGCTGGTGCGCTAACCGCGCCAGGATCTGCTCCAGGCGCAGGCGTTGAACAGCGTGCGGACCGAACAATTCCGGGTGGTGCTCGACCACCTCTTCTCCGACCTTTTCCGGATCGCCGTCGGACGGCAGGTAGGTGCCCGCGAACAGCACCTGCCCGCCGCCAGTCGAGACCGGCACGAAGCGATCAAGCGCGATTGCGTTGCGCACTGTCCACGGCGCGACGATCACTGCCACGCCTGCAAGTACCAGCAGGGCTTGGACCCACGTCTGCGCCCGGCCACGCCACCCCCGCCGCAGAAGCACCACCAAGCTGATGAGCAAAGCGACCCCGATGTACTCCGGCCGGACCAGCACCAATGACCCGAGCAGAATGCCTGGGACCAACCATCTGACGCGCGGGTGGCGTGGGGCGGGGGGGTCGAGGACAGCCCGTGGACTGCCCGCAGGCCCCCCCGCCCCACGACAGGAACCGCGCGCCGGATCGCTTTGTCTCGGGCCGCCTGCCCAGAGCACCGTTAGGACTGCCCCAGACAACAGGGTCGCCGCGAGCGGCTCTCCCATCAGCATGCCTTGGTACTCGAGCAGCGCGGGATAGATCGCGATCGCGGCGGCGCCGATCAATCCCGCCGTGGGGCCCGAAAGCCGCCGTCCAATCAGGTAGGTGGAGAGCACCGCGAGGCCGCCGAGGAGTGCGAGGATCACCCGGGCCAGCCGTTCGTGGACGCCGCCGCTGAGTTTGTAGACACCCGCGACGAAAAGCGGCAAGCCGGGGGAGTAGTTACTGGCGGGCTGGGTTGCGCTTGATCCCAGCGTGAATCCATCGCCCCGATCGAGGTTCGCGGCGATCGTCGCGTAGGCGGTGGCATCAAAGACGGGTGCGCGACCGTCCCAGGCCTCGCTCAGGCGCAATCCCAGCCCGAGGGCGAGGATCAGCGTCAGCACCACCACGCCCGCACGGCCCCCATTGCGCTCTGCCAAGCCGTTCATCGTGCCTGATCGTATGGCCGCCGCGGGCTGTCCTCACCGGTCGCACGCGTCCCACCGGTCCGCTACGCTGCCGCGACTTATGCGCGTTCTCATTCTTGGGGGCGATGGCTACCTGGGCTGGCCGACGGCTATGAGGTTCTCGGCCCGCGGTCACGAGGTCTCAGTCGTCGACGACTTTTCTCGCCGCCGCTGGCACGAAGAGGCGGGCACCGGTTCGCTGACGCCGATCGCCGACCTCGACCAGCGCATCACCGCCTGGAAGGAGCTCTCTGGTGAGGCCGAGATTCGCAGCTTTGTTGGGCCGGTCCAAGACGGCGACTTTCTCGACGGTGTCGTCGCCGAGACCCGCCCCGAGGCGGTCATTCATTACGGCCAGCAGGCTTCGGCCCCCTACTCGATGGCCTCGCGCGAGAAGGCGGTCGAGACCCAGTATGCGAACGTGATCGGCAACCTCAACCTGCTCTTTGCGATTCGCGACCACGTGCCTGACTGCCACCTGGTCAAGCTCGGCACGATGGGCGAGTATGGCCAGCCCGAGATCGACATCGAGGAGGGCTATATCGAGATCGAGCACAAGGGGCGCAAGGACACCTTGCCCTTTCCCAAGCTGCCCGCCTCGCTCTACCACTGCTCCAAGGTGCACGACTCGACCAACATCCACTTCGCCTGCCGCACCTGGGGCCTGCGGGCCACCGATCTCAACCAAGGTGTCGTCTACGGGATCGAGACCGAGGAGAGCGGCCGCGACGATCGCCTCCTCACCCGCTTCGACTACGACGAGATTTTCGGCACCGTGCTCAACCGCTTCTGCCTGCAGGCGGTGATCGGACACCCGCTGACCGTCTACGGCGCCGGCACCCAGACCCGCGGCTTCCTCAACATCCGCGACACCCTCGCCTGCGTTGAACTGGCCGCCCTGAACCCTGCCGACGCTGGCGAGTTCCGCGTCTTCAACCAGTTCACCGAGCAGTTCTCGGTGATTGAGCTGGCGCACTTGGTCAAGCAGGCCGGCGAGCACCTCGGCTACTCGGTCGAGATCCAGCACTGCGAGAACCCGAGGGTGGAGAAGGAGGAGCACTACTACAACGCGGTCCATACCAAGCTGCTCGACCTCGGCCTCGAGCCGACGCTGCTCGGCGAGGAGCTGGTCGAGTCGATGATCCACACGATCGAGCGCTACAAGGACCGCGTGATCGAGTCCTCGATCGACCCCCGCACTCGCTGGAACCCAGGCGAGCCCGTTCAGCTCTAAATCGCCTGCATTGCAGCCAGCGGGCCGCTGGTAGCATCGCCTTCCAGATGAGAGCAGCCGACGCACTGATGCAGAGCCTCAAGGCCGAGGGGGTCGAACACGTCTTCGGCATCCCTGGCGGCGCCAACCTACCCACCTATGACGCTCTGGTCGACGCTGAGTTCCGCCACATCCAGGTGCGCCACGAGCAGGGCGGTGGCCATGCCGCCGAGGGCTACGCCAAGGCCTCGGGCAAGGTCGGCGTCGCCTTCGCCACCTCCGGACCAGGGGCAACCAATCTCGTCACCGCGATCGCCGACGCGATGCTCGACTCGGTGCCGACCGTCTTCATCACCGGCCAGGTGCGCACCGAGCTGATCGGCACCGACGGCTTCCAGGAGGCCGACATCCTCGGCGCCACGCTGCC